>Ga0078972_1002241_pt1 | contig 65297 bp, 61 predicted proteins | sample YelNatPaOPGAMG01_FD_67568 | JGI IMG/M metagenome (GOLD analysis project Ga0078972, IMG submission 67568) | Hot spring thermophilic microbial communities from Obsidian Pool, Yellowstone National Park, USA - OP-RAMG-01 (SPADES assembly) (version 2) | ecosystem: Environmental > Aquatic > Thermal...
ATACTGCTACTGCTTCTGCTATCAATAATCTAAGAACCAAGAATATCAGCATTCCTACTCTTACTACTCGCTCCTCCTATTACTTTAAAGCCAGAGTCATAAGGCTTATGCAAGCCCGTCTGATAGAGCTTGGCTATCTAAGAAGTAGACCCAATGGCATTCTAAACTCTGCTACCAAGAAAGCCCTTGCTCAGTTTAGAAAAGCGAACAACCTTCCTACTCCTAAACGAGGCATCATCATTGACCCTGCCACTGCTAATGCTTTAAACAAGAGGTAGCAAGAATTTAAAAAACAACCTCTCTAACTTTATGTATTGATTTCTTATCTTCTGCTTTTCTTTAATTTTCTCTTTATCTGCTTTTTGGATTCTTAACCTTTTTAAGCGTCCTTTAAACCTTAAAAACTAAAAAACACTCGGGCTGTTTTTTAAAAAGAAAAATATGATAAAATTTTTTAAAAGGAGGAAAAATGAAAGAAAGCTATTATGTGACGATTGTAGTTCTAATTACAGTCGTAGTTCTTACAGGTCTCTTTTTTTATAACCAAGGGCTAAGTCAAAAAATCACAGGTACCCTGCCTTTAACCGAAAATGCTTCCTTTACTTTCGAAAAAGTACTTACAAAACCCGCAGAAAGTAGCCGCTATTATGTTATCTTCTACGGCAACCTCTCTAATAACTCATCCCGTCTAGAAAATCTCGGGCAAGAGACCCCTGTTGATCCTTGCAGTTCATATAGGAATAAACTTAGCTCTACCCAAAGGGACTTTGAGTATGACTGCCGCATGATGAATGGACCAAGCTATGCCGTTTCGCCGTCTTACTATAGCTCTCTAGAGGAGCGCTGCAGAAAACTCCAAGATGAGGAACTTGATCAAAAAACCCAGCTTGACCAGTGTATGTCCAGCCAAGAGTATCAAGAATACCAAATACAGTCAGCTAACTACGAAAGACTTATAAAAGAAGGCTACTATAAACTTCGACTCAAAACCCCCAAAGGAGAGTTGTGCGATTTGGATCCATTTTATAAGTTAAATAACAGGTATCCAAACTTGGGTTCAAAATTTTCAGGATATGGTTCTCTTCAACCCAACGAGAAAAAAATTGGCTCACTGGTCTTTAAATGCTCTGAGAGACAAGGTACCTTCACAATCCAATTTAGAGATTCGTCTTTAGAAATAAATATCTAAAGGAGGAGCAAACGATGCAAGAAAATAGACAAGAAAACAATTTGGCCAACTTAATAGTCTCTTTAAAACTGGCTCTGTTTATATTAACCATTGTGCTGGCCCAACAGATTATTAATTGTTTTTTCCCTGACGAGGACTCTCCAAGAGTGATTGCCAAAATGGTGATTGATACCTCGCTGGTGGTTATCGGTCTAGGGGTGCGCCATCCAATAGTAGGACAAGCTATCCTCTATGCAGGCATAGCCAGATTTCTGCTCATCTTCTTCCAGCTTCAAGGAATGGATCCGGCCCTTAGGTTAGGAGTGATAGTGGTTATTCTGGTTGCCCTTTTTGCTGTAGGATATATGAAATTTGGTAAAAAGTTATAAACTAAAAAGGAGCAAAAAATGGAAAACTCACAAAACTCCCAATCTGCAGGCAGGGGTTTATTCATGGCTGCCATCGCCGTAGTAATTATTGCCTTTATTTTCTCAGCTAGCCGGCTGCTTCTTTCTTCATCCGATCGGGAATCTACAACATTCTTCAACTACAATCTGGCCTACTCTTCTCAAATGGCTGCCTTCTTAGTGGTGGTGATGCTTTCGGTGGTCTCAATTGTCCTTGGTGTGATACTTAAAGAATACGAATTCTTTGCCAAACCGCTCTTATACGGCGGTCTCCTGCCACTAGCCTACATCACAATTGCTGCTTATCTTACCCAGGAGTTTTCCTCCGAAGCCGGAGAAAATGTTATCACTGGCCAATATGTCTTAACCGCGGTAATGGCACTCGAATGGCTAATGCTTGTTGTTTTTTCTCTAAAAATTAATCCCAAATTAGCCGAAGAGGCTCTAGAAAAGATGAAGAAGCCCGGCTCCTCTCCGCCTCCTCAACCACCAGCCCCACCCTCTCTACCACCAACACCACCCCAGAATAACCCACAAGCCTAAAAAATTTTCCAAGATAAAACCTAAGGCCTTTCTAAAAAATGGAATATAAAATTGTTCTTTATCTCAATCAACTAGGCCAGGGTACCTTTGTGGATCAGCTTACTGCTTTTATCAGCCTGATTCCTTTTTTGATTGTTCTTTGGGCTCTTCTTTCCTTCCTGGCGCTCTTTATAGATAGAAAAAAAGGAAGATGGGTCTTTTTAGCTGTAGTTCTTGCCCTTATCCTTCACTTTTTGATTTCCGAGGGTCTTCTTAAACACGCCATTCTGGCTTTTCTGCCTCCTCGTACAAGACCTTGGCTTGCCCACCCGGAGGAAATTGTCGCCATAGGCAAAGCCTTTACTGACTCCTCTTTCCCTTCAAGTCATATGGCAAGCACTCTGGCAGTGTTGACAGTCTTTACTTATTTTTATCGAAAGGTCTGGCCGGCTTCATTAATCTTTGTGCTGCTTATGGCTTTTGCCCGCCTCCACAATGGCATGCACTATCCTTCTGATGTCCTAGCAGGAATAATTCTGGGCCTTCTTTATGGCTGGGCAGCCCTAAAAATTGTCAGAAAAATCAAAAAAGAGACCTAAGAAGATTATTTAGGCCCGCCGCTCTTTAAATTTTGCTATGTAGAGAGCCTTTAGCTGGTTATAAAGAACAAATAAATAGACGAATGAAAAAACTCCGAGCAGAATACTTAAGATTACCTCTATGCCAGCGGCAGGTAGAAACAATTCTTCTCCTGTAGTCCTCTCAAAAATTTTTGGCAAAAAGAAAACAGAAGCGTCTATCAGTACAAGGAAAAGCAAAGGAAAAACCGCCTGGGAAAAATTTGTTCTTATATAGTTTGCGCTTCTTAGAAGAGCGCTCAGTCCTGAAAGGTTTTCGGCAGCCACAATAAAAGGCGCAAAGATAAAAAGAAGGCAGAGAACAACACCAGGGAGTAAAAATAGCAAAGAACCAGCAAGCACTATCAAGCCCCCTACAAAAGCAGTCCACAAAAAGTCAAGAAATCTCTCGAGAGCATATTTATAAACTTGAATTATTCCCAAGCTTCTATCCTGAAGGGCAAAGACCGCGGCAGCAGTAGTGACTAAAGAGAGGAGAAGGGTAGAAAATAGAAGAAAAAGGACGGGAAAAACTGAGGAGCCCAGAAGAGAAGAAACATCGCTTCTACTTGCTATATCCACTAAAAATACAACATTAATAAGGACGGCCAGAAAAGTTCCTAAAGTAAAGATTACAAGCAAAACAAAAAACCTTTGTTTAAGAAGAGACCAGGTTTTAGTAAAAATAAAATAAAAACTACCCTCAGGGGAGGAAACAGAGGCTAAAAATTCTTGAGAATAAATTTGAGCAAAAGCCTCTTTAATTTCCCTCTCCGGCCAGCCAGCCGCACTTAAGGCTGCTCTTATCTTGGGCTCACTAAAGCCGTTTTTAAGTTGAGCTTCTACGTAGTTTAAAAGTTCTTGGCTGGCCATCTCTTTAATTATAATCTAAAAAATAAAAGAGGAAATCTTTAAATAAAAAGCCGGGCTTAAACTCTTTCAAGCGGTTACAAGCTTACAAATCGCTATTGGTTTTTAAAAGTTTACTAAATACCTCTGGCCCTACCGAGATTTTACCTAGGGCTTTTAGGCGTTTTTTGCCCTCTTTCTGCTTTTCTAAAAGCTTCTTCTTGCGACTAACATCTCCACCATAAAGCTTAGCAATCACATCCTTTCTTAAAGGCGGCAAACTCTCCCGAGCCAGAATCCTGCCATTGCAAGCTACTTGGATCACCACCTCAAAAAGTTGCCGTGGCAATACAGCCTTCAATTGACCAGCAAGCGCTCTGCTTTCTCTTTCAGCCTCCTTAAGACGGACAATTCGAGAAAGAAAGGGGACTTTTTCGCCAGCGATTATGACTTCTAGTTTGGCTAGCTTTGCACTTCGAAAATCGAGTAGGCGATAGGTGAGGGTAGCATAGCCCTGGGTTGCGCTTTTCAGTCTCTCGTTAAGCTCGCTGATAACAAAGAGTAGGGGAGTGGCAAAACGGCAGAGCCGCCTGCTACCTCCTACCTCTTCTGCTTCTAAAAATTGACAGTCTGTACTACTAAAAATCTCAAAAACCCTACCCAAAAATTCTAGAGGAGTAACCACCTCCACTAGCACGTAAGGCTCCTCTACTCTGGCTATCTCTGAAGGTGAAGGATAGCTGTCAGCCTCCTTTATAACGTCGCTGTGACCATCTTTATAGACAATCCTAAGAGGTACAAGCGGCGAGGTGCAGATGGTCTCTATCCCTTCTTCTCTCAATAGGCGTTCCTTGACAATCTCTAGATGGAGCCTGCCCAAAAAACCTATGCGAAACCCGCTACCCAAACCCTGAAAATGAATCGGCTCATAGGCCAAAGAGGCATCTGAAAGCTTTAGTTTGGCAAGCGCATTCTTTAGTTTATCAGTCTCGTCACTGCTGGCAGGATAAAAATCTGCAAAAAGAAGGGGTTGAGGTTCACTATAACCTGGTAGCGCCTCTGCCAAGGAGCCAAACAGACGGACGGTATCACCTACGCGAGCCTGGCTAAGCGCTTTCAAATCCGTGACAATATAGCCAATCTCTCCTGAAGAGAGCCTTTCTAACGGTTTTCTTTCAGGAAAAAAACCACCAACCTCCAGGGCTAAAAAATTTTTACCGCTGTGGATAAGCTCCAGCCTCTCTTCTTTTTGGAAGCAGCCATCAATGACTTTAACATAAAGAATCACCCCCCGATAGCTATCATAGACAGCATCAAAAACGAGGGCTCTTTGGGGTTTATCTAAACTGCCTTGCCAAGGAGGAATTCTTTCTATGATGGCATCCAAAATATCTTTGACGCCTTCGCCGGTCTTACCAGAAGCAAAAAGGATTTCTTCGTCTTGGCAATGAAGAATATTCTTAAGCTCCAGGGCTGTCTCTTCGGGAGAGGCATTGCTCAAATCAATCTTGTTGACAACCGGAATAATCCTTAAGCCCTGCTTGCGAGCAATCTCTAAAACTGCTAAAGTTTGCGCCTGAACCCCCTGGGAAGCATCAACTAGTAAGACTGCACCCTCCACAGCAGCAATAGAACGTGAAACCTCATAAGAAAAATCACTATGCCCCGGTGTATCTATAAGATTGATAAGTGTATTCCGCCAATACATTCGCACTGGCTGTAGTTTTATGGTAATACCTCGCTCACGCTCTAGCTCCAAAGTATCTAAATGTTGCTCTCGCATCTTTCGTTTTTCAACCGTGCCTGTAAGTTCAAGCATTCTGTCAGCCAGTGTTGATTTTCCGTGATCTACGTGGGCGATAATTACAAAGTTCCTAATTTCCATAGACATTTTTTATTATTCTTCACAAACACCGATCTTTCAATAATAAAAAATGGTTGCGGGGGTTGGATTTGAACCAACGACCTCCAGGTTATGAGCCTGGCGAGCTACCGGACTGCTCCACCCCGCAACGCAATTTTATTTTAACAGATTTTTCTATTTAAATAAAGAGTGCTATTCTAAAAATATGAATAGTAAAAATGCAAAATTCGACTGGCGATTTTTTCTCCAAAGACTCTTTACTCTTATTATCCTTGGTTATTTTATCTTTTTAGCAAGTAGGGCAATTATTCAGAATCAAAAGATTAAAAAAGAAATAGAAGAAATCAACAAACAAATCCGTGAGCAAGAACAAAAAAATAATGAGCTTCAAAAGTTTATTGAATATCAAAAAACCGATAATTTTAAAGAAAAACAATTGCGAGAAAAACTAGGCTTTAAGAAAGAAGGGGAGATTGTGATTGCCGTTCCCGAAAACAAAGATAGAAAAACCCCCACGCCTATTCCCACAATCAGTGCTTCTACTTCTTTAAAAATTCCCAACTATGTTCTCTGGTGGAAATATCTAAGTGGTAAGTGAAACCTAAATAAACCTGAATAAATTAAAGCTACTTTTAAATACAGGGTTTTTGTTATTAGAAACGACCTTGGTGCCAGGGGCGGGATTCGAACCCGCGACACCAGCGTTATGAGTGCTGTGCTCTAACCAGCTGAGCTACCCTGGCTTAATGGATATTGTTAAAAATGCGTCTTTTTACCTAAAATAGCAAACTTTTTCTTTTAAGAAAAGCCAAAAAATCCCACAATGATATAAAAATATTGATTTGTAAAGTCTTGACGCCAAAGCACAACCTGCTAATTTTCTTTACAGAGCACATTTTACCTAAGGTACACGCCCAAAGGAGGGTGGATGTTGTTTTTGCACGAAGTGTACTTTGGGAAGTACCCTAGCGTGCAGGGTTTACAGTTCAAAGCAATTAGAGTTAAAAGCTCTGAAGCTCACTATTTAAAAACCCTAGTGTGAGTTAACAGTTAGAAATTATTCTTTAAGAGGGCTTAAAAAGTAAGCCTTGGTTTAATTTTGCCCTAAAAACAAAAATAGAAGATCAGAAACAACTGATTTATTTTTAAGTTTAACTATTAAGTTAACTATAAAGAAAGGACGAAAGATGAAAATGGGAACACTAAAGAAACTGAAAGTCTTTTCAATAATTTTAGCCTTTTTCCTCTATACTCTTTATCCTGGTGTCTGGCGGGTTCCAACTGTAAGGGCTCAAGGATTAAATGTGCGAATTATCACTCCTCAAACAGGAAAAAGCGCCAAAGCAGTGGAATATTCGATTACTGGAGGCAGTGCTAACAACGGAAAATTTCAGGTAAATTGTGGCAGTAACCAGTATTCAAGAGACCTTACAGGAAGTGAATTAAGCGGTGTACCTACCGTTCAATTTAGCAGTATTCCCGATTTAGAAAAAGCTTTGGAAAAACAAAATAATAAGGCCTACAACTGCACAGTAACTATCTCTCTTAATGATAATTCGGTTTCCGACTTTGTCTCAGGCATTACAATTGACCAACAATCGCCAGTAATCTCGTCTCTCCTCCTAAGAGATAGCCAAGACCGCATTAACCCCTCACAAATCACTACTAACAAGATAGATCTACTCTTTACTTTTACAGATAATGTCGCTGACTCCACTAAGGTTATTTATGCGTATAAAGTAGATGGCGAGGAGAGGGTTCGCCCTGAAGAAAAAAAGAGCATCTCTACTCTACCAAGCGAGATGGTTTTGGGTACCAGTTATTATGTAATTCGAAACATTGAATTTACAGATGTCAATGGAGATCATAGCTTTACCTTAAGCCTTAAAGACGAGGCTGGTAATGAAAGTTTACCTGGTTCAAAAACTGTTTACTTAAATACCACACCATCTGCTCTTATCAGTTTCCCAACTACCCCTACCGCAAAAAATGTTAACATTACTTTCTCCGAAGATCTTTCTTCAGCTCTCCTGGAAATGATAGATAGTAGCACTGGCAAGGTGTACGGTTCGCTAGCCTTAACAGGCGAAGAGCTAAAAGCTGCTCCGCAAACAATCGCGCTTAGCCGAATCTCTGTTTCTCCCCAAGGAAAGAGCATCCTAATAAGAGCTACCCTGAAAGATTTTTCTGGCAACGAAGGCGTCAGCATCTCGCCAGAGAGTCGAATTTTAGACCTCGTCTCGCCACAAGCCACTGAGAATATTATTAAATTTAAGAATAGTTATGACGCAATTCTACCCCCAACCTTAGGAACAGCAGTAACAACAGAAAATAAGCTAGATCTTTATATAGAAAAAGATGCTCTGGCAGACAATCTGACTGCCACTGCCAATCTGAAAATCAGTTTCTCTAATGATGGCATTAACTTCGGGAGTGTAAGTGACACCAACGGTGAGGTTTCTGGCGCTCCAAGAGAGCTTTCCTCGTTTACCAGCGAGACAGTTGCGGGTAAAGAATACTACAAAGTAAGCAGCTGGTACCTGCCAGCCACTTATGGCAGCTATTTTGTCTGGGCGCGTGTTTACGATGAGGCGGGCAACGCCATCACCTTTAAAAATGGGCCGATAAGGTATGAAAAGCGCATTAGCGAGATGGCCAGTTATGATTATTCCGGCGGAGAAGACTTAAAGAACCTAGAAATTTTGTCAGGTTTAAAGATTATGTCTGGTAAGATCAAAAGTGGTCAGCCGACTAAAATGATTGGCTTGCGCTACTCCCAGAAACCTGATGGTCTAGGTTCGTTACCGGCTGGTTTAACACCTCTGCCAAAATACTTCGAGGTTTATTTCACTCCTCAAGATGCTGTAGAATTTCCTCTCACCCTAAGAATCTACTTTACTCAAGCCGAGCTAGATGCTATTGGTGCCACTATTGAAAAAATCGTTGGGCTGGGGTATTTGGGAAGTGATAACCAATGGCATCTCTATAGTGGTTCTGGCGAAACCCACAAGGTAATCAAACCCTCAGATTTAGCCGGCTTTGCGGGTTACATAGAATCTACCATTACTCATCTTACCCCATTGGCTATTCTGGCGGACGTTACTCCACCAGCCAAACCCACTACGCTCAATGTTAGCGTGGAAGGTACTACTGCTAAGATAAGCTGGCAACCTGTTTCAGAGGCAGTCAAATATCTCCTTAAGCTTACTTTGACAGATGATGGCACGGTAGTAACTTTAGAAACAACCGAAACTAGCGTCACTTTAACCGGACTAGAGGCAGGTAAAAGCTATATAATAAGCCTAGAAGCGATAGATAAATATGGTAACAGAAGCGAGGCTTTTGTTTCGCCGAGTTTTAATATCCCCAAACCAACCACTACTGTAAGCCCAACACCCACTACCGTCTCTCCAAAACCACCAGTTGCCTCGCCTGCACCTACAAAGAAAGCGGCTGGACTCGTAGGGGTAACCAAAGCTCAGGAAGCGCAACCTACCATTACTGTTTCGCCCGCACCCACTCCTACACCCACTATTACTCCTACTCCCCAAGTAACTCCTGAAATTACCCCTTCGCCAGAGGTTACCGAAGAAACTGCCGCCAAAGATAGAACCCCCTGGATAGTCTTGGGCATCTTGATTCTCTTGGCAGCAGCTGCTACCGCCGGTTACTTCTATTGGTTTAAAGAAGAAGAATCTCTGCCCGTAAAGAAAACAGAGGAAAAAACCGAAAAGAAGAAGGGTGACGAGAAAAAACCGCGCTGGTAAGACTAAAAGCTACCCGTCGTTATCTTGAAAAAGATCTTATCCTCAAAAGCAAATTGCAGGTTTGCTAAATTGCCTGAATAAAGGGTTACCTTGGACTAGCTTTTCAGCTAAAATAAAAACAAAATGGAAATTGCTATTCTTTCTGATACCCACGATAATTTATTAAAGATTGATCGGGCTGCCAGAATAATTAAGGAGAGGCAACCAGATTGGGTGCTACACTTAGGTGACTGGTGCGCTCCCTTTTCGGTGCAACGGCTAGGAGTAAAAAACTTAAAAAGTGTCCTGGGCAACAATGATGGTGACTTATTGCTTCTTGCTAAAACCATAGAGAGTCTAGGAGGAGAACTCTTAGGAGAGTTTGCGGTGTTAGAAATGGCTGGCAAAAAGCTTGCTCTTTTGCATGGCCAACACCCAACTATGGTAGAAGCGCTTGCGGCTTCGGGGCGATTTGATTATCTGCTTGTAGGCCACACTCACCAAAGAAGCGAAGAAAAGGTAGGTAAAACCCTTATTATTAATCCCGGTTATGAGTTTTTAGCCTGGTTGTCACCTGCACAGCAAAATTTAGAATTTTTAAAAATCGTTTAAAAACTCTTTTGTTTTTCCAATAAAAAAGGGGCAAATTTGGTGGGCGCGCTAGGACTCGAACCTAGAACCGGACGTGTATAAGACGTCTGCTCTAACCAATTGAGCTACGCGCCCGTAGAAATTTCTTGCTGCCTCTATTTATTTTTAATACTACAATCATTTAAATTCTTCAACCACTTAAAGTATAATTAAAAGTAATGGCTGACAACATAGAAGAGAGCTTTGATCTACTTATCAGAAAAAGGGCTTTAAGGCGGGCTTTAAAAATTTTTAGTATTGTCCTTTTTTCCCTTTCATTGCCGTTCTCTGCCTTTGCAGCCTATAAAGAAAATTACTCCCTAAAGCTTCTACCTAATACTTATATTGCCGACCTCAATTTAAGCAATAAAAGACTCGCTGAAGCCACTCGTCTTCTTCAAGACCTAGCGAATCGCTTTGAAAATCAAAAATATCTCTTAAAAGACGAGGGAGGAAATAGTCTTGAAGTAACCCCTAAAGAGCTAGGAATAAGGGTTGATGTAAATTCAGCCCTCAAAGAGGCTTTCAGTAGGGGACATAGTGGAGATTTTTATACTCAGACTAAAGATCTAATCTTGGCTCCTTTTCAGCCCAAGAGGGTTTTTTTAAATTGGCAGATTGATAGTAATACTTTTGAGAAAGTACTAAGCGCTAAGGTAAAAGATTTAGAGAGAACACCGGAAAACGCCCAGATTCAGGTAGTAGGTAGCGAAATTACAGTCAAGCCAATGGTGGTAGGGAAAAAAATAGATAGTCAGCGTCTGACAGAAGACTTAAAAAAACTTTTTTCTAAAGAAATTATTGAGGATCCTCGGGTAAAGACTGTTAAACTCTCATATGTGCTCATTACACCCGCTATTACTGATGAATATGCCAGTAGCGTAGCGGCCAGTCTCAAAAAGATGGTAAGCGAAGATTTGGTTTTAACTTATGAGGGAAAGAGTCTGCGTATTCCCAAAACAGAGATCGCTTCCTGGATTACTTTAACCCCCCGAGAAAACACTATTGAAGTTACGCTGGATCAGAATAAGGTTTATAATTCTTTGGCAAAAGTTGGCCGAAGTATTGAAAAAGCAGCTAAACCTAAAAAAATCTCAGCAAAAGATGGATCTGTTATAGAAGAAGGGGAAGATGGTTTACAGATAGATAAAAAAACCATGTTTAAAAATATTCTTGAAGCCTTTACATTAACTAATGACGTACAACATAACTTACCACTGGTAGTTAATAAAATTCCTGCGGGCGAAAAGAGAGTAGCGCCCGAAGAAATATTTACGCCCGGAATGTATCCTGGCAAATACATTGAGATTGACCTGAGTCAACAAATGTTAGCTGCTTTTGAGGGCGAAAATAAGTTTATGGAAGCCAAGGTTTCCACAGGTCGTTGGTCAATGCCCACCCCCACCGGCGTCTTTTCTATTAACAGTAAAAATCCTCGGGCTTATTCCAGAACGTATGGGCTTTATATGCCCTGGTGGATGGCCTTTATTGGTTCGGAATACGGTATCCACGAATTACCAGAGTGGCCTAACGGTGCTAAAGAGGGTGAATCCCATTTGGGTATTCCTGTCTCACATGGTTGTGTCAGACTTGGAGTGGGACCAGCTAAACAACTTTATGATTGGGCGGAAATTGGCACCATTGTCTACATTCATAAATAGTTCGGTGTAAAAAAATGAAAAAACACATCACAGTACTTATGGGAGGGCCCTCTGCTGAGTTTACGGTTTCCTTAAGTACTGGCCAAAGTATTATTAAACATCTAGACAAAAAAGAGTTTTCTGTCTCCAAGGTTTTAATTGATCAAAAGAAAAATTGGTTTATTGATGATAAGCCCGTTTTATTAAAAGAGGTTGTTCACTTCTTAAAAAATGAGGTTTGGTTTTGTTTTCTGGCTCTCCATGGACGCTTTGGCGAAGACGGCACTATTCAGGGTTTTTTAGAAACTCTGGAAGTTGCTTATTCTGGATCTCGGGTGTTAGCCAGCGCTTTGGCTATGGATAAACACAAAACTCTTACTCTTCTGGAACACGCTGGGTTACCAGTACCTCAACATATTTTTTTAGAATCGTCAAATAAAATTGACAAATTGAAAATAAAATTTCCATGTGTAGTTTTACCTAATAATAGTGGTTCGTCAGTAGGCGTTTCTATTTGCTTTTCAGAAGATGAGTTTGAAAGAGCTCTCAAAAAAGCTTTTTCAGAATCGTCGGCAATTATTATCTCGCAGTATCTTAAAGGTATGGAGATCTCTGTACCTATCCTAGGAGAAGGCTATTTACCTATTATTGAAATTATCCCCAAGACCTCTAAATTTTATGATTATAAAGCCAAATATCAGGAGGGTGGTTCACAGCACATTATTCCGGCTCGTTTGCCAAAGGCTATTTACAAAAAAGCAGGGAGTCTTGCTCTTCTTGTCCACAAACTAATCGGCTGTCGTGCTTATTCACGTGTAGATATGATTATCGCTAACGATAAGCCTTATATATTGGAAATCAATACTTTACCGGGAATGACGCCCACCAGTCTTCTTCCGCAGGCAGCACTGAAGGCAGGTATCTCCTATCCTGAACTTCTGAAATTGATGATTCATTACTCACTAACTGAAAAAACTTAGAATCTCTTGAACAGTTTAAACAACAGTTGAGCGTCCTCTTCTGCTTCTATTAAATAAAGAATAGCTGAAGTAAGGGATTGTCTTACAGCCCAAAGCTGCTGAACAATCTCATTATTCTCTCTATCCGCATCAATCATTGCTTCTATTCCTCTCAGTTGGCCTTCTAGACGATGCAGACGATTTTTTAGTCTTAACTTAGTTTGGTTTTTCATTATATACCCCCATTAATCCACAAAATACTTACCCCCTGTATATCTTTATTATAAAAAATTAAAAAATAAAAGCATAGTACAAGTTTCATATTTTAAGTCTTTTTACAACTAAGCTAAAAAACTTATTATAATTCAAAACCTTCGTTTAATGAGGGTATTATTATTTCTGCAAAAGGAAATTGTTTCTCTAACTTACTTTTTAAGGCTAAAAGCCCTTCTTCCTCTCCGTGTACGCAAAAAATTCTCTTAGGGGACTGACCCTCAAGCCACTTAAGGATTTGTGGTTGATCGGCATGTGACGAAAAAGAGTTAGCAAAAACCACCTTGGCTTTGACAGGTAGGGTTTTATTAAAAATAGTAACCTCCTTTGCTCCATCAATAATCTGCCTACCCAAAGTACCTTTAGCTTGAAAACAAGGTACAAAAAGCATATTTCTAGGATCATCTAATAAATGAACAAGATGGTGTTGAATCCTGCCTCCTTCCATCATTCCTGAACCAGCAATAATAATCCGGGGGCCGGGTTTATCATTAAGGGTTTTAGAAAGAGCTTCGGAATACACCAAGCGCAGAGAAGGAAAATCAAAAGGATCATCGCCGGAAACTACCTTGTCGGCTACCGCTGGCCTTAGATAATCAGGAAAAGATCTAAAAACACTTACCACATCAATTGCCAGCGGACTATCTAAGTAAATAGGAATCTTACTTATCTTTGCGTGGGCGGAAAGAATATCGAAAATAAAAAGTAACTCCTGGGTTCGCTCCACGGCAAAAGCTGGAATTAATAAAGTACCACCGGTTCTTATTACATAATCAACAGCTTCGTGCAAAAAGGCTATTTTTCCCATCTTATCATCATGTTCTCTGTCTCCATAGGTGGCTTCCAAAATTAATGTTTCGGCTTTAAAGGGTTTGTCTGGTGGGGACAAAAGCAAAGAGGGAGCATTCCCTAAATCGCCGGAAAAAAGCAGTCTGTGCTTCTCTGATTCAATCTCTAAAAAACTAGAACCCAATATATGGCCAGCCTCGCGAAAGGTAAAACTTAGGTGATTGATCTCTCGAGAAGTGTTATAACCAACCTCTACAAATCGATTTAAAGCTTCCTTGAGATCTTCCTCCTCAAAAATTTTAGGTACCGAGCCTTCGAGCATTAAACCCAACGTGTCTTCCAAGACCAGCCTGGCAATTGCCACAGTAGGAGGTGTAGCAAAAATAGGACCAGAAAAACCCAGCCTTACAAGCCGAGGCAATCTTCCGCAATGATCAAGGTGGGCATGAGTCAGTAGTACAAAATCTATTTCTGAAGCCAAAAAAGGAAAAGCTTCTATATTTTTTTGATAAGCAAGTTTAGATCCCTGAAAAAGTCCACAATCTACTAGAAACTTATGCTCTTTATCTTCTAAATAAAAACAGGCGCCTGTGACCTCATGGGCAGCACCAGCAAAAACCAATCTCATTTAACTTGCCTTTCCGTGAAAATTAATCCTTTCATCTTCTAAAATTGCCTCAATTACCTTCTCTACTAGCCTTTTGGGGTCATCATCAAAAATCACTCTGCCTCGGCCTTTTTTGGCAATTTTTATAATTTTTTCTATTTCATCTGAAACGCCACCCGAATGAAGCAACACACCAATGATTTTTCCATCCTCAAAGGCAGCCGTAAATTCATTAAGGGTGCCCATTCGACCGCAAACCACTATCACTGCATCGGCTGAACGGGTAAGAATAAGATTTCGACCCGAGTAATTAAAACCAGTGTAGACCACAAAGTCTAGGTATTTAAGTGGTAAATGATACTTTTTAATGTGTTCTTTTTTAGAGATGGCGGGCGAGAAACCAACAACAAAACCATTAGCGCTTTTAGCTCCCTTGGCGGCTGCCAGAGGAATACCTGTAGTAGCACCATTAACTAAAATTGCTCCTTTTTTGGCAATCTCTCTGCCTACTTCATAGGCTTTTTGATAGCCACAAGATTCACAAACACCCTCGGCAGAACCCGAGACAGCAATTTTATAAGGTTGATTCATCTCCTCCTTTCTTATAGATTTATTTTAACTCATCTTGCTCTAAATTAATAGCCTCAAAAATTTTTTGGGCAATCTCTTCGATATTTTCTAAAGAGCCCTCTTTGGAGACCAAAAAACCAGCCGCGCCTCGATGGCCACCTCCACCAAAAACCTGAGCTATTTTTGCCACATCAATCCTGTCATCAATTGAGCGTAAACGCCCCCTTATTCCTTCTTTTGTTTCTACCAAGAGAAGCGCTACCTTAACACCGGCCACTGTTTTTAGCTCTTTATCAATAATACCACTTGCATCAACTTCACTTGCTTGCAATTCTTCAAAGTCTTTTTGTAAAAGATAACTATAAATAAAACCTTTTTGGGTTTTAATCCTCTCTAAAACACGCGCTTTTACTCTTAATTGACTAAGTGATTGGGTTTTAAGATGTCTTACAATCTCCTCTCTTCTTGCGCCCAAACCTAAAAGCTGGGCCGCTACAGTAAGAGACTTAGGAGTAGTGTTGTTGTTTTGGAACATTGAAGTATCGGTCAAAATGCCACACAGTAAACAGGTAGCAATATCGGCATCAAATAAAGAGAGGGTCTTTGGTACAGGGTTGTTTTTGACTTGTTCGTCATTTTTTAAACTACTACTAAGAGCCTCCAGAAAAGAAACCAGAACCTCCGCAGTCGCTGTGGCATTAGAGTCTAGCAAATTTATGTCCCCAAATTGAGTGTTACTTTTATGGTGGTCAATATTTATGATGATGGCTTTTTCTAACGCTTCTTTGGCTTCCCCAAATTCAGGTTCAAGTTGATTTAGATCAGAAACATCGAGAGTAACCAAAACCTCGGGCTTAAACATCATTTTCTCTACCTTTATTTTGTCTGATTCAATAGTTTTTTCAGCAAAACTAATCTTTATTTGCAACGCACCTTTTTCTAAATCTTTTCTAAACATTAAAGTAGCCTCAGAATCAGCCAAACCTTCAAGTGTAAAAACCACCTCCTCTTCTTTGAGCGAACGATGTAACTTTTGATAAGCAGGCAGAAAATCAAAACCGGGATCAGGCGTTCCTAAATAAACCGCCCGTACCTCCTTCTTTAATTTTTGAAGTACTAAGAAGAGGGCAAGAAGACTACCCAACGCGTCACCATCGGGATCCTTATGAGTAAGCAAAGTAATTCTTTGACTTTTGGTAAGAACTTCGACGGCTTTTTGTTTTTGGGTGGCTTCTAACATAGACATTATATAATAGCTCAAAGTAGCCAAAAAGTCAATTATAAAATGGAGGATTTAAAAGATCCTTGACGCAAAGTTTTTTACGATTTTAGTAAAAAATATGGCTTTTACTTGTGAAAGAATACTAAAAATGTTAAAACAACGCTTTTTAAAGAATCTAGTCAGATTAAAAAACTAAGAATTGGCAATATCCAGGGGAACAAAAAATAAACTGAGCTTGTTTTTAAGCGGTTTATTTGTTATTATTTTAAAAAAATCTCATCAAAAAATTAAAAATAGGAGCACAATGCCAAATACTAAATCTGCTAAAAAAGCTTTAAAAGTCTCTTTAAGAAGAAAAAAAGAAAACGAGTTCTACAGAATTCTTATCAGGAAAACCGTTAAAGCAGCAAGAAGAAATCCCACAGAAGAGAATTTAAGATTGGCACAAAGTGCTCTTGATAAAGCTGCAAAAAAATCAGTTATTCATAAAAATAAAGCCAGAAGGCTACTCTCTCGACTTGCCAAACTGCTTAAAAAAACTACTCAGGCGTAGATGTCCTTAAATTTTCTTTTAAAAGGAGGGGGGTTTGCCCTGCGGTTTTTAAGAGAAACGATTATCTTTTTTCTTCTTCTTATTCTTACTCATACTTTTGTTGCCACGATCATTGTGGTAGATGGTACTAGCATGATCCCCAATTTAAAGGATCGCGAAATTATAGTCTTAAATAAACTCTCGCGAAATCGTATTCTAAAAAGGGGAGAAATTGTGGTCTTCCACTATCCAGGCGATCCTCGACGCAATTATATAAAAAGAGTTATTGGACTTCCGGGTGAAAAAGTAGAGATTAAAGATGGCATTCTTTACATAAATGATATTCCTTTAAAAGAAGAATACTTACCGCCAGAGTTCAGAACAGAAACTCCTAATCAAAGCCATCTTAAAGTCCAGGAAGGTAGTTATTTGGTTTTGGGAGATAATCGACCGGGTTCTAATGATTCTCGTTATTTTGGCCCTGTAGAGCAAAGATTTATTGTTGGAACCGCTCTTATGTCTATCCGGTTTAATGGTTTTAAAAAATTGCCCGATTTTCACGTTTTCTCTCTGCCCTATTATCCGCGCCTCGAGAAAAATTAATCTATCTCTGGTCTTACTTCCCTAATTAAAGACTCTGCCACATGAATTCTTAAAGGAATCAAGGACTGATAAAAGTCAATAGTGGAATGGATGGGTCTATCCGAGATAAACCAGTTAGGTAACGTAAATGGAAGATGAGAAAATTTTTTAGACCAAACTGCTCCTTTGTTAAAAACAATTGCATAAGGTAAAAAGCGAATATAAATTTCTGGTCTTAAACTATTGATAACTGTTGAGTCGGCTTGTCCTAAAAAATTGGCAAAAGAAAGCCATTCTTGCAAGGCTGTCAGACCTTCTTTTGTATAGGCTGTAAAACCGTGGCCAAGATCAAAAATTATCACTCCGCAAATTATTAAACCAATCCAAAATAACACTACATAAGGAGGATCGGGAAAGAATCTCATAGAAACAAGAAAACCTAAAATACCAAAAATAGCGATGAGCACCCCCCAGAGACGCCACCGCAGATGAATATCCCGGGGATTTTTTACAAACAACCCCAATCTAAAGACAAGATCATAAATACTGAGGAAAAGATCGTTAATTTTAGATTTAGAAAAATCGTGCCTAAGAGCAAAATCCTTTTCTTTAAAAATCTCCTCTAAAAGTGCTTTCTCAAAACCATAAAGGCCTACGGAATCGTTTTTACGGATAGTAAAAATAAGCTGATTCTCTTTATCTAGCATATACAAGTAACCACGATTAGCAAGATCTAAAAGGGTGGCCAAAATTTCCTTGGGTCCTATTTTTTGCCTTAATAATACACCAATAATTGCGGGGGGTAGGGTACCAGGAGGTGTAGTTCTTATAGAAGGTTTTAACATTACTCTTTCTTGAAACCTTCGAAAAGCCAGAATGCCTACTGTTAGTAAACCTATTAGGGCTACTATTGAGCTTGTCGCTAACCAAAGATATCCTGGTCTCGTAGCCAACCAGTCTTTCAGGCGATAGTACCAAGGTAAATCAAAAGTGCCTTTTGGCCAGGAAGCAATAATAGTGATTAACGCCTTTTCGCCAACATAATAAGCTACATAGTTTGCCTGATTTTCTGAAACATAAATCTCTTTTCCACCCACACCATGAACAGCAATCATATTTAATTTTGGTTGGGGAAAATTTTTGGGCCAAATAAGACTAATCACGATTGTGTCAAAAATCTTACCAGGCTCTTCTACTACCAGTAGACGCAGCTCGTCACGATCTTGTAGTCTGTAAATACGCTGATTCAGTTTCTCTTTTACATTGCCTTTTTCTCTTTTTTTGTAAAGTGAACCATCGTCGCCCAGATAAAGCACCATATCAGAAATCTCGGTAGCAAACACCGGTTTTTTACCCATAGGATCATCTGCGGAGACGTTCAGGTAGACTCTCAGATAGAGAAAACCTATCAGTAGTCCCGCCGCTCCTGTAAAAAACAGAAGCCTCTTCCAATCCAGACCTATCTCTCTTAAAAAATCTCTTAAAATCTCACCCTCCTTATTCTCTAGGTTTAAATATTTTTTAAGAGAAAAAAGATTACAGCTTCCTTATCTCTACCACCGGTTTTTAATTCATAATCAAGTTGCGCAAGTCTTAAATAAGAGGAAAGTAACCATTCTCTTCCTCTATATTTTAAGCATTTTTTTCTTAAATTTAAAACAAACTCTGGGAGATGGGCAAAAACTTGAGTATCGCCCTCTGCAAAAAGAATAAGCTGCCTCAAAACATGAACAAGTCCTACCAACAATTCTTCTGGTGGTTTATCATCCAGATGAAGAAGTAACCTGGCCAATTTTTGCTTATCGCCAAACAACCAAGCATCTGCCAGTTTAAAAACATCGCTCAAAACGGGTATGGTCAAAACCTCACTTGGAGATACTCCGGCTTTTTTTGCTAAGCGGATCTTGGCCGCTTCATTAAAGATAAACCAAGGTTCTTTTTCTAAAAATCTGAGAATCTCCCTTTTTTGATAAGAAGAGAGATTAATTTTATTAAGCTCTTGGCTAATCGCTGCTAATTCTTCTTTTAAAACCAGAGAGACTTTTTTAACCCTGAGGGGATGCTCTAATTTAAGCTTAATATTTTGAGTCTCTTCTAGAAAAACCAACGAGGTTTGGAGAGGAACATTATAAAACTCCAGAAGTTGTTTTTCGTCAAAACTTCTGAGAGCATTCTTGAAAAAGATTAAACGCCTCTCAGTAAAAAGAGAGGTTGACAAAATGACTGCCTTTACATTTTCTAAAGAAGATACCTCTTCGCAATCAATCTTTTCTACTGCACCATCTGGATATTTTTTAAGAAATCTTTCTTTGAGTTTTTTTTCGGCTAACAATAAAGCTAGTTTATCTTTAGAGTAGAGCAAAAGATGGGTTTTTTCTTCCTTAGATTTCATATTTCTGAAGCTCTCCCCAGTTATTACCCACCTCAATCTCTACCTTAAGTGGCACTTTTAACCTCACAACATTCTCCATGGCTTGTTTTATCTGGCTGGCTACCTCTTTTAGCTTTTTCTCTTCCACCTCAAAAACTAATTCATCGTGAACCGTCAATAGAAGATCAGCGCCTTCTATATCTGCAACTTTCAGCATTGCCAATTTAAGAATTTCAGCAGCAGTACCTTGAGCAGGCATATTAATCGCCACCCTTTCGGCATAACGCTTAAGATTAACGTCCTGGCTATAGATCTCTGGCAAAAAAAGCCTCAGACCAAAGAGGGTTTCGGCGTAACCCGTGTGTTCAGCTTTAAGGATACACTCCTCCATATAGCGCTTTACACCTTTAAAGACTGCAAAATAACGCTCAATAAATCTCTGAGCTTCGTGACGATCGAGACGTGCGGTTTCTGCTAGACCAAAAGCAGAGACTCCGTAGATAATGGAAAAATTAATAGCCTTAGCTAATCGTCGTTGCTCTTCATTTACCTCCTCTGCGGCTACCCCAAAAAGTTGCGAGGCTGTCCAGGTATGAATATCTGCGCCCTTTAGAAAGGCTTTTACCAACTCAGGATCGCCTGAAAAGTGAGCAACTACTCTTAGCTCAATTTGAGAATAATCGGCCGAAAGTAGCAATCTGCCTGGCGAAGCTTTAAAGGCTTGACGAATAGCTCGTCCTTCTTCGCTGCGTACCGGAATATTCTGAAGATTAGGATTGTTAGAAGAAAGTCTGCCGGTGGTTACATTTGTTTGGGAATAGGTCGTATGCACCCGACCGGTTTTTGGGTTGATCAATTTTGGCAAGTTGTCAATATAAGTAGAAATAAGCTTACTCTGCTCGCGATATTCAATAATTTTATCCACAATGGGATGTAGGTGACGAAGTTTTTCTAGTTCTTTAAAAGCAGTAGAAGGCCCGTGGCTTTTTCGTCTAATTCCCAAAGCACTAATTTTTAAACGATTAAAAAGTACGTCAGAAAGTTGGGCAGGGGAATTGATGTTAAATTGGCAACCCGCTTCTTGGTAGATTTCGTCAACAAGTTTTTCTAAACGTTGCATTAGAGCGTGTTTTTGACTCTTTAATATCTGGGGATCTATAAGAATTCCTCGCCGCTCCATCTCAAACAAAACCCCAAGAAGCGGCATTTCGATCTCAAAGAATAACCTTTCCTGATGGTTTTTTTGCAATTTATTTTTTAAAACCTTAAATAGCCTTAAACTAAAATCGGCATCTTCACAAGAATAATGAACAACTTTTTCTAGAGGCACCTCTGACATTAAAATCTGTTTTCTGCCGCTACCAATCAAGGCTTCGATTGGAGTTAATTTGGCTCCCAGTTCGCTAAAAGCCATTTCGGACAGTGAAGGGCTGCTTCTGCTAGGATCTAAAACGTGGGCAGCTACCATTGTATCAAAGAGAGTAACACCTTTTTGTGGGTAGATTTTATCTCCTATTCGAAAAGCAATTCTATCTTTTCCCAGTCTCTGAACTCCTACACCAGCGTTACTTAAGGAGTGAAGATCAAATTTAAGATTATGACCAACAATAAGAAGATTATCCTTCAATTCCTTAAAGATTCTAAATAAATCCTCTTTAGAAAGATTGCGATTATTCTTATGGCCAAAAGGCAAATAAAAAGCCTCGTTCTCTGAAAAAGCAATGCTTATACCCACAAGTCTTTGGGTAAAGCTATTTAGACCATCGGTCTCAGTATCCAGGGCGAGAATAGAGGCTCTAGATAAATGCTTCAAAAAATTGTTAAACTTTGACTTATCAACTAGATGGTAAGAAGAGCCTTTCTTGCCTTTGTCTGTAGTCTCTGAAAAAAGGGGGGTAGAAACTTTTGGTAGTTTGTTTAGTAAAGAAAAAAATTCTAGCTCTTTAAGAAAAGCCACAACCTTTTCTGTTTCGAAATTACCAAAAGCAGCTTTTTCTAAATCTAGTTTTAAGGGTACTGAAGTCTTCAGCTTAACTAAACCATAACTTCTTAAGAACTGTTCTTTTGCAGAAAGAATCTTTTCTTTGAGACTCTGGTTTATTCCCAGAGCTTTTAATTGAGATTCAGAGGCTTTTTCAAGAAACTGAAGTAATTCTTCGGGCTTTTCAAAATTCTTAGCTAATCTAAAAGCGCTTGTTTCGCCCACACCTTCTACGCCGGGAATATTATCTGAGGGATCGCCCATAAGGCTTTTTGCCAGCAAAAATCCTTTTGCTGTTACACCCTTCTCTTTTTTTAGCATTTGCTCGTCATAAAGAACTGAGTCTTTTATACCTCTCTTTAGTGTCCAAATTTTCACATTAGGAGAGAGCAATTGAAAAGTATCTTTATCACCAGTAGCAATAATCACCGATAAATCTTTATTGTTGGCGACTTTTTTAATAATAGTGGCAATAACATCATCGGCCTCAAAGCCTTCTATTTCAAAAACAGGGATTGCCAGAACCCTTACCAATTCTTTAGCGCGTTCTAATTGAGTGTATAATTCCTCGCTTCCCTGGGGACGCTGGGCTTTATAAGCCTGATATTCTTGATGGCGAAAGGTCTTACCAGGTGGATCAAAACAGGCGATTATGTAGTGGGGATTAAGCTTTTCCATTGCCGAAAATAAAGAATTAGCAAAACCAAAAACAGCATTGGTAGGTTCACCGCTATGGGTTTTAAGTGTTGGAGGGACTGCGTGAAAAGCCCGATGCACCAAGGCGTTGCCATCAAGCAAAAGAAGAATTTTCTCTGCCATCAGCTTAAAATTACTACATCCTTACTTTTTTGGCTAGCTTTTTTAAAATACAAAAGTTTTTTAAGCTGAATGTTTCCAAAATGATGTTAAGCTCTTCCAGTCTAAAAAGAGGAGCCAAACTAATAAAAGCGGCTAAAAAGATCCCGAAAGCAAAGATCGTTTGACCTAAAAGTCCCAACACTCTATGAGTATCTAAAAAGTAATCAGCAATTCTTAAACTAAACCAGCAAAAAAATGTTGAGATAAGGCTTACTAAGATTGTTTTAGGAATAAGTCTTAAAAATAAATATTCCTCTATTTCTTTACTAAAAAGATCTTTTCGTAAATCCCAATAAAGCAAGCCAGCAAAAAGCATCTGTCCTAAACTATAGCTTAAGGCTAGTCCGGCAACACTTCGTCGGCTAAAAAAGGTTAAAGAATAAGCAAGAATGAGCGAAAAAACAACTGAGAGCAGTGAATAACACATTGGTTTGAGAGTATCGTGCTGAGCATATTTCACTCGTGTCAGAATTACTATCAACCCGGCAAAAACAATACCCAAAGAAAAAAACCCCAAAGTATTAATAGCTAAAATAGTACTCTGCCAGTCCAAGTTCTTCCCTAAAGCTAGATAAAGTCTTGTCAGCTGGGCTCGAAGAATCCACATTAAAAAGCTACTAGGAATTAGAAGAAAAAGCACCATTTTAAGAGAGGTTGTAGCCGCCTCTTTAAATTGAGCCAGATTTTTCTCTGCCCAAGCCAAAGAAAGGGTAGGAAAGATTGCCAACATCAAAGCATTTGCCACAATCACTGTTGGAGTGGTAGCAAAATCATTGGTTAAATTGAAAATAGCAATAGATCGGGCGCCTGTAAAAGAAGCAAACAAGGTCAGAACTAGTGTCTGAACTTGAATAAGGGCTAAGCTTACGGTTCTTGGAGCTGCCAGTCGGTAAGTTTTCACAACCATAGGATCAAAAAGCTGAAATCTTTGCGGAAAACTTAAAGGAAGGCCTTTTAGTCCTGGTATTTGAATTAGAAAATGTAAAAAAGAACCTAATACTACCCAAATAACCAAACCATAAATACCCCAATAAAAGTAACCTAATCCACCAATAATAATTGCCAGATTATAAATCAGCGGCGCCAAAGCATAGAAAAAAAAGCGGTTCTCTGCTTGCAAAACACCGCTGACTATATAAGAAAGACCAAAGAAAAAGGGAGAGAGTAAAAGCAGACGACCAAGATTACTGGTTAAGTTTTTAATTTCGGACGCTGAACCACTGACTAAAGAGTGGGCTAAAGTAGGCATCAAAAAATAAAGAACTAGTAAAAGCAGTAACATAACAAGAAGTGTTGAGGTTAAAAGTTGAGCTGCATAATTTAGAGCTTCCTTCTTTGAAGATTTGATCTTTATCTCGCTATAAATTGGCACTAAGGCGGTACTCACTGCGCCTAAAATCAAAAGATTAAAAATTAGGTCCGGCCACTTAAAAGCGGCAAAGTAAGCATCTAAATATTCAAAAGGGCTTACAAATTTAGCAAGAATAACATTGCGAAAGAAACCCAAAACATTTGAGAGAAGAAGGGTAAAAGAAAGTAGTAAACTGGCTTTTTTAATCGACATTATATGGTTACAGCTTCTTTAGGAGGTAGCTTGAGATTCTTAAAAAGCTCTTCAAACTCCTCGCCCTCTACCGTCTCTTCTTTTAATAATTTCTCAGCTAACTTATCCAGAATAGAACGATGCTCCTGTAAAATCTTCTTGGCTCGGGTATAGGCTTTGTCTATAATCGCCCGCGTCTCTTCATCTATAAGGGTAGCAATTTTGTCGGAGTAATTTCGTTCGACACCCAATTCTTTCCCTAAAAAGACTAATTCTTCCTTCTCTCCGTAGGTTACTGGTCCCAGTCTTTCCGACATTCCAAATTCGGTAACCATCTTTCGAGCCAACCGGGTAGCTTCTCTTAGATCATTTTCAGCACCAGTAGTCACCTCGCCAAAAATCACCTCTTCGGCTACTCGTCCGCCCAAAAGCATGGCGATCATATCTTCAAAACGCGATTTTCTATAAAGATGGATATCTTCTAGCGGGAGACTTAAGGTATAACCCAAAGCAGAACCACGGGAAACAATAGTAACTTTATGAATAGGATCGGTATTTGGCAGAATTCTTCCAACTACTGCATGACCAGATTCGTGATAAGCGGTAATGCGCTTTTCTTGCTCAGAAAGAACTCTGGAGCGTTTTTCGGGACCCATAATTACTTTCTCAATGGCGGCTGTAAAATCAGCTTGCGAGATAAAACGTCTATTCTCCCGTGCAGCAAAAATGGCTGCTTCGTTGGCGATATTTTTAAGATCAGCCCCCGAAAGCCCCGGGGTACGCCTGGCAATTTCTTCAAGATCAACATCCTGGCCCAAGGGTTTATTGCGTGTATGTACCTTTAAAATTTCCAGTCTCTCTTTTTTATCAGGTAAATCAACCACAATCCTTCTATCAAAACGCCCAGGCCTTAGAAGAGCCGGGTCTAGAATATCTGGTCGATTAGTAGCACTCATTACAATCACTGAAGAATTGGTTTCAAAACCATCCATCTCCACCAGAATCTGGTTTAAAGTCTGTTCTCTCTCATCGTGACCACCGCCCAAACCAGCTCCCCTGTGCCTACCAATGGCATCTAGTTCATCAATAAAGATAATTGAGGGACTATTACGTTTGGCTTTAGCAAAAAGATCTCTAACCCTTGAAGCACCTACTCCTACAAACATCTCTACAAATTCGGAAGCCGAGATAGAAAAGAATGGCACATCGGCTTCACCTGCCACTGCTTTAGCAAGTAGGGTTTTGCCTGCACCTGGTGGTCCCACCAAAAGCACCCCGCGGGGAATCTCGGCGCCCAGTCGTCTAAACTTTTCGGGGTTTTTTAGAAATTCTACCACTTCTTCAAGTTCTTGCTTGGCCTCTTTAAGACCGGCTACATCTTTAAAAGTCACTTGAACATTCTCTGCTGGTCGAGCGTTGGAAGCACCAAAACTGAGAGCTTTAATATTGGCTCCCTGCGCTTGTTTAAGCATCAACCAAAGCAATAACCCAATAAGCAGTACCGGTACAATAGAGTTAAAAAAGATAGCCAGCCAAGTATTATCTTTCTTTGTCTCTGCCTTTATCTCTACCTGTTCGGGTGTAATACCATAATCCTTAAGAGTGGCATTTCTTTCAATGGTAGAACGGAGGATTTCTCCGGTTTTGGTTTTTATTTCTAACTCATTCTCCCTATTAGTAATAGAGGCCAGCTTGCCTTCTTTGGCTAATCGGATTACCTCAGAAATAGAAACTGTCTGAGGCTTTTTAAAGGCAAAATTCGAATAATAACCCGAAAGCAAAATTAAGCCCACAAAAAGCGCAATAAATAAAAGTAAAGATTTTAAACCCTTTAACTCTCTCATTATTTTTAAAAATAGCAAATATTTAATTCTTTGTCAGCTCAATAAACTTACCTTGTTTTGAGATAGAAACTTTGAAAAAATAAAAATTAAGACTTGCACCTTAATAAAGGAGGTAAGAACCGGTGAAAAGAAAGATTTTTCTGAAACTGTTGTTCTTTGCTTTTTTCTTCTTTTGGGTAACGGCAAGTTGGGCAGAGTGGCAAAAAACCATCTTTCATCTCCATACTAAATTTTCCGATGGGCTTTTAAGTCCACAGAAACTGGAATATCAGATTCAGCAACGCCATCCCGACGTCAAGAATATCGTCTTTACCGATCATGATCGCACTCTGTTTGAAAAGCCACCACAAAGCTTTGCGGGCAGCAAATATTTGGAACTTAGAAGCCTCTGTCTAAACACTGAGAATCCTGCCCTTTTTGCTGGCTGCGAATTGACCATTCAGTACACCTCGGAAGGGCGAAGATACGAGTCTCACTGCTTAATTCCTTATCTTACAGAGAACTTGTTTCGAATTCTTAAAGACTACAATGGCTGGACTAATGATAGAGATATTCAGTGGGGGAAAGGAAGATTTTGGGTAGACGATAGCTATTTGGCTGGTTATCCCAAAGCTATCCTTTCTCAGGCTTATCAAGAGGGAATTCCCGTAGTTCTTGCCCATCCTTTCGAGGTAAATGAATTAGAAATGGTGATCCAAAAAACAAAAGTAGCCTCTGAAATACCTCTAGAAGCGGCGATACAGGTAGTCTTAGAAAGAGAAGCATCTAAAAAGCCAGCAGAGGAGGAAAAGAAAAACCTTCTTAAAAAGGCAAAAGAGGCGGCCTTAAAACCAATAAAAGATTTGTATGATTGGTCCAGTAGCATGGGGCTCTTAGCAGTTGATCTACCCAGGGAAAATATTATTTACAAGTACGTCTCTCCCTCAATAGAGATTATTGAGCAAAGTATTCCCAAGGGTAGCCTTATCTATATTGATCTCTTTAATACTTGTGGACACCAAAAGTCTCTTGAGCGTGAGTTTCAGTTAGCTAAAACTCTTGAAAAACGAGGCTACAAGGTAGCTTTTATGACCAGTGCTGATTGGCATGGCGTAACTAATAAAGTAATTAACGAATGGCTACCAATCTCTTACGATAAAGTGGTAAAGACGCAAGACGTCGTGGAAGATATTCTACTCTCTACACTCACTGCCTGGCCAGATCAATTGGGTCATCTTAACTTCTTCTATCCTTACTTCAAACTCGGCTATCAAAACGGCACTTCCACAACCGCAGTAGAAGACTATTGGTTCAGCGAGATTTCGCCACTACCAAGCAAAGAAATCTATTCAGGTGTTCCGCTGGTAAAGGTTTCTCTCAATAAAGAGGTTGCTAAAGACGAGGAATTAAAAATTGCTTTTATTCAGGATTTTGAACTGACAAAGCCACTTGCCACTCTCTCGCTCCAAAAAGGTGATAGGGTCATAAATTATGATTTAGGCAGAGTTTTTGTGGATGACGGCAAGGAACATAACCTCTGTCTTGTCCTTCTTAGAAAGGCAACTGCTGAGAGGTTTGTGCCCATTGCCGTTTCCTCGCCGATTCGCTTTAAAAGTCTTGAAAAGGCCAATCTCTATTTCGCAGTGGTGCTTGATGACTCTTTGAGTATGAATAACATAGACTATGCTAGCGGCTTAAGTAAGATAGAGCGCTCACGACGTGGCGTAGACGAGATGTTGGCTATTGCTCCTGAGGATGTAAGTATGAGCCTGGTTCTGTATCGCGCTCAAGCAGTCATTGTCTCGCTACCTAAACTGGTCAAAAAGATTAACAGATCCCAATATTGGCAACGCATCAATGTAGAAGATGGTACCGCTATTGGTCTGGGTATCAAGGCAGGCCTCCAAACCTTACCGCCTGGCCAAAAGAGAGCAATTATCCTTCTTACTGATGGTCAAAACAACCGACCAGGACTAGAAGAAGCTATCCTTCAGGCTAAGGCCGAAAGGGTTCCAATTTTCTGTATAGGTTACCGAGCTGAAGGCGATGAACCTGATTTTAATACCCTCCTTAAGATCAGTCAAGAAACAGGTGGCTTTGTCTATTATGCTGATACCGAATCGGTTGGACAAATCTTTCAAAGAATTATGGCTACTATTGCCAAAGAAAGCATGCTACTTGCCCTACAAGATCGCCTTTCTCGAAAAAAGACCCAATATGCCTTCCAGGTGAGTCCAGATATTAAAAACTTAAGAGTAACCATTGCTCCCACAGAGAATATACCCATCGATGCCGAGATTATCTCCCCACTAAATCAAAGATATGCTTTATCCGGTTCTCCGCTTCAGTTGGCTATCCCGCAACCTGCAACCGGCATCTGGAAAATTGAAGCTTCGGCCACTGGCGAAGTAGTAGCCATGATTTCGGCAGTAGGCAGAGGAAGTTTCTCCGCTAATTTTGTAAACCTTCCTTCGCTGATTCCAAGCGCAACCGAGCTTAATCTCTATATTGCCGTAAGTGGTAATAATCTGCCCACGAAAATAGATGCTCAAATCAAAACACCGGCAACTAATCTGACCGATGCCCTACTTGGGATTAACAAGATTAACTTCTCGCTTCGTCCTCTTACTAGAAGGGGCGAATATCAAGTCTACAGTGGTAGATTTTTTGTAGAAAAAAGAGGTCCCCATTTCTTGACAGCCAAAATTGAGGCGGACGGCAAGAGCCAAATTCTCTCTACCTCCTTCTACGTTGGAGGACCAGCTATTAAGAAGCATGAGCTTTTCTTAAACGATCTGCTTATAAGGATCTTTGCTGAGCTTCTCAGAGAAATCTTTGCTAAATAATCATCTAAAATTAAAAAGCCACAAGAGCGCTAAATAGAACGCTTGTGGCTTTTTAATTTTTAAAGGATTGGTCTTTATAAATTTTATTTGCTATACTTCTTGTAGATGAAAAATCGTAAAGTAGAAATTATTCTTCTTTATATATTTATTTTGCTTGCTTTATTAAGTTTAGCTATAATGGCAGCCTTCACTCATGCTGATAATCTTTTAAAGGCTCCTTTGTAAAAGAGGCTTGACAAAAAACTCTAAATAGTTTATCTTTTATCTTAAAAGAATAAGAAGTCCTCAAAGCATCATGGAAATCAAATAGCTATTGCCTCTCTCGAATTTATTTCTTTTTTATTTTTTTTAAATGGCAAAAAAATCTTCTCAAAAATCCACACCACCTATAGTAGCAGCTCATATCGGTAAGGATTATTTTCGTACAGTTACTGCGGACGAACAGAAAACCCCTCCGACGCAAAAACCGTCTCCCCAAAAAGATGCCAAGAAATTTGCCTTAGGTAGTTTTAATGGCAGAGAAGGCAAGATTATTACTGTTGGCAAAACCGACTCGGAAACTGCAGAGATTCGCCCAACGCCAAGGGGGACTGTCAGGGTTATTCCTTTGGGCGGTGTAGAAGAATACGGCAAGAATATGACGGTGATTGAAAGCGGGGATGATATTGTTGTCATCGATATGGGCCTTATGTTTCCCGATGAAGACTTATTGGGGATAGATTATGTTATCCCTGATGTTACCTATTTAATGGAAAGAAAACACAAGATCAGGGGTGTAATTCTTACCCATGGCCACCTAGATCATATTGGTGCTATTCCTTATCTTTATCATAAAATTGGCGCTCCTACTCTCTACGGCTCGCCACTCTCAATAGAATTTGCCAAAAAACGTTTGGAAGAATTTGGCCTACTGAGCGGAGCCAGATTTGCTACAGTTAACCCCGTGGAAGATTTTATTCAACTGGGCGTCTTCAGAATTCATACTTTCCATATTAATCATTCTATTCCTGGTGCTTTGGGTTTAGGGATAGAAACCCCCCAGGGTACTTTAGTCTATGTAACAGACTGGAAGTTTGATCATACTCCTACAGATGGAATGCGTACAGATTTTGGAACCATTGCTCTAATGGGTAAAAAAGGAGTTTTGGCATTATTCTCCGACTCTACTAATGTAGAGCGTCCAGGTCATTCAATTTCGGAAAAAGAAGTAGAGCATGTGATTACTGATATTATTGAAAATGCCCCTGGAAGAGTCATCTTTGCAACTTTTTCCTCTTTAATTTCCAGGATTCAACAGGTGTTAAACGCAGCTGAAAAGACTGGAAGAAAAGTAGTTTTTATCGGTAGATCAATGGTGACCAATGTAGAAGTAGCTATTTCTTTAAAAGCGCTGATAGTGCCGCCTAACACTATTGTTGATATAGCCGAGATAAAAAATTTGCGTGATGATCAAATCATCATCGTCACCACCGGTTCCCAGGGTGAAGAGATGTCTGGTCTCTGGCGAATCGCTCAGGGGGAACATAAGTTAATAAAAATAAAACCAGGGGATACAGTCATTTTCTCCTCCTCGCCAATCCCCGGCAACGAGAAATCCATTTCAGGTATAATGGATGGCCTGGCTCGCGAAGGAGCTAATGTTATCTATAACAAACTAGTAGGCGTCCACACTTCGGGTCATGCTAACGTGGAGGATCTCAAATTAATGATTGCTCTTACGCAACCTAAGTATTTTATTCCTATTCATGGCGAACGACATAAATTAATCCTTCACGGTAAAATTGCCGAAAGCATGGGCATAGATCCTCAAAATATCCTTATTGCCGACAACGGCCAAGTAATAGAGTTTAGTCATGGTAAGGGAGTAGTGACTAACAATCGTGTACCGGCAGGTTATGTTTTGGTAGATGGTTTAGGAGTTGGGGACGTGGGTAATATTGTGCTTAGAGATCGGAAAATTATGGCCCAAGATGGTATTTTTGTGGTAATTGCTACTGTTGACCGCCAAACAGGCAAGTTATTGACCTCGCCTGATATCATTTCGAAAGGCTTTATTTATATGCGTGAAAATGAAGATTTAGTCCAAAGAGCACGCAATGAAGTAAAAAAATTTATGGAAAATCATTCAAAGGGACATCTTCAGCACGGCCCAACAGATTGGTCTTATGTCAAAACCGCTCTTAGAGATGAACTTGAACGTTTTCTTTTTGAAAATACCCACAGAAGACCTATGGTTGTTCCCGTAATAATAGAAGTTTAGGTATTTGAATTTAAATTGTGAATATGGTAATCTAGAGAAAAAAATAATACCCAGGAGTTAAGATGTCTAAGCCAGTTGAAGAAGAAAAAAAACCCCAAAACACAACCACAAAAACAGAGGCTGCTTCCAAAGATCAAAAAGAAGAATCTCAAAAAACTAAAAAAACAAAAAAAGCCTCTGTAATTAGGAATTTCCTAGAAAAATATAAAAAACACGAAAAGGACACTGGCTCTCTAGAGGTCCAAATTATTACCCTTACTGAAAGTATAAATGCTCTCACCGAACACCTGAAAGTTCATAAAAAAGACTTTGATTCAAAAAGGGGGTTATTAAAAATGGTAGCCCGACGGCGAAGATTGCTTACAGCTCTTAAAACTACCAACCCAAAAACTTACGAAAAAATGATTGTTGATCTTGGTTTAAGAAAGTAAAATGACTCAAAACTATACACAGGCAGCTGAAAAGATCGGCGATCGCATTCTAGAACTCTCTACTGGCAAACTTGCCACGCTGGCAAATAGTGCGATCACTGCCCAATATGGAGAAACGGTAGTGCTCACAACCGCCTGCGTCTCCCCAGAGCCAAAGGAGGGCGCCGAATTTTTTCCCATGCAGGTAGAGTATGAGGAGCGGTTTTATGCGGCAGGAAAAATCGCGGGCTCGCGGTTTATTAAAAGGGAGAGTCGGCCTCCCGATTCGGCAGTACTGGCTGCTAGAATGGTGGATCGGCCATTAAGACCTCTTTTCCCAAAAAATTATCGCAACGATCTGCAAATCATTGTCACGGTTCTTTCTGCAGACCTGGAAAACGATCCTGATGTTCTGGCTATTAATGCAGCTTCAGCGGCTTTGTTGATAACCGCCGCTCCTTTTGCTGGTCCGGTGGGTGCGGTTAGAGTGGGTATAGACGAGTCAGGTCATTTTATCATCAATCCTACCCATAGCCAACGGGAAAGAAGCCCGCTAGATTTGGTAGTAGCCGGCACCAAGGAACGAATTAATATGATTGAGGCAGCTGCCAAAGAAGTAAAAGAGGGAGTATTATTGCAGGCTATCGAATTTGCTATTCCTTATATCCATAAAAGCATTGAGTTGCAAGAGAGATTAGCAGAAAAAATTAGCGCTAGCAAAATTTATCCTCAAGATAGCCAAAAAGAGCTTTATGAAGAAATAAGTAAAGTAGTTGGCCAAAAAATTGCCAAACTTCTCAAAGAAGCAGACAAGAAATTGCGTGAAGAGAATCTTGCTAAATTTGAAGCAGAAATCCTGCAAAGTTTTGAAGGTAACTACAAGCAAGTAGATATTAAATCTGCCTTCCAGGCTTTGATAGAGAAGGAAGTACGTCGTCTAATATTGGAAGAAAATCTTCGGCCAGACGGTCGGAAATTAGATGAAATTCGCGAAATCTATATTGAAGTAGGTCTATTACCACGCACACACGGATCAGCTTTATTTACTCGCGGTCAAACCCAAGTACTTACTATTGCAACACTGGGAGCACCAGGCGAAGAGCAGATTATTGAGACAATGGAGGAAGAGTTTAAAAAGCGTTTTATGCATCACTACAACTTTCCTCCTTATTCTACCGGTGAGATTCGGCCCATAAAGGGCGCTTCGAGACGGGAGATTGGCCATGGCGCTCTTGCCGAAAAAGCACTTGAACCAGTCCTTCCTTCTCAAGAGAACTTTCCTTACACAATACGTCTTGTTTCTGAAACCCTCTCCTCCAATGGCTCTTCTTCGATGGCTTCTGTTTGCGGTTCTAGTCTAGCGTTAATGGATGCAGGCGTACCCATCTCTGCGCCAGTAGCGGGCATTGCTATGGGGCTTGTAACTGACGAAAAAGCCGAGACCACCCATTATAAAATTTTAACTGATATCCAGGGAATAGAGGACTTTGGTGGCGATATGGATTTTAAAATTGCAGGTACTAAAGAAGGCATTACCGCTATCCAACTGGATACTAAAATCAGTGGTTTAACACTTTCAATGATTAAGGAAACCTTTGATCAAGCCCGTAAAGCCAGATTAGAAATTTTAGAAAAAATGCAAGCGGTGTTGCCAGCGCCTCGAAAAGAACTCTCTCCCTATGCTCCACGAATTACTACTATCAAGATTGATCCTTCTAAAATTGGTTTGGTTATCGGCCCGGGCGGCAAAACCATCAATCAGATTATTGAGGCTGCTGGTGGGCGGGAGTTAGTAGCCATAGATATCGAATCAGATGGTACAGTAATGGTCTCGTCCCATAAACCAGAATCAACAAAAACAGCTATTGCGCTTATTGAGAATCTAACTAAAGAAATCAAGGTTGGCGAGGTGTATACAGGACCAGTCACTCAAATTATTAGGGATCGCAAAACCGGCAAAGAGATTGGTGCAATTGTTAAAATTACACCTTATCATGAAGGCATGGTGCATATTTCTGAGTTGGCTAACTATCGCGTTCCCAATGTTCACTCAATAGTGAAAGTAGGCGACAGAGTAAGAGTTCAGGTGGTAGATGTAGATAAAGAAAGGGGACGCATTTCGCTCTCTCTCAAGAGATTAAACGACCATTAATCTTTTTTAAGCTCTTCTTTTTAGTCTCCTAATCCTCCGAAAAAAGAGATGGAGGGTTTCATAAATAATGGCTCCAAAGAATAAAATGAACATTGCAAAGAACAGCCAAAGATGAAGATTTTGATAGCGGTGCCAGATTCTGATGAACAGATCCGAAAAGATGAGCGCAGCGATATTAAAAATAAACGAGCCAAGAAGTGTCCATAAGAAAAATAGCCAGAATGGCATCTTGGCAAACCCAGCCACAAAAGAGCTCCAGGGTCTTAAATAACCGATAAAGCGAATAGCAAAAACAGTGATGCTGCCATATCTTTGATACCACCCCTTAAGTTTATGATAGGCTCTCTGAAATTTGGCGTTTCGACCCAACCATTTTAAAACAAAATTGTTACCACTAAAACCTAATGCATAAGCTAGCGAGGCGCCGAAAATATGGCCGCCGTTAAGCAAAAGCAGCATCAACCAGAAGCGAAAAAGTGACTCTTCTATCTGCCTTTGAGCCAACAGATAGCCAATCTCGGTAGGCAGCGGAATGCCAAGATTCTCCAGAGCCATATTTAAGAAAATTCCTAAGTCTCCCAGTCGCTCAAAAAAGAGAAAAAGATTCTTAAGATATATCTCCAACATTATAAAGAGACCTTAAAAAGCTCATTCTTTCTAAGAAAAGAAAAAAGCAGCCTTCTTAAGAAGGGCACACTCAACTGAGACCTGTAGGCAAAAACCGCTGCTTCCTTGCGAAGAAGTACCTCTCTCGGCAAAGACAATTTTTGCCAACTCCCCCCTTCCTGCCAAATTTTATCCGGCGGCAGAAGATAGGAATTAGGGGCGAATTTTTGGGGTTTGGGAAAATAGCGATGATGGACCAGATATTGATAGCCTTTTATTCTCTTTGGGTAATTTTTTAGAATATCTGCCACCAGTAAACCTGTAATTTTATGGTCTTTATGCATATCTTCAGGAGCAGGAAAAAGAACATAGTCGGGTAAATAACTGTCAATGAGCCCCGCAAAATCAAGAAAAAGTCGCAGTGGCGAGATTCTATCTAGGTGACCATCCGGATAGTTAAGAAAAACTAAATTTTCCTCCGGTACTCCTAAAATAGCCGTGGCCAAATAAAACTCCTGATAGCGTGTGTTTTTCAGATGGTATTTATTGCCATCGGTGACTAATACAATTTTTACATCGGCACCCTTAAGAAGCGCCATCTGAATAAAGCCGGAGGCGGCAATGGTCTCGTCATCAGGATGGGGCGTAAAGATAAGAACCCTCTCTTTATTGCGAGGTAACTCTATCTCTTGCAGAAAATCAATCTTATCAAAAGACTGTTTCTTTTTTGCTTCCCCGTGGAAAATAAGGGTACCCAGAACCAACAAACTTAGTACCAAAACCAGAAAGATTCTTTTTCTAAGAAGTCTTTTGAGCAACTTTTTCATAAAGAGCTTCTACCTTAGCAAAACTGCGGCCAATCTCATGGGTTACTACTTTTGCTAAAGATTCCTTACCCATATTCTCCTGCAGCTGCTGATCCTTAAGCAATCTTACTAAATATTCAGCCAACATCTGATAGTCTCCCGGAGGGAAAAGGAAACCATTTTTACCATGAGTAACAAGCTCTGGCAAAGCACCGGCCTTGGCTGCCACTATCGGCAAACCCGAAGCCATTGCTTCCAGGGTAACAATGCTTTGCGTTTCGATACGAGAAGGAATAACAAACAGGGAGGCAAGCTGATAGATTTTGGCTATATCTTCAGATTCGTGAGTAATGGGTCCTAAAAAGCTTACAAATCTTTCGAGCCGGTTTTTAATTACAAATCGCCTAAATTCTTCCAGCTTATCACCGCCACCCACTAGAACGAAATGGGCATTAATCTGCTTTATAACCAAAGGAACTGCTTTAAGCAGCACATCTATGTCTTTATCTTTGTCGATACGACCTACATAAAGCACCAGGGGGTTGGCAGGCAAATGGTATTTTAAAAGGGTCTCTGTAGGAGCCGAGTAAGCAAAAAAACGCTCCAAATCTACTCCGTTAGAGATGGCAAGAATCGGTCTTTTAACGCCAAAACCAAGTAAGGTTTTTTTGACAGTCTCTGTAGGACAGATTACATAATCGCAGTCATTATAATACTTCGCCAGATAGAGGCTAAGAAATTTTCTAAGCATCCTATGAGCAGGCTTTAAAAAAGCAAGATAGGAAAGCACATAATCAAGACTGAAGTGATTAGTAATCAGAAGCGGAATCTTTAATTTAAGTGCTGCCTTCTTTAAGGCAGTGCACACCGAAGTAGGATCATGAAGGTGGATGATGTCCGGAGAAATTTTGGCAACCTCTTTCAAAACCTCCCTCTTGGGAAAAAGCGCAACCCTAAAGCCCTTTCTAAAAGGATTGCGGAAAGATCTAAGCCTTATTACCTCAAAACCCTTACGCTTCTCTCGATAAGGCTTGCCCGAAGGACTAGGCGCAAACACGCAGACTTGATGGCCCTTTTTAGCCAAATCCTCAGCCAGCAAATCAACAGCAATAGCCACCCCCGAAATATTGGGCGGAAAAGATTCCGAACCAAGAACTATAGTCATTATCTAAAAAATTAAATTTTACTATATACTCAAATTAACAGAAAAAACCAAAGAAGTAAATTTTCTAAGAGGATGGCAAAAAAACTCCTCACTCTAACCATTATTATTACTGCCATTTTACTTGTCAGAGAGGTAGGGAGAATCTTTTTGTTGCCTTCAACAACAAAAACCCCTTTAGTTTTGCCTTCTTCACCCTCTGCCTCTGTCCAAAAAGAGAGTCTGCCGCCCACCCAAGCGACTAAATCAGTAGAACCCCAAAAGACTCAACTCAAGAAAGCCAGGGTAAAAGCGGTGATTGATGGAGATACAATCATTCTAGAAAGCAACGAAAAAGTCAGGCTTATCGGCATCGATGCTCCCGAAAGCAGCCAGAACTATTATAAAGAAGCCCTCGACCGCTTAAAAGAGTTAATCGACCAAAAAGAGGTGGCTCTAGAAAAAGATGTTTCGGAAAGAGATAAGTACGGCAGGTTACTGCGTTATATCTGGTTAAATGACACACTTATCAATCTTCAGATGATAGAAGAAGGCCTAGCAGTGGTAGCCACTTATCCACCGGATGTCAAATACCAGGACAGACTCATTGCTGCCCAAAAAGCAGCTCAGTCTAAAAAAATAGGTCTTTGGTCCGACTCTCAGCCTGCTGCTAAAAATACTCCCTGTCTCATCAAAGGCAATATCTCTGCAAGCGGCGAAAAGATTTATCATCTGCCAGGAGGCGCCTATTATGATAAAACCAGCATTGACGAAAGCAAAGGAGAGCGCTGGTTCTGTAGCGAGGAAGAGGCGCAGGCAGCCGGCTGGCGAAAGTCTAAATTGTAAAAATTGTTTAAAATTTGCTATTCTTACAAAGAGTAAAGATGCGAAAATCTAAAATTGTCCTCATTTTAAGCGTCCCTATAATTAGCTTTATTTTGAGCCTCTGGTTTTATCCGTTAATGCCAAAGCAGATGGCCTCCCACTGGGATATTCAAGGCAATCCTAATGGCTATCTCGATAAATCACTATTTTTCCTTCTTGTGCCCGGCTTCATCTTAGCCATCGGTCTACTTGTCTACTTCCTACCCAGAATCGACCCTCAATACAAAAATATTGAAAAGTTTAAAGAGTATTTCGAAAATTTCATATTGGCCTTGTTGCTTTTCCTGCTTTACATATTCTTACTGACTATCGCCTGGAATTTAGGCATAGAATTTCAATTTGCCAGGGTGATGCTGCCGGCTCTGGCTATGCTTCTCTATTTCATAGGTGAGCTATTAAAACACGCCCAACCCAACTGGACCGTTGGCATTCGCACACCCTGGACGCTGACCAATGAGAAGGTCTGGCAAAAAACCCACATCCTGGGAGGAAAAGTTTTTAAACTTGCCGCTCTTTTTACCCTTCTGATGACCTTGCTACCAAAACTGAGTTTTTGGCTCTTCTTAATTCTTGTGCTAACAATAATCCTTTTCTTGATTATCTTCTCTTATTGGGAGTACCAAAAGCTTCATTATAGAGAATAAAATTAGAAAAGGTAAAAGGCTTTTTAAAAAGTCTTTTTTGAAAAAGCCCCCAAGGATTCTCCTTGGGGGCTTGACTACACCTCCTTTCAAACCTCTTAAATGACTAGAATGGCAAATCGTGCCGGGACAAGGTCTTATCGCCTGCCTTAAGGACGATAGCCCGAATAGGCAACCAGTGCTCACCTGGACCTGGGTATTTGACCTTTGGGGGAAGATGACGATAGATCTTGCCTTCCTTAAGTGTACAAGGGCGACCATCAACCGTGATGATTACCTCTGTCTCTCCGTCTATTGCCTCTACTTCTACGAGGGCATAATTGCCCTCGTCTGGAACATAGAGGTTAGAGACCTTTTTATAGGTCTCTGTGCTCCACTGTTTGTGCGCTAACTCCGTCTCCGGCCGGAGCTCGGTCAACCACATGGCTACTCCCAGACCATTCACTACAACTACCAAAAAGACCAAGGGCCCCCAGGTTCTTGCCCATTCTCTCATTTCTTCCTCCGCGTTTAAAGCCCGCCGGCTATAGACTGCTAAATCACATTAGAACAATAAACATCATTTTTGTCAAGGATAAAGCCGGCCCCTCTGGTTGTCAACAATTTACTTTTAGAGCAAGATGAGCTAATCTTTAACTTAAGAACCCCAAAAAGCCTTGTTCCTGAACAAGGATTTAAAGGAGAAGGAGATGATAGGCTATTCTTGCAGCCTCTGTGGTAATCGACTAGAGAGACGCACGATCCAAGAGGGAAACAGCAGCTGCATCCGGTTTTATTGCCCAAACTGCAACTTAAGCTACCACCAGGAGTCTCTTTGCGATGTTTGCCGCAAAGCCTTTCACAACGAGGAGATGAAAGAGGTGATTTATATCTCCTCCATCTTGGGCACTCAGATAGTCAGACATTGCCCAAATTGTCAACCACCCTCTCAGCTTAGCCTTGAGCTCCAAACCGAACCTACTGTCACTGTAATCAAATATGGGCTAATCTATGGTTGCCCAGCCTTTTGTTTTTTGATGTTCATTATCGCCATACTCCTGGGAGCATCTCAACGCTAAAAGGGAGGTGAACAAAGTGAAATGGTGCGTAGCCTGCCAACGCAATGTTACGCCGGTCAAAGAGTTTAACTGGCTGGTGTTTCTCTTCCTCTGCGGATTATTCTACATCCCCTTCTATCTCATGCAAAAGCCCCACTGCCCAATCTGCAGAGGCACCGTCTTCGAACCGATGCACTGAATGCTCAACAAAAAGCAACTTCTCCTTTTGCTTCTTTCCCACCATCCTCCTTTCCAAAACAACCGCACTCTGCGAATAAAACTCCCCTGTGGGGAGCTTCGGCTGTGTGCGCGTTGTAGCGGAGGAGTGATAGGTTTGGTAACAGGACTACTTGTTTTTAGATGGTGGCCCAGTTGGCCATTATGGTTTATGCTAATCCTAACCGTCCTCTTTCCTCTAGCGGGCATCGTTGACTGGACCAGTCAGGCCCTAGGTAAACGCGAAAGCCATAATCTTCTGCGAGTCCTTACAGGAGCGATGTTTAGCCTTACCTGTCTTGTTATCGGCCGTTTCCTTACAATGGGCAAGGTACATCTTTTTGCCCTTGCCATTCTTCTGCTTACCGCTGAGATAGAGATAGCATTGCTTTTCCTCTACAAAAAACAGGTGATAGAAAGCATTCTCGCTCCCCTAAGAGAATATGCGGAATCTCTTCTTATACCAAAACCTCAAAACGGCGAAGGCGACCCTTAATCCTCTAGGGTCGCCTTTTTAAGATTTTAGCAATTTGCTAATATCTAGAAAAGAAATTTTTCTCTAAAAATCTGCTTAAAAAAGAATGCCAAAATTATTAATTGCTACCGGTAACCAAGGTAAGCTCAAAGAATACAAAATCCTCCTAAAGGACCTGCCGCTTAAACTAGTCTCGTTAAAAGATGAAGGAATAGAGGTAGAGGCTCCAGAAGATGGCCAAACCTATGAAGAGAATGCTATCAAAAAGACACTTTTTTATCACAAACTCTCAGGTCTACCCGCTTTGGCTGATGACGGAGGATTAGAGATAGACTACCTTGAGGGTGCGCCGGGCATAAAATCGCGCTACTGGCCTGGCTATAAAGCTACTGATGAAGAGCTTATTTGGATGGTCTTAAAAAAATTAACAGGCCTTCCAAAAGAGAAAAGAGGTGCAAAACTTAAGATAGTTTTAGCCTTTGCGCTCTCGCCAAAAGAAATTTTTACAAGCGCAGCCGAACTTTGCGGTTTTATTGTAGAGAAGCCCTATAAACTGGTTCCTGGCTATCCCTACCGCTCAATTCTTTATCTTCCCCACATTCAAAAGGTTTATAGCGAACTTTCTTTCGAAGAGGAAGTAAAAATTGGCCACCGTGGACAAGCGCTAAAGAGACTCTACCCGCTCTTAAAAAAACTGGCCGGCAGTTAAAAATCCTATTTTTTTCCTCAGTTTAAGAAGCTATTCTTCTTTGGCAATAAGAAGTTTTGGGTTACAAACCTTGGAAAAAAGCAATTTTCTGGTAAAATAAATAATGGTTTGCGCGCCCGTAGTTCAGCTGGATAGAACATCGGCTTGCGGAGCCGGAGGTCAGAGGTTCGAATCCTCTCGGGCGCGCCATTTTTAGAAGAAGTATCTTAATACTCCCGGGCAATAGAGGCAGCAATGATTAAGACGCTGCCAGCTTTTTTAAATAAATAAGCAATCTCTCTTAAAGTGGCACCGGTGGTCACGACATCGTCAACAATAAGAACTTTTTTGTTAAGAAATTTTTGAGGCTCTCTTAAACTAAAAGCGCCAGCAACATTCTTGATTCTTTCACGGCGAGTTAAAGTACGTTGAGGGAGGGTTTCGCGAATTTTAATAACAGCATCAAGTAAAGCTTCTTTTTTTGTAAGCCTAGAAAGCGCTTTTGCCAAAACCGCGGATTGATTATAGCCCCTTGCAAAAAGATCTTTTTTGGTAATAGGAACAGGGATAATAAAATCAAATTCTGTTTGGCTGTCTTTTAACTTATAAGCTAGACTTTCAGCCAACACTTCAATTACTCCCTTCTGGTGAAAAAATTTAAAAGTCAAAATCGCTTTTTTAAGCAAAGGATTTTGAAAGTCTCCTAATATAAAAAACTGCTTTATGGGCGCGAAAGTCCGTCGACAACTTTTGCACAGTTGCCAAGGCAAACTCGGTCTTTTGCAAAGAGGGCAAAGCATTGGAGTTAATTTAGGAATCAATGATTCGCATTCTAAACAGATTTCTCTACCAAATAGTCCGCAATTAATACAAACTCTTGGCCAAATAAAATCACAAATATCCATCATTTTGACAGAAAATTTCTTGCTATAATAAAATTGTAAAAGAAGAGAATTGGCAATTAAAGGCATAAAAGCCTAGAAAGGATCAAAATGGCAAATACTAAAAATCCACTCAAAAAAATTGCTCAAGGTATGGGTAAAATCTTTCTTGAAGAGGAGCAAGAAAAAACCAATAAGGAGGCCGATTGGATGGAGAATGTAGAAGAAGAGGTAGAAGGACAATTAGCTATTGACGTCTATCAAACACCGGAGAATATTGTTATAAAAGCACCTATTGCCGGAGTTAAAAGAGAAGATTTAGATATCTCTATTACTGATGAGGTTATCACTATAAAAGGAGAAAGAAGAGACGAGATAAAAGAACCTCAACGTGATTATTTCACTCAGGAGTGCTATTGGGGGCCCTTTTCGCGAGTATATCAATTGCCCATGCCTGTTGATGTAGAGAAGGCTAGTGCAGTCTTGAAGGATGGAATTCTTACCATTACTCTGCCCAAAATAGAGAAACTTAAAACCAAAACAGTCAAAATAGAAACACTCTAAAAAGAGAGTTGTAGGCAAGTTTTCTCTTTTATTGTTTGATTTTTATGCTAAAATAAAAGTGCTTAAATTTTAAAGTTCTGCGCTTTTTGCGTAGAACAAATTTGAAGATAATTTTAATTCGCGAAGGAGGTAAAGTGAAAATAAGAAAAGCGGTAATTCCAGCTGCTGGCTTTGGTACTCGTTTCTTACCGGCCACAAAAGCTTCACCAAAAGAGATGTTGCCCGTAGTAGACAAACCTGTCATTCAATATATTGTCGAGGAAGCAGCTCAATCGGGCATAGAAGAGGTTATTATTATTACCGGTTCAAATAAGCGCTCAATTGAGGACCATTTCGATTATAACTTTGAACTTGAATATCGGCTAAAACAAGCCGGCAAACATGAATTATGCGAAGAGATTCGTAAAATCTCTGATATGGTAAAAATTGTCTATGTCCGCCAAAAGGAACAACTAGGTAACGGACATGCGGTACTGCAAGCAAAAGAAATCGTAGGGGACGAACCTTTTGCAGTAATGTGGGGAGACGAGTTTGTGGATAGTAAAACTCCTTGGTTAAAACAACTTATTGAGGTTTATGAAAAATATCGCGCCTCAGTAATTGCGGCAATGAAGGTTGACGATGAAGCTACAAAGCAATATGGAATTATTGAGGGTAAAAGCATTGAACCAAAAGTCACTCTTGTTTCTCGACTAATAGAAAAACCTGGCCCAGAAGCAGTAAAATCAAGGCTGGCTTCAGTGGGTAGATATATTCTCCACCCAGCTATTTTTGAAATCTTGCCCCATACACCACCACATAAAGATGGTGAAATCTATCTGCCTGACGCTATTAACATTCTTGCCCAAAAACAGGCAGTTTATGCTTACGAATTTGAAGGAATTCGTTTTGATACGGGCAACAAGCTTGGTTTCCTTAAAGCTACGGTCCACTTTGGTTTGAAGCATAACGACTTAAGAGAGCCTTTTAAAGAATACCTGGTAAAAAAGATTAGCAATTCCAACTACAACAAAAATTAAATAAAATAAGAGAGAAAAGGAGGGTAGCTGGCAGACGGAAATCTTAACCAAAACCCGAATCCTCTGAATTTCTCGCAACCTGCAGGTGGCAGCAATTTTTCTAGTGATAACCACCAAACCCTCCCTAATTCTACAAACCAAACCTCTCCTACTAATAATTTCCCGTCGGTTGATGCGAATAAAAAAGCTACTGAAAACCACCAACTAAAGCAGCCCCCTACAGAGTCTAATGAAGAAATGGTAAATATAGAGAAGACTACTGACAAAGAGGCCACTATTCCATCTTCCTCTTCCCAAGATATCGGAGAAAATCTAGCTCAAAAAAATACTCCGGAGAGTCAAAAGCCACAGACGCCTCTTAATACCGAGAGTTCAGCCACTGCACCACAACCAACGGAAGCAGCTGTTTCTACTCCACCTACTCCTTCTTCTTTGCCGCCAACAACTTCTACTACTGATTCCAGTAAGATAGATGAAGCTTTAGAGCTACTCACAAAAAAGAAAAAATTGCGCATCCCCTTTCTCTTCATAGTTCTTACCCTGGCTGTTTTTTTTCTAATCGGAATTTTGGGAACAACCCTTTATTCTTTTATGAGTAAAAAATCTAAACCCCTTGTGCCTACCTCTGCTAAGTTAACTTTTTGGGGTCTATACGAAGATGAATTAGCAATTTCAGAACTTATAAAAAGATACAAAAATCTTCATCCAAATATAGAAATCGTTTATGTTCAAAAAGATCCCAAAACCTATGAAGAAGAGCTTGTCAATGCCTTGGCAGAAAATCGTGGGCCAGATATTTGGCAAATTAGAAACGATGAGCTTTTTAAGCATAAAGCAAAACTTCAAGAAGCACCGTCTAGTTTCACCATTGATCGTTTCCTTGAGCTTTATCCTGCTGTTGTGGCCCAAGATCTTCTTTGGCCAAGACCAAAGATTGATGATAGCAAAGCGCCGTACCAGATAGTCAAGGAAGAAATAAGCAAAGAGACTAAAATCTACGGGGTTCCCTTTTTTATCGATACTTTAGCACTATTCTACAACCTAGACTTACTCACAAAAACAGATATAAAGGTGCCGCCTGCCGATTGGAATGATTTTGTTGAAGCTGTCAAAAAAGCTCGGGTAATTGAGGGTAATGAAGTACGACAGGCAGGTGCTGCTTTGGGGTTAGGTAAAAACATCGCCAATGCCAGTGACATTTTGGCAGTACTTCTAATGCAGAATCATGCTTTAATGACCTCTTCGGACTTAAAAAGCGCCTTGTTTAATAAGGCCATAGAAACAGCAGCAGGTATTCTACCTGTGGGAGCGCAAGCTCTTGATTTTTATACCGCCTTTGCTAGACCCAATAAAGAAGTTTATACCTGGAATGATCATTTTGATAGCGCCCTTAAGGCTTTCGCAAGTGGGCAGGTGCTTTTCCTTATTGATTACTCTGCACAAATTAAAAACATCGGCAATCTTTCTCCTTCTCTGCGCTTCGATGTAGCACCGCTTCCCCAAATAAGGGGTGCAGATGTTGTACCCGTAAACTATGCTAAGTATTACGCAAATGTTGTTTCTAACAAAAGCCCTAACGCAAAACTAGCCTGGGACTTTCTTCTCTTTTGTATCGAGCCAGACAATCAAGAGGCTTATTTTAAAGCCTCCAAAAAACCTCCGGCTCTTCTTTCCCTTATTGAAAAATACAAAAACATGCCCTTGTATGGTGCGTTTATTAGTCAAGCAGAAACCGCAAAAAGTTACTTTAAGGGAAGTCAACCAACCGCGGTAGATGAAGCCTTAAAAGAGGCAGCAGATGATGTGGTTCTTAGAAACCAACCTCCTCAGGTGGCCTTAGACAAAGCCGCAAAACAAATAACAGAGATTTTAAGCGCCTTAAAATGATAAATCTTTTAAAACCACTTATTCCTCCTCTTATTTTTCTCTTAAGCTTTGCTGGCTGTGCTGGCAAGCCTAAACAAACACCTACCCAGGTTCCCAAGACAAAAACAATTTCCTATTGGCGCATCAAATCCGATCCTGACCCTGTCTATGACCAAATTGTCAACCTGGGACTTAAAGATGTTACTGTAAATTATCACGTTTTTGATGATGAGGAAGAATACGAAAAAACTCTTTTAAAAGCGTTGGCTGAGGGTAAGGGACCTGATATTTTTTCCATTGCCAATGACCAATTAGAAAAGTACAGAGGTAAACTCTCTCCCGTTCCTTCGAATCTGTTAAACGCTTCTATTTTAGAAAAACTTTTGCCAAGCCAGTTTGCTACGGAGCTTATTTTTGACCACAAGCTTTATGGAGTACCCTTTGAAATCGAACCTCTGGTTTTAATCGTTAATAAAAGCTTATTTCCCGAAGAACTTTTAGATGTCGAAATTCCACTCTCTTGGAAAGGTGTCAGAGAGTTGGCGGTAAAGCTTACGGTAATAAAAAATGGCAAAATGCAAATTTCTGGCCTAGCTTTGGGAACAGGAAAAGAGATCCAGCGCGCGGCCCAAATTCTTCAGCTGCTTATGATTCAGAATAACACTCAAATGGTTACCCCGGATAGAAGTCAAGCTGCTTTTCATCTTTTTCGCAATAAAGAAAATGGCGAAGTAGAATATCCGGGCGTCTGGGCACTGAAGTATTACACGGATTTTGCCAATCCTAAAAGTGATCACTATACTTATGACCCTGCTTTAGGTGATGATATCAAAGCCTTTTCAGAAAACAAGGTAGCAATGATAATCAATTACCCTTCGATTTTAAATTTCTTAAGTAAAGTTATGCCCAATATCAATAGAGTCAAGATTTACCCTATGCCCAACCTCTGGGAGATAGACTTTCCTACAAAAGAAGATAAAGGTAAAATTAGCACTCCAAAAGATATGAGTAGGTATCGCATTGAAGTGGTTAATAAAAACTCTCCTGATGTAAAACTGGCCTGGGGGTTTCTTTTAGAAATTTTTAAGCAGGCTGGCGGTTTTAGTGATATTGCTAAAAATCCTATAGAAGAAGAAAATTATCTTGAAAGAAAGCCTATCCGTTTCTCTGCCAGTTTTTATAAAGGTGCCTATCCCGAAGAAACAGATAAAATTTTTGTAGATATGGCAGATGATGTAATAAAAAACAATCTACCTCCAGAGCAAGCAATATTTAAGGCTGCTGACAAGTTTAATCTTCTTCTTAAAAAGACCGAGGAATTAAACAAGACAAGGGAAAAACAATAATTAAAAAAGAAAGGAATGTTATAATAAAAACGGATGAAGATTTATAGTAGTAAAAAGAAATTAATATTTTTGGGAAAAATTTTTCTTATTCAAGGCCTTTTTTGGTTTTTTATATTTACGGGTTTTCAGTTAGTAAAAGCACAAGAGGAAATACCCTTAGGGCTGCCCATTCCTAGCGGCGAACAACCTCCGGTAAGAACTACAAGAAATATCATCACCTATACACACACACTTTATGAATTTGCAAGCATTATAGCCTCGGTTTTAGCAGTAGTGATGATTATTTATGGTGGTCTAAAATACCTTTTTAGTGGCGGCGCTAATGAGAAAGTCAATGACGCAAAAGAGATTATTATTTCTGCAATCTCGGGACTTCTGTTACTTATTTTTGCTAACCTTTTCCTTCAACTCATTTTGCCAGAAAGTGTTTTGCAAATAATCAGATAAAGCCCAACAATGGTACCAAATTTTTCTAGATGGGAAATCGAAAACCTACCACAGCTTTTCGAGTTTGTGGTGGAAATTCTGCTTATTCTGATCTCGTTGGCAGCTTTTTTAGGAATTTTATATGCTGGTTTTAAGTACCTAACAGCAGGAAGTGGCGAAATTACCCAAGGGAAAAAAGCGCTTCTTAATTCGATCTTGGGCTTACTGATAGCTGCGCTTTCTTTAGGGATTGTGACTTTTGTAATTAGATTAGTCGCGGGTGAATAAAAATGCCTCCTCTTTTACCTGGAGCCGAAGTAACAAATTGGGGAATCTGTGAAGTAGTAGGGTTTTTTGTTGGTTTAATAAGATTGCTTTTTCGCTTTGCAGGTTTTTTAGGGTTTCTAGTCATTCTTTGGGGGGCTTTTCAATATATAACCGCTTTTGGCCAGGAGGAAAAAACCACTCGGGCAAAAAATATTATTTATTATGCCTTAATTGGGATTTTAGCGATAGCTTTCTCTTTAGCAGTTGTTGGGCTTGTCTGGCAATTATTTGGTAATAGAACCATCAATCTGGGCGAGATATTTTTCGGCACCCTTCCTCTAAACTGCCAAACTTAAGGCCTTGACCAATTTCTTTGATAGTTTACAATATAAAAGTAAAGGAGATTCTACATTATCTTTTTAAAGGAGGAAAAATGAAATTTTCAATTAAAAAATTTTTATCTCTACTCATTGCTTTTTTGGTTTTTGCGGGGTCTAGTAAAATAGTTTTTGCCCAAATTACCGGGCGCCAAATTGAAAATATAGGTAGCGTACCAATTGCAACCCAAGATATTTTTAACCTGTTGGCCCTGGTAATTAATATTCTCTTACTTATAGCTGGTGTTATAGCTTTCTTATTTCTTTTGTGGGGTGGTTTTCAATATTTAACCGCTGGTTCTAACGAAGACCAAGCTACTAATGGCAGAAAGATTATCATAAATGCTATCATTGGCATAGTTATCATCTTCTTTTCCTATTCTTTGGTCAACTTTGTAATCGATCGACTGACTCAGGGTGTCGGTGGCGGCGGTGTTCAAACTCTCCCCGGAATTATTCAGCAGGGGGGCTAAATTTAAAATAGAATTTTGATGAAACAATTCTTAAAGGCAAAAGTCTTTGTTTTTGGGGTTTTATTGTTTATAAACTTGGTCCTCCTAGGTTTTTCTTTTGTTTTTGCCCAGGAACAAAATCAGCAAGGCGGACTAGAGGATATTACAATTTTTGGTCATCAGATACCGGCTATTAGACCAGTAGGTGATTTTGCTACCGTTTTTAATACGGTTATCAATATTGCTTTTGGAATTGCAGGCGTGATAGCTTTTCTTTATCTTCTCTACGCAGGTTTTCAGTATTTAACTGCAGGAAGTGGCGATGCAGCTGAAAATGCAAAAAAGACGATCGTCAATGCTATTTTAGGTATCCTTATTATCTTCCTCTCCCTAGCAATTGTCACTTTCGTTATTAATGCTCTCAATAGAGGTGGCGTAGGCGAGAATGAAAACACAGGTCAACAACAAAACCCTCCACGCAACCAGCAACAAGGCGGAGCCACAAGACAACAACGTACGCTACCCAGATAAGAATTAAGAATCAAAAAACTGGTTTTAAGAAATTTAAAACTCCCTGCTTTTTGAAATAAAGCAGGGAGTAGATTTTATTTAGTGGTTGATGTTTTTTGCTAACATAGGTATTAATTCCTTCGCCGCCGCCTCAAAGAATCTCCAGGTCGCAACTCGTGGGTCATTTATTTTAGAGACGTAGCTTCCATTTATACTAATATAGGAAGATGGGGTAGTGCTTACCGGACCCTCCTTCCTGCCGCTCCAGTCAATCTTTAAGGCGCCGCTAGGAAGTAGACTGTAAAGAGAGACCACTATGCTTTTGTACATAGTAACCTCTACTCTTTCCCATTCGGCTTCAAATCCGTGTCTTTGGTATAAGAGATATGGAGAAGAAACCCTTTTTGTAGAAGCGTTTATTATTCGGCTATCATGTCTTATGATTACGGCCTGAGTTAATCCCAAGGCTCTTAAGACAGAAGCCACTTCTGCAAGAGAAGGTCTCTCTCTATTTCTCTCGCGAAAATCCCAGGGAACACATTCTATACCCTGGGCCAGCAGTTCTTTTATAAAAATCTGCTGCCCCGTCTCTGAAAATGGTTCCCATCCATAATAAGGATTGTCGAAGTTGGCCGGCTGATTAGTGACTAATAGAACCCGGCCTTTAGAAAAAAGTCTCTTACTGGTTCCGCTTGATTGTTCAAGATCAGTAACCACAGCCGCTGCTGTAACATTCGTAATGGTTGCAAGCAGATTTATGGCTACCATAAACAAAACCGTTTTTTTCATGATCCTTTTCCTCCTCCTTTAGGATATTCAAATAATACAACAAATTAATTATTTTGTAAAGGATTAAAAGCTGGCTCCTTAAAAACTGAGACTCTAAAAATCCTTCTTATTCTTTTATCACTCTTAAAACTTCCTCAAAAGAAGTTACTCCTTCCAACACTTTAAGAAAGCCGTCTTGCTCCATGGTAAACATCCCTTCCTTTTTGGCCTCTTCTTCCAATTCTCTAAGACTGGCTTTCATCAATATAAGTCTTTCTATCTCTAAAGAGGGTATCAAAGCTTCGGCAATAGCAATTCTCCCAAAATAACCTGTACCATTACAGCGCGGACAGCCACCTGCCTGAAAAATCTGTTTAGGTAAAGGACGCTCTTTAAAAAGATCTCTAAAAGTGGCTATTTGCGCGCTGTTAGGGGTAGCAGCTATTTTACAAGACTCGCAAAGTTTTCTTACTAATCTTTGAGCCAGTATTAGATTAATACTTCCGGAAAGTAAAAACGGGGGCACGCCCAACTCAATCAATCTTGCTAGAGCCGCAGGCGCGTTGTTAGTGTGGAGAGTGGAAAGAAGAAGGTGGCCAGTCAGAGAAGCATTTATGGCAATAGAGGCAGTTTCTAAATCCCTGATTTCTCCCACCAGGATAATATCAGGATCTTGACGTAATGCTCCCTTGAGGCCATCTACAAAACTTAGATTTTCGTTTACCTGACATTGGACAATTCCCGGAATCCGATACTCAACTGGGTCCTCAAGAGTAATAATCTTTCTTTCAGGACGATTAAGTTCTTTAAGGATAGCGTAAAGAGTAGTAGTTTTGCCAGAACCAGTAGGCCCTGTAACTAAAATTAATCCATAGGGCTTTTTAATAGAGATTAGAATATTTTTTATCACCTCTTCTCTAAAACCAAGATCTTTCAGGCTCTGAAATTTTTTATTCTGTTCCAGCAACCTCAAAACAATACTCTCTCCATAGATAGAGGGTAAGGTGCTTACCCTTATGTCAACATTCGTTTCCTTTCCGTTAAAACTGAAATGACCGTCTTGCGCATGGGGAATATTTTCAATTTTTAAGCCTGCTAAAACTTTTATTCGAGATAGTAAACCGCGAAATTGTTCTTTGCTAAGACGTGCGGCTTCATGTAAAACACCATCGATCCTCAACCGAATAATGGCTTCTTTTTCTTTAGGTTCTATATGAATGTCGGAGGCCCGAAGCTCCAAAGCGCCTATTAAGACTTTATCCACTATTTCGGTTACTGAGCTTTCTTTTGTAAAACGCGCAAATTCTTCTATAGAAAGAACCTTTGCCTCTCGAGTCACCGTCTCGCTAGGAAGAAACTTTTCAAAAAGCGCTTCTGTAGATTTTTTAATCTCCTCTAAATATTTAAAGCTGCTCTCAGAAACCAAAACAAACTTCGCCCGTAGTCTATTTTTTTGACAAAAAGCCAAAAGAGCTTCTAGGGTTTCTTGAGATAGTTGTTCAGTAATAGCGATTTTTAATTCTTCGCCAGCTTTTAAGTAGGGAATAATCCTAAGATTAGCAAAAACTGTTTTATCAAAAAAATGCAGGATCTCTGGAGCCACAGGGTAGTTATCAAGATAAGCATACTCTAAATTAAAAGCTTTAGCTTTTTTCTGCGCAAGTCTTTCTTCTTCAATCCTCTTCAGCTGATCAATAGAATTAATTTGGGCATAACTATTAGCCATCCTTTTTAAGCATTTTATCTTATCCTAGGCAAACTTGGAAGAGATGGTTTTTCGGCAAAAGAAGGAAGAGGTTTTTCTGGGTAAAAAAGCTTTGCTTGAACTACCAAGCGGTTCTTAGTTGTACCTACTGGATAACAAGTAAAAAGAGTCAGGGTGGCATCTTTCGTAGGACTAAGGATTTCTACAGCACTAGGTTTAACAATTATTTTATTGACCACGCTATAGGCAAAAAGACCTTCTGAGGTACGAATCCAGATTAAATCGTTCTCTTTAAGCCTATCTAAAGTGGCAAAAACAGTACCATATTTTTGACTTCTATCCCAAACATAAGCTGAACTATGTCCAACAATAACTGCATTACCAATGCTACCAGGTAAAGCAGTATCAGCAATATGAACTACTCCTTCTTTGAGTAAACTAAGGAGTTCGGCCTCATCTGCACTATCTGAGTAAAGAATAGGGGCCTTAATACCTAAAGCAGGAATAAAAAGAGTGTCTTTTGCAATATTAGGCAGGAAGGCGGTATTGCTTTCCGAAAATGTCTGCGTGTTTACAATAGGCAGGAAAGCATTGGCCGGTTTTTTAATCACCCTGCTTTTAATCTTTTTGCCAAGTGCAGGCGCATTTCCTATCAAGAAAAGAAGCGAAAAAACTAGTATAAAGCTAAAGGCAAATCTTAAGAGAAATTTTAATACCTGCACAATTTTGATTATACCAGCTAGCCTCTATTTTTTAGATAAGGCCCACCAAATTCCTGAAACTGCAACAGAAATCATGAAAGAGAGCAGTAGAATAGAAAGTATGTTACTTCCTGCGTTGGTAAGGCCCTTTTGAACCGCTTTGATGGTCTTTTGCTGAGTAGTTAATTGTTTTGTGCTGGGAGATGCCTGCGGCGAAGTAGTGACGCTTGTAGTTACTTTAGTGGCTGCTGTTTGAGTAACCGAAGGTAGATTGGCAATCGCCATCTTTTGAATTGCCATAACATCACTCAATGTAATCTTGCCATCCTTGTTAATATCAGCGGCTTTTAGCTGCTGGTTATCAGCTTGAGCTTTTCCAGTAGCAATAAGTAGCGCTAACTTAATATCTTCACCGTCCACCTTACCATCTCCGTTCACATCGCCCAATCTATACTCTTTCAATATTCTTTCTTGAATAAGAAGAGCATCTTTGATTGTAATCTTGTGATCACCATCCATATCACCTGCTTTTAACTGGTTATCTGTTGGTTTTAGAAGACCGGTCGCCATTTTAGTAACCAACGAAACATCCTCTCTATCAACTCTACCGTCACCATTTACATCGCCTTTTACTAATGTCTGAACCACTGTAGTGCTGCCGGGAGTAGGTGTGATAGTTTTTTCTGGTTCTGGTTTGCTTTTACCTGTAACTATGTTAAGCAAGATTTCCACATCTGTAGAATTAATAACACCATCGTTATTAAGATCGGCTAGAGCAAAATCAGTTTTATCCTTCGGAGGAGTTTGAATATATTGGGCAATAAGGGTTACGTCTTTTGGATCCAGCTTTCCATCCTTGTTAACATCACCTGCGATTGTTTTGGTTAGCTGGACTCCTGTCTGTCCCTCGGTTTTTGTCTGAACAGATTCCATACCAATAGCGGTTCTAATTATCTTTAAAGCATCATCGACAGTTATCTTGCCATCGCCATTTATATCTGCTCTCTTTCTTTGCTCTTCTGATGAAAAGGAGGTAAGACCTATAGCGACTCTCAGAACAAGAGTTCCTTCAGCAACCGTAACTTTTTTATCACCGTTTAAATCCCCAAGGGTGTATGAGGTAGAGGGTTGACTTGCGGACGGTTGAGAAGTAACTGTTTGAGAGGCTGCTTTATTTTGAATAAGGGTTACATCTAAAACAGTAATTTGACCATCTCCATTCATATCAATAGCTGCTCTGACTTCTTGAGAAATCTCTTTGCCTGCCAAAGCCTCTTTAGCAAGATTGACATCCTCCTGAGTGACTACACCGTCCCTATTGGCATCGCCACTTTTAGGAGCACCTGGCTCTATTGAAACCCTTTGGTTGTTATAAACAATTTGCTGAATAGCGTTTAAGTCTTTTCTTGTAAAAGTAGCATCACCATCCATATCCGCTCTTTTCAAAGCGTCGCCCTCAATTTTAACTGTGCCTGTTACCCCCTGAACGCCTAGTTTAAGATCCTCGACGTTAATTTGACCATCACCGTTAATATCACCTTTAACTACACCGTTTTCTGAACACCTTCCTTTTAGAGCTTTCAAAACAATCATTGCATCTGTAACATTTATTTTTTGGTCATTATTAAGATCTCCCAAGTTTTCAACGACACTATAATCTGTATCAAGACCCAATCCAATTCTCATTATCTTTTCAAAATCTGCACAATCAATCTTACCATTTAGATTAACATCTCCCTTCTCGCTTTTAGCTACGATCATAGCTATCGTACCGTCTTGAGCGGTTACTTTGCCATCATTATTAATATCAGCAATCTCTTTCTCGGCTTGCGTAACCTTCTCAACACCCGCGGCTATCTTAGTAATTCTTTCCGCCTCTGAGACTTCTAAAGTGCCGTTACCATTAAAATCTCCCGAGCCCTTACGGGCGTTTTGTGTAGCAAACTCGGGATTGATTTCTTTGCTTTCTGAGGCTATCCTCAAAATTATTGTGCAATCAGAAGCATCAACTTTTTTATTTTCATTAAAATCCCCTCTAATGATAATGTCGTTAGAAGGAGAAGCAGAACCGCTTGTGTAGGATAAACAAAGACTTACATCAGCAAAACTGATGTAACCATCACCATCCAAATCACCACTAGCAACCGGTTTAGCTATCCAATCAAGAGCAGTAGCAGGATAAACCTTCCCAGAATTTACCGCTAAACTAACTATCTGAACAACGTCTTCATAATCAATTTTACCATCGCTGTTTGCATCCAACCTCTCAAGTTCTGTACTAGTGGGTGTAGCATTCTGCCTAATGAACTTATCTACAGCGTTATTAAGGTCCGAAGCTGTGACTTTGCCGTCACCATCAGTATCGCCTACCAAGACCTTTTTAGAAGCACCAAGAGTAGCAACCTTGGGAGTGGGGGTTGCAGAAACACCAGAAGTTGGCATTCCTGTGGGCGCGGGCGAGGTTACTACTTTTGTGGGCGCTGTAGGAGAGGGAGAAGCAGGTTGAGAAAGAGTAGCCTTTGTTGGCGTGGGTGTTGGCTGAGTGACCTTTTGAGTTGCTAGAGGAGTAGGGGTAGTCTCTTCAATAGGATATGTAAAAACGGGCGTAGCGCTAGGACTGGGCGGGCTGGGAATCGCTTCTGTGGCTGGTGTAGCGGTAGTCACAGCCGAAACCGCTGTTGGAGCTGGCGTTGGCCCTTCTTCATAAATATCGGCCCGCGAAAGAAATCCGCTAAACCCAGCCAAAAAATAAATAACAACCAAAACCACAAAACTAATGCCCGTTGTAAACAAAAGTCGGGCAATTAATTTGTTTAAATGGGCGCTTTGCATCTTCCCTCCTTCTTTAACTTTTAAAAATTGATTGTCAATTCAATATTAAATATAAACCCACTTATTCTTCATAAAAGTATTTTAAGTATATCATCTCATAACAATTTTCATTGTCAAGTCTTTTAAATAGCTAATCTACCTAGATCTGCCAACCACCAAAAAAATGTACCCAGGCTAGCTAAGATAAGCGAAATAATTAACTCTTTTTTTAGATTAGCTGTAGCATAGGATAAACCAGCGGCTCGTGCCTGGGCTCTATATTCTTTCTGTTCTTCCTTCGTAAGAAGGTTTTTTTGCTGTTTTGTAAGTGTAAGTTTACTGGGAACCGGAGAAGAAAATTTATAAGAAGAAACCGCTGATTCGCTCTCTTTTTCTTTTACTGCATCTTGATCGACAGGCTGGCAATTATTAAAAAGACTGTTTATTAAACGCGCACCAAACCATTGATCAGCGCAAGAATCTTCTGTTGGAGTGTAAGCTGGATTTTGGCTAACCCTGGGGGGAGTCGGCGAAGGTTTATAAGAAAAAGAAGGCGAGGAAGAAGGGTAAGCTTTATAAAAAGAAGAAGGAGATGGGGATGTATTGGAGGTCTTTGGCGAAGGAGTTTTATAAGGAGAAGGAGCAGCGGTGAGAAATTTTGTAGATGTAGGCGAGGGACTTAGTAAAGTACTAGAAGAAGCACTAGGCAAAACATAAGGAGTAGGCAGGGGTGAAGACTCAGCTAGCAAGGAGGACGGACTAGGAACATAAGAAGGTGGTTTTTGTTCTTCAGTTGAAGGACTGCTGATCATAGCCGGAGGGGAAACTGTTTCATTTGCGCCAACTCGCCAAAAATCTGCACCTGCTTCAAATCCCGCTACCCCTATGATATAAAAAGAACCAAAGACCACAGAAAAACTAATAATTACCAGTAAAAAAAATCTTAGGGCATAATGACCAAAGGTAGCGTATTCCATTTGCTTTTATTTTACACTGTTCTTTTCTAATTTTATCATATAACCGTATTAAAAAATGAAAACAAGACCGCGGGCCGAAAAAATTATTTTTTATCTTTGTTTATCTTTCTGGTTTTTCTATTTCCTTTGGTTTTGGTTAAGGGCATTCGAATATAATCCAACCGGCTTTTGGTTAAAACTTGGTAATCTTGCTGGTGACTGGCCTATTCATTTTAGCCAAGGCGCAACATTTGCCTATAGAACTCTCTTTACTTTAACTGCTCCTTATTATATCCTGGGCCGTTTCAATTATCCCTTCTTGGTAAACTGGCTTACAGGACTACTTGCAAGGCTTCGCTTTGACTTTTTTGGGGTTTTTATTTTTACAAGTCTTATTTTCTGTTGGTTTTTTACAGCAATTCTTTCTTATTTCTTTTATAGAATAAGCAAGTCTTATCTATCCGCTTTTTTTGCCCTTAATCTTTATTTACTTAATGGAGGTTTTGGTTTTTGGGTTTTTATTCAGGACTTATTGAAATATAAAAATCTACCGTTAGTTGTTCTTTTAGATAAAGAATATACCCATCTCCCTGAACTTGGTATTCAATTTATTAATGTGATCTCTAGCGAATTATTACCGCAGCGCGCCTTGGTTTTTGGTATACCAGTGGCCCTTCTTGTTCTTATTGGACTCTACAGTTGGATTTTTGAAAAACCGCAATGCTATTCCCATAAGAAAGAAGCATTTTTCTTACTATGTCTTGGTTTTATTAGTGGTCTAATGCCCCTTATTCATGCCCACTCCAGCCTCGCATTAGCCATAATCGTGGGCTTCTGGTTTCTCCTTTCTTTTAAACACCGAAAAAACCTCTTGATGTGGTTATATTTTTTATTGCCAATTCTTTTTCTTGCCTCCTCTATTTTCTTTCTTTTCTATTTTAAAAACGGCCAACAGCTAAAAATTGAGTGGTTGCCTGGTTGGTACGCTTCTTTGTATAAAATTAACTGGCTCTGGTTTTTTTTCCTTAATTGGGGTCTCTTACCTCTACTTACTTTTTTGGGACTATTTCTAGAAAAGAAACTAGCATTTAGATTATTACCCTTTTTTCTGCTTTTTATTCTTGGAAATCTTTTCAATTTTCAACCCTGGCTTTGGGATAATACAAAAATCTTTAGTTGGTCAAATATTGCTTTTGCTCTTTTTGCGGGAATATTGCTGGCTAAAATTTTTCAACGAAAAGGAACTCTGTTTAAATTGCTTACTGTTCTTCTCTTTCTAATAAGTATCTCATCAGGCGCACTTGATGCCTGGAGAGTCCAAAGAGTAGAAGCCCACAGATACCTTATTTTCACTCAAGAAGACATCAAGCTTGCAGAATGGTTAAGAAAAAATACTCCAAAGGAAGCCGTATTTTTAACAAGTGATCGCATTAATCATTTTGTGCCGTCGTTAACTGGTAGGCAAGTAGTATTAGGTAACAGAATCGTCCTTCTTTCTTATGGCTACAATACTGAAGCTGTTTATCGTGACGTTGTTAATATATATAAAGGAATAGACTTTGAAAATCTAGTAAGAAAATATAAGATAAACTTTATTGTAGTAGGTCCCTTTGAAAAGGAGGATTTAGAGGTAAACGAAGAGTTTTTAAGAAGCCGTTGTCAGCTCTATAAGGCAACTCCAAATATTCGTATTTACAAAATCTAGTTTGAAAAAGTAAAGCAAATCTAGGAAAGTAAAATTATGGATATTGTAGAGGAAATTAAAAACCGCATCGATATTGTTGATTTTATAAACACCTATGTTCCCCTAAAGAGAGCTGGACAAAACTATAAAGCTCTCTGCCCCTTTCATGCCGAAAAAACACCCTCTTTTATGGTGAACCGCGAAAGACGTTCTTGGCATTGTTTTGGCTGTGGTGAAGGAGGCGATGTGATTTCTTTTGTAGAAAAAATCCACAATCTCTCTTTTGTAGAAGCCTTAAAGCTTCTTGCCGAACAAGCGGGTATTCCGTTTCAACTATTGGGTAGTTCTCAAGAAAGAGCTAAGAAAACCTTGCTTTATGAAATTCTTGAGGCCGCTACCCACTTTTTTCAAGAAGAGCTTTTTTTAAAGGAAAACCAGGCCGTAAGAGACTATCTAAAGGAAAGGGGATTAGACAAAGAAACGGTATTAAAGTTTAGATTAGGCTATGCTTCTCCTTCCTGGGGAAAACTCTTAAGGTTCCTTCTTAAAAAAGGCTTTTTAGAAAAAGATCTTCTTGTCGCGGGCGTAGTTTTTAAAAGAAAACAAGGAGTAATAGATCTTTTTCGCAATAGAATCATCTTTCCTATTTTTGATCTTCTGGGTAAACCAGTAGCTTTTTCTGGCAGAATTTTTGGTAAAGGTGAACCTAAATATCTTAATTCACCCGAAACTCCCATTTTTAAAAAGAGTCAGACTCTTTTTGGCCTCTATCATTCTAAAGAAGCTATAAGAGAGAAGGGTTATGCTATTTTAGTGGAGGGCAATTTTGATCTGCTGGTAGCTTATCGCTTTGGCACCAAAAATCTAATTGCGCCCTGTGGCACAGCTGTCACCGAAGATCAACTGCAACTCTTGGCGCGTTACACCAATAGTTTAGCTATAGCCTTCGATGGAGATAGCGCTGGCCAAAAGGCTGCTTTCAGGGCCGCAATCCTTGCTGCCCGCGCCGATCTCTCCCCAAGAATTGTAGAATTACCAGAAAATAAAGACCCTGCAGATATTGTCAAAGAAAACATAAACCTTTGGCAAACTGCTCTTGCCGAACGCCAGCCAGCAGTTTTTTATTTTCTAAAAAAGCTGCTTAAAAAATTTTCTTTAGAGTTACCTGAAGATAAAAAAAGACTCGTGGAAGAATTAAAACCACTTGTAATAGCAATTTCCAACGAAATAGAGCAGAAAGAAACCATAATCCAGCTTAGCGAAAAATTACAAATTGCTCCTGAAATACTTGAAAAAATTTTTAAAGAAAATAAAACCGATAAGAAAATTTATCTTATGCCCAGACAAAAATCCGCTCTGGCGCCCATTCAGATTCTTCTTGGTCTTCTCTATCGCTTTGAATTACCTGTTCCTAAACCTTCGCCCCTGCTTTCAGAAAGCCAGGATAAATCTCTGCAATTTCTTGCTGAACTTGCCTCGTTAAAAGTTGGTGAATCTCTCTCTTGGCAAGATTATCTTCTAAAAGCCAAGAGGGGTATCGTGGAGAGATTTAATGAACTTGCACAAGTGGTAGAAGAGATGTACCCAGAGATTTCTAGAGAAGCGGCCGCCGAGGAGGTAGGTAGGATTTTAAAAACCATAGAGTCTCGCCAAAAAGAGCTTAGACAGAAAATCTTAGTGGAAAAAATAAAGGAAGCAGAAAAACTTGGCGATAAAGAAAAAACCAAAGAACTACTAAAAGAATTAATTAACCTTTCTCATTGAAAAAATTCTTCTAAAGTGGTAGTTTAAAAACAAGATGACCAAAAAGATTATTCGGATGAAAAAGGAGGAGCTACCTGATTTTCCTCCACCTCTTCTAGAGCTTGCAGAAAAAGGCAGACGTCACGGATTCGTAACTGTTCAAGAAATTCTTCAGGTATTTCCGGAACCTGAGGCAGATTTAGCTTTGTTGGATGAGTTTATCGCCTATCTTTATGACAAAGGTGTAGAAATTAAAGACGCTCTTCCAGAGGGCTTAATTAAAAGCCAACTTTTAAGCCGCCAAGGAAGCTCAGTAAAAGAGCAACTTAAAGAACCTATTGATGATTTAGAAGACATTGCCGATGATTCGGTCAGGATTTATCTTAAAGAGATTGGCCGTATTCCACTGCTTTCTGCTGAAGACGAGATTAGGCTTGCAAAAAGAATTGAAAAAGGGGACAAGGTAGCTAAAAAGAAATTAGCCGAAGCCAATTTAAGATTAGTTGTTTCTATTGCCAAAAAATATATTGGCAGAGGTCTTTCTCTGCTGGACTTAATCCAAGAAGGCAATGCTGGACTTTTAAGAGCGGTAGAAAAATTTGATTACCGAAAAGGCTATAAATTTTCTACTTATGCTACCTGGTGGGTAAAACAGGCTATTACCCGGGCAATTGCGGATCAAGCGCGAACTATCAGAATTCCCGTTCATATGATTGAAACAATGAATAAGTTGGCTAAAGCCCAAAGAAAACTTGTCCAAGAACTGGGCCGCGAACCCCTTCCTGAAGAAATTGCCGCAGAAATGGGGGTAGATGTAGAAAAAGTGGAGTATATTTTTAAGATCTCTCAGGAGACAGTCTCTCTGGAAGCACCTGTAGGAGAGGAAGAGGATTCAAAATTAGCCGATTTTATAGAAGATAAAGAAACTGTTTCGCCTGAAGAGGCGGCTATTTATCAGTTATTAAAAGATCATATTGCAGAATCACTAGCTATTCTTTCGCCTAGGGAGCAAAAAATTATAAAAATGCGTTTTGGCCTAGAAGACGGCAAATCACATACTCTAGAAGAAGTGGGGCAAAAATTTGGGGTAACGCGTGAACGCATTCGCCAAATAGAGGCAAAAGCTCTTCAAAAATTAAGAAAACATGCGGATACCCAAAAGCTTAAAGATTATCTAGACTAAAAATCTGAAGCAAGAATTGTTTTGATATTTTGGTCAAAAAGATCTTTTATGCTCTTGACCAGTTGAAGAATTCTTTATAGCTTCTTTTGTTAATAAGGCACATATTTATTTAGTTAGAATAATTTGCTAATCTTTTTTTAGGTTCCGGAGTAGCTCAATGGCAGAGCGACTGGCTGTTAACCAGTGGGTTGTCGGTTCGAGTCCGACCTCCGGAGCCAGTTATAATTTTTACGAACCCCAATAGAGTTTAGAGATATAGACTTCTGGTTAAGTAGCGCCTGAAATAGTTTGGTAGGCACTGCTTTTTGTATTTGACGGTTTTTTATTTCAAATCTTGCCCAAAAGAGGTTTAAATACTGTCTTTTGAGTTCTTTCGGTGCTTCTTGGTAGGCTTTATAGATATTTCTGGCTAAACCTAATAACTTCTCGAAAATATCAATGTTAACCGTCCTGTCTCTGCTTAACTCATCTATTTGACTTTGTATTTGCCCAATTTCCTCTTCAATTAAAGAGTGTTGTGTTTGTAAGTATCATTATCTATCACCCCGTCTAAAAGCTTGGTCTCTAAGACATTTCTACGCTTTTCTAAGCCAATTTTACGAGCATATAACAATTGGCGGTCTTTATCTACTTCTTGGTGGGTCTGGTTTAAAATTTCTTTGGCTTTGGCAACAATTTTATCTATTAACCTTTGGGGCAATTGAATAATTTTAAAACTTTCTGCTACCTGCTTTTCTATCTCATCAACTTTAGAATAGGACTGACCACAATTTTGGCAGAAATAATAATCAAAAACCAATCCGCTCGGCTTTTTGTGTTTCTCGGCGTAGATTCTACTACCGCACTCCCCACAATAAAGAAACCCTCTTAAAAGATATTGGTATTTTCGTCTTCGTATAGCATTTTGATTGTGTTCGGCTATTACTTGTTGACACAAATTAAAAAGCTCTTCAGAGGTAATCGGCTGGTGCTTTCCCTGATAAATCTTGCCTTTGTAGAGCATTTTGCCCGTATAAAAAGGATTTTTAAGGATGTTGGTCATTATGCTTCTGGATAGTTTTCTGCCGTCCCTTGTTCTAAGTCCTTTTTGGTACAGTAAATCATTAAGAGCTTCGACTGAATAGTTTCCTGTAGAATAAAGTTCGAAGGCCCTTTTAATATATGGCGCTCTTTCCTTGTCTAAAACAACTATATTTTTGCCATCTGCTCGAGCATTTTTATATCCTAGCGGACACCAACCATGCCACCAGCCCTCTTTGACTCTTTCCTCTAAAACTTTAGCTGTTTTTCTGCCTGTAATTCTTGATTGTAAAGCATTGGCTCCAGCAATAACAACATCAATAAATTCGGCTTCAGGACTGTCATCCGAAAGCATTGGTTGGCTAACAGAGATTAACTTAACATTATGCTTTTTGAGATAAAATTTGATTTGAAGGTGGTCGTAGGTATTCCTGGCTAATCTGTCAGTATCTTGAACTAATACAGCTTCAATAGATTTATCTTCTTTACATCTTAAAAGCAAATCCTGAAGCCCTGGCCTATTCATTGTAGAGGCACTTTTCCCTGGGTCTTTATAAATTCCAGCGATACTATACCCATTTTCTTTGGCATATTTCTCGCAAATCCTAATCTGGTCGTCTATTGAACGACCTTTTTCAGCTTGTTCCTCGGTGCTGACTCTACTATAAATTAAACAATTCATTTTTTTAATAACTTTCCGTTTCCAAGGCCTGTATCTCATCCAATAATTGCCTATATGTAGGCCAAGGAGGACCAGTAGCAAAATCCTGTAAATCTTCAATCTGGGAATTTAAATTATCTATTTTATCTTTCAATTCCTCTATTTCTTCCTCTTTTTCTTTTAACTCTTCTTTTAACCCCTCTATTTTCCCCTCTAATTCTTCTTTGGTTAGAGAAGAACTGGAAGAATTGGTACCTGAGGAAATAGCCCAATATCCAATAGCTGAAACAATTAACCCAAGAAGTAGGTAACCAATAATAGATTTTATTTTTTCTTTCATGACTCGCATTCTCTCCGTTTTTAGTATTTTAATGCCTCCTGAAGTAATAATGTGTCATTGGTATTTAATTTGACTCCACTTTCCAATTTATTAAGAAGATATAGGATATTATTTTTTTCTGTTTTAGTGAAGCTTCCTGATCCCTAATATTTCTTACTATCCGATCGTGGGTCATCTGGGCAGATAGCTTGTCTTGTTCTTTTTGATTTTTAAGAGAGTCAACATCAGCATAACATGAAGCTGCCATCTGCATAATTGCTTCATATTCAGGCGTTCCAGGAAGAGGATTGGCGCCCGCCGCCTTTGCTTTATCAATTTCATCTTGAACTATCTTGTCACATTCTTGTTCTTTCTGTGTTATTAAAGAATTGTATCTATTGTCTATACTTGCCAAATCAGAAGAAAGATTATTTTCTGCATTTTGAATCTGGTCAGGAATTATACTCAATAAATAATCTATTCCTGCTAATTTACCTTTTAATTGACTAATATAATAAGAATAATCATCTTTGCTTACAGATTCGCCTAAAACTTTTCCTGTTGATTCTTTAAGTGGTTTTTCATCTCTGGATTGAGGAATAGATTCTGGAGTAACTTTAGGATTTTCCAAAGGAACTTTCTGGATGGGTTTACTAGCCACTTGCTTTTTAACTGCCCATCCACCGACTCCAAAAGAACCCATCATTAAAAATAAAATTATTGTCCATTGTAATGCTGTCCATTTTTTTGCTTTAGAAACTCCTTCTGCCCAAAAATCTTTAGTCATTTTTCCCCTTATTCTTCAATTTAATCTCTATTTTTTGGTTTATAATCACATACGTTACTCCAAAGTCCTAAATTCTTTTCTTTAGCCTCTTTTTCGTCTTGAGCGAATAACTTCATAAACTGAAATGGTTCAAAAATATAATTAAAAGCATATCCCTCTTTTACTAATTCCTCATTGATAAATTGGCCATTTGTTAAAAAGACGTATCTTAAAAGTCTATCATATTTATCTCTGTCGGAAGTCTGAGGGTCTGGGACCAGATAAACCTCCTTATTCTCTAAAAATTCCTTGGTTTTTTTGAAAAGCTTCTTTGCCAAAACAACCCTCGGGCTTATACGGGTTAGGGACTTCAGGCGTATCGATTCCTATTAACCTAACGGTCTCAATTTTTGAATCCATTTTTACTTGGATTGTATCTCCATCAATTACCTTAGTGACTTGATAGGTTTTGGACTGTTGAGATAAGAGTAAATTTTTCTTGATCGGAAGCTGAGAACCTAAGCCGATCCCAAATAATATAGCAATCAAGACAAGAGACCAGACTTTTAGCCTTTCTTTATATTTTTTCTTCATTTAATTTTGATTTGGTCTGGACTATTTATAATTATTTCCGCTCTACCCTGATAAGTTTTGATTAAGCCAGTAATTTCAACTGTTTTTCCTCTGAAGCCCTTAATGTTTGAGAATTTATAAGCATCGGAGCTGAAAATTACAGCTGAGAAGGGACAGGTTTTGTAATGTGGACAGAAGTCAAGGAAATTATTTCCTTTGTTAGAAGTGTAAACGTGGTCTACTTTACCTGTTACACAACCATACTCCCCAATGTATTTTCCTGCTTCAGTGTAAGGAATACATTTAGATTGTGGAGGTTGTTCAGGTGTTTTAGGCGTTTCCTTAGGCTGTTCTTGCTGAACTTGGGGCGAGGTTAGTTTGTTGAGTTGATTCCTTCTTACCACCCCCGAAATTGCGGCAATGGCAATAAAAAGGACAACTAACCCGAGAACTGTTAGGCAGGCTATGTATCCCCTGAAAGCCTTTTACTTTTTTCTTCTGCCATTTTTACTCCTTTCCTCCAATCTTTAAAGCCCAGGAATTCGGTTGGCTTTATTCCTGGGCATTAAATGCCAACCGATATATTTTAATTTAATGATACTCTTTTGAATCTCCTCCAGCGCATTTCTACTATTTTGGTTAATTTATCTAAACTGGTTTTCATTTCGGTTTCCATTTCCTGATAAAGTACAAAATTACTGAAGCTGTGAGAATAATTATTAGGGCTTCAAATGTGTAAATAAAGAAACCCAACTTGATTCGAGAAATCGCTACACTTGCCCCCTCAACATAGGGATTAATTTCTCCAATCGCGTCAGTCGCTGCTTCGACGGTCAATATTATTTGCACAATACCAAACCCAATAGCTAAAAAGGAGCATAAAATAACCATTCCTTTCAAACATTATTAACAAAAAAGTAGATATTACAACCTGATTTGTGCATACACAATCTCGAAGCAGGCATACCGCAACCACACTTACATAGTCCTTTATTCAAAATCCAGGCCTTGTTTGCAATATCATTCCTATTGGCTTTCTTTCTTTGGCACAAACGATTAATCTTTTGAGTGCAGTAGTGCTTTTCGGTTTCGAGCCTTATAGTTTTAAAGCATTTATAACAACAAGTATTTACTTTCGCTTTTGTGTTTTGACGAAGAGTAGAAAGTTTAACAATGTCATCTTTTAAACCGAGGTCGCTAAACCAAGCGGGAATCTCGTTTTGAATAATACCTTCTAGCAGCTGGACCGCCCTAAACTCAAATTCTGTTAATCTTGTTTTGTTTTGTAAGATATTAAGAATACAGTTAAAAACTTTAAAAGGCAGCAGTTTTACCTCATCAGTGGTCCAACCAAATTGTTTCTGAATACGTAATGCCTCTTTTTTGCGATAGACTCTAAACCTTCTAGAAAGATTAAACTTTGACTTTCTTCCCTTTACTTTTCCAATAGATATGAGGTTCAATTTTACCAATTCTCTAAAGATTTTATACCTAAGTTCCGCATCTCCTTCTCCTTTAGGAAAGGAACACCATGGTTCGTCTTCCTTCTGTTCTTTATCTATCCCCTCGAAGTCCAGCTGGCTTCTTAATCTATTAAATGAATCAGGACTCCTGATGCCCAATCTTTTGAATATGTCGTAGCTAATACTTGTTTCCTCTACAGCAAATTGATAAGTAAAAAGTTCGGCACCAAACTTAACTATCTCTGCGGGAATAAGCTTTTCAAACTTTTTCCAATTGGAATAAAAATCTTTTTGGTTATCGACGAGGCATTGACTGAACCATTTTTTCATCTGTTCCCCAGATAAAAATTTTCTATAATTTAGCGTATTTTATTATTCTATTATTAATTTGTCATCTGAACCTTATCCAAAGGGAATATAGAATATATTTAAACTTAGGCGGCGGGGCAACACCACCTTTGTCTCTTGTGCTATTGTACTCGTAATTTTATAAAACTAAAAGATATTTACACTTCTCTTCTCTCACCTGCTCTTATATTTTTTGCCCCCTTTTTGCTTTGTTTGCTATCATTTATTTAATAATTATTTTAAAATTTATTAATATGTAGTTCTTGTTTATACTGATTTTGAATAGATAAGAGTAGTTGTCTGACATTGCCCCAATACCCATCATCCAATAGCAAAGTTCGTATAACCGTCGGAGAAGGGAGACGCCATCATCAGTCATTGTCACGACGGCGGTGATGTTTTTGCAGTGATCCCGAAGTCCGCGCAGGAGATTACGTAAACCTGTCCTCCGCCAATGGCACAAGTCTTTTTTTAATAAATTTTGGTGGCGATTTGGGGTCATAGATAAGATTGCGCCACCAGGCCCTCAAGGGTTTTTAATAAATTCGTTCACCTAAATGTTTCTTTAAGATGGGTTATTATTTGTCTTAAATTTTAGCAGAACTTTTTAAAAACAGGCTATCTTTTAGGTTAAGATCTTTTTCTTTGCAAATTGTCTATTTGTATTTCTCTGATAGTTTTTTCAAAAACCTCATTCGGAAAATTAAGCGAGAACTTTTCTTTATACTTGACCTCCAGCGCTTTTTCTATTAACCAGTCAGCAATTTTAGGATTTTTGGGCAGTAGGGGGCCATGAAGATAGGTAGCGATGAGATTTTTAAAAAGCGCTCCCTCGGTATTGTCCACTCCGTTGTTGCCATTTCCTAAAAGCACTTTTCCGAAGGGTTTAATGTTTTTCCCTAGGTAGGTGCGGCCCCCATGATTTTCAAAACCTAAAATTTTTAAATCAGGAAATAGAGGAGAAGAGATAACAATGTCTCCCACTAGTCTTTTGGAGCTAAAACCGGGATTTTCGGTGTAAAGATCTAAAATTTTTAAGCCCTCTATTGCTTCTCCTTCAGCAGTAATATAATACTGTCCCATTAGTTGATAGGCAGCGCAAACAAAGAGAGCCGGTTTTTCTTTATAAAGCAGCTCATTAATTATAGCTCCTTTGTTGTTTAAGAGATCTT
>Ga0078972_1002243_pt1 | contig 65276 bp, 71 predicted proteins | sample YelNatPaOPGAMG01_FD_67568 | JGI IMG/M metagenome (GOLD analysis project Ga0078972, IMG submission 67568) | Hot spring thermophilic microbial communities from Obsidian Pool, Yellowstone National Park, USA - OP-RAMG-01 (SPADES assembly) (version 2) | ecosystem: Environmental > Aquatic > Thermal...
AATGAAGTGCTCCGGATGCGGGTTGGAGGAGGATAGGGGTGCCATAGCCGTGAAGAACCTGCTCCGCAGGTACCAGATGGATGCAGGAGCTTCCGTTCACCCCGAAGGCCCTCCCATGAAAGGAGGAGGGAAGGGATGAAAGTTAACGCTAGACCAGAACGGAAAGACTCTGTTCATATCTTCCATAATCTTCTGTATCGATTAAAACTCCATGGTCCACTTTCCCACCATTATTTCAGCAATTTTTGCTTTGAGTGCCTCATTCAGCTTTTTTATGACTTTCTACCTCCTTAGGGGACACGTTAGCAATCTTCTCGCTCGATGACTAATGGTGCTTTTTCTTTTCTATCATCTTAACTATGAATTCCAAAAGATCCTGAAAATTTCCTTTGTACCTAAAAACCACGTTTTCGTATCCTCCATCGTCAAGGGTTATCTTCGGATACTTTTCTTTTGAGAAACCCTCTGTGAGGATCAAATCATAATCGGACAAAAAGCCAATGACCTTATTCAAATCTCCGCCTCTCTGAATTAAGGCGATCTTGCTTTCGGAGACTATAGCTACGTCTGCTCCTGCCTTAAAAATTCTGTCAGAATCTTTTCCCTCAATATCAAGTTCAAACCCGCTCTGGGCGTGCTTCACAACTGCCACTCTGAGCCCATTGCCTACAAGCACCGGAACCAGCTTTTCGATAAGTGTCGTCTTTCCCGTATTCGACTTTCCAACGATGCTTAGAATTATCATATTACTCTCTCGAACTCTTTAGCCCTTTTCAGAGGTTTTGTTGCATCTATACCCCACTTGGCCGTTGTTTCTTCTGCCGAAGGGTCAAGACTGCTCCCTCTCGCACCTTTCACAATAACAAAGTCGCTATCCGCCTGGAATCTTGTTGCAATTGCATAGTCCACGTCTTCATAGCTGAAAATGTCTATGTCATCATCCACGATGATTACACCCTTAAGGCTAGGATTCGCGGAGAGAGCTGCAAGAATTGCATTCTTTGCGTCCCCCTCTGTCTTCTTCTCTATCTGCACAACCGCATGGAAGTAGTTTCTGCTTCCTGGGGTGGTGGCAACATTTTTAACCTTGCAAACGTTTGAAACAAAACGGTAAATGATGGGTTCATACGGAACTCCCATCAGAATGCGGTGCTCCATACCTCCGGGGGTTATGGAATAGTATATGAAATCATCCTTTGCGTAGAACTCGTCGATTTCTAGAACCGGCTCCTTTCTTATCTCATCGTAGGTCCCCGTTATATCAACAAATGGTCCCTCATCTGCAGTTTCTGCCGTTATTCTGCCAAAGAGCACAATTTCAGAATCTGGAACGAGCATTTCTCCTTTCCTGTAAAGCGTTAGGGTGCCCATTAGCTTAGATGCGTAACCAAACTCCTCACCGACTCCGACCCTCGTAGCAGAGGCTAACAGAAAAAGGGGATGTACACCTATGCAGACCGCAACCTTGAGTTCCTCGCCATTCTCCACCGCCTCTCTCCACATCAGATACGTGTGCCTCGGAGCAACAAGGCGAACTGCAAAGCTCTTCTCATCTAAGAGCATCATTCTGTGAATGCTTGCGTTGAAATGATCCTTTTTTGCTATTACGACTCCTCCCGTAACGTATCTGGATCTATCTTTCGGAAAATACTTTATTATGGGCAGATCAAACAAGTTCACCCTCTTTTTCTTCAATCCGAGCTCAGAAAATTCCTTAATAACTATCTTCTCCTCCCTTCCATAAAACTTCGCAAGTTCAACAGCCAATCTCTTTGGATCCGCATTCAAATAGCGCGCAAGAAGTTCTCTCGAGCTGACGAAGTTTTTGGCAACCCTTTTTCCTTCCACAGTCAAGATCACGGGTTTATCCATCAGACCCTTCTGCCTTAAAGCTTCAATGACTCTATCGTGCTTTATGTCCTCATCCAAGATTTCGGGATTGACAAGATTTAGCGTATCTCTCAAGTTCATATTCCGAGGAATCATTTCCGCTATTTTATCTTTGCTGAGAGGATCAGCCTGTAGTCTTTCTCACTTATAAAAATGGGTGCCCAGAAAGCCCAGAGCTTTAGCTTTGGGATGAATGGGCAAGGTTTAGATAGTTCCGTGTTGAAGAAGTCTTGGGGATGTTCCCTTGCAGAAGGTAGTCCAGGTCTGCAAGATGAATATAGCCCATGCCTTAACGAGAGGCATGGGATGGGGGAGCTTGGCTTTTGAACCGGCAGATGAGAGGAAGGGTGTGAAGCATCCCTTAACTCCGGAAGCTCCCGACTTCAGTAGTGGAGCAGCTCACTTTTACAACCGAAAGCCTTGCCCTTCAGGGCGGGGTAGGAGGTAGGAGGTCAGTGGCTAAAAAGTTTTAAAACATACGGTAAGATATAAATACCATGGATGAAATCGAGGAGATACGGAAGAAAAAGCTGAGGGAGCTGATGGAAATGGCGGAAGGGAAAGATAGTATAACAGCTGGGCCCGTAAAGCTCGATTCCAAGAACTTTGACGAATTCATCAAGAAAAATACGAACGCGGTTGTGGATTTCTGGGCTGAGTGGTGTAGGCCCTGCAGATACATTGCGCCAGTGGTAGAAGAGCTCGCAAAAGAGTATAGCGGGAAGGTGGCATTCGGTAAGCTGAATATTGACGAAAGTCGGAATTTTGTTGCTCGCTTTGGAATTTCCGCAATACCTACACTTATATTCTTCAAAAATGGAATAGCAGTGGATCAAATTGTTGGGGCATTGCCCAAAAAGGAAATAAAAAGATGGATTGACCTCAATCTTCAGAGATCCGATTAGGAGGGAGATTATGGAGATCGTATGCAAATTTTGTGGGAAGAAAATAGCGGTTGACGAAAAATTCGGCATCCAAGAATGTGGATGTGGAGCATATTACAGGAAAAGCAGGAGCTTCTCACAGAAATGGGTTTTTGCTGGCTTTGGAAAGAGTACAAAAGAGAAGACCAAGGAAGAGCTGGAGACCAAGGAGGAAAAGGAGAAATATGAAGTTCAGAAGCTGAGAAAGAAGAAGAGCTGAAGAGAAGCGATAGTTTAAAATACCTTGGGTATACTGTCCGAAATCCGTAGGAGGCTCAAAAGCCGCTGCACTACGGGAGGGATTAGATGCTCGTCAAGAAAGAGGAACTTGTAAAGGCAATAAATGAAGCAGTATCAAAGTCAAAAGACAGAAAATTCACCGAGACGGTAGAAATGGCTGTGAATTTAAGAAATGTGGACATGAAGAAACCAGAGAACAGAATTGATACATTGGTGACCCTACCACATGGTGTTGGAAAGCCACGGAAAGTAGGGGTTTTTGCTAGGGGAGAGACGATTCTTAAGGCCAGGGATGCTAAAGCTGATCTGGTACTTTCGCCTGAAGACATTGACGCCCTTTCAAAGGATAAAAGGAGAGCAAGAAAAGTTGTGAATAGCGTAGATTTTTTCATAGCAGAAGCACCTCTGATGCCCGAAATCGGTAAGAAGCTCGGTGCAATCCTAGGACCCAGAGGAAAGATTCCACAGCCGATACCACCACTATCAGATCCGAAGCCTATAATAGACAGGCTAAGAAATTCTGTGAAGATAAGGACAAGGGATAAAATGACATTCCATGTGCCCATAGGCATTAAGACTATGAAGCCAGAACTTCTCGCAGACAACGCACTTGAAGTGTTAAAAGTCGTCGAGAACAAGTACGAAAATCCCCCTCTGGTTCTGAAATCCGTTTTTGTTAAAACAACAATGGGTCCAGCGGTTAGGGTGGTATAATGTCAGCGATAAAGGGTGCTCCACCACAATGGAAGGTAAACCAAGTTGAGGAGCTTAAAAAGGTGATCTCATCGCACAGGGTTCTAGCAATAGCAAACTTTGAAAAAGTCCCCGCAAACCTCATGCAGAAAATAAAGAGAGAGCTGAAGGGATCAGCCGAACTGAAAGTCGTGAAGAAGACTCTACTGAACTTGGCCCTCGATTCGGTCGGCGGTGGATACGAGAAGCTCAAAGAATATGCAAAAGGACAGGTGGCTATAATTGCAACGAATGAAAACCCGTTCAAGATTTACAAGAAGCTAGAAAGCCTCAAAGTGAATTCTCCGCTAAAACCAAACCAGATCTCCCCGATAGACGTTGTCGTAAAAGAGGGGCCAACTTCTCTTCCTCCGGGTCCAGCCATGGCAGAACTCCAGATGGCTGGCATTCCGGCAGCGGTTGAAAAGGGAAAGGTAGTTATAAAGAAGACCGCTACTGTGGTTAAGGCTGGAGAAGTTGTAAAACCAGAAGTTGCCAAGGCACTCGAAAAATTAAACATAAAACCGCTTAAAGTCGGATTGGAGACCTTAGCCGTTTACGATGGTGTCGTTCTTACACCTGAACTGCTGAAGATCGACGAAGAAGCGATCTTGAAGGACTTCCAGAACGCCTACAGAATTGCAATGAACCTAGCAGTCAACTGCTGCTATGTCACGAAGGAGACTGCTGAAATACTGCTGCTCAAGGGATATATGGATGCAAGAAATCTTGCTATAAATGCAGGAATCCTGGAAAAGGAAGTCATGCCCGATCTCTTGATAAAGGCACATGCTCAAATGCTCACTCTCGCCTCTTTATTGCCGCCTGAAGCTCTTGATGATGAGTTAAAAGCTCTCGTTAAGGGAGGAGAGGCCAGACAGCCAGAAAAGGTAGAAGAAAAGAAGGAGGAGGAAAAGAAAGAAGAGGAGAAAGAAGAGGATAAAAAGGAGGAGGAAGCCATAGAGGGGCTTGCTTCTTTATTTGGATAGGAGGTGTTGAAGATGGAGTATATATATGCAGCTTTGTTGTTGCATTCCGCTGGAAAGGCCATCAATGAGGATAACGTGAAAGCGGTTCTTCAGGCTGCAGGGGTTGCCGTGAACGAGGCAAGGGTTAAGGCATTGGTTGCGGCCCTTGAAGGCGTAAATATAAGTGAGGCTCTGCAGAAAACAGCAATGCCAGTGATTGCTCCAGGAGCCGCTCAGCCTCCTGCCCCTGCGGAGAAGAAGGAGGAGAAGAAAGAAGAGAAGAAGAAGGAGGAAGAGGAAAAGAAAGAGGAGGAAGCTGTAGAGGGTCTTGCAGCATTATTCGGCTAAATATTTTTTAGAATTTTTTAGATAGATTAAATTTCTCATTTAAGATTTTGTATTTATATTCGATTTGCATAAATTGTCTTCGCAACATCGTGCTGATGACCCCCACATTATTTACCCTTCTCAAGACTAGGGACATCATTACAGCCCAAAAGTCCAAAAGCTCGTTTCTTATGGAACTTCGACCGAAAAGTATATATATACCTAATACTAAATTTCATAGCGAAAGGAGAAAGGAGGTGGGTTGAATGGCCGAACTGCCTATGGCACCAGTTGATAGGTTGATTAGGAAGGCTGGTGCTGAAAGGGTAAGTGCGGATGCAGTTGAGAAGATGGTCGAAGTACTCGAAGACTACGCAGTCCAGGTTGCAAAGAAGGCTGTGGACATTGCAAAACACTCTGGAAGGAAGACCGTTACAGCAGATGACATAAAGCTCGCAACCTCGATGTAAAGGAGATAGAGTACTAAAATTATTACTAATTTTTTAAATATTTTTTGAAAAGATTGTAGTGCTTTTCTGGTGCTATCAGAAACTCAAGCTTTTCTATTTCGTCAACAAAATAGTACATCTCCTCTTCCTGATTATCGAATGGCTCTAAAAACCTTATTTCCGGAACTGCGGTGTAGTTTCCATTTTTGACCCATTCATGGTCTATGTAGTAGTAGCATGCTCCCCTTAGCCTAGTATACGGGTCATAAATTGAATTAAAGTCTCTACAAACCCAGTTAGAGGTCAAAAGCACTTTTTTTGTCGGATTTATGGTTACATGACCGCAACCAGGGGGAACTATAATTAGGTCGCCTTTTTCGGCTTCAATAGCTATGCAATCCACCAACTTTTCCCCCTCTCTTCTTTGGATAACAAAAATCGCTTTCCCTTCAAGGACTTGATATATTTCTGGATAAGTAAGCCCAGCGGAGTTCGTTGGGTGATAATGACCGTAGGTTTTTACGCTCTCACCGCCAATCTCAGCTGGAGGAATTATCGTGAAGTCGTATCTAAGCCTGGCATCCAAAATTTTCCTCTTGTCTTCTTCCGATTCATAAATGTCTCTGAACATATAATAAGCATCAAAGTCTCCCTTAAGCTTATCCGGACAGGCTAAAACCGGTTTCAGATCGCTTGCCCTTCTTATCTCCGCCCTGAAAAGAAACTCACCAAACTGGTATTCCATGGGAGGAATAGATTGAGAATATTAAAATTTTTTGGATTAAGTTTGGATTAAGAAAAAGAATTTCAAGCTAATTTTTTAGACAATCTTTTCCTTTACAAGCAGCTCAGCATTCAATATACTCGCCCCTGCCGCTCCGCGAATGGTGTTGTGTCCGAGAACTATGTACTTTATGCCCCATGCATCCTTCCTAATCCTACCAACTACAACGCTCATTCCTTTTCCCGTATCTCTGTCGAGTCTCGGCTGCGGCCGATCCACTTCATTTCTGATTACGATTACCTTTTCCGGTGAAGAGGGTAGATCCAGCGGCTTGAGAGAGTCAAATGCCCCCTTAACTTCTTCTACCGTAACATCTCGCTCGAATTCTACCCAAACGGCTTCTGTATGCCCATCTATAACTGGAACCCGATGGCACGAAGCGGAGATCCTGAACTTGGCAAACTCAATTCTATCACCCTTAAAAGATCCCAGCATTTTAAGTGGTTCACTTTCACACTTCTCTTCCTCATTCTTGATGAATGGGATTATGTTGTCCGTTATAGCCAAGGAAGGCACTCCAGGATAACCAGCGCCGCTCAAAGCCTGCATCGATGCAATCCTCACACTCTTCAATCCAAAATCCATCAGTGGCTTTAGAGTGATAACGAACATCGTGCTCGTGCAGTTCGGATTCGTGACTATAAACCCATCCCACTTCCTCCTCCTTTTCTGCACTTCAATTAGTCCTATGTGGTCTGCATTCACCTCCGGAATCACGAGGGGGACATCTTCCTCCATTCTAAATGCTGAAGCATTGCTCGAAACGGCAAATCCAGCTTCCGCAAACTTCGGTTCGACTTCTTTTGCGATATCCGCTGGAAGGGCTGAGAATACTATGTCAGCATCTACGTATCTCGGATCAAGCGGAACCATTTCAACGTCTTTTGCGTACTCAGGTAGGTTTGCAGAAACTATCCACTCAACTTCACTTCCATATTTCTTCCCAATCCTTCTTTCGGATGCCGCAAGGCTCTTTACTCTGAACCAAGGGTGATTTTCAAGTAGCTGAACGAACTTCTGCCCGACCATTCCCGTGGCACCTAGGACGCAGACGCTGTAGTGCATGCACTGTAGAGTTCCGCGAGTATTAAAAACTTATTGAGATTACAACCGAAAGTCTCGCCCTCTAGTTCGGGGAGAGTTCAGGTAGATGGGTTAGTTCTTAGAAATTTTTAAGGTAGCAAGCTCTTTTGGTTTATGTTTTCTTTCCCATTCCTCTAGCGGGACTCCGAATTCTCTCTGGATTCTGTCGCGGTAAATCTCTGAAAGAACGTTGTAGGTGCAGAAGGGGATTATTCTACCGTCTGGGGAACCGTAATGTATCAAACATCTCTCTACTCGAGCCAGATCGTAGTTGTATAGATCTTGGAAGTGCATCATCGTAAGCAAAATCGATCTTCTGTGCCATTCATATAAAGCAAAGTAGCTGTGTTCCACCAGCACCTTGTAGAGCAACTTTGAGACGTCAAAACTCTTTGGGGCCTTTGAAAGGTCAAAAAACTTTCTTAGTTCCAGAAAACTCTTGAACAGCCTTAATTTCTTGAATCTGCTATTCTTGATAACTTCGGCTCTTTCGGCCATGTATTCAAGCAACCCTTCCGCATCGACGAACCTTGTTATCGGTATGAGCTTGTCACCTTCTGTGAAAACAGTGGTAACAGCCCCGCATGCGAAATGGCATGTGAAGGTGTATTGTGGGACCCCTGTGATAGCTTCCACAAACTGTGTTATTGGAAGAGAGCTTGGCATCGGATAAAAATCCTCTCGCGAAATCTCTCCGTTGGTTTGCTCTTCTATTGCTTTTATGCATCCTGGTATGGTTATTCTGTACTTTTTCAGGTCCTTTTTCGACATTTTTCCGATGAAGCTTACAGGCTGAACGCTCAAGGAGCGGACTATGTCGATATTTTTTGCTGCGAATCTCACCATGTCCCCCAGCTGGTGATCGTTAACGCTCCTTATTATAGTCGGCACGAGAACTAAGTCTAGTTGGGCTTTTCTGCAGTTCTCAAGAATATTTGGTATTTCTCTGTAATTTTTTGGGTTTGTTTTCTCATCCAATCCGTCGAACGAGAGGTAAATGGCATCAACTCCGGCTTTTTTAACCTCCTCCGCGAATTTTGGATCTTTTGCAAGTCTTATTCCGTTTGTGTTCAGCTGGAGATGCTTTATCCCTTCGCTTTTCACGGCTTTAATGATCTCTATCAGGTCATCCCTTAGAGCGGGCTCCCCCCCAGTCAGCTGAACTCCGTTGCATCCGATAGGCTTCAAATTCTTTGCTATTCTGACCATGCTTCTTATCTGTTCTATAGATGGCTCAAAAACATATCCGGAACGCTCAGCGTAGAAGAAGCAGTACCAGCACGCAAAATCGCACCTGTTGGTGACGACTATGTTCAGTAGAGCAGGATGATTTTTGTGATTGCTGCATATCCCGCAGCTGAAGGGACACTCTCTGAACTCAGTTAGCGGTTCAACCTTTTTGCCTTCAGAGGCAAATCTCATTGCTTTTTTAAACATTTCAGCGTCTTCCCAATATACATCTGAGAATTCTCCATGTTCGGGGCAGCTTTTTTTGATCATGACTTGGTTATCCTCTTCGAAAACTTCCGCTTCAACGATCTTTAGGCATTCCGGACAGAGCGATCTTGTTTTATAAATCAGATTAACCATCTCCCCTCAAGCTAGGGAAAGGCATATATATGTGTTACGCCCTGGCTATTACCTTGTAAAGGCAATCTGTAATGAGGACGTTCTGCCTCTAGAGTTCCACGGGTTCGGATAAGATGTCACTTTCAAGCATCTTTTCGAAAAAATTTTGGTCTTTAAGAGTAGCTCTGGCTGCTGAAACCATCTTAGCTCCCGCCCCTATAACTCTCTCTCCGGATTTTATATCTACAAAGGAATTATTTCCGATCGTAAAACCGTGTTTCGAGATCCTCTTGATCAAATAAAGATCGCAGTTTCCATTCGGAATCATAGCATCGATGTGCACGATCGAGCAACCTCTTTCGAAAAGCTTAACGCAGAGCTTTTCGTAGTCAATACCGTACCCCCCGCGAAGCTTAACCGCGGTTGTTGCAATCTTAGAAACCCTTTCAACTATTTCATACAGAACTTCGGGATTAAATAGAAGCCATTCTCCGCACTTGGCTTGCACGAATTCGGGCTGTCTGCAGTGTGCGTTTATTTCAATAATACCACCATAGCAGTCAGTGAGTTCTGCAGCTTCAGTATAGCCATCCATGGTTGAAGAACGCACGTTAACTGCAAAGTTCTTCTTTACCTTTTTCAATTCATTTTCAATTCCTTCTAGCGGATCTTCAAATACAAATTCCTTTCTTCCTCTGGCAACTGCCGCCTTAGCAGCCTCCATAGCACCTTTATCGGCGTTGAATCCCCCGAGAATTACAAGAGATGCTTTCTGTCTGTTGCAGAATTCTGCATCGTTTATTCCAGCCATTGCAGAAAGAACAAGCCGATTATCAAATTTCATACTCCTTTAGTTCACCATCAAAGACCCTCGTCGCTGATCCAGTCATGAAGGCGGTCTCGCCTATCTCTATTTTTAGGACCCCTCCTTTCGTTACAACTTCGGCCTTTTCAGCAATTCCAAGCCTTTTTGCCACCGCGACAACCGCGACACTACCGGTTCCACAGCTAAGGGTCTCATTTTCCACCCCGCGCTCGTAAGTTCTGACGTAAAATCTGCTACCGTCGTATTTTGCGAAGTTCACATTTGTGCCTTCAGGAAAAACATCCAGAAACCTTATCCTTTTTCCCAGATCCACAACATCAAGATCCAAGCTCTCAACAAAAATTACGACGTGTGGAACCCCGGTATTTACGGCATAAAGCTTTAAATTTTTGCCATTTGCATTGAAATTGTAACCCCAAATTTCCCTCGTGGCCGGAATCTTTGCGGCATTGAATTCAGGCTTACCCATATCCACTTTTACCCACCATTTTCCGTCGAAGTAGACTTCAAGCTCTTTTATTCCGGCAAGTGTTTCAGCTTTTAGCCTATTTCCAGCATAGCCCTCTTCGACCAAGTATCTTGAAAAACACCTGATTCCATTGCCGCACATTTTAGCCTCGCTTCCGTCTGGATTAAAAAATCTGAATTTTGCATCAGCAATTTCGGATGGCTGCACGAAGATCACACCATCAGCTCCAACACCGAAGTTTCTGTTGCAGAGCCACCTAGCGAATCCCGCCTTCTTCTCCTCAGGAACCAAAATTCTATGGAACTCATCTATGAGCACAAAGTCGTTGCCGTTTCCGTGCATTTTCGAGAACTTCATAACCCTCCCTTTTTCCTTCTTATTAATAGCAAATAGTTGGCGGCATTTATCACAGCATCGAATGATGCCATTACAATGTCCTGTGCTGCCCCTCTTGAGGTGAATATGTTGCCTTGGTCGTCCTCAACTGTGACGTAAACCTCTGCCATTGCATCGCTACCGCCGCTAATAGCATCAAGCCTGAATTCCCTAATGTGCATCACTCCTCCAACTAACTGCATTACAGCCTTTAGAGAAGCATCCACTGGGCCAACACCAATCGCAGAGGTAACTTTTCTCTCTCCAAGAACCTCTGCATTTATAACTGCGGTTGGGGTTATTTTGTTTCCAGTTATAACCGTTATTTCATCTACGGTTATTACTTTCTCCTCCCTCTTCAGTTCTCCGAGCATTATTTCCGTTATAGTGAATAAGTCCCGGTCTGTGACTCTCTTCCCTTTATCCCCCATTTCCTTGACCTTTTCAAAGATCTTGTTCAGAGTTTCATCGTCGACCGTATAGCCAGCATCTTCTAGGATTTTCTTTATCTGGTGTCTTCCGGCGTGTTTTCCTATCACGATCCTTCTACGGTGACCAACCATTTCGGGTTTCAGTACACCAGGTTCGAAAGTTGACGCCTCCTTTATAACTCCGTGCGCATGAATTCCGCTTTCATGGCTGAAGGCATTTTCCCCGATTATTGGTGTGTTTGGCGGCATTTTGACGCCAGTAAGCCTTTCAACGAGCTTTGAAGTGTCGAAGAGCAGCTCAGTTTTTATGTTCGTCTTAATGCCTTCCAGCGAGTGCAGAATCATAACAACCTGCTCAAGACTTGCATTCCCAGCTCTCTCGCCTATTCCGTTAACAGTAACCTGCACTTCGTCAGCCCCGGCCATCACAGCCGCATAGCTATTTGCAACAGCCAGCCCGAAATCATTGTGGCAGTGAACATCCAGCATCACTTTTATATCTTCTCTAAGCTTTTTTACGAGTTCGTAGAATTTGAATGGAGTAGCAACACCAACGGTGTCTGGAATGTTTATTATGTCCACCCCTGCACCCTCAACTGCCTTGTAAATTTTCTCAAGGTATTCGAACTCAGTTCTTGTCGCATCCATTGCTGAAAACATGCATTTTAGTCCGTGGGATTTTACGTATTCCACGCATTCAACGGATTTATCTATGATCTCCTCTCTGCTGATCTTTATCGTGTGTTCCACTTGAATTTTCGATGTTGGCGTGAAAACGTGGATCATGTCAACGCCAGCATCTATTGCCGAATCGATGTCTTCCTTGACTATTCTTGCGAGTCCGCATATTTCTGAATTTAAACCGAGAGACGATATTTCCTTAACTGCATCGAATTCGCCTTTTGAAATTGCAGGAAAACCAGCCTCTATAACGTCAACCCCAAGTCTGTCAAGAGCTCTCGCAATTTGAACCTTGTAAACAGGAGGAAGGGATACCCCTGGCATCTGTTCTCCATCTCTGAGAGTAGTATCGAATATTCTTATTGTTTTCATCGAAAACCCTTTGCCAACGGATCTAAATTGTTTTCGGTAAATTTTGACTTAAAAATTCACAGCACACGGCGAGGTAGCTTTTTCAATTACCATTGATTATAAAGTTTTTCTGGTGGAATACAAAGAAAGTACGTATACTAAAGCGAAAATTTGACGAATTCTGTATTTTATTGCCTCTTTTTTAAGAAAAATTTAAAAAGCTTTTCGATTGATGAGCGCTGAATGTTCAAAAAGATCCTGGTCGCAAATAGAGGAGAGATAGCGATCCGAATAATGAGGACCTGCAGAGAGCTTGGTATAAAGAGTGTTGCTATCTACAGTTCCGCAGACGAGAACGCCCTCCATCGCTACTACGCCGATGAAGCATATTACGTGGGAAAGGCGGATCCAAAAGACAGCTATTTGAACATAGAACGGATAGTGGAGATAGCAAAGAAGAGCGGAGCGGAAGCCATTCACCCCGGTTACGGTTTTATATCCGAAAATCCATTGTTTGCGAAAAGATGCGAAGAGGAAGGAATAGTCTTCATCGGGCCACCGCCGAAGGTTCTGGAAATATCTGGTTCCAAAATTGAGGCCAGAAAGAGAATGAGGAGTGCCGGGGTACCAATAGTTCCGGGCTCTCCAGCAATAAGTAGCTTGGATAGAGCGTTTAAATGGGCCGAGAAGATTGGATATCCCGTGGCCGTTAAGGCTTCGGCTGGTGGGGGAGGAATAGGAATAACCGTTGTACGGAATGAGGGGGAACTCGAATCTGCCTTCACGAAGTCGAAAACCTTTGGTGAAAAATACTTCAAAGATCCGACCGTCTACATAGAGAAATGGCTTAGCAGACCTAGGCATATCGAAGTCCAGATTCTTGGGGATGACTCGAACGTCGTTCAACTGGGAGAAAGAGAGTGCAGCATACAGAGAAGAAATCAGAAGCTCATAGAGGAGACCCCCTCGCCTGCCTTAAACGAAGAGCTGAGAGAGAAGATCGGCAAATACGCCGTAAAGGGTGCGAAAAGTATAGGTTACAAAAACGCGGGAACCTTCGAGTTTTTATATTCCGACGGAAATTTTTATTTCCTTGAAATAAACGCAAGATTGCAGGTAGAGCACACGATAACGGAGATCGTTACAGGCGTTGATATAGTGAGGGAGCAGATTAGAGTCGCATATGGTGAGGGGATTGGATTTGGGCAGGAGGAAGTTGAGCGAAGAGGACATGCAATGGAGCTTAGAATTTACGCAGAGGATCCAGTAAGTTTCCTCCCTTCTGGAGGAAGAATAGAATTTTACAGAAGTCCGGGAGGTTATGGTGTCAGATTGGACAGCGCAGTTAGCATTGGAAGTGCCATTCCCGAGGACTACGATCCGATGATATCCAAGCTAACCGTTTTCGGCAGAACCAGAGCTGAGACGATTGCACGTGGGAAGAGATCTCTGATGGAGTATATTATACTGGGCGTAACCACAAACATACCCCTCCACCTAGCAGTCCTTTCGGACGAGGAGTTCGAGAGGGGAAACATCCATACAAAGTTTCTTGAGGAAAGGAGAATACATGAAAAGGTACCCTACTATATTGAAAGATATCTCGAAGCTCAGGCCAAGCTCAGCAGGATATTCATGGACTATGAGTCAGAAAAAATAAAAGAGCAGCTTAAAAAAGCCTATAGGACGGTGGCTGTTAGCAACGGAGAAATTGAGGAGAGGCTCTGGAAGATCTATACGTCACTCGGGCATTAGAAATTCGTTCTCTCTTCCCAATTTTCTTATCGTCTCCATCTGTTTTATGGCGAGCTCCCTTGCCTTTGCGATTTCCGTTCTTTCAAGAATCTTTCCCCCTTCCATAACCTTTCTTAGCAGAGGTTCCTTACCCTCAGGAGCTGCGTCTTTGAAAAGTCTGATTTCATCCTCCAGCTTGCTCCAGTCCCTGTAAACCTGCTTCATCCCGCTTCTCTTTCCCCTTTTAGCACAGAAAACCCCCTCTTTTTCGACTATGTCCATGGCAAAATCTATTGGTTTTGCTGCGCTGATAGCCGTTCCAACACCGAAAGCATCTGCTAGGTCTCTTAATGCGAGAATGTCTGAAAGCTTCAGACCACCGCTTAGAAAGATCTTCACATCCCCCCTTCCGCGGATGCTCAACTCCCATTTGACCTCTTCTACAATCTTTCTGAAATTGCCCTTTCTCGAGGAAGGTGTGTCGAGCCTAACGGCATCTACCCTTCGAACATTCTCGACAGCCATGATGGCTTCGGTTTTTTCGTCGAAGTATGTATCCACAAGGAGTGTTCTCGGCACCTTTTTGTCCACAACTTCGTCAAATGCATTCCAAGCAGACACTTGGTCTCCAAAGCATATGATCAGAGCATGCGGCATCGTTCCTATGCTTTCGATCCCGAAATATTTCTCAGCAATGAAGTTGCTCACTCCGTCAACGCCGCCGATGAGCGCAGATCTCTCAATCATTGCGGAAATTGCAGGATGGGCTCTTCGGGTTCCAAATGACAGTATTTTTTTATCTCCTGCAGCAAGCTTGAACTTGAATGCCTGTGTTGCTATACCACTCGCGTGGCATAGGAATCCTAATAGGGCGGTTTCAAATCTTGCAAAATCTAAGTAATTTCCCGATACGGTTAAAACAGGCTCGTGTGGGAAGAAGAGGCTACCCTCAGGCATTGCATAAACGTCAACGGGAATACCTTCGAGCAGACTGAGGACATCGTTTACTCCGGCAAAAATACCCCATTCTGAGGTTGTTACCTCCATAACTACTTTTGGATTTAGATTCTTGGCTTTTAGGACCTTTTCAGTCCATATAAAGTACTTATCCGTCACCAGGCCGGATTTTATGTCATTTTCACCCGCTATTACGAATTTCATATTGCATCACACTCACAGGGCTTTTTTCCGCAACGTTTGCAGATATGAGGATACTTCTTAAGACTTTCCTTCTCGACATCTATACCGTATAGATTAGCAAGACTGACGAGCCATGCAAAAACGTCTGCTATCTCTTCACCCACGTTTCCTCCTTTTCTTACAGCTTCTGCGAGCTCTCCAACTTCTTCAACAATCCAGAGCATGGTCTTTTCAATTCCCCTCTCTTTATCCCGATGCAGGTAAATTTCGCCGATCATCCGCTGGAACTCGCTTATCTCCATCTTACCTTCACCCCTCTTGAAGCTAGGTATTCCTTAACTTGTGGTATTGTTAATTCCCTGAAGTGGAATATGCCGGCAGCCAAACAAGCATCGGCCTTTCCTTTTACAAAACCTTCATAGAAATGTTCAAGTTTTCCAGCTCCACCTGAGGCTATTACAGGTATGCTCAACTCCTCACTCATAGCCCTCGTGATCGGAATGTCGTAGCCGTCCTTGGTGCCGTCTCTATCCATTGAGGTTAACAGTATCTCGCCGGCCCCAAGTTCCTCGACCTTTTTAGCCCAATAAAGTGCATCTATTCCGGTCGCCTTTCTGCCTCCGTAAATGTAAACCTCATACCAAGCCTTGCTGCCGTCTTCGAGTTCGAGAATGTATTTCCCTTTGCTAAGATCAAAGTTCCTCTTGCAGTCTATTGCGACGACAATACACTGGCTTCCAAAGGTTTGTGCGGCCCTGCGAACAAAATCGGGATTTTTGACTGCAGCTGTGTTTATTGAAACCTTATCTGCCCCTGCAGACAGAATTGCATTTATATCCTCTAAGCTAGCGATTCCTCCCCCTACTGTGAATGGTATGAATACGTTTTCAGCCGTTTTTTCGACGATCTCCACCATCGTCTTCCTCCCTTCTGGTGATGCGGTAATGTCGAGAAACACGAGTTCGTCAGCACTTTCAGAATCGTATCTTTTGGCAAGCTCTACCGGGTCTCCGGCGTCGCGGAGATTTACAAATTCAACACCTTTGACCACCACGGCTTTGCCGTTCTTATAGGTCACGTCTAGGCAGGGAATTATTCTCTTTGCAAGCATTATCTTTTCACCTCAAACCTTTCGAATTCTCTTACTTCTGCGTTTCGCACCTCGACATCTCTAACAACCGCAAGCGGCGGTCCCTGACGTACGGTAGAAATAAACTTTTCGAGAGATTCCTCCTCCCCTACAGCATAAATATAAACCCTGCCATCCGGCAAATTTTTCACGAATCCTTTTATTCCCAATTCCCGTGCAATTCTTGTTGTGAAGTATCTGAATCCCACTCCCTGAACAATACCGCTCACGTAGATCTCCACGGCTCTCATCAAAAAAGAATCTATCGGGGCTATAAAGTTTTAACCCAACAATGGCTATTTCTACAACTGAAAGGTTCACCCCTTTCAGGCGAGGATGAGGTCAGCGAAATGCCACGAAATGTGAGTTAACTTTAAATCTCCCTTTTCGGTAATTGATTTGTGGTAGAAGGTTGGCTTCTCGATGCTGAATACGTGACGATCGACGATAGGGCGGTTCTTAGGTTGTGGTGTAAGGACCGGGACGTTTTTGTAGCTTACGATAAGAGCTTCAGACCTTACTTTTATGTTTTGAATGTTGATGAAGAAGTTATTGGAAGAGCAATGATAAACACGAAAAAGGAAGTCATAACTCCCGAGTCCTATGAAAAGGTGCAGGTTAAATTCTTTGGAAAGACAATACCTGCATTTATAGTTTACGCAAAACATCCCCAGCACGTTCCAAAGCTTAGAGAGTTCTTCTCTCAATTTGGGGATGTTAGAGAAGCGGACATTCCGTTTGCGTACCGTTATCTGATTGACAGAGATCTTGCATGCCTCGATGGAATAAGGATCGAGGGGAAGGAGATCGAGGGCAAGCTCAGAAGCTATGAGATTGAAAAAGTTGAGAGAGTTAGTCGAGAAATCCCTGATCTAAGGATTTTGGCTTTTGACTGCGAAATGCTGTCAACTTTTGGTATGCCGGATCCTGAGAAGGATCCTATCGTAGTAATCTCCGTTAAATGGAACGATGAAAAGGAAGAAGTACTTCAGGGAAGCGAGAGGGCAATAATTCAGGAATTTGTCCGCCTGATAAAGGAAGTCGACCCCGATGTAATAGTAGGATATAATCAGGACGCATTTGACTGGCCCTATATAAGAAAAAGGGCCGAAAAGCTGAAGATCCCGCTTAATATCGGCAGAGATGGTTCATCGATTACGTTCAAGGGTGGCAGACCAAAGATTGCAGGAAGACTCAACGTTGATCTCTACGACATAGCCATGAGGATCACGGAAGTGAAGATCAAGAAACTTGAAAACATAGCAGAGTTCTTGGGTGCAAAGGTTGACATTGAGGACATTGAAGCGAAAGACGTAAGCAAATACTGGGAAAAGGATAGAGAGAAGGTGTTTGCACACGCAAGAAGGGATGTTATTCACACCTTCATGATCGCAAAAGAGCTTCTGCCCATGCACTATGAACTTGCAAGGCTGATCAGACTTCCTCTAGACGACGTTTCGAGAATGGGGAGAGGAAGACAGGTTGACTGGCTGCTTCTGAGCGAGGCGAGGAAGCTGGGAGAAATAGCCCCAAATGCAGGAGAAGCCCCAATGGAAAGCTATGAGGGAGCCTTCGTTATAGAGCCCGAAAGGGGTTTGCACGAAAACGTCGCGGAGCTGGATTTTGCCAGTATGTACCCCTCGATTATGATCGCGTATAACGTTAGTCCCGACACATTGGCAAGTGATGGTGAGTGTTTTATCGCTCCTGAGGTCGGTTATAAGTTCAGAAAGTGTCCTGATGGATTCTTTAGGAGAATTCTCAAAATGCTGATAGAGAAAAGGAGGGAGATAAAATCTGAGATGAAGAAGATCAGCGAGGACGATCCGAGATACAGATTGCTTGACATAAAGCAGCAGACTCTTAAGATCCTTACTAATTCGTTTTATGGTTATATGGGTTGGGCAGGTGCCAGATGGTACTGCAGGGAATGTGCAGAGGCCACCACAGCATGGGGAAGGCATTTTATAAAGACTTCAGCCAAGATAGCGCAAGATCTGGGTTTTAGAGTTCTTTACGGAGATACAGACAGCATATTTGTTTTAAAACCAGGATTGGGGTTGAATGAATTGGAATCGGAGGTTGAAAAGCTGATATCGGAGATATCAAAGCAGCTCCCCGTACAGATTGAACTTGATGAGCTATTTAAGACGATCTTCTTTGTTGAGAAGAAAAGGTACGCGGGTATAACGGCCGATGGTAGGGTAATCGTTCGCGGGCTTGAGGTCAGGCGTGGCGATTGGTGTGAGCTCGCGAAGAACGCCCAGAAACTGGTAATCGAGATAATTCTAAAGGAGAGGGATCCGGAGAAGGCACTGAATTACATCAGGGAAGTCATTAACTCGATTAGAGAGGGAAAGGTGAAGCTAGAAGACCTTGTGATCTACAAGGGATTAACAAAGAAACCCTCGAAATACGAAGCTATGCAGGCTCACGTCAAGGCAGCAAAAAAAGCTGAGGAAGTCGGCATCTTTTATCCGGTCGGCTCTAAGATTGGATTTGTGGTCATAAAAGGTTCTGGAAACATAGGGGATCGGGCGTATCCCGTGGATATGATCGAGCATTTTGACGGTGAGAATCTTAGAATCAGGGTGAAAGGGGGCGTGGATATGAAGAAGATTGATAAAGACTATTATATAGATCATCAGATAATCCCAGCAGTTCTTAGAATTTTAGAAAGATTCGGTTACTCTGAGGCTAGAATAAAGGGTTCATCCCAGACGAGCCTCGAGTCTTTCTTTTGAATCCTTATAGAACAATTTCTGAAACTGCTTCCGTTCAGCGTGGGTTGGGGAGCTTAGCTTTTGAACCGACAGATAAGAGAAGGAGTAGAATCTCTTCTGATGCCGAAAGTCCTGCCTTTAAAGGGATTAAATCCCTCTTCAGGACGGGTAGGAGGTCAGTCTAACTTTGGATTTTCGGTAAGATTTTTAAATTTGATAACTCAGAGTATGCTGATGAGAAGTGTTATGATTGTGGATGATGAGACTGCAATGAGGGAAATTCTCAAAATCATGTTGAGGGATTATAAGGTCATTGAAGCATCAAACGGAAAAGAAGCTGTAGAGCTATACAAAAAAGAGAAACCAGATCTGGTCCTAATGGACATAATGATGCCAGTGATGAGTGGCATAGATGCCGTCAAGGAAATAAAGAAAATAGATCCCAATGCCAAGATAGTAGCTATTACGGCATATGCAAGCACAAAGGGAGAGAAGGCTATTGAGGTCGGAGTCGATAGAATAGTCAGGAAACCATTCACTAGAAAGGAAATATTGAAGATTGTTGAAGAGTATCTTAAATAGCGTTCAAAAACTATTTAAAGGGAAATTGAATAGTCTGCTGGATGACAGGAGATGATGCTTATATGATGAAGACTTCAGATACTACGAAGTATCTCATTTATGCTGAAATAGTGGCTGAGGGAGTTGTTGAGCGACCTGATGTTGTAGGTGCAATCTTTGGTCAGACAGAAGGGCTTCTGGGTGGAGACCTTGATCTCAGAGAGTTGCAGAAAACGGGTAGAATAGGTAGGATAGATGTTAAGATTGAGAGCAAAGGGGGAAAAAGCTACGGAGAGATAAAGATTCCATCGAGCCTCGATAAAGTTGAAACTGCAATAATTGCCGCAGCACTTGAAACGATTGAAAGAGTCGGCCCGTGCTCGGCCAAGATCAAAGTTTCTAGAATTGAGGACGTGAGAGCGAGCAAGAGAAGGAAAATAGTGGAGAGATCGAAAGAAATACTCAGAGAACTATTTGAGGAGCCAGAAATAGAATCTGAAAAAATAACAGAACTCGTGAGAGAGTCGCTTAGGATAGACGAAGTGGTTGAGTACGGAGAGGAAAAACTTCCAGCTGGACCAGCGATAGACGAATCTGACGCCATTATAGTAGTTGAGGGTAGAGCGGACGTTCTGAATCTGCTCAAGCATGGCATTAGGAACGCTATTGCTGTTGAAGGTACAAACATTCCGAAGACGATCATAGAACTGAGCAAAAAGAAGACAGTTACGGCCTTCTTGGACGGTGATAGAGGGGGAGAGCTAATTCTCAAGGAACTTTTGCAGGTAGCAGACGTGGATTTTATAGCGAGGGCACCAGAGGGCAAGGGAGTAGAAGATCTGACCCTCAAAGAAATTCTGAAGGCGCTTAGAAACAAGGTACCAGTCGAGCAGGTTCATCTGCTGAGGAAGGAGCAGCAAGCAGTTCCAGTAAAGGAGGAAAGGCTATCCCCCCATGAGAGCCTAAAAAACCACAAGGAAATGGTCGAGGGAAAATTGCTTGCGAGGATTCTGGACAAGAACTTCAATGTTATCAAAGAAGTCCCGGTGAGGGATCTCGTGAAGACTCTAAAGACAAACAACATGAAAGCTTCTGTAATTGTGTTTGACGGGATAATAACTCAGAGGCTCATAGATATAGCCGCGAAAAAGGATATAAACTACATAATTGGGGCCAAGCTGGGGAGCGTAGTGAAACTGCCAACCTCCATAAGGGTAATTACGTTCGACCAGCTCTAGCTCTCTCCTAAGCCTTTTTCCCCTTTCCCCAGTATTCCTTTATTTTTTCAATCACGGGCAATTTCTCGCCGCTTAGGAATCTAACACAAGCGCCTCCGGCGATTGAAACATGGCTGACTTTGTCGCCAAGCCCGAACATGTTAACCGCGGAAGCGCTGTGCCCTCCGCCGATAATCGAATACTTGGCCTTTGAAACAGCTTTTAGCACTTCATATGTGCCGAGTGAGAACTTTGAATCCTCGTATACTCCAGCGGTGCCGTTGACGACCACCGTGTCGAACTCTGGGATCATGCTCGAGAAAAGGTTCATAGTTTCGACTCCAATGTCCTTGATTATTCCCTTTCCATTGAATTTTTCGATTGAGACGTCCTCTCGAACCCCACCTACGTCGACACCGAAATCAACTGGGAGAATGATCTTATCTCTGTGCTTTTCTAGGATTTTCTTGGCATCTTCATCTTTAACGTTCTCCTTGTTATCTTCCACGATCCTTTTGTTATCCTCTCCAATATCCTTGCCGCTTAGAAGTAGGAAGTAGTTCGCGATTACACCTGAAAGGAAAACCTTCTCAGCAATTCCGTTCTCAAGAACGTTTTTCATGACCTTTATTGGGTCCTTTATCTTTGCGCCTCCCAACACAAAGGCTATCCTATCCCCCTTTTTGAGGCCTCTGCTAAGAGCATTTATCTCCTTCTCAGCTACCCTGCCAATAAAGGTTGGTAGAACTGGAATAAAACCTACTAGGGATGCATGGCTCCTGTGGAATGCAGAAAATGCATCATTAACGAAGGCATCGAAGTGATCCTTCAGTTTTCTTACCATCAAGCAATTTGCGTGCTCCTCGGCACTTCTGTCCAGCTGCTCTTCGGAGTAGAACCTTACGTTTTCCAGAAGCACGATTTCGCCCGGTTTCATATTCTTTATTCTTTCAAGAACCCTCCTGCTGAATATTTCATCGATATATTCGACCTCTTTGCCAACTATTTTTGCCAGTACCTTTGCGTGCTCCTCTAAGGTCGTGAAGTCCCTTCTTCCTGGTCTGCTCTGATGAGCCAGGATAACAAGTTCTCGATCTTCAAGTTCTCGGATTGTTGGAAGATGACTTTCGAATCTTGTGGTATCCAGAATTGTCGAATTTACGATCGGAGCATTTATGTCCAGCCTGAGAAGTATAGATTTTTGCTTCGCCTCTATATCGTCAAGTGTTGGAAGTCCATCCATGAGGGTGCGTTGAAGCTTCGTTTTAAAAGGATTTTTTAATCCTTCTTAAACTTGTGCTATGGAGATCACAGATATCGATGGCGTCTTGTGTAATGGTGTTAAGGAGGGAAAGCTCGGTTTGGGGCTTGCAAGGTTTAGCGGAAATGTTGCTGGAGTTTTTACCGGGAACAGGATAAAGGCCGCTCCTGTAATTGTATGTAGGGAAAACATTAGCAAGGGCTATGCAAAGGGTCTGATCGTGAACAGCGGAAATGCAAACGCTTTTACAGGAGAGCAAGGTTTGAAAGATGCTCGAGAAATGTGCAGAATCGCTGCCAATCTTTTTGGTTGTAGAGAAGACGAAGTCGCGGTGGCCTCAACTGGGGTTATCGGAAGAAAACTCGACGTTGAGTGGATAAGAAAAAAGGCTGCGGATGTATACAGTGGCTTGGGGAACAGCAAAGAGCATGCAGAAAGATTTGCCAATGCGATAAGGACAACGGACAGGTTCATAAAGAAGGCTTATTCAGAATCCGCGAAAATTTCGGCTGTAGCGAAAGGTGCAGGTATGATCTCACCTAATTTGGCAACAATGCTATGCTTCGTTTTCACTTCTGCAAGATTCGAAAGCGGAGAGCTGTATGAAATCCTCAGGAAAGCCGTAAAGCCGCTTAACAGGCTTACCGTGGATGGAGATACATCAACTAATGATACTGTGCTTCTGATCGCTACAGGCAGGGATAAGATTGACAGAGACATTTTCGAGGCGGAGCTGGAGAAGGTCTTCTACAGCATCGCTAGGCAGATAGCCAAGGACGGGGAGGGGGCGACAAAAGTCTTCGAAGTAGTCGTGAGAGGTGCAGAAAGTGAAAAATCAGCAGAACTTGCCGCAAAGGCCGTTGCTAATTCCTTACTTGTGAAAACTGCAATTTTTGGCTGCGATCCTAACTGGGGGAGAATAGTTGCGGCTGTAGGCTACAGCGGTGCAGAAGTCGATGAGAAAATCAGCATCGCATTTGAGAACGATGAGAAGACGGTATTCCTTGTTGATCGTGGGAAGATAACGGGAAAAGAGGAGGAGGCTAGAGAGATTATGAAGGGGGATTTTAGGATAATAGTTGACCTACATAGGGGAAAATGCACCGATTATGCAGTTGGATGTGACCTTGGTTACGAGTACGTAAGAATAAATGCGGAATACACGACGTGATCAAAGATCTATCATGTGAGCTTCTTTAACCACATTTAGGACCAGCATGGTATAAGTTTTTTTAACACTCTTCATCCCAAGCAATCTTTTCACGAACTCGTTCAGCTTGTCCCTGTTTTCAAATTTGGCCACAATCAGGATATCGTATTCTCCAGTGACGTCGTAAACGGCAGTAACGTTCTTCTCCTTTGCAATCTCCTTCTCGATCTCAACTAGCTGTCCACCCTCAGCCGATACTCCGACGACGGCTGTGATGTCGTATCCGAGCATTGAATAATCCAGCACGGGAATGAACTTCTTTATAACGCCCATAGTCTTCATTTTGTTTATCCTGTTATACACTGTGCCTTCTGCAACGCCAACTTTTTCTGCAATTTCCTTTAGACTCTTCCTAGCATCATCTTGCAGTTCTTTAAGGATTTTTAAATCGATTTCATCAATTTTTACCATGTCTATAATGCGGTTGTAGAATTTTTAAATCTTAGCTCAAATTTCCTTTTTGGTAGCGATGCTCCAGATTGACGGGAGGCTTGAAAAGGCTTTGAAAGCCGTCGGGATAGAGAAGCTTACGGATCTTCAGAAAAGGGCTTTTGAGGTAGTGTTATCTGGGAATAATGCGCTGATAGTGGCCCCTACAGGGAGTGGAAAGACCGAGGCTGCAATGATACCCGTTTTCCAGAAGCTGCTTCAGGAAAAAAGGCAGGGTATTAGAGTTCTATACATAACCCCTCTCCGGGCTTTGAACAGGGATATGTTCCGGAGAATGAGCAAGATTGCGGAAATTTTGGACATTACAATCGATGTTAGGCATGGGGATACGAAGGAGAGCGAAAGAGCTAGGCAGAGCAAAAAACCTCCTGAAATTCTAATCACAACTCCTGAGACCTTTCAGCTGCTTTTTCTTGGAAGAAGGCTAAAGAACGCGCTGAAAAACGTCCAATTTGTGATAATAGACGAGATTCACGAGCTTGTGGACAGCGAAAGAGGTGTTCAGCTTTTTGTCGGGATCGAAAGATTGAGAGAAATTGTGGAATTTCAGATAATAGCCCTTTCTGCAACTGTTGGAGATCCGAAAAAACTCTCTGAAGTAATCGGTGGGGCCGAAATAGTTTCTGGAGATCTAGACAAAGAATACGAGATCAAAATAATTTCCTCCAACGACGAGCTCTCACTTATTAAGGATCTCGTGGAAAAGCACCGTTCGACCTTGATCTTCGTGAACACTAGGCAAACGGCCGAAGTTCTAGGTGTGCACTTAAAGAAGCTGATAAGCGCCGAAGTCCACCATGGGAGCCTTTCGAGGGAAGCAAGGGTTTCGGCTGAAGAAGATTTTGCGTCCGGAAAGCTGAAGGCTCTGATCTGCACGTCTTCAATGGAGCTCGGTATTGATATAGGGCACGTAGATTCGGTGATTCAGTACAGCAGCCCAAGACAGGCTGTGCGGCTTATACAGAGAGTTGGTAGGAGTGGACACGGACTTGGAAGGAAATCAACAGGTTACATTGTCGCAAACACGTTCGATGACATTCTCGAATCTGTTGCAATAATAAAAAGGGCAAATTCGGGTCTTTTGGAAGAACTGGAGCTTCACGAAAAAAGCCTGGACACCCTTGCAAATCAAATTTGTGCTATTGCCATCGAATATGGTCGGATAGAAGTCGAAAAAGCCTATGAGATCGTCAGAAGATGTTATTTTTACCGAAATTTGAGTTTTGAGGAATTTTGTGAGATATGCCAGTATTTGGGTGATATTTGGAGGATTTTCTATGATGGGAAGGAGATATCTTCGAGAAGGAGAACAAGAAGATACTTTTACGACAACATCTCGATGATAATGGACGAGAAAAGCTACAGAGTTGTTGATATAACTTCTGGCCAGACAATTGGTAGTCTTGATGAGAGCTTCCTTTCAACCTTTAGCGGGGAAGTTTTTGCGATGAAGGGGGAATTATGGAGAGTTTTGAGCGTGGAGGACGTTGTTAAAGTAGAGCCGGTTGTTGCGGAAGGTGAAGTGCCCTCTTGGGTTGGTGAGGAAATACCAGTTCCATTTGAAGTTGCCCAGCTGGTTGGAAAGCTGAGAGGGGAGATAGCCGAGGGTAAGATTGGTCTGAAGGAGCTAAAAGAATACGTAAACGAAGAGGGCGCGATTAGGGTTTTAGAAAAGATAGAGGAACAAAAAAAGGAGTTTAAGGTTCCCACTGACGCACACGTAGTCATAGACGGGTCCAGCAGAGATACCGTAGTGAATGTCTGCTTTGGACACAAGGCTAACGAAGCCATCGGAAGAATACTAGCTTTACTTCTTTCTCTGAGGAAGGGGACGAATGTCTCCGTAGAGATCGATCCCTATCGCATAAAGCTATCTCCTGCAAGCCCTGAGGAGGTAAGGGATGCAATTCTGAGCGTTGATCCAGGCGAGGTCGAAAGCCTTGCTGAGAGGGCAATCGTTGATACAAGGCTAATGCAGTGGAAAGTCGTGAAAGCTGCAAGAAAGTTCGGGCTTTTTGATAAGGATGAAGAACTGGCAAGAATAAATCTTAGAACACTAATTGTGAAGCTTAGGGATACTCCTGTTTACAGGGAGGCTCTCAGAGAGATATTCTTGGAAAAAATGGATTTGGAGAAAGCCAAGCTCTTCTTCGATAAGTTTGGGAGGGGGATAACCTTTAGCGTTTACAAGAAATTTACTCCTATAAGTCTCGAAAGCAGAGATAAGGTTCCCGACGTACTAACCACAAAACCAAGCAGAGCAATTTTGAAGGCTTTTATTGAGAGGCTAAAGGTGGAAATCTGCAGGGTTTACTGCGTTAACTGTGGTGCGAGCTATCGTGAAATTGCGGGCAATCTGACACTAAGATGCTTAAAATGTGGTAGCAGCATGATAGCAGTTTTAAGCGACAGAAAGAACTACGAGCCAAAGAAGGACGATCTTTTCAATATAGCAAATCTCGTGAGGAACTACGGCATGAGAGGAGTTTATGCTATGCTCACATATGGCATAGGATTTAAAACTGCTAAAAAAGTTCTTTCAGGTTATTATACAACGGAGGAAGATTTCTTTAAAGCTTTGCTTGAAGCAGAAAGGAATTACGTGAGGACAAGGAAATTCTGGGATTGATCAAAGACCCAGCTCTTTTTTAAGATCCTCAATTTCCTTTTCAAGTTTTTCTATCTCAATTAGCGGAAACTCCTTTTCCTTTACGTTTGCGAGCTTCCAGAACAATCTTGCAATTATGGGCATCGTTTTACCCACATATCCCGGGGCGTATGGAAGCAGTTTTGAAGCCAAATCTCCAAGTTTCTCGCATTGCTCTCTGCTTAAGCTGTCAAGTTTAAGACTAGCTTCTCCAAGAATCGAGATTGCTGAACCTACTATTCTTTCCCGCATCGCATAGAACCTTGCGGATTCACTGGTTATTCTGTGGACACCCATCTGATCACCGATATGAAATTTCGCTGGATGGTATAAATATCTTTTTAGGAGAGGATATAGAGATTAAATTCATCAATTTCGACGCATAATTATGATATCGAAAAATTTAAATTAGTTAAAGGATACTATTTAACATGTTCGATCTCGATCCCTCAACCTCTAGGGATTTACTGGAAAATTCCATGAGCGGTTTGGTCATCGTAAACCGTGATCTGGAAATCGAATATGTCAATAACATGTTCTGCAGTATGTGTGGATATTCGAGGGATGAGCTTTACAATAGAAATGTTTTGAGTTTGGTTTATGAGGAGGATGTTGAAAAGATTAGGGAAGATGTAAACATGGTCCTTAATGGGGAATGGGCGTTTGAGGAGCTCAGATACAAGACAAAACTCGGTGAGGTTCGGTGGGTTTCGGCACTTATAAGACCGATAAAAAAAGACGGCGAAACTTACATTGTTGGAAGCTTGACGGATATCACTGGGATGAAGGAGTTGAATATGAAGCTGGAGGAAAGCGAGGCGTTTTACAGGGAGCTAATAGAAGGCTCTGCAGCTCCAATGTACATCGTTCAGAATGGTAGATTCGTTTTTATTAACCAGATGGTTGAGGAGCTTGTGGGATACAAAAGGGAAGAGCTTTTCCAGATGAACCCGTTTGATCTGGTTCACCCGGCTGACAGGGAGATGGTTTTCAGAAGATACTTTGAGAGGGAGCAGGGTTTGAGAAATCCTGAAACTTATAGTTTTAGAGTACTCGGAAAGGATAGAGTCGGTTGGTTCACAATGGTTTCGAGGAGGATAATGTATAGGGGAGAACCCGCGGTTTACGTTACGGGATTTGAATCCACAGAGATTTTTACACTTAATGAGGAGCTCAAAAGGACCAACGAGATTTTAAAAAATGTAATTAGCAGGTTGAAGGAAAATATAAATGCGATGGCAACCCTTGTTGACAAAATAAGGAATCCCCTGTCGGCATTGCTTGGATATGCCGAACTATTCGGAGAAGAAGAAGTTAAAAGCAAAATATTTGAGCAGGTTAAGAGAATAAACGAGATAGTCTCTAAAATCGATCAGGAATGGTTAAGTTCCGAAAAAACGGTAGATAAACTTATAGAAATCGGAAAATCAGTTGGAATCATCTGAATGTATCCAAATGGGTATTTTTGAGCTAAAATCGATGGAAAGATAGAGGCCTCATAAACTTTAACTACTTTAACTCGTGAGTATTTTAGTGACTAAACGCGGGGGTTGCCGAGCGGAAAAGGCGCAGGGCTTAAGACCCTGTCCCGTAGGGGTCCGCGGGTTCGAATCCCGCCCCCCGCATGCTGCGTCAATAATTGCGAATTCTATTTCTTCCCAGGCTCTTCTAAGCAACATCAGATAGTAGTCTATATCGAAGCTTCCGAAATTCCTAACCTTTTTATAAAAATGGGTGCCCAGAAAATCCGAAAAATCCAGGGCTTTAGCTCTGGGATGAATGGGCAAGCGAGTTTTTCTGCGTAAATCCTGTCTTCTTTCTTCAAAACCTTTGCTGTCTTTTCCCATCTCTCAGCAATCTTCTTAACCTCCATCCGCACGCTTGGAATCGTTCTGCCCATAAAATCATCTCTAAAAAGCTTCTAGGGTGAACTGGGCATTCTTCGGGCAGAAAAGCTGTCTAACTCCGTCGTAACTCACGTCTGAGATATAATATCCGTTTGCCTCTCTCTCGACGTAAACGTACCTGTCAGCCATCTTTGTGATGAGCTCGAAAACCCTATCCCTGCAGCAGGAGAAGTAAAAAACAGTCCTATCTCTTCCAAGCTGTCTGAGGAGCATAACTAGATCCTCGAAGGTCGGGAAATCGCATTCTTCGAACAGCAAAGCATCGTGTCCAACGAGAATGACTTCTTCATGGCTATCGAGGAGAATTTCGATTAGCTGATTAACGGTGAACGCCCGACGAATGTTCAAATTTCTTTTCACTTTCCAGGCAACTTTGGATCTGTTGCCAGGTATGTAGAGAGCTGAAATCGCTCTATGGTCGTCTAAAGCTCTTCTGCATATCTCTCTGGAGCCGCAGATTACGTTAAAACCTCCCTCTATTTCAATCGAGAGTATCTCGATCAGGGAGTCTACCCTCTGTAAGCGAATAAGAACTTCGACCCCTGCTTGCAAGTGCAGTTTGGTCTAACCTAAAAAATAGATACTCTGAATCATAAACCATCAGCGTCGATTTTGAAAATCTGGACCAAAGTGGGCTCGGCCGGATTCGAACCGGCGATCTCCGCCGTGTAAGGGCGGTGTCATAACCCCTAGACCACGAGCCCATAATGAATTGAATTTTGGAATTTAAGAATTTTGTTCGTGGTGTAGGTTATCGGCTTTTGTGAGCTACTCCACGACTAAAGTCGGGAGCTTCTGGCGTAAAGCCTCTCCTCTTAACGCCGGGCCTCGCCTTTAAAAGGTGGAGCAGCTCACAAAATTTAACCTCTAGGATTTAATCGAAAATCTTAATTAGCCATTGATGTATAAGCAACATCATGAAAAACATATTCATTAGAGATGAAGTTTACGAAAAATTGCTGAAACTCAAAAGAGGTAAGGAATCTTTCTCGGATGTCATCATGAGGCTTATTGAGGGAAGAACTGAAGTGGATGTGCTTGAGAAGTATGCTGGGAAACTTTCTGAGAGCGAACTGTCTGATTTGGTGTCTGAGGAGAGAAAAAAGCTCAGGGTGAGGGATTTTGATAATTGACACGTCGGTTTTGTTGAGGATTTTAAGGGATAGAGGGTTTTTCGATAAAATCAAGACAAAAATCTCTGATTACAAAGTTACTTCGATAACGGCCTACGAACTGCTGAGAGCTGCCAGTTATCTTGAACTGAAGGGAAGCAGCAGGGAGCTGGAAATATTGGAAGATCTTCTTCGTGACACAGACATAATTCCATTTACGAGAGAGGATCTGAAATTCTCTGCCCGCATATGGGCTAAATTAAAGGAGAGGGGGATAGAAGTAAGTGATGCAGTAATAATGATCTCCGCAATCTGTTTGCGGAATGAAGAGAAGCTGATCACACTTGAAAGAGATTTTAAATACATAAAGGAAATTTTCAAGGAATTGGACGTGGAAATTCTAGAATAGGCTGTTCGGAATCGCAAATTTTCAGCGGAAAAAGTTTTTATAACTGAAAACTCCGCCGTTTTATGGCGGAGTCTATGAAGGCGGTAATCCTTATGGGCTCAAAAGCTGATTTAGAGTACGGAGTGGAGATAGCAGAGAAGCTAAAGCTTTTTGGAATCGAAAGCGAGCTGAGGGTGGCTTCTGCTCACAAAACGCCTGAATATGTACTGGAAATTATTAGGGGCTATGAGAAGGAAGATGTGATCTTCGTTACTATAGCCGGCAGAAGCAATGCATTAAGCGGTTTTGTAGATGCGAACACGAGCAAGCCTGTTATAGCTTCCCCTCCCTACAGCGAAAAGTTCGCAGGAGCGGACATATTTTCAAGCATTAGAATGCCCTCGGGAGTTGCACCTATGCTTGTTCTCGAAGCCGAGAATACAGCTTTGGCCGTCGCAAAGATCTTCGCCATTAAGAGCGAAAATGTCAGATTAGCGGTTGAGGAGTATCAGAAGAAAAAGAAGGAGGAAATAGTAAAGGCCGACAGGGAGGTGACTCATGGGAAGCGTTAAAGATTTAATCATCCTTAGAAACCCGGATGGCGGGCTTGGAGATGGAATTTTCGAATTCTCTAATCGCTACAGTGTTTTTGATTACGGGGAGATGCCAGACAAAATCGAGGGAAAGGGGGCATCTCTTTGCCTTATCTCGGCCCATTTCTTTGAAAAGATTGAGGAGTCTGGAATAAAAACGCATTATTTGGGCTTAATTGAGAATGATAGGGTTAAAAGGCTCGAAGAACTCGAGTCAGCGACGAATAAAATGAGGGTTAAGCTTGTCCGAGTTCTGAGACCTTCGGGAAGGGATTATTCGATCTTTGGCAAAGAAAGGGCAAACTTCTTGATACCGCTTGAAATCATATACAGAAACAAGATTCCTGAAGGTTCTTCTCTGCTAAGGAGGGTTGCAAGTGGTGAGGTTAAGCCTGAGGATTTCGGTCTTAAGGAAATAAAGCCGAACATGAAGCTTGAAAGGCCAATAGTGGACTTCAGCACGAAGCTCGAAGACGTTGATAGATATTTAAGCTACGAGGAGGCGAAGAAGATCGCCTCACTCAGCGATGAGGAATTCGAGAGGCTTAAGGAGATCGTGCTCAAGGTTGATGACATCATCACAGCCGAAGTCTCAAGGATAGGCTTGGAGAATGAGGATGGAAAAATAGAGCTCGCATTCGATGAAAAAAGGAGATTTATGGTCGTGGACGCTGTTGGAACCCCTGATGAATGCAGGTTCAGTTTCGAGGGATTTGAAGTTAGCAAGGAGTTTCTCAGAATATACTACCGAAAGACTGAGTGGTATGAGAGAATAAAGGCATTCAAGGGGAGGGAAAACTGGCGCGAGATAGTTGGCCCCCCTCCCAAGCTCGATCCTGAAGTTAAGGAGGCCGTTTCCGAGCTGTACATGTCCCTCTGCAACGAGATAACCGGAAGGAAGTTCTTCGACGCTCCCAGGATTAGTTCAGTCGTTAAGAGGCTGAGGGAGCTTTTATGAAGGCTGCGTTGGCTTTGGAGGATGGAACTTATCTGGAAGGAGAGGCTTTTGGAGCCGAAAAAACCGCATTGGGGGAGATCGTATTCTGCACTTCGATGACTGGCTACGTTGAAGCCCTGACGGATCCCAGCTACAAGGGTCAGATCCTGATGATGACATACCCGTTGATCGGCAATTATGGAGTTTGTAGAGAGGACTTTGAAAGCGATGGTGTAAAGGTAGAGGGCTTCGTGGTAAGAGAGCTTTGCAAAAGGCCCAGCAATTGGCGAAGCGAGATGAGCGTTGATGAACTGCTGAAGGAATACGGCGTCGTCGGCATCCAAGGGATTGATACAAGAATGCTGACGAAGAAGATCAGAATTTATGGTTCAATGAAGGCAGCAATAGGAGTTGGAGTTGAGAGGGAGAAGCTGATACGGATGGCGAGGGATCAGCCGTTCATCAGCGACATCGATTTGGTGGACAAGGTTTGTGTAAAGGAACCGAAAAGATTGGAGGCGAAGGGGAAATTCGAAGTGGTTCTGATCGACTGCGGGGTGAAGATGAGCATCGTAAGACAGCTTCTAAAAAGGGGAATAAATCTCACCCTCGTTCCCTACAATTATTCGGCTGATAAGATCTTGGAAATGAATCCAGATGGAGTTTTTATCTCAAATGGTCCCGGAGATCCTGCGAGGGTTAAGGAGACGATTGGGACCATAAGGAGGCTGATTGGAAAGCTTCCTATGGCGGGAATCTGTTTGGGGCACCAGCTCATGGCCCTAGCTTTTGGGGCAAAAACCTTCAAGCTTAAATTTGGTCACCATGGCAGCAATCAGCCGACCAAGGATTTAGAAACTGGGAGGGTTTTCATATCGAGCCAGAACCACAATTTTGCTGTTGACGAAAAAACCCTGCCAAAGGGTTTTGAGGTTACGCAGATAAATCTGAACGACAGAACAGTTGAAGGGCTGAAGCATAACGAATTACCTATAATAACGGTTCAATACCATCCCGAAGCTGGTCCAGGGCCTCATGATACCTATTTCTTCTTTGATCGCTTTTTGGACCTTTTGAGGGGTTGAAATGCCAAAAAGGGAAGATCTGAGCAAAATAATGGTCATTGGAAGCGGTCCGATAGTCATTGGCCAAGCTGCCGAGTTCGATTACTCTGGGAGCCAGGCATGCAAAGCCTTGCGTGAGGAGGGCTATAAAGTCGTGCTTGTGAACTCCAACCCAGCTACGATAATGACGGATCCGGAGATGGCGGACTCAATATACATCGAGCCCCTTGATGCGGAGATCGTCGCAAAGATCATAGAAAAAGAAACTCCAGATGCGCTTTTGCCGACACTTGGCGGGCAAACAGGGCTTAACTTGGCCATTCAGCTTCACGAAATGGGTGTACTCGAAAAATACGGCGTTGAGCTTATAGGGGCGAAGGCAGAAGCGATAAGAAAGGCCGAAGACAGGGAGCTTTTCAAGCAGTGCATGCTGAAAATAGGCCTTGAAGTGCCAAGAAGCAAGTCTGTGAATGATGTGAAGGATGCTTTAGATTTTGCAGATGAGATCGGATATCCACTCGTAATTCGCCCTGCGTTCACGCTTGGCGGTACAGGGGGAGGAATAGCCTATAACAGGGAGGAGCTCAAGGATCTGGTATCCAAGGGGCTGAAACTTTCGATGATAAGGCAGGTGCTTGTGGAGGAGAGCGTTATAGGGTGGAAGGAATTTGAGCTCGAGGTCATGAGGGATCTGGCTGACAACGTTGTCATAATCTGCCCGATCGAGAACTTCGATCCCATGGGAATACACACGGGGGACAGCATCACAGTCGCACCTGCGCAAACGCTTACAGATGTCGAATATCAGGAACTGAGGGATGCAGCAATAAAGATCATACGCGAAATAGGCGTGGAGACCGGTGGGAGCAACATTCAGTTTGCCGTAAATCCAGATAACGGCAGGATAGTTGCTATTGAGATGAATCCAAGAGTAAGCAGATCATCAGCCTTGGCTTCGAAAGCGACTGGATTTCCGATTGCAAAAATTGCTGCGAAGCTAGCTGTCGGCTATACGTTGGACGAAATCCCCAACGACATAACTAAGGAGACTCCTGCAAGCTTTGAGCCGACGATAGATTACGTTGTTGTAAAAGTTCCAAGGTTTGCCTTTGACAAGTTCCCGACTGCGAACCAGATCTTGGGTACGCAGATGAAGAGCGTCGGAGAGGTTATGGCTATAGGCAGAACATTTGAGGAAGCATTGCAGAAGGCCTTGAGAAGCCTTGAAATCGGTCGCTATGGGCTTGGATGCGATGGAAAAGATAAAGATCCGAGCAGGGAGGAGATAATTCGGAAGCTTAGGTTTCCAAGTCATGACAGAATTTTCTACATACGCTACGCTTTCCAGAAGGGGTTTACTGTGGATGAAATCTACCAGCTGACGAAAATCGATCCATGGTTCCTTGAAAAGGTAAAAAACATAGTTGAATTCGAGGAGAAGCTTAAGAAGATTGCAAAAGAGAAGAAGATTGATGAGGTTCCAAGAGAGATTTTGCTGGAAGCTAAAAAGCTGGGTTTCAGCGATAAACAGCTTGCCTTCATCTTCAAATGTTCTGAAAGAGACGTTAGGGCTGTAAGAAAGCGTTTGGGTGTGATTCCTGTATACAAGATGGTTGATACATGTGCTGCGGAATTTGAGGCAAAAACTCCTTACTACTACTCCACGTATGAGGACGAGAACGAGGCGATCCCGACGAGAAGAAGGAAGGTGATGATACTCGGTAGCGGCCCGAACAGAATTGGTCAGGGTATCGAATTCGACTACTGCTGCGTTCATGCCGTCAAGAGTCTTAAGGAAGACGGTTACGAGACGATAATGGTCAATTGCAACCCTGAAACGGTTTCAACAGACTACGATACTTCCGACAGGCTGTATTTTGAGCCTATAACCCATGAGGATGTGATGAACATCTATGAGAACGAGAAACCCATCGGTTTGATGGTTCAGTTCGGCGGCCAGACGCCGCTTAACATCGCCGAAGAGCTTGAAAAGAGCGGAGCAAGAATTTTGGGAACTTCAGTTGATTCAATAGACATCGCAGAGGACAGAAAGAGATTTGAGATTCTGATGAAGGAACTTGGAATTCCAAGACCTCCTAACGGAATAGCATTTAGCATTGAAGAAGCGAAGGAAGTTGCGAGGAGGATTGGCTACCCTGTGCTTGTCCGTCCGAGCTATGTGCTTGGCGGTAGAGCAATGGAGATCGTTTACGAAGAGAAGGAGCTTGAGAGATACATCACAGAGGCCTTGGAAGTTAGCCCCGAAAAGCCAGTACTCATAGACAAGTTCCTCGAAGATGCGATAGAGCTTGAAGTCGATGCGCTTTGCGATGGTGAGGAAGTTTACATAGGTGGAATAATGGAGCACATAGAGGAGGCAGGGGTGCACAGCGGGGATTCAGCTTGCGTTCTTCCGCCGGTTTCTCTTTCAGAGGAAACAATTGAGAAGGTCAAAGACTACACGAGAAGGATTGCACTGGCTTTGAAGGTGGTGGGGCTTGTGAACATACAGTATGCGTTGAAAGGGGATATTCTCTACATACTGGAGGCAAATCCAAGGGCAAGCAGAACGGTTCCATTTGTGAGCAAAGCTACCGGGGTCCCGCTTGCAAAGATCGCCGCGAAGCTTATGATGGGGGTCAAACTTAGGGATCTGAATTTGAAGGAGCCTAAAATGAAGCATCTTTCAGTAAAAGAGGCGGTATTTCCCTTCATAAAGCTTCCCGGTGTTGATCCCGTTCTTGGTCCGGAGATGAGATCAACCGGAGAGGTGATGGGCATCGATTACAACTTCGGCCTCGCGTACTACAAGGCCGAGCTTGGTGCTGGGATGAAGATACCGACCAGCGGCAACGTGCTGATCAGCGTGAAGGATAGAGATAAGCCGAAAATTGTGCCTGTGGCAAAAAGACTCTCGGAATTTGGGTTCAAGATCTATGCGACCGAAAACACTGCCAAATATCTTAAGGAACATGGGATTGAAGCTGAAATTGCTCTGAAGGTTAGTCAGGGAAGGCCGAACATCATAGACATGATCATAAACGGTCAGATTCACTTAATAATAAACACCCCAAGCGGAGGCAGAGGTAAGACTGAGGGATATGAGATCAGAAGGGCGGCAATTGAATACGGCATTCCGTATGTGACTACGATCCCGGGGGCAATTGCAGTGGTTAAGGCCATCGAAGCCGTGAAGAGTGGAAATTTGAGCGTGAAATCGCTTCAGGAGTACCATGACGAAATTCGAAGATTATCTTGAAAACCTCGCAAAGCTCGATTTCGAAAGGGAGCATAGGGCTGGAAAGCCTGAGGCCATTTTTTGCGAAGGAAAGCCACTGGAATTGGTGTTAAGAATTGCAGAAGAATACAAGAAACGCAGCAAGGCTGTGCTGTTCACGAGATTGAACAAAGAGCAGATGGAAGCGTTGAAATCCATGGGTGCAGAAGTGAACGAGCTCGCAAGAACTGCTACTTTTGGAAAGGCAGAAAAGATAATTGGAAGCGTTGCAATCCTTACCGCAGGTTCAGCAGATGTTTCTGTCGCGGAAGAGGCAAGTGTAACCGCTAGTTTTCTCGGTTTAGAGGTTCTGAAATTTTACGATGTTGGTGTTGCCGGGCTTCACAGGATCATTGAGCCCGTTAGGGCAATAAGGGAGAAAAAGGTTGATAGCGTCATAGTGATTGCTGGTATGGAGGGTGCTCTCCCTTCGGTCGTTGCAGGGCTTGTGGATGTACCGGTGATAGCGGTTCCAACATCTGTAGGCTATGGAGTCCATCTTAAGGGAATTTCAACGCTTTTCGCAATGCTACAGAGCTGTCCTTCAGGAGTAGCTGTTGTGAACGTAGACAACGGCTTCGGAGCGGCGGTTTTTGCATATCTAATTTCGAAGGTCAAGAGCAGGTGATCTTCTCAACATCTATAAATTTTTTGATAAAAATCTAGAAATTTAAAGGATTTTTTCAATAATTTTTTAAGGATTGGACGAACCGAGTTTTATGGATCTAGTTGAGGAATTCGTGAAGCTCGTTGGAAGTGCACCATGGTACAGATTGATCGGAATGGAAATTAAGAGGAAAGAAGAAGGGATCTCTGTTGAGATGAAAGTGGAAGAAAAACACCTTCAGGCCTTGGGAATGGTCCATGGTGGAGCCATAGCGAGCATACTTGACTCTGCAATCGGTCTTAACATAAACAAAGAGCTGATTGGGAAGGGTAAGCTGGCCATTACTTCGCAGCTTAACGTTCACTATTTGAAACCTGTATCTGGAGGCAAGATCATCGCAAAAGCAAGGCCCTTGTTCATCGGTTCAAAGGTCGCAGTTGGCTATGGAGAACTTAAGGATGAGAAGGGTGAAACAGTGGCAGTTGCCACTTCTACCTTCTACATCACCACGCGCAGAGAATGAATCAATATCCATGGAAATCTCATGAGAAGAATTAAAAAGGTTTGAAGAGATTGATGTTGATGAACACATTTGGCCATGTTTTCAGGGTCACAACCTGGGGCGAAAGTCACGGGAAAGCCGTTGGATGTGTTATCGATGGATGTCCGGCGGGATTAAGAATAGATGAGAAATTTATCCAGGCTGAAATGGATAGAAGAAAGCCAGGAGGAGAATTCAGCTCTAAGAGAAAGGAGCAGGATAAGGTAGAAATTCTTTCCGGAGTTCTGGAAGGCATCACAATTGGAACGCCAATTTCGATGCTCATATGGAATACGGACGTGGATTCAGGGCCATATGAGGCTCTTAAGACAATTCCGCGTCCCGGGCATGCGGACTGGACTTATTTGGCAAAATTCGGTATTAGAGACTGGCGTGGAGGTGGGAGGGCTTCTGCGAGGGAAACAGCAGCCAGAGTTGCTGCTGGCGCCGTAGCCAAGCTCATTCTGAGAAAATACAATGTGAGGGTTTTTGGATACGCTAGGGAGATCGCTGGGATAAGATTCAACGTTGGAGATCCCGAGAAGGCCTTTGAGATCGCTGAAAGGAGTCCTATAAGGTGTCCCGATCCTCAAAAGGAAAGTGAAGCTGAGGAGCTAATAAAAAAAGCTATGGCTGAAGGAGACAGCGTGGGTGGGGTTGTGGAACTGATAGCACGAAACGTTCCAGCTGGGCTCGGAGAACCAGTTTTTGGTAAGATAAGCGCCTATTTTGCCTACGCATTGATGGGAATTCCCTCAGTCAAGGGATTCGAGATAGGCAGGGGTTTTGAGGTTTCCAAGCTAAAGGGGAGCGAGAATAACGATCCAATCGTGCTGAAGGACGGAAAAATACGTTTTGCAACAAATAACTCAGGCGGAATTTTGGGGGGAATTACCAACGGCGAGGACATAGTGATGAGAATCGCGGTAAAGCCAACTCCTTCAATTTCGAAAAAGCAAAAAAGCGTTGATTATGAGAAGATGGAAGAAGTCGAGATCAGCGTTAAGGGTAGACATGATCCGTGCATAGTTCCAAGAATAGTTCCCGTTGCCGAAGCAATGGTCTCGATGGTTCTCGTGGACTGCATGCTCCTACAGGGTCTGATTCCGAGAAGTTTTGTGGGGGATCATGATAGAGAGAAGCGTTGAAGTTGATGAAAAGATGAGATGCATTCAGAAAGCTGAAGAAGAGGTTAGAGAGCTTGTATATGATTACAGGAGGTGTAATGGCTGCGGTATTTGCGTTTTTGCGTGTCCTGTGAGTGCCATTGAACTGGGACCTGTGCACGAAATTGCGAAGGGAATGGAAATGCCGCCCGTGATCATAGATCATTTGAAGTGCGCTTATTGCGGGATCTGTTATTCTTTCTGCCCTTACAACGCATTCGAATTCTATATAGACGGGAAAATGGTGGAAAAAACCACACTGCCGCTCTCTCCTGTGAAATACACCTATAAGTACGAGAACTGCAAAGAATGTACTCTATGCTACAAGGTTTGCCCAACGAGGGCGATAAGCAGGGAGAAGTTAGTTGTCAGAAGCAGTATACCAGAGAAAAATGAGGGCTTAAAGGGCTCACTCAAGATTGACAAAAATAAGTGCAATCTCTGCGGAATCTGTGCAGAATTCTGCGAAGTTTTCAGGATGGTCGAGAAGGAAATTCTTCCCACGGATCTTATGCCCTACAGCGATATTCTGATAGATGAGAATAAATGCGATTACTGCAAGCTTTGTGAAGAAATATGCCCCGAAAAGGCGATAACGGTAGAGGGAAGGAGAATCTCCTACAGGTTGCCCGAGAAAATTGCAAAGATAACCATAGACCAGAATGTTTGCTCTAACTGCGGTTATTGCGAGGAAATATGTCCCTACGACGCTGCAAAGACTATAAAGCCAATTGAGGGAAAACTGAGCCTTTTTGAGGCCAGAATGGCAAGATGCGATCCCGTTGGCTGCGGTGCTTGTTTGAAGATCTGCAGGTTCAACAGGGTTTGGTATGTTTCTGAAGACAGAAAAAGGGTTTACTTTAACGAGAAATTCTGTATCTACTGCGGTGCATGCGAGAATGCATGCCCATACGATCTAATACTGGTAGAAAGAAAGAATTACTTCACGAAAGAGACAATTTATGATGCCCCATGGCGAAACGCCTGGGAAGACGCTGTTGATAGGATTCTGAAAAAGGAAAGGGTTAAACAACCCGAGAGAATTTCAATAGTAGAAGCTGTGCAAGCTGCTGTTGAAGAAGTCGCTCAGATAGGCGAGAAAGCACCGATTAAGGGTGTTGAGAACCTCGAAAAGATTGAAACCCTGCTGAGGAGGGTGAGATATAGAAAAGCCCTCGAAACGGGCGATCTGGATGTGTTCATGAGAGGTGTTAGAAGTGCACTTGGAAAGGATAAGGGGAGTGGAGAGTAGAAGGCTTGAAGGAAAGAAGATAGTTTTGGGAGTTACGGGCAGCATAGCCGCAGTGGAGTGTGTTAAGCTTGCAAGGGAGCTTGCAAGGAGAGGTGCGGAAGTTTTTGCAGTGATGAGCGAAGCAGCGCAGAAAATAATCCATCCCTACGCTCTCGAATTCGCAACGGGGAACAGGGTTGTTACGGAGATTACAGGAATGATCGAGCACGTAAATTACCTTGGAAAGGATGGATTTGCGGATCTGTACCTGATAGCTCCCGCCACCGCGAACACGATTTCAAAAATTGCAAACGGAATCGATGATACACCAGTTACAACCTTTGCCACAGCTGCTCTTGGATCTGGAAAACCTATGCTGATAGCCCCAGCAATGCACGCCGCGATGATCGAAAACAAAGCGGTCAAGGAAAACATCGAGAAGCTTAAGAAAATGGGCGTGGAGTTTATAGAGCCAAAATTCGCTGAGGAAAAGGCAAAATTCCCGGACATCGAGAAGATCTGCCTGCACGTAGAGAGAAAGCTCTATTCAAAGGAATTTTTGGGAAAGAAGGTTCTTGTCACCGCTGGGCCCACATACGAGCAAATAGATCCCGTCCGTTTCATAAGCAACAGGAGTTCGGGGCTTATGGGAAAAGAAATAGCCCTGGAACTCTGGCGGAGGGGGGCCGAAGTTGTGCTTGTGAGTTCCAAGGACTTCGGAATCGATCTGCCTAACTTCAGGGAAGTTCATGTCTGGTCTGTTAGGGACATGCTGAACGCTGTGCTTGAAGAGATCAAAGGATGTGACCTTTTCGTCTCTTCTGCGGCTCCTGCTGACTTCGAGGTTGAAATGCGGGATAAGAAGATTAAAACTGCTCCCGAACTCGTTCTTAAACTCAAAGAGGCTCCAAAGATTATAAAGGAGGTCAGAAGGGTTTACGGCGGGCATATCGTTGGTTTTAAGGCGGAAACAGGACTGAGTGATGAAGAACTGGCTAAAATTGCGAAGGAAAGACTTGAGGCAGATAAGCTTGCGATGGTCGTTGCGAATGATGTCCTCGAGAGGGGCATGGGAACCGAGGAAACGAGGGTTGTCGTGGTGACAGCCAGAAGGACCCAGTGGCTTGAGGGCAGAAAAAGCTTGGTGGCTCAGAAAATAGTGGAGATCTATGTTGAAGACCTCCTATGATATTCTGCCCCGCTGCAATAAGCTGCATCTTCAGCCCTCAGATCGATAAGGACCCCATGAAATCTGGGAGCCTTGGCGTGGGCTTCACGATCAGTAGGGGGGTTTATGCAAAACCTTCTGCGGATTTGAGGTGGAACGGAAAGAAGATAATCTTTCCAACTGTCGAATACGTTCTCAGGGAAATCAAAATGGAAGGGGTAGAGCTTTTCTCAGAACTTCCCTTGGGCTGTGGCTTTGGGCTGAGTGGGGCATCGGCCCTGGCTACCGCTTTCCTCGCTGATAGGCCCGCAGTTGAGCTGTACGATTTGGCTCATGTTGCGGAGGTTGTAAATCTAACGGGGCTTGGAACTGTGTCAACTCAGGCTTTTAGCGGCCTCGTTATAAGGAAGACTGCCTCATGCCCTTCTAGCATAGTGGTCGAAAGGTATAATTGGAACTGCGAGCTGGATTTCCTTTCACTGGGGAGCATTTCGACGAGCGAGGTGCTTTCGAAAAGAAAGGACATAGCCGATGTCGGTAAGAAGTGGCTGAAGGAATTCATGAAAGAAATAAGCCTCAGAAACCTTTTCAGGTGCTCCAAGGGCTTTGCAGAGGAAACTGGACTTATAGAGCCGGTAAGGGACTTAATTGAGGCAGTTGAAAGCGCTGGGGGTATGGCTAGCATGGCGATGCTTGGAAAAACAGTATTCGCTTACAAGGGCTTTGAGGCGTTGAGGGAATTCGGAGAGCCGTTTAAAGCTAAGATAGACTGTTGCGGGGTGAGGAAAGTTGAAGGTGGCGGCAATTCAGTGCAGAATTGGTGATCTTGAAAGTGCGGAGAGGTTATCTGTTGACGCAGTCGAGAGAGGGGCCGAGATCCTTCTTTATCCAGAGTATTTCTCTTACCCGGTTTTCTCGCTCGAGCTTGGGGAGAAAACGCTACAGTTTTTGCAAAGGATAAGCAAGGAGTACGATGTGATCACGTCAGGAAATGTTGTTTTTAATGCCGAAAAAACGACAAACAGAGCCTTTATCTTTGACTCTGGGGATGTTGTAGGCCACCAGGATAAGGTGCACCCAACTAGGACAGAGAAGGCATTCGGTGTAACTCCCGGGGAAAGGCTTAACTTTTTTGATGTCCGAAAAACAAGAATCTGTGTCCTAGTTTGTGCTGACATCCTCTATCCTGAACTGTGCAGAATAGCGGGGCTTAGAGGAGTTGAGATAGCCTTGAATCCAGTTGTTTCCTTCAAGCACTCTGAGCTCCCCGGGGAGAACCTGAGATACTGCCTTTACTTTGCGAGATCCTTTGACAACTGCTACGCGATCGTCAAGGCGGGCGGATTTGGCAGAACTTTCGCGGGCAGCGAGGCTGCGGGAAGAAGCCTTATTGCGAGCTTCGACGGGGTGCTTGCAAAGGCAAAGAGTGAAGAGAGCGAAGAAGCGGTCGTTGCTGAGGTGGATCTAGGCAGAATAAGGGCCTACAGACAGATAAACTACTCTCTCACGGAAAGGAATGTCAAAGCATACGAGGATTTGCTTGGGAAAAATTTATAAATTTCTCAGAGATTGTTATAAAAATGGGTGCCCAGAAAACTCGGAGCTTTAGCTCTGATGAACGGGCAAAGCTTAAATACTGCTTTCCGTAATTCTACATAGATGCAGGCATGTTGCCCAAATAGGTGTAGGCAGAATCTACAAATGCCCGAAGTGTGGGATGGAATACGATAGGGATCTAAACGCGTGCATAAACATAGCCCGCAGGTTAATGAGATCTGCGGGATGGGGGAGCTGTGAGCCCCCCGAACCGGCAGATGAGGGGAAGGGTGCAAAGCATCCCTTAACGCCGGAAGCTCCCGACTTTAGTCGTGGAGTAGCTCACTGAAGATTTGTGGAGGCGTTCATATGGACGGTGAGGCGAAACCTGAAGAAGCTCAAAAGCCGAAAACTTCAATTGGACTCGAGGAGAATGTAGTGGGGCTTTTATGCTACCTGCTTATCTGGGTAACCGGGCTAATATTTCTGCTTTTGGAGAAAGAGAACAGGTTCGTGAGATTCCATGCAATGCAGTCTTTGGTGACGTTTTTGAGTCTGATGGTGGTTGTCTGGATACTCTCGGCTATCGCCATGTTTGTCTGGGTTCTAGAGCCATTGGTATGGATAGTGAACTTAGTGATTCTCGTCTTTTGGATCGTTGGAATGGTAAAGGCATATCAGGGAGAGATGTACAAGTTTCCAGTCTTTGGAAACATTGCGGAGAGTCTTTTGAAATAGAAATTTTAATCCTACTTTTTTCGGAATTCCCATTCGCACCAGAATTCTTTTGGCTTCTCATCAGGCGGGCAGACCTTGCAAAAAACTTCGAAATCGCCGTTCAGCTCTTCAGCAAAGCTCTTAAGGTATCCGAACCTGACTTTTTTGCACGGAAAGATTTCTAAACCCTTTTTCAATCTCGCCTCCTGAATCTTGCAGCTCACAACCCTGAATATTCCCGCCTCACCCTTAACCTCAAATTCCTTTTTTGTCTGATAAAGAGCCCAGCTTGTGTTGAGCAGAAGCTCGAGAAGCGTTTCAACGTTCTCCACTTTTTCTATTCCAAATATCTTTTTCAGTTCTCTTGCCTCAATCTTAGCCAAGGAGCTCCAGCAGTTTGCATCTATTTCTTTGGCAGCGTCTGTCCCGAATTTTTCCTCTATTCCCAGAAAGTAGAGGCCATCGACTCGCCAGAGATTCCTGACCTGAAAGAAAAGAAGATCCATGATTCTTTCGAGCTCAAGTTTCTGAATTCTCCTGCGATCCTCAGCCTCGGAAATCTGCATAGAAAAAATAGCCTTGCTAGTAAAAAATTTTGTTGACCTTCGTAGCTTTTAACTTTTTGGCCGCAAAAATATTAACTTCCCGAGAACTTTCATTATGCTGTACCTTGGTATAATTGGCTACCCCATTTCACACTCCATTTCGCCTAGGATACACAATGCGGTTATGGAGCATCTTGGAATAAATGGGAGATACCTCGCGTTCGAGGTCAAGCCCCCGGATTTGAGGGATGCTATTTTCGGTGCCAGAGCCCTAGGTTTTGTGGGTCTAAATGTTACGATTCCGTACAAGGAAGAAGTTCTGAGGTTTGTTAAGCCTGTGGGGGAGGCTAAGCTGGCTGTTAATACTATCGACCTCAGGAAAATGGAGGGTTACAACACCGACGTTTACGGCGTTGAAATGGCCTTTAAAAACACCAGTCTAGAATTAGAGGGAAAAGTTGCCCTTGTCATCGGCGCCGGTGGAGCAGGGAAAGCTATAGCTCTGGCAATTATGAAGATGGGGGCCAAAGTCATTATCACGAACAGAACAGAAAGCAGGGGACTCGAGGCTGCGAGGGAGCTCCGTGAATACGGGGAATGCATTTTCTATCCCATGAATAAGATCAGAGATCTGAGTGTCGATTTAATTGCAAATGCAACTCCAGTAGGGATGAAGGGTTTCTCATCTGGAATTCCCGTGCCCGAGGAGATTTTGAAGCCCGGAATGATTGTTTTCGATGCGGTTTACAATCCAGTCGAGACTCCGCTTATTAGGAAGGCAAAAGAAAGGGGATGCAAGGTTGTAAGCGGTCTGGATATGCTGGTTTATCAGGCTGAAAAGGCCTTTGAGATCTGGACAGGTATAAAGCCGCCAGTCAGCCTGATGAAAAGGATAGCAATTGAGGCTTTAGAGGTTCAGAAGGAAAGTCCATAGGATATACCATGAGGAAAGGGTTAGGAAGGATAGGCCGACCCAGTCCTTTGCCTTTAGCTCAATTCCGAGTTTGGGAAAGATGAATTTCTGGACGTAGATCAGCAGAACAAGGATTATTATTCCAAAAGCATCTCTCTGTCTGAGATCCTGGGTAACTAGAAAGGAAATCAGCCCTGCAACCGCTCCAAGCGTGATTGGGATTAACGTCTTTTTCAATTCGGCTTCCATTTTTTCACCTGAAAGAAGGCCTCATCGAAAGCAGTTTCGGCATTGGGAGTGGAAGGAATGGTTTTCCCTCGTTTTCTTTCCTCAGAATTTCGTTGAGTTCTTCAACCGTGACCTGGATTCTCTTCTGTTTTTCCAAGGTAGATTCACCTCTCACCGTCACGGTGAGCTTTCCCTCCTTTAATTCTTTTTCTCCGAGGACCACAATGTATGGAATCCATTCTGTGTTCGCATCCCGGATCTTCTTGTTCAGCGTCTCATTTCGGTCATCTACGTCCACCCTTGCTTGAATTAAATCCGCGATCTTCTTTGCCTCCTCAAGGTACTTTTCGCTCACGGGGATTATGCGCACCTGCGTGGGCGAAAGCCACACGGGGAGCATGGGAAGCCTTTTTGCGTCGAGCATGAACTTGGCCTTTTCAAGCAGTGCGTACATGACCCTCTCTATTGCACCGCTCGCTGAGCAGTGCAGGATAAGCGGGGTTTTTCTGCTCCCGTCAGAATCTACGAAGGTTATTCCGTATCTCTCGGCGTTCTCCACATCGATCTGCACCGTAGATAGTGCAGAGGCTTTTTCGAGCGCATCTACGAAGTTGAACTCGAATTTAAGCACGAAGTAGAAAAAGCGATGATCCCACATTTCCAGCAATATTGGTTTTTGAAGAACCTCTGCTATTCTCTTCACGAAATCCTTGTTCTGCTCGAAGAAATCCCTTGTAATTCTTATTGCTACCTCGTAGTCTCCTGGTGAAATCCCTATCTCGCTTAAAACCTCGACGGAAAGCTTGTACTGTCTGAGAAATTCTTCCATGGCCTGGTCCATATCTTTCACGATTGTGTGCATGTCGGGCATCGTAAAAGCCCTAAGTCTTCGCAGGCCAACCAGTTCCCCCCTCTGTTCCTTTCTGAAGGAATACCTGGTCAGTTCGTAGATCTTCAGCGGGAGGTTCTTGTAGGTAATGGTTGCATTGGAGAGCATCAAAAACTGTCCAAAGCAAGCTGCAAATCTCAGGAAGAATTCTCTTTTGTCTCCTTGGAGAATGTACTGCCTTGCGGGGAACCTCTCAAGGTATTTACGGAGGGTTGGATGGTTTCTGTCGTACATAATTGGCGTCTCAACTTCCATTGCGCCGTACTCGACGCATTTCTGAGTAACGAAGCGTTCTAAGAGACTCTTTATCAGTCTACCTTTTGGATAGAATTTTATATGCCCGGAATCGCTTGCCCCCTCATAGTCTGCAATCTCTAGCTTTTGCATGAATTCTACGTGCGGTGGAACTGTATCAACAGCCCTTCTTTTCTCCATCTCATATTTTGCGAATTTCCTGAGATTTTCAAATCCAGTAAAATCGAAATCCTCGACTTTAACGAGATTTCCATCCGGTTTCAGTATAAACCAATAGCTTATAACCTTCTTTTCGTCCTTTAGGGCCTTTGTGACTTCAGCCTCCTCTTCACCGCGTATTTCCTTCGAGAGCTCGCTAAGCGGATGACCCTTGCAGGAGATTCTGAAGGCCTTATACCAGCCAAAAGGTGCTCTTTTCACCTCAAAATCCTTTAATTCAGTCTCAAGTGCCCGCAACAAACTGATCGCAGTTTCCGAGTCAGCAAGATTTGATGAAAGATGGGCATAGGGATATATGAGGATCTTTCCAGCTCCTAATTTGCTTGCAACGTCTTTAATCTCTTCAGCAGCTTTTTTAACTACCTCCTCGTTGTCTCCCTTTTCTACAGAGGTAAAAACGACCAGAACCTCATCAATTCTATCTCCCTTGCCTTCGAAATCCTCTGCAAGCTTTGTTCTCTCTTTAACCTCGTATTCTATGTAGTCTGCGTGGATCAGTAGCAGTCTCATGCAAGGCAAGACGCAGGGGGAAAGATAAACTTTTCCTAATCCAGTATGTTGTAGAGCGTATCCCTCTGCTTCGGGATTCTTCCGGCTCTTATTATTAGTTCTTTCAGTTCCTCAGGGCTCAAAAATTCTCCACTCGTAGCTCCAGCAGACTTTGAAATGTTCTCCTCTATTAAAGTCCCGCCGAGATCGTTTGCGCCAAAGTTAAGCGAAGCTTGGGCCAGTTTGATACCGAGCTTTACCCAGGAAGCCTGGATATTCTTTATCTCCGGATAAAGCAGGATTCTCGCCACTGCTATGACAAGCAGATCTTCGAAGCCTGAGACCCCTTTTGTCCTTTTACCCAGCTCGTTGTTCTTCCACATGAATGAGAGGGGAATGAATTCTGTAAAACCACCAGTTTCTCGCTGGATTTGCTTTATCAGCATGAGGTGCTTTATTCTTTCTTCCCAGCTTTCTAGGTGTCCATACATCATAGTGGCTGTAGTGGGAATTCCGATTCCGTGGGCCTCTTTTATGACCTTCACCCACTCTTTGGTTTTGATTTTCATCGGGCAGATCTCCTCTCTAATTCTGTCATCCAGTATTTCTGCTGCCGTTCCGGGCATTGAACCCAAACCCTCTCTTTTCAGAGTTTTCAGGACTTCAAATGTTGTCAGCCCGCTGTTCCTCGCCATGTGGACGATTTCCATGGGGGAAAAGGCGTGAATATGGATTTTTTTTGAAACTTCTCTAACAGCCTCGAGTATCGAAATGTAGAAATCCAGATCTGCTTGGGGAATCAAACCTCCTTGGATACAGACCTCCGTGCAGCCGAAATCGACAGCTTCTTCGACTTTTCTTTTAAGCTCCTCAATTGAAAGCAGGTAATTCTTCCTGTTCCTGAAGGAACAGAACTTGCAGTTGTTTATGCAGATATCTGTGAAATTTATATTTCTGTTAACGACGAAGGTTACAACGTCACCAACAGCCTCTCTGCGAATTTCATCTGCAAGCCTAAAAGTCTCATATGGGTCTTTTAGAAGCTCAAGAGCGGCAGTATCCGTCATCATCGGAATACACCTCTATTAGCTCACTCACAGCACTGCCAAATAATTTAAGCTTTACGAATTTCGGATAAACTGGAAGTCTCTCTCTGAGAACAAATTCACCTCTTAAGGCCTTTTTTATTTGCTCAATTGAAGGCCAATTCGCTTCCGGATTAATGTAGTCTGGCGTTACCTCTGAGATGCCTCCCAGATCGTTCGCACCCGCCTTTAGAAATGGGTAAATATCGTTTACGAGGTTGGGAGGAATTTGAATGGCAACATCCTTTGGTAGGATTTGCCTCGCAAGTCTCACAGTTTTCAGCATTTCTTCTGTGGTTGGTTCGGGAAAGTTCTCCATTTTTGTTCCCTTTTTTGGCTTGAAATTTTGGATTATCACTTCCTGTATGTGTCCGAATTCCTTGTGAAGTTCGGCGATAACCTCTAGGGAGTAAGCCCTTTCGTATTCTTTCTCGCCTATTCCCACCAGAATTCCCGTTGTGAATGGGATTTTGAGTTTTCCTGCAGTTCTTATTGTTCTTATTCTAAGCTCGGGCTTCTTTCCAGGACTTTCAGAATGGCATTCAAGCTCAACAGCCTGCTCGAGCATCAGTCCGAGGCTTGCATTGAATGGTTTAAGCTTCAAGAGTTCACTCTTTTCCAGGACGCCAGCATTCGTGTGCGGAAGGAATCCAAGAGCTATTGCAAGCTTGTTCATGTCCACGACGTAGTCCAGCAGTTCTGAGTAGCCGAGAGCTCTCAAAATTTTTTTCATTTCGGGATTGAGCTGATCCGGTCTCTCTCCGAATGTAAATAGGGCCTCCTTTGCCCCTCTAGCCCTTTCAAGTAGCATTTTGATGCTGTCTCTATCCATAAGATCAGCATTTTCAACTCTAAAACCGCAGTACCAGCATTTGTTCCTACAGCTTCTCGTCAGGGGAATGAAAACGTTTCTTGAGTACGTGACGATCACGCATCAAATTCTTCGCACTTCTAAAAAAGCTTGTGAAGGTATCTGTATCAATTGTAGAAAAGTAGCAAATTACGAAAGTTATTTTTACACCTTAATATACCTACGTATGATGGAGACGAGAAAGCTTCAGCTGATAGGTGGATCGAGTTACATGGTCAGCCTTCCAAAGGAGTGGGTTAAGGCTAATGCATTAGAGCAGGGCGACGAAATAGTCCTTGAGGTTGAGGACAAGGTTATAACGCTCTATCCTAAGGGTTTCAAGGATGGACTGAGAATTTCGAGGGTGGAAATCGGCGACCTTAGGAGATACGATGAGAAATTCCTGAGGAGATTTATATATGCTCTGTATATCCAGGGAATTGATGAGGTTGTTATAACCGACAAGAACCTGAATCCGAGACTGATTGCGAAGCTCAGCGAGATCGTCAAGTCTTTAATCGGCATAGAGATCATAGATGCAAGCGAAAAGGTTGTGCTCAGATGCCTGACCGTGACGGACTTCGACGTCTTTGGGGTTGTGAGGAGAATGACGCAGATAGTCCTTACGATGATCCATACGATCTTGGATGCGATGGAAAAAAACGATTCTTCGGCGCTTAAGGAAATTAAAAATTTGGAAGTTGATTCAGATAGGCTTTACCTTTTGGCAGTCAGACAGGAGCACAGGCTTGTTCGTGAATTCTCAAGCCCGGCAAGGTGGAACGAACTTAGACTTATTCTTGGGATCAGAACGGTTGCTAAGCTTATCGAGGAAATCCTCGACAATCTTGAGAACTTCTCGAACTACGTGGCAGAAGTGAAAGATTCAGGGGAGAAGAAAATTCTGAAGAATTTCCTTCGCGAAATATTAGGTGCCTTTGAAGTGACTTCCAAGGCTTATTTCAACTCCGATCTGGAGCTTTCCGAGGATTCCATACAGCTTCTGGAAAAGATTGAGGATGAGATGGTAAAGAGCATCCAGGGTTCTTCGCAGTATCGCCTTGGTCTGGAGTCCTTGCTTAGCGCCTGCAGACATATGAAATCCATCGGGGAAATAGCCATAAACAAGGCTGTTAGGGAGACTTTAAAGATGATCGATTAGATAAAAAGCTTTGCCTTAACTTCCCGGAACTCTCTGTAAAATTTTACAATTTCTTTTCCTTCAACGAACGGGATCCCCTTTTCTTCACCGTATTCCATGGCTCTTTTCTTGCTCAATGCCTTACCGGTTTCGCTATCAAGCATTTCACAGATCGCGACAGCCGGGGCTATGCCCGCCACTTCTGCCAGTGCAACGCTGAGTTCTGTCTGACCAACGCGTTCGTAGGTGAGATTCTCCGAAGCCCTGAGAATTGCAACGTGCCCGGGACTCCTGAATTCTTTGCCAAAGTCAAAGTATCCGTTCATCATGACGATGTCAACGACTTCGCCGATCCTCCTTATCGTCTTCGCCCTGTCAACGTCCGTAATGCCAGTGAAGGTGTCCCTGTGGTTGACCCAGATTGAAAAGGAGCTTCTTGAGTCGTACTTTATGTCGAAATTTGATATTGATGAAAGGGCAGGAATCTTTTCGCTCGCAACCCGCAAAACATCATGCATAAACGGCAATCCCAGCTTCTTGGCAGCTAATGGATGAATGGCGACGCATATAAGCCCTCCCCCATCGGTGCGCATCATTGCGACATCCTTTGGCTTTACGAACTGCGCGGGAATTGCAATATCGGTTTCACCTTCTCTATCTTCAAAATCAAAGATTAGAACGGGTTTCCCCATTCTGAAAGCCTTTAGGGCTTCTTCAATCATAGTATCACCTCCAATTCCACAGTGTCCCCATCCTTTAGGCCCAGAACCTCTCTGAGCTTTTTATCAGAGATTACCTCCAGCACGTCTCCTGGGTAGTGAGTCCTTTGCGGGATAACAATGAAGGCCTGCAAACCGTTAACCCTGCATTTAAATGCCTTTACAGGTCCGAAAGTTCTGTTATCTGCAGAAAAACCCTCTATTTTGATTCCCTCCTCCTTGTCAAGCCTTTTTTTGATTATCAGATCTTCTTTTGCAACCCTGAGGTTAAGGGTGCCTGGAAAAGGATCTATGCCCAGCTTCTCTCGAAACTGCTTTCTGTAGCCCTCCAGGGACACGTAATATCTCCCTTCGCCGAGGCCGCTGAAAACTGTGCAGTGGAGCTTTATTGTGTTCGCGTTCTCGAAGATCTTTCGATAATCTAAGTATTCTGCGTATAGCAAGTCCCTTCCCTTTTCGGTTATTGTGATAAACTGTCCGTTTTTCGTCACAGTTCGTTCAATTAGTCCGAGATCTTCCAGTTCCTTCAGCCTTCTCGAAGCTGTTTGAGTGCTATGTCCGAGCCTACCCCCGAGATCCTTGCAGCTGACCTTGATGACCTCCCGCGAGGCATTCATCAATGCAAGGGCTTTGAGCATCTCAATCATATCAATTTTGAGATGTTTCTCGCAGGTGATATAAATTTTTTGAGGGTTAGATTGATAAATTAATCGTTTAAAATAAACTTTAAAGTTCGCTCCTGTCCTTTTTCAGCCTTGAAATCATTAGTTTTTTCATCGCCCTGTACAAAGTGTCTAAATCCTCAAAAAACAGCCGTGGGAGACTTAAAACCGCCCTCCATGTTGGCTGACCGAATTCATCGTAGAGACTTAGTAGCGGGAACAGGGGCAGGCATATCAAGATTGAGAAAGTGAATAGAACCAAAAAGGAGCTTCCTTCGAGAAACGCCAACTTTGCGAGCAATATGCCCCCAAAAATGCTTCCTAATGCAGAGAAGAAATCCTGCATCCAGTCCCCTATTGCATAAAATGGGGCTGAATGCTTCTTGCGGGTCATGTCTGCAACGGCGTTCATGAAGGCTATGCTTGGGGCTGATGTGTAGAAGCCATGCAGAATGTATGCAAGCAGAAGGAAGTAAAGGGAGAATTTGAAGTGAGAAAGGATGAAAAGAATCGCTGAAAGAACGAATGAAGCCATCGAGATAGCAAGCAAGGGTCTGTTTCCAAATCTGTCGGATATTGCTCCAGCAAACCTTAACGAGTAGATCGAGGAGACGTGTGCTATGAATGCAAAAAGGAGAATGAACCAGAGCGGATATCTCAGGACTTCGAGCACGTAAACTGCGAAGAACGTACGTGATGCATTCAGTGAAAAGCAAAAAGCAGAATACAGGAGGCTCCAAGTCAGGAAATTGGCATCTTTTAGCGGAGTGGTCAATTTTGCTTCACTTATTCTCCTCGACTTCACATTCTCTATGTTATTCAGGAAATAGACGCTAGTAATACCCCCGAGAAAAGCTATGGAGAAGAGTATCGGAAAGGCAGATTTGTCGAACTTGTCGAATAGCCAGATCTGCAGTATAAAAGCAGGAATTGCTGCGATTTTTCCGTAGGCCAGTCTTTTAGATAGCATTCCCCCCATTTTTGCTCCGTAGAGAAGGTCCCTCATCCATGAGCTCCAGCTTATGGTCAGGAGATCCTCGCAAATGTTGTATATAAGGTAAAATACCGCAAATACAAGTATCTCGTGAGGACCATCAATAAAGGATGAAATTGCAATTGCAAGAACCGAATTCTTGGCCACAAAACTCGCAAAAACCGCAATTTTTTTCCTGCTTCTTTTTTCTACGAACTTTGCGGAGACTATCTGGGTCAGGGTGGTCATATAGGGTATTGCCACCAGAACTCCGATCCAGAAATCACTTGCACCAGCAAGGGCTAGATATGAGCTTATAATTGTGGCGGTGAGCAAAGAATAGGTTATTTGTGAGAAAATACCTTCTCTGAGGAAATTCTTTAGGCTCCTCTCACGGTCATGGAGCTCTATATCCATCGGTGTTAAATCGAGGGACTGTTTTTAAATTTAGCCAAAAAAATGGAGTTTAATCCTTCTTTAAATCAAGCCCGTATTTTTCCGCATTGCGATCTGCTATCCTTTGGATTTCTGCAATTATCTCCTTGCCTCTTGGGTCTACAAAAAGGTGCCTGAATCTTCTTTGCAGCTTCAGATACTCCTCAACGGGCTTTCTTTCCTTTATTTTTCTTACTGTGACCAAATTTCCGTTCTCGAACTCAACTATCGGGTAAAGCGCTGTTTCGATTGCCAGATTTCCGACTCTCACGACATCCTTCCCTTCAATTCCCCATCCAGTCACGCAGGGGCAGTGGATCTGAATGTACTTCGCACCCTCAATGCTTGCTGCCTTCTTGACCTTCCGCCTTATGTCCGCAGGGAGAACCGCGCTTGAAGTTGCAACGTAGGGAGATCCATGGGCTATGGCTATGGCTACCATATCCTTCTTCCTGCCTGTTTTACCGAGCTGAACCCTTCCCGCCGGCGTCGTTGTTGTTGCCTCACCCAGCGGCGTTAAACCGCTCTGCTGGTGTCCTGTGTTCTGGTAGGCTTCATTGTCAAGGCAGATGTAGATGACATCGTGGTTTCTGTCGAACATGCCGTGAAGAGTCAGACCTATGTCTGCAGTGGCCCCATCTCCAGCCAGAACTACAACCTTTCCCTCTCCCTCTCTCCCTAGGATCTTCAGTGCCTCTGAAATCCCGCTTGCCACAGCAGCAGTGTTGTCGAAAAGAGAGTGAATGTAGGGCACCCCCCAAGCGTTCTTGCCGTACTGAGAGCTGATGATCTCCAGACAGCCCGTTGAATTTGCAACGAAGCACTTTCCCTCTAAAGCATCAAGAACATTTCTAACCGCAATCGCAAGTCCACAGCCGGGACAGGCACCATGCCCTCTGCCGAAATATCTCACGGGATCACCTCCTCGAAGTCCTTTACCCCCTTGAATCCGCTACTCTCCTTACCGAGGATCGCATCTTCTAACAGCTTCTCCAGAAACTCCTTTGGGATATCCCTACCACCCAAACCGAGAATCATCGAAATTATGTTGGCTGAAGAACCATAAAGGGCGGACTTCAATTCTATCGAAAGGTTGCCTTCGTGGCCCAAGCTCAGCGATCGGTCTATCACTATGATTTTTTCCGCATTGCTGAGCGATCTCTTGAGATCTTCCACGGGGAATGGTCTGAAAGTTCTTATCTTTATCAGGCCCACGTCATAACCCTTTTTCCGCAACTCCTCAACAACTTTCCTCAGAAGACCCACAATTGACCCCATGGATACAACGAAAACCCTCGAATCAGGGTAAACGACTTCCAAATGCTGGCCCCAGTCTCTCCCTGAAACTTCTGCCCATTCCCTGAAGACTTCGTTCATCACAGCTTTAGCCCTTTCCATCGCATTCTGCATAGCTACCCTGAATTCCATGTAAATGTGCGGCGGTGCGTAGCAGCCGAATGCAAGGGGTTTTTTTGTTGTAAGATAAGCAGCTGGCTGATATGGTGGCAGAAAGCTATCTACCAAGCTTTGATCGAGCAAGTCTATGGGCTCATAGGCATGAGTCAGCTTGTACCCGTCCATGCAGACCATGGTCGGCAGAAGCACCCTTCTGTCCTCGGCTATTCTATATGCCTGCGGAATCGCGTCATGGGCTTCTTGGTTGTTCTCCACGTATATCTGAATTATTCCTGCATCTCTCAGGGCCATGCTATCCTGCAAATCGTTCCATATGCTGAGAGGGGCGGAAACCGCACGATTCGTATTAACAATAACGATCGGCAGTCTCATTCCAGCGGCATTGAAGAGGACTTCGCTCATCAGAATAAGCCCCTGGCTGCACGTAGCTGTAAATGTTCTAGCCCCCGTTGCGGATGCGCCGACAAGTATGCTCGCAGCGGCGAATTCCGACTCTGCGGTTATATACCTGCATTTTTCTAGCTCCCCATTTGCGTACATCTCTGCAAGGTTTTCGACGATCTCGGTTTGAGGGGTTATCGGATAAGCGCAAATAACGTTTGGCCTGCAAAGCTTGACGGAATGAGCAACAGAGTAAAAGCCCCTTACGACCCTCATCATCCTAACCACCTCAGCAGACCTCCAGCCTGAAAAGTTCCTTGATCTCCATCTTTATCGCCTCATGAGGACAAACAGAAGCGCAGACTCCACATCCCTTGCAGTATCTGTGGTCAACAACCGCAAATTTCTCCTTATCTTGTTCTTTTACCTCTATGCAACCCTCAGGGCAGAACTGTTCACAGATCCTGCAGGCCGTGCACTTTTCCTTGTCAACATAAGCCCATTCTGTTCCCCAGTCTCCGGTTTTGAGATTTTCAGACTGTAATGGTTCTGAAATCGCCCCAAGGTTTATTTTTAGCTTCATCTGCACATCACCTTCATTTGATTGTAAGCCTCTTCTATCAGCAGCTTGTTCTTTTCAGCAAGAGCTCCATTGAAAAGCTCCTCAGCCGTTTCCTTCAGTGTTTCGAGCTTTAAGATTCCCGTAGCTCCTGCAAATGCGCCAACCATGGCAGTATTTGTTATGGGTCTCCCGAGCATCTTTATTGCGAGCTTTGTGGCATTTATGGTTGCAACTCTTGCTCTCGTCTTAATCTCGGCCTTTAAATCTTCAGATGCTTTAGGATAATTCGCGATGAGCATGCCATCATCTTTCAAACCCGAAGTGACATTTACAGTTTCAAAAACACTTGGATCCAACACCACAACATAGTCTGGCCTGTAGACCTCATCCCTTACAACTACAGGTTCGTCCGAAATCCTTAGAAACGATGCCACTGGCGTCCCCCTCTTTTCAGCACCGAATGTTGGAAATGAAAGCGTGTAGTAACCTTCTTTGAATCCTGCTACCGCCAGGAAGTCCGCTGCAGTAACTACTCCTTGTCCACCCCGTCCATGGAACCTGACCTCAATTAACATGTCCCAATCCCTCAGCTTCGGTTTAAAAAATTTTTCAAGTTTTGCCCGTGCAAACAAAATTTCTTACAATTTTCTATGCTTACCCTTGACATTTTTCACAAACTTTTCCCTTTCCCATGACCTTTTCCCCGCCCTGAAGGCCGAGGCTTTCAGTTGTAAAGTTCGCCATTTCCCAACTTTCAAGCCTGATCTCGGTCCCTGTCGCATGTGCCTCCTTTAGAGATTTTTCCAAACCAATATAGAGGCTTTTTCTGTCATTCCTAAGCGCCAATTTGGGATATGACGCCATCAGTTCTGCTATTTCTATTGCCCTTTCAAGAGCTCCAGAACAAAAATCACCTCCCGAACTGGGAATTATGCCGACGTAGAGTTCCAGATCTCCTCAAGCCTTTTGGCCATCTCGAGATTTATCGCAGCCCTCTTCTCGCTCCTGTTGAGCTACATGATCAAAACACGTCTCCTGCGAGTAGTGGTAACGCTTGTCATGAAGGAATTGCACTCGAGAGTTTAAAATTCTAATCTGGGAATTTCACTTCAGAAAGAATAGCTTAAAAAATGCCCTTCTGAAGAATTGGATATGAAATTCAAACTCACACTCATATTGCTCCTTCTAATCTTAGTCCCCGTTTTGGGGAAAACAGAGGTATACATAAAGTTAGACAAGAAAGTCGTAGCCCCGGAAGATTTTCTGAGAATTAGCGTGAATGCATTCTGCGATGTTCCAAGCCCAATAGAAGTTCTCATTACAGGTTCAGGTGGCGGGCAGTGGCTTTACGAAAACGAGTCCGTGAAAAACTTCAGCGGTTCCTGGGATTTCCAGATCCCAGAGGACTGGGGGGATGGAACCTACGTTGTCAAAGTCAATTTACTCGAAAATGGCACAACAGAAGAGTTTTTTGAGCAATTTAAAGTCCTAAAACCAAAAATAGTGAAAGTAGAATTCCCAGAAGTACCTTATCAGGGCAGAACGCTCGTAAATGTTACCGTTGAGACACCCGAGGAGAAGGAGACAAGCCTTTCTTTCAAATTCATCGGGCTGAACTTCAGGTTTGCTTCAGGAGAGGAGTTCAAGGTTTACAATAATTCATCGAAGCTTAAATTGAACCTGAGGGAGAGATACGAGGAGACAAGAAACATGGACTACACCTTAAAGCAAGGAGTTTATGCGATGGAAGTCATCCTGAAGTATCGTGGAAAAATACTCGACAGCAGAATCGTAACTGTTAACGTTGTCAGACCAAAGCTTTCCGTCAGCGTTTCGGAAGAGGTGGTTACTGGAGAACCGATAAGGATAAAGATCTCGACAAACAGGGTCAACGACAGCTATGATGGAGCATACAACGGCATCGTTCTAACACTCGTCGGAGAAAACTACAAGGCTGTAAAGGTTGTCGAGCTCGATGAGAAAGGAGAGGCAAATGTCACGATGGAGACTCCCGGGCTGAGTGAGGGCGATTACAAGCTGTACATACGCGACACAATGCTCACCTACAATGACTATCCTCCAAAGGCTCTTGCCTATCTCTACTACGACCTCGATCCGAAGGATCCAAAGGCCAAGGAACTACACGCGCAAGACGATATTGTTGTTGTGAAAGATATAAGGATCAAGAAGCCGCCTCAGCAAAAATCGAATTCTATTGTCTTTTTTGAACCAACAGATCAGGTAGCAGAGCAAGGAGAGCTCGTGAACTACAGGATACTCCTGAGCTCTGCGGACACCGGGCTTAGTGGCTATGAACTGATTTTATACCTATCAAACAATTCAGTGGCAGAATTCCGAAGCGTTTATTTCCCTGAATGGGCCTATGAGACTTACAAGTTCGTCTCCAAGGATCAGATAAGGATAACCGCGCTCGATTTAAAGGGCTTCGTGGGAAAGAATGCGTCACGGATCGAGCTCGCAACAGTAACACTTAGGGCGCTTTTTGAGGGAATTGCGGAGATTAGCTTAAAGGTGAAGAGGATGGATTCAGACGACGGAATGCCGATAAATCCCTACGCATACAGCGCCTTCCTAATCGTAAATCCCGCGAGAGAAGAAAATAGGACAGAAGAATACAACGAGACTTTGCTGAAGAATGAGACCAATGTGAGCGTGAATTCGACTAAAGAAATCGAAATGCCTAAAGACAACCTTACCGAACTTTCCAAACTTCCTGAAACTCCTCCAACGCCGCAAATTTTAGATGGTGCTTCGGAGAAAGTAATGGAGAAGGGCGAAGAGGTTCCCAAAGGAAAAATGGTGCCAAAGCCGAGAGAGCTGGGTGTTGAGCCAAAAGATATTATTTTAATGGCCGGTGTTGGGGCCACGCTTGTACTGGTTCTCGGAAGGAAAACCTGAGCATTATTTTGAAAAATTTAGGGGGTTAATTCTCTCCTCGATCTCGCGGTCGATAACGGATTCGGCAATATCCGAGGAATAGGCGAGTATCCTGTTCATACCATCGAATATCGTTTTCAGATGAATTATCTCCTCTTTGGAGTATCTTAATAGGTTCATTTGAAGGTTTAAGATGTTCTTATTCATCTCTATTGCTTTTTCTAAGGTTTCTTCTGCCATTTCTGTGTCCAGTCTGATGAAGCTAGTAACAGAGTTCTTAAAGATCTCGTAAACGTCTCTTAAAATCGACAACTCCTCGTAGTTTTTATTCAATTTCAGTAGGGCTTCCGTCATGATCTCGATGTGGTCAGCTATCCTTTCCACAATACGAGCAAAAGATCTAAAAAACTTTGAGTTTCCAGCAATTCTAATCACAAAAAGATAAAATCTGTCAACCTCGTTCTCTCTGAAGGTAATTGAGCTTGCAATTTTACGATCAAAGTTCTCTAAGGACATTTTCATGAAATCAGATAGCATGCTAAGACAAATGTTGCTGAGTTTCTCTAGAATTTTTTCAACCTCGATTTCAGGTCTGATCAAGTGCATCATCAACTCCATTTCCTCTCTTGTGTCTTCCATTATCTCCACCCCCACCAGCATGTCGGCTGCAAAGGCTACAGCTCTCCTCTGTTCGTCCGTATTTACCTTCAGCTTAAGAATGTCGTAATTTGCGAGATAGTACGCCACAATCCTCCTTACTGTTTTATCAAAGCTTAGATCCTGCAGGTCAACGTATGCGCTCTTTGTTGCTTTCCTTGCCAGAATGACCAACTTTCCGCTCAATTCCTCAATATGGACAAGATCCCCCTCCTTAAGCCCGTTTTTCTGGATCCAGGATTTGGGCAGGGTGAGGATATAACTTCCTTTGCCGCTTTTGAATATCTTTCTTGATTCCATGATGTGAATGGATGCATAAATTTAAATGTTTGCTATATAGAGATATATACCAAAAATATGTTATATGGATAAAAAATATAAACTTGGTTTAGTGTATTGAGATTGTGATGTGGAATGAAAAATCTAGTTGCAGTAGGTTTGATAGTGGCAATCGCCTGTTTGTTTCTTGGATGTTTGGCTCAGGAAAAGGCAGAAGTTCAGAAATCCGTAAAAATTTATGGAAGCGGTGCAAGCTTTCCAGCGCCACAGATAGAGAACTGGATACACGAGTTCAGCAAAGCAAATCCTAATATAGCAGTAGAATACGCAAGCAAGGGGTCAGGCGCGGGAATCAATGATTTTAAACAGAAACTCGTGCATTTTGCCTGCTCCGATCCACCTGTAAAGGAGTCAGAATGGAGAGAACTTCAGAATATTGGCAAACCGATCCAGTTTCCAGTCGTAGTCGGGGCGGTTGTTGTTGTATACAGTGTTCCTATAGAAGACCTGAAACTCGATGGAACAACTCTTGCTAGGATCTTCATGGGCGAGGTGGAATACTGGGATGATGAAACAATCAGATCCCTCAATCCTGGCGTAAATCTGTCTCACGAGAAAATTTGGGTTGTTCACAGAAGCGATTCCAGCGGTACGACCGAGATATTCACAAGCTATCTCTCGCTGGTAAGCGATGAATTCGGGAAAAAGGTTGGAGCAGGAAAGCTGGTTGACTGGCCAGTAGACAAACTTGGCAGGGGTTTAGGTGGAAAAGGGAATGAAGGAGTTTCTGCTATCCTGAGGCAAACTCCCTACAGCATAGCTTATGTGGAACTAGCTTATGCAATTCGCGAGAAACTAAGAACCGCGAGAATAATGAATGCGGACGGATATTTTGTTAAGGCAGATGCAGAAACAATCGGTTCGGCAATAGCTGCAAGCAGTTCTTTAGTTCCAGACCCAAGGGAGGGGTACAGAGAAGACGTAAAAATGTTTCTGAATGCTAAGGGGAAGGATTCGTATCCAATAGTTGCATTTAGTCACGTTCTGCTTTGGGAAAGCTACCCAACAAAGGAAGAAGCTGAAGCGATAAAGACGTTCTGGAAATGGGCACTTACCGAAGGAAGAAAGCACATGGTTGAAGGCTATGTTCCAATCCCGGAAAGCGTTGCCAGCATCGCATTAAAGGCGATTGATGGTATAAGAGGTGGGTGATGGACAAATTCAAGATTTTTTTATTTCCCTTCGTTTCTGCAGTCTTTGGAGTCCTCATTCTAATGTTGGCTGTATTTGTATTGAACTCAGTATCCATCTTTCAGCGAGAGGGATTAGCAATCTACACAACGAACGTCTGGATAGCCTCCGAAAATCCTGAGGAGGAGTACTACGGTATCTTGGCGGCAACTTACGGGACTTTATACACCTCTCTGATTGCCTTAATTATTGTTCTACCTATAGCAATAGGTTTCTCTGTATTCATCGTGGATTTCGTGCCAGAAAAGTTCAAGGAGGCGTTTATAATACCCACCGACATCATGGCAGGAATGCCCACAATTTTGTTTGGAATATGGGGTGTCTTCTATCTTGTTCCGGCTATCTCTGGTTTCGCAGATTTTATGTATAAAAATTTCTCCTTCATCCCCCTCTTCTCTTACTACAATCCTACTGGATTCAGCTACCTTGCAGCTGGCATGTTGCTATCGATCATGGTTCTTCCATTTGCAAGTTCTCTGATTAGGGAGGCTTACAGGGCGGTTCCCGAAGTTTACAGAGAGGCTGCTCTCTCACTTGGACTGACGAGGTTCGAGGTTGCAAGGATCCTTCTCGGCTACATAAAGCCATCTATACTCGCCTCAACGCTCCTTGCCTTTGGCAGAGCTGTTGGCGAAACAGTTGCGGTCAGTCTTGTGATCGGCAATGCCTTTAACATAAACCCGAGCCTCTTTGCTCCGGGATACACAATTTCATCCCTTCTCGCCAATCAGTTCGGGAATGCCTTTGTTTACGAATACATGCCCTCAGCCCTGTTTTCTGCAGGTTTAGCCCTGTTTGCAATTGGTTTAGTCGTCAACGTAGCAGGACTGATCGTTTTGAGGAGGTGGACCCATGTATAGGAGGCTGAAAGACGACCTCTTTGTACTCTTCGCTTTTGCATCTGCTTTGCTTGCAATCCTTCCTATATTTCACATTCTGTTCAGCGTTTTTTATAACGGAATCCCGGTTCTGGCAAAGTACGGAGTGGAGTTCCTCAGCGGCACTCTCCCGCCTCCGAACAAAGCTGGTGGAGGAGTATTTCCTGCTATCTATGGGAGCCTCACCATGATAGTTCTATCTCTAATGCTCGGAATTCCCTTGGGAGTATTTGCAGGAGTTTTTATCGCCGAATATCCGAGCAGTTCAATTAGTAAGGCGGCAAGAACCGTTCTGGTGATAATACTGGAATTTCCGACTATTTTGGTAGGTCTTTTTGTGATGGCTGTGATGGTTATCCCCATGGGCCGTTTTTCTGCAATAGCCGGTGCATTTGCATTAACAATCGTTATGCTGCCCTACGTTGCAACCTACACGGAACAGGCGATAAGGAGCGTTCCGCAACACTACAAGGAGGTCGGATTCGCTTTGGGTTTAAACAGATTCCGAATCGTTTTTTCCATCACTTTGAGAATAGCAAAGAAGGTTTTCATAACCGGTCTGCTTATAGGAATGGCTAAAGTTTCTGGAGAGACTGCACCGCTGATATTCACCGCTGGCAATGTCTGGAGGAGCACGGGTGCTTTGAACGAGCCAGCCGGAGCTATACCACTCTGGATATACTATCTAGTCCAGCAACCGTACTCCAATTATCACGAGATCGCTTGGGGAGCAGCAGTGGTTTTATTGGCGATATTTTTGGTCATATTCCTCTCTGCGAGGCTTATGGTGAGATCATGAGTGCGATCACAATTGAAAAACTGTTTCTGCGGTATGGAGAGCAAGAGGTTCTCAGGGGGATCGACCTTGAAATTCCTGAAAATGTTTGTTTTGCAATAATGGGTCCCTCTGGCTGCGGGAAGTCTTCACTACTCAAAGTTTTGAACAGACTCGTAGAAATGAACCACAATGTTAAGATTTCTGGAGACGTGAAGCTATTCGGCAATAGCATTTTCAAAATGGATTTAACTAAACTGAGAAGGCAGGTGGGAATGGTATTCCAGATTCCGAATCCATTTCCGCACATGAGCATTTACGATAACATCACCTACGCGGTGAAGTGCAATGGCATTGCAAAAAAGAAAGAGGAGCTCGACAAAATCGTTGAATGGGCATTGAAAAAAGCAGCGCTTTTTGATGAAGTTAAGGATAGGCTCAAAATGAGGGCTAATCAGCTCAGCGGCGGGCAGATGCAGAGGCTTTGCATTGCGAGGGCACTGGCCTTGAAGCCAAGAGTCATGCTAATGGACGAGCCGACCGCCAATCTCGATCCGATATCCGCAGATAAGATAGAGGATCTCATAACGGAACTCAAAAACGAGTACACGATTGTAATGGTCACTCACTCTCCGGGTCAGGCTGCAAGGGTGTCGGATTTTGTTGCGTTCCTTTACATGGGGAGAGTGATAGAGGTTGGAAAAACGGAGGAAGTTTTTGAAAACCCAAAGAATGAGCTAACCGAAAGATACGTCACGGGGAGGATTGGATGAAGTTTGTGGATGAGGAGATTCGGAAAATAGAGGAGGAGGTTTTGAGGCTCCACGAAGTTGCAAAGGAGGCTACGAAACTTCTGTTCAGATCCATGAGGGGAGATAAAACCGTTATCAGAGAGATTCTGAAGCTCGAAGAGCTCAGCGATGAGCTTGAGGTGAAGATTCACGATGATTGTGCGCACTTCATAATGAGATTTCATCCCGTCGCGAAAAATCTCAGATTTGCTCTCGGAATCTTCCGGATTTCCTCAGCATACGAGAGAATTGTAGACTTAGCCCTCGAGATCTCGCTCTACGATTGCAAATTCAGGGAGAGGATATTTGGTGCCGAGGAACCATTGATGGCGATGTTCGAAACCTTGGAAAAGGCTTTCGGTGAACTGAAAATTCCTACAGAGAGCATGATCGGCCTGGACGACATCATCGACGGGATCTACATCGAGGGGCTTGAGGAGGTTGAAAGGGATTTCAGATGCGTTGATGAGGTGCTGGCAATCAGACACATTGAGAGAATTGGTGACTTGCTGTGCAAGATTGCAACGAGGTTGGTCTACATAAAGGAAGGCAAGTGGGTGTGGATAAAGTAGAGGTATTAAGCGGAGCTTTGAAAATCAGAGAGGACCGCGGTAGTAAACAGTTGCGGGACAGCCAAGGCACTTCTTTTCTCTGTAGCGGGGGCATTTTCCGCAGTTTATCCCGCAGGGTGCATCCTCATTTTTTTTCTCTGCTATTGGTATCGAGAGATACTTCGGAACCCTTGGCGCCTCACCAACTATTGCCTCAGAGCGCCTTATCCCCCTCTGCGATCTTACTGAGCAGATCTGGAGTATTGCATTCAGCGTATCAGCATCTTCAGCGACCATGATGCTCATCAGATTGTAGGCCCCAGTTGTAGTCGTGAGGAAGACGATTCTCGGACATTTCGAGAACTTCTCGAGCAACTCCTGCAGAATTTCGGGGCTTTCCACCTCGGCATTCACTATCGCAACTCGAAAGCCCATTTTTTCCGCATTCAAACCAGCGGAGACTTTAACAAGATCTCTGCAAAGTCTTTCAATCCTTTTGCCAACAGCTACATGCGATAGCCCCAGTCTCTCGCCTATCTGCGTCAGCGGAGTCCGGCCGTCTTTCTGGAGAATTGCCACGATTTTCTTATCCACTTCATCCATGGTTACAAGTTGAAATCATAAATTATATATATCTTACGATTCGCAATTGAATATGGGTCTAGAGCTAAAGAGTTTAAGCGAAAAAGTCGAGAGCATTCTCGGGCTCGATTCCCCGCTGATAGCTGTGAAGATCGTGAGATCGGGTGAGGAGATTCCGAAGATCCCATCGCCCGAAAAGAAGTCTAGGTACTGCCAGTTGCTGATGCTTGCCAGAAGGGGAAAAACGTTAAAGCTAACAGCAGAGGACTTCACATGCCCTGCAGCCAGATCTGCGCTGGGATTCGCTCCACTGCCAGAGAGAATTGCAAACGGGGAAATGCTTGTCTCTCTCGGCCTTTTCATGACGAAGGAAGCGGGAGCGAAAACCATGAGCATGATACCCAGAATAAAGCTCGGCGAAACCAAGGCAGTTGTTGCAGGCCCTCTTGGGAAGTTTGAATTCAAACCCGATGTTGTTGTGGTCGAAGGTCTTCCAGAGCAGATCATGTGGCTCTGCCTCGCAAGGAACTTCAGAGAAGGGGGAAGGTTGAGCTTCAACTCCTCGATCTTCCAGTGCTGCTGCGTCGACGTAACTGTTGTCCCCTATCTCAGTGGCGACATCAATATAAGCCCCGGCTGTTACGGATGTAGAGAGGCAACAGATACCCCAGCGGAGCACATGTTCGTGGGAATTCCGGTTAGACTCATGCCCGAAATTTCGGATTCGCTTGAGCAGCTATCTAAGAAGGCTATTAAAGACCGTTAGGGAGAAAAGAGTTTATAGGGCTATTTCGGAGGTGATTGAGATGGATGTTGAGGGAATTTTGAAAAAGATGGAAGAAATAATTGGAGAAAAACCGCGTCCGCAGGTTTTGTTCGCGAAAATATGCCCGGAATGGCTTGAAAGACAGATGAGTGAGCGGAAGTTTGTGATGGAGCTTCCGAGCATTCCAGCGAAGTACAAGCATTTGATAATGCTGGCCGCAGCGGCGGCTTATGGAAGCGAGACATGCACGGAGATGTTTGCGAAAATAGCCAAAAGAGCTGGAGTCAGCGAAAGGGAAATTGCTGAAACCCTGCTCATTGCAAGGTTTGCATTGGCTTCGACGATTTTCGCAACTGCAACACCCGCGCTTGAGTTTCTGACGGGCGAAAAAGGTGAAAAGTAATGCATCGGAAATCCCGTTGCAATACGTCATAGAGGTGATGAGATGGATGCGATAACAGCAATCCTTCTTTTCATAACCGGTCTCATAGCCGGAACCTTCGGCGGCCTGCTCGGCATTGGAGGTTGCGTGATAATGCTGCCCTCGCTCACGTTCATATTCAACTATCCTCTGGCCATAGCAATTGGCACGACGATAACGGCGGTAATTCTTACGGCAACCTCTGGGGCGATCGGGCACATAAGAATGAAGAACGTCGACTACTCAACAGCAAAGATTGTCGCAATAAGCGGAGCAATTGGCGCGGGTGTTGGAAGTATAATCTTCTTCTACATCGCAGATCAGCTCTGGCTTCTAAATCTGATCTTGGGCTTTGCATTTCTGTACGTTGCTCTTAGGATGGTATACGAGGGGATAATCAAGAGGAAGATGCCGGAAAGGACAGGAAACCAGGTTCCAGGCTCAAAATCCTCCAAGGGAGCGATTGGATTTTTTATCGGAATAATCACGGGAATAGTCGGACTTGGAGGCGGCTACGCTCTTGTCCCGTCCTTTATCTATCTCCTCGGTTCGGCTGTGAAGATTGCTGTGGGCACCTCACTTGCGTCCTTCATAAGCATGGCCGTTGTGAGCGGAGCGTTCAAGCTGTATCAGGGGCTCGTTGACATCATCGCGGCGCTCTGCATCGGTATTGGGGCGGTTATCGGAGCTCAGATAGGTGCAAGACTGGTCAAAGTAGTTCCTCCGTGGACTATAAAGGCGATATTTGGCTTCGTGTTCCTATACGTGTCGCTCAAGTTCATCTTGCAGGGAATCGTCGCATGAGACCGCGCATACTGGCCTATGCAATAGTAGCTTTGGCCGGAATCCTTTCAGCTGTTCTGAGGAGCCTTGTTTATCCTCCTACAGCGATCTCCACTGAGAATTCCAAAATTTATTTTTTCTTTAGCGAGTACTGCCCTCACTGCCAGGAAGTCAAGCCCTATGTCGAGGAGATTGCAAAGAAGCGCAGCATAACCTTCTGCAATGTCGAAAGTATGGGAGGAGAATGCAGCAGAATTGCAGAGCAGTTTGGTTTGAAATAAGTCCCGACGATGATCATATTGAACAACGAGACAAAGATCTATGTGGGCTCAAATGAAGTGATGCGCGCAATCGAGGTGCTTAAATGAAATCTGCGAGGATTCTGGCGGTATCCATCGCAATTCTTGGTATCATAGACTCCGGATATCTTCTGATTTCTGAGTTCATCCCGGCCTGCCCGGTATGTGT
>Ga0078972_1002245_pt1 | contig 65262 bp, 54 predicted proteins | sample YelNatPaOPGAMG01_FD_67568 | JGI IMG/M metagenome (GOLD analysis project Ga0078972, IMG submission 67568) | Hot spring thermophilic microbial communities from Obsidian Pool, Yellowstone National Park, USA - OP-RAMG-01 (SPADES assembly) (version 2) | ecosystem: Environmental > Aquatic > Thermal...
TTCTGCAAGTGTAGCAAAAGAAAGACCAATTTTAATCTTGGCAAAGCTCAAAACAACAGAAACCAGAAGCAGCACAGAAACTAAAAAAGTTTTCTTCATAACTATTCCTCCTTTATATAGAACTTATGTAATATATTATACATTAAAAAAAAATTTATTCAAGACTTTTTTAAATATTTTTAAAAAGAATTTCTTTTTATAACTTATCTCTTTAAATTATCTTATTGAAATATTACCAAATACCCCATTTTTATTTTTTTTAACTCATACTCTTTAATTTTCGCCTGTTCAATTTCATTTTTTATTTTTTCAATTTCACCTTTAAAAACAAAAAATTTCCTTACCATTTTCAAATGCCTTTCAGACCATTTTTTTATTTCGAAAAGACTTGAAAATGCCCTTGAAGTAACAATACATTCCTCGGAAAAATAAAAACCCTCATTAATGTTAATTACCTCTACATTTTTTAAATCAAGGATTTTTTTTACATATGTTAAAAATGCTATTTTTTTTTGGTTAACTTCTGTTAGAAAAAATCTTTTCCCGGGAAGGTATATAGAAAGAGGTATCGATGGAAAACCCGCTCCACTTCCTATATCCACAATACTTTCACAATCCTCATCATTTAAAAAAGGAAGCAGTTCAAGACTATTTTCTATGTGTACTTCCCAGAGATTAGCCTCAGTTGATCTACCTATGAGGTTTATTTTTTTATTCCATACTAATAACTCTTGAATATAATTTTTAAGAATTCTTTCCTTATCCACTAATAAACCACCATATTAGAGTAATTCATAATAGATTAACTTTTCCTGGATATAGTACATACGCCGGAAGTATCAAGACTACCATCTACAAGCAAATTACAAAACTCTTTATATCTTTTGTAGAAAAAAACAGCATAAGAACAAACTGGATTAATCCTGTAACATCTTTCTGCTGCAAGCTTTGAAACATTTATAAGAAGTTCATTTGCAATACCCCTGCCTCTCAGTTCCTCTGGTACAAAAGTATACAGTATATTTAAGATACAGAAGTTAATTTCATATTCAAAAAAACAAATTTTATCCTCAACCTCTGCAGAAATGATCTTTTCATTTTCATCCCGGGCAATTTTCATAAAAAATTCCTTTATAAATTAATAAAGCGTTAAATAATAAATAACAATAGAAATTATGTCAAGTTAACTTTTTTGTAGAATAAAAAATTTGAAACACTTTCAAATTTTTCAAAATACCTCTATTAAACTTGATTTTTTTACAAAAAAATTGTATAATATTAATGTAAAAAATTAATGCTTTCCCCTGTAGCTCAGCAGGCAGAGCAGCTGGCTGTTAACCAGCGGGCCGTAGGTTCGAGCCCTACCGGGGGAGCAGATTGAATAGGGGTGTCAGGAAGCATATTCTGACCCCCTTTTATTTTTATTCATTGTATGAGAAACATTTTCTTTGTTGTATTTTTTTTCATCTATTCTTGCTTTTCAAATGCTGTAAAAAAAGAAAACATCCTTCCATCTTTTGTAGGTAAAGTAAAAAAAGTAATTGACGGTGATACAGTAGAAATTTTAGTGGAAAAAAGTTTCGTAGCGGAGATTCTCACTTTCACAAACTACATGATAAGACTTTTATACATTGACTCACCCGAGAAAGAAGAAAATGAAAGGTTTGAAAGATTTCTGGATAAACTTTACAAAAACGGAAATTATCTTAAAAGGAAAGAGATTCTTGCACTTGGTCAGTTATCATTTTCAAACCTTAATAAATTGTTACCAGCTGACACAACTGTAAGTATAAGCTGTATTCCAAATAACTTGTTCGATGAATATGGCAGGATACTTGGAGTGATTTTTATAAATCAAACTAACCTCAATCTCTATCTTGTAGAAAATGGTTTTGCAATGTGTTATTTTTACAATCAGAAACCTTTAAAAGAATTTAAAAATGCTGAAAATAGGGCAAAAATGTATAAAAAAGGAATATGGAAATTTATCTCTATTAGTAAAAAATATTAATCTTTTTCTGTTGATTTAAAGATAATTTGTTTTTAAAATATTCCTATATCCTGGATAAAGGAGAAAAAGTTATGCCAGAGTTAAGGCAGAATTATATCTTAAAGGAATGGGTAATAATATCAACCGATAGGGCTAAAAGACCGGAGCAATTAAAAGAGGACAAAGATATTTCAATAAGATTGCCGGAATATGATGAAAATTGTCCATTTTGCCCTGGAAACGAAGAAAAGTTTGGAAATACAAAGGAGATATGCAGAATAGGTGACGAAAAAAGCTGGAAAATTAGAGTAATACCAAATAAATATCCTGCTTTAATACCACCAGAAGGTGAATACAGAATGGATACTTATAATTATGAGCGATGGATGGATGGGATAGGCAACCATGAAGTTTTATTAGAGACACCATATCATAACTTAACAATCGCAACTATGCCCCTTGAGAATGTAAAAAAAGTTTTGCTTACTTACAAAAATAGAATTCAAGCCCTTATGGCTCTGGATTACATAGAATCTGTAATTCCATTTAGAAATCATGGCGCAAGAGCAGGTGCTTCACTTGTCCACCCTCATTCACAGATAATTGCTCTTCCTGTAATTCCAAGAGATGTGATTGCCAGAATGAATGAAAGTATCCGTCACCATGAAGAATACCGTGAGTGTATATTCTGCAAGGTTATGAAATCAGAACTCGATGCTCAGAAAAGGATAATTATAGAAACAAAACACTTTGTGGTTTTTACCCCTTATGCAGCATTTTCTCCTTTTGCCATGTGGTGTTATCCCAAAAGACATGCATCTTCTTTTTGTGATGCAACTGAAGAAGAAATAAATGATTTAGCCTACGTATTAAGAACAGCTTTAAGAAAGCTTTACTACGGATTAAATGATCCTGATTATAATTACATAATAAGGACTGCACCAAAAGGATATTACAATTCTGCCTTTTTCCACTGGTATATAACCATTGTTCCAAGGCTTACAAGAAGTGCAGGCTTTGAATTAGGTTCAGGAATGTTTATAAATCCCAGCATTCCAGAAGAAAATGCCGAATACTTAAGAAGCATTAATGTATAATTCTACAAAAGAATTTGCAATTCAAGTACAAAATTTTGCTGTGGTTTCAGTCCGGGAAGTTTTCCTAATTCTTCTGTATAGTAAGCGAAGTTTATATTTAACACAGGTATCTCTAAACCAAAACCTAAAGTTGGGTAACCTTTATAAAGTCCCATCCTTGCAACAAAAATTTTTAAAAACTTTACTTCTGTTCCAAACCTTAGCTTTAAAAAGTAGTTTTCTTCAAATCCAAACACATCATTTATATCAAAGTAAAAAACCCACTGAGAGATTCCATATACTAAACCACTCAACTTATAACTCATCCCTATGTTAAATGTGGCAGGATAATAAGTGGGCTCAACACTTCTGTTTGAAATAATCTGAAAATTGGTGTTGTAAGCATTCCAGGAAAAGAAAGTATTAAACCAGTCTTTAACAGTTAAACCAAAATAAAAATTTTCAATATTTAAAAGCAAACCCAAGTCTGAACCTATAGCCTGCCCCCACAGAAAACCCTCTTTAAACCCGCTCATAAAAAGATCGTAAGCTTTTAATATACTTAATCTTGGATTTTCATACTTCAATCTGTTAATATACTTTATATTTATACCAGCATAAGTTGTAATAAGTTTGCCAAATTCTAAAGGTATGGTAAATTTTCTACCAATTCCACACAAAAATACTAAATCAAAATAGCTGCCGAAATCTACATAAGGAAGAATTCCTGATGTATAGGTAGCTAAAGATGAGTGAAAATCATTGTAAAACAAAAAACCTATGCCTTCCGTCATATAACCAAATCCGAGAGGGCCATTAATTCCAAAAGAAAGAACTAATTGATTCAGGCTGTTAATTTCATCATACGTAAGTGAAGATAAATCCCCACCTTTTGAAACCACAGACTGTATAGCAGAATAATATTCGTAAACATCATAATTTATCCGAAATCCAGTTCTCAGTAAAGAAAAAAACTCCTTTTCTGTAACACCAAAAGAAGCAGGGTTTAAGAAATATATTCCAAACTTGTCATATGCTGTTATTCCTGTTCCACCAGCACCAAGAATATCAGCAGGAAGAAGCAAAGGTTTTTCCCTTGCAAGGGGAAAAATATCAGAAATTATAAAAGTCAAAACTAATACCAACCTCAAAAACTTTATCCTCACTTCAGACCCCATTAAAGATTAAAGTAATTAGAGATATATTCATTTGCATTAGAAAGACCTGGTATAATATTTGTTAGATCAGAAAAATTAGTTATGCCAGCATTATACATATCATTGGTAAAACTGTCATAATCATCAGGGTCATATCCAGCATCCCAAAGATAATTTGAAGTAGAAGTATTGTCAAGTGTTAGATCACTAATCTCCACAAAATTCGTTATATTGTATATATTTGTCATAGAGAAAACACTCTGATTCGTATTAGAAAAATTCAAAGTAAGAATAAAATTTTCCATATTAAGGCAGAGTTCATCCATTACTTTTGTAATATTTGTTAAAAGATTTTTTGACTCCTCCGCCTGAAGATTAATATAGATGTTTGAAATACTTTTCTTTGAAAGTCCGATATTATTTGTAAAAACTTTATACTGATCATTTAATCTGGCAATCATTTGAGGAACTTTGAAAAGATAAAAGGGGTTTGGGTTAACTCCCTGGAGATTATTAACTATTTTAAACAGTTGAGAGTTATTTGTGTCTATTTGAAAATCAGGTGAGATCATAATCAGATCGTTTGTGTCATTTTCCACATCAAGATTGTTGTTGAAATCAAGAAGAGCAAAAATTGAATAAAAATTATTTAACATATAAAAAGTTAGATTAACATTAATGTCACAATAGGCTATAACTCCATCTGCCTCATTGTTTATAATCTTTTTTAAGTTAGATGAAACAAAAAAACTTACATCATAAAGAGTATTTAATGGTGCAATGTTTGAAAAAGAATTGTTCGTTATTCCTTTAATAAGATTGGTAAATGAAATATGAAGCTGAATATAAGCTGTAGAAATGCCATCCATAGCTTTTGATTTATTCGGTGATAGATACAAAGCTCTCCTGAACGCATTAAAAGCCTCTTCGTATTTTCCCTCAGAAAGATATTTTTCTCCAAGAGAAATTAAAACCTCGCTATCATATATGTCATCAATATTTGTAGGATTAGTGGGGGAAAATACATTGATTACACTGCAGGAAAACACTGTTGAAATTATTAAACAAAAGATAAAAATTCTCTTCATATTTAAACTCAATATTATTATACTTTTATTTTCACTTTTATCGGAAATTATAAGTTAAAAATTTTTACTATAAAATTCTTTTATGATGTAAAAAGAACCAGTTATTATATAAATGTAATCACTTTTAAAGAGTATTTCTTTTTTTTCAGATATGTAGCGAATATTTCTTAACTTCTTTTTATTTAATAATTCAAAAAGTATTTTGCTCCCGGAAGCCCTTGGACCTTTAAGTTCAAAAAGTATAATTTCCTTAAAAACCCTGTGATATTTTAATATAACCTTTGCTATCCTCTCAATTTCTTTATCTATTAATATTCCGACTATTAAGATTACCTCTTTTTCGTCGTCAAGTTTAAATCTTAAAAAGTTTTTAAAAAGAGCATCAAGTGAATCATCATTATGTGCAACATCAAAAATAAAGTTATCTTCTACCTGCATCCTGAAAGGTAATTTTACTTTGCCAGTCTCTCTAATTATATTCACAAGTTCTATTTTTTTCGCTTTTGCTTCACTAACAGAAAAAGCAAGAACTGCAAGAAGGAAATTCTGTATAAATATTTCAGAGGGGATCGAAAGTTTTAAGTTGTTTACATTAAGTTTGAAATTTTTAAATTTTAAATTTATTGTTACCCCAGTTTTTTCTCTTTTTTTTACTTTATACTTTACAATTTCTGGCAAATAAAAGAAAGGAGAATTTTTTCCCTTACAAACTTTTTTAATTACTCTCAAGGCATTTCTTCTCTGTACTGTGCAAACTGCAGGGACTTTTTCTTTTATAATTCCAGCTTTCTCAAAAGCTATCTTTTCAAGCGTATTTCCTAAAATTTTTGTGTGGTCAAATCCTATAGAAGTTATGATTGAAACTACTGGAGTGCAAAAATTCGTTGCATCAAGCCTTCCACCAAGACCTGTTTCAAGCACAACATATTCACAGTTCTGTCTTTTAAAGTAAATAATAGCAATAAAAGTTAGAGCCTCAAAGTAGGTAAAATTTTCATTTAAAATTATTTCTTTATATTCGGTAACAAGGTTTGCAAAATCCTCATCAGAAATTTGTCTGTTATTTACCACAATTCTTTCATTTATCTTAAAAACATGAGGTGATGTGTACAAACCTACATTTGAATTATAGTATAGATGTAAAAGGTTAGCAAGGTAAATAGAAGTGCTTCCTTTTCCCTTCGTCCCTGCGATATGAAAAAACTTTAAATTTTCAAAGCTAACTTTAGTTTTCAGCAAAGCTTCTTTCAGTTTTAATGGATTATAGTGGGTTTCACTGTACTCTAAAAATTTTTTTTCATAATTTATAAGGCTTTCAATAAAATTTAAAGCCTCATTAAAATTCATTTATTTTTCCTGATGAAATGTCTGCTCTTCGGAAGGGAAAATACCCTTTTTTGTATCATCTGCAAATGACCTTACCGCACCAAGAATTATTTCATAAAGGTTTACATAAACTTTATTGTGTTTGTACTTTTTATCCTTTTCCATCCCAAGCATATCGGTAAGAACAAGAACCTGTCCATCCACAAACCTGCCTGCTCCAATACCTATAGTAGGAATTTTTATACTTTCGGTAATAGCTTTTGAAGCTTCCTCTGTTGTACATTCAAGTACTAAAGCAAATGCGCCCGCTTCTTCTATTGCCCTTGCATCCTGGAGTAATTCTTCAAATTCTTTTTCAGTCTTACCTGCAACCCTGTAACCATAAAGGTTTACAGACTGAGGCTTTAAACCAATATGTCCCATTACTGGAATACCAATAGCAGTCATTGAAGCGATAAGATCTTTGAACTCCTTTCCTCCTTCAAGCTTTACTGCATTTGCCCCGCCTTCTTTTATAAGCCTGCCAGCATTTCTTACACCTTCATCTATGTTTGTCACACTATAACTTAAAAAAGGCATATCTGCAACAATAAAAGAGTTTTGTGCCCCCCTTCTGACATTCTTCGTATGATATATTACCTCTTCAATTGTAACACCAAGGGTATTTTTCTCTCCCTTTTCCACTGTACCCAGTGAATCTCCAACAAGTATAATATCTACACCAGCCTCTTCAAGAATCTTAGCCATTGTATAGTTATAACAGGTGAGCATCACAATTTTTTCTCTGCCTTTCTTTGAAATAATTTTGCTTACCATAAGTTCTTATCCCTCGCCAAACATAAAGTTTAAATTATAGTATCTTTTCATTTTTTTAGCAATTTAGTAATAATTAAGAAAAATTTCTTAACTTTGCAGCCCATCCTAACTTTTAATATTCAACCTTTCCAAAACACTCTACTTTTGCCCCGAGATATTCAACCCAGATATTGTCAAACCAGAATTCATTGGGACCAGTAAGATATATTTCCAGCCTTGCATTCTTACGGTTAAAATTCTGCTTGAAAAGATAAGAATATTTCTTCATTTCAGTATCAATTCTAACAGGAGTTAATAGCGGTTGCTCACTATTTGGCTGGGCACTGAATACTTTTATTTCTCCAATTCTTATGTAAATATCTTGTGGTTTAAGTGCTTTTGCATCAAAAGTAATTCTATAATACTTCCCTGCCTTAAGTTCAATAGGAAATATACAAAGTGAGACCGACCAGATATAATCTCCTCTTTCCCCCATTTTCATCCCTTTATACATTCCAAAGTTAATATGAGCAATCCCATTGGAAATTTCTGGTTTTATAAAGCCTCTATCATACTTTACTATATGCCATCTACCAGCAATTGATCTGTCATAATTTTTTTCATTGTAAGGGGACACAATTTTTATCTCTTCAGTAATTTCGAACCCACCATCTGGACATAAATTAGCCTGCACCTCCCCAGCCATCAATTCTTCAGCCAAAAATACCTTTCCTTTTGAAAAATCAAAATTATATGTTCTTCCCTCTTCCATAAAAAATTTTTTCTTCTCACTTTTTTTACCTTCCTTACTTAAATAAATTTCATACTCCATATTTGCTGGTAGATTTCTTAATGTCAACACTCCTTTCTCATCCAGGTTCCCTACCATTTTATCATTCAAAAAAACTTCCCCATTTTCATAACCTTCTGCTTTTATATTTATATGTCCTACTGGAACATATGTAATTTCAAGTTTTTCTTCTCTGGGTACAATAACTGTATTAGAATATACTTCTTTTTGGCTACCTACATTTTTCAGTGAGATATAAAGAGGAATTTCAGATAGAACACTTCCCTGAAAACCTTCATCTTTTGATACCACCTTCTGATATACATTATTCAGATAAAAATCATATTCTTTGTCAGAATTAATTTTCAGTACAAGTTTTCCTAACTTAACATTTTTTGAATAAAACATAGTAGCCACAATTTCGTTGATTTTATCTACAGTATCAAAAAAATCCATACCTGTGGTTCCGGTGTAAGATCTTTTGAGTTTTAACTCACCTGTAACTACATCAAAAATCATAAAGTTTATAATTATCTGTTTTTTCTTTGAGTTTACAGTATAATCACCTGCAAGTACCTGCTTTACACCCAGGCTCAATCCCGCATTTAAAACACCTTCCATGTTGAGCTGGTTGGATAATTTAAGGGGGATATTCTTTGTCACCTCCTTAATTTTTGAATAGGAAACCACATCAAGGTCAGGGAATCTGGAAAGAAAATTTATAATAGAAGTTGTAATCATAGTATTATAGTAGTTTTCCCTCTTGCTGCCAAGGTTTGCAAAACCAACAACTGCAATCGAAGTTTTTCCAAAGGAAAGATTTAATAAAACCAGGAGTAAAACAAAAAGAATCACTTTAAAATTTAACTTCACACAAACCTCCCTGTTTGGTTCTTTTTATATTAATATAAGTTAATATTCATAAATTTTCAAACGAAAAAGAGTTTTTTCAAAAACTCAAATCATTTTCAAATAATCCGAAAAAATATTAAGAGGGAAAAATGATCGAGCTTACAAGACTTAATAATACAAAAATAAGTGTAAATCCATTCTTAATAGAAATGATAGAAGAAACCCCGGATACTGTAATAATGTTCGATTCAGGGAGAAAAATAGTAGTAAAAGAAAAAACCCTCGAAATAGAAAAAAAGTTTATTGAATTTCTAAGTAGTGCAATAAAATTAGCTATAGATAAATCAAAGGAGAAATAGTTTTTATGGAAAAAGGTACATTAATAGGTGTTATTGCTGGTACAATTCTCTGGATGTGGGGGGCATGGTTAAACACTGGTGATCTTACAATATACTTTGACTTACCATCTGTTTTTATTACTATTGGAGGTTCTTTAGCCTCATTGATGATATGTGTCCCTTTTGCAAGATTGAAAATGTTAAGGACTTTATTTGGTCTTGTTTTCCAGAATAAGACATTCGATCCTTCTGCAACTATAGAAACACTTATAACTTTTGCAGAAAAATCAAGAAGAGAAGGCGTACTTTCCCTTGAGGATGATGTAGCTGAAGTCCCTGATCCATTCTTAAAAAGAGCTCTTCAGCTCGTAGTGGATGGAACAGATCCAGAGGTTGTAAAGAATATAATGTTTGCAGAAGTCGATCAGATGGAAGCAAGACATGCACAGGCAAAGAAAATCCTTGATGACTGGGGATATTTTGCACCAACCTGGGGAATGATTGGAACACTGATAGGACTTATTGGTATGTTAAGAAATCTTTCTGATGTATCAAGTATTGGTAGAAACATGGCTACGGCTTTGATTACAACTCTTTATGGTGCTATAATGGCAAACCATTTTTTCTTACCAATGTCAGCAAAATTGTACCTATGGAATCAGTATGATGTATTAATGAAAGAAATTATACTTGAAGGGGTGTTATCAATCCAGGCTGGAGATAACCCAACAATTTTAAGAGAAAAGCTGAATTCATACATAGCTCCAAGTGCAAGACCAAAAGCAGAAGAAACAAGAGGTTAGTAAATATGGCAGCTCCACCTGTAAGAAGAAAGAAAAAAGAAGAGATGGTTTATTCAACACCCGCCTGGATGATAACCTATGGTGATATGAACAGTTTGCTTTTAACATTTTTTGTTATGATGATCGCAACTTTAAGTAAGAATACTTCTACAAGTGAAATTCAACTAATTCTTTCAGCATTCAAAGGTTCTCTTGGTAGCTTAGAGGGGGGAAATACCCTTACGAAAGGTCCTCTTGCTGAATTTGGAAATACAATAGAAAGTTTGCCATCTCAGGAAATAGGAAAAAGACTGGCAAAAGAATTACAGCGAGCTGCACAGATACTCTCTCCTGAAATCAGAGCAAGAAAGGTGAGGATACAGGAAACCCAGAAAGGTTATAAAATTACCCTTTCAAGTGATCTTTTTTTCAGACCAGGAAGTGCTGAGATAGACTTTGAAGAAGGCCGAGAAACTTTAACAAAAGTTGGACTTCTTTTAAAAGAAACTCCTGAAAATGTAAAAATTGAAGTTATAGGACACACCGATAATACTCCCATCCCAAAAACCTCAGAGGCTGCAAAAATTTATCCCACCAACTGGGAACTTTCAACTGCAAGGGCTTGCGGTGTTGTTAGATATTTTGAAGCTCTTGGCATAAATCCCACAAGAATGTATGCAGAGGGACGAGGCGAATACGAACCTATTGAATCAAATGACACTCCAGAGGGAAGGGCCTACAACCGTAGAATAGACATTTATGTCTCATGGATTGATTAAGACCCTTACTTTAATTCTCTTTATCTATTCCTTTATTTATTCATTAGAAGATGATGAAATTGCTATTTTCTACCAGGATTTGATCCTTCATCCGATGGACTTAAATACAACAAGGATAGAATATCTTAACGAATTATTAGAACTTCCGCAGGAAAAAATTTTGCTTTTTGAAGCATATAGAAAAAATTTTTATTTGACATCCATTTATGAACTTACAAACTTTGGATTAAGTCTACAAAGGATCAAGGAGATTTCACCTTATATAGTTGTAAAAAACATTACTAACAAAGAGATTTCTCTTTTTTTTCGATATTTATCACAATCTAAAAATTTGCTTTCCAACAGTAGTTCTGCATATGCACTGATTACAGTAAAAGACTTTGATATTTACTACGGAGTTAAAAGCTACACAAATATTGTTGATGAAACATCCGCAAATTTCATAAGCAACAGTAGGTATTTTCTGAAATATGAAAACGACATTACAAAGATAATTGTAGGACACTATCAGGCTGCTTTTGGCCAGGGCCTTTTATTTGGGAACAATACAATCTCAATAATTGATAGAATCGATAGCGCCCCCATTTACAAAAAAACAAGGGGATTTGTTGAATACAAAAGCTTAAATGATGACTCCGACAGCGACGGCAAACGGGACTATCTTGAGGGTTTTGCAATAAACTTTAACATCGAAAACTCATTTTTCCCATTCCTTTCCATTGCAAACCATTTAATAGAAAAAGCATTGACTACTAATCTTAACATAACTTCCGGTCTGATTTATAAAAATGATTTTGAAGCAGGTCTGGTTTATAACAATCTAAACAGACTAACAAATCAATTTTCACTATTTTATGATGGTAAAAATGATTTATTTCATCCCTATGGAGAGGTAGCTTATGCAGGTGGACTATCACTTGCACAGGGAGGTATACTCAGGCATGAGGATTTTAAACTTTCAGCCCTTTTGTACTACTCAGAATCAAATTTTAATTCCACGACCTCTGGAAAAATAATAGAGTACGAAAATGATACAAAAGGCATTTTCTTTGGTTTCAAGAAAGATTTTACACCATTTTATGCTCAAATTTACCTTGACTTTTACAATCATCCTCTGACAAACGAAACTATTTATCAAAAATATGAACTTGCACTTGGCTTAAATTGGAAAAATGAAATTTTCTCAACTCTTTCCATAGAGGCAAAATCAAGGTATTCAGAGTTAAAGACAACAAAGAATATAAGAAATTATATCTACCTTGACAGTGGTTTTTTAAAAGATAGAATAATGGTTTTTCTGAGATTTCAGAATCTTTTAGAGTTAGAAAAAAGAGAAATGGGAAATTTGTTTATAATAAAAATCATAACATTTCCTTTAAATTTTTTAAAAATAAAAGGAAGATACAATATTTACAGGGCAAAGAGTTACTATTCAGCCTTATACTACCCTGAAGAGCCATTTTATTTTGGTGATTTCTCACCTGGTTGTTATTATGGTATAGGAAGCGAAGCTGCAATATATATTGAAATGTTCAATAAAGAATTTTTAAAGCTTGGATGTGGATACAGTGTAGACTCAAGAAAGGTCGAAAACGAAAGGGATATAAAAAAAGAAAGATTTTTACTCTACTTAGAAGGGGAGTTTTAGTTTCTAAAACCATAACCCGCATAAAAACTCAACCTGTGTGAGTACTGTGGCCATATAAAAGAATTCAAAAGAATATAACTGCCATTTAACTTTAAAAACCAGTCTCCTAAATTTAGTTTTGAAAATTCGAGTTTATAACCTAAAGTAAATTAGTAGGAAATAATATAGTAAAAAAATAATTATCAAATTGATATGTAAAAACTGGCGAAATATATATTCCATCAAAATAGCCTTTAAGGTTTTTACTGCAAAACTATTTCTGGACAACTCTTTCAAAAACTGATATAATAAAAAACTCTTTTCCTTAAAGGATCTTTGATGGAAAAAATTCTTTGCGTAAACAGTTTATCTGTTTCTATAGAGGAAGAAAAATTCTTACCAATTGTAAGAGATATAAGTTTTGAAGTCAGCAAGAATGAAACCCTTTGTATAGTAGGAGAATCTGGCTGTGGCAAAACAATTACTGCCCTATCAATTTTAAGACTATTACCAATTCCCCCATTTAAAATTAGTGGAAGTATTTTATGGCATGGTAAAAATTTAATTACAATCTCAAATGAAGAGCTTGAAAAAATAAGGGGAAAAGAAATAAGCATTATTTTTCAGGAACCTTTATCAAGCTTTAATCCTGTGGAAAAAATTGGAGATCAGATACTTGAGGTTATCGAAATTCATAACAAAGTTGATAGAAAAGAAGCAAAAGAAATAGTTTATGAAACATTAAAGCATGTTGGTTTTAAAAATCCAAAAATTCAGTATGAACTCTATCCACACCAGCTCTCCGGAGGAATGAGGCAGAGGGCAATGATTGCAATGGCAATTATTCTTAAACCCGAAATGATCATAGCAGATGAACCCACAACTTCTCTTGATGTTACAATTCAGGCACAAATCTTAAATCTCATTGAAAGGCTTAAAGAAGAGTATGGTTTGAGTCTTATCTTCATAACACATAACCTCGGAATTGTTGCTTCAATAGCACAGAAAGTTGCTGTATTCTATGCTGGAAAGATTGTTGAATACACTGATGTAGCAAGCCTGTTCAACAAGCCCTTACATCCATATACCACTGGACTCTTAAGTTCAGTTCCATCGATTTCAAAAAAGTTCAGTTTCAATACAATTGGAGGTTTACCACCTGAACCTTTCAATATTCCATCAGGTTGTCCTTTTCACCCAAGATGTAACAGAAGGATGGAAATTTGCAGTCAAAAAGAACCTCCATACATAAAACTGGAAAATAATCATTTTGTATCATGCTGGCTCTATGGAAATGTTGTTGGAGGTAAAAATGGATAATATTCTTGAGGTTATTGGACTTAAAAAATATTTTCCAGTAAAAAAAGGTATTTTATCGAAAGAGAAATCATATAATAAAGCTGTAGATGGCGTGAGTTTTTCAATAAAAAGGGGGGAATTTTTCGGGCTTGTAGGAGAATCAGGATGTGGAAAGACTACTCTTGCAAGGTGTATATTAAAACTTATTGAACCAGATGATGGCAAAATTTTACTTGATGGAATAGATATTACAAAACTTTCCCATAGAGAACTTTTTCCTTACAGAAAAAAGGTACAGGTAGTATTTCAGGATCCAAATACCTCATTAAATCCAAGGAAAACAATATTTGACATACTATCTGAGGGAATACTACTACACAAAATAGTCAAAACAAAAAAAGAGGCAATAGACTATACTTATAACCTTCTTGAATCTGTAGGAATTTCTAAGAGTTCAATCTATAAATATCCCCATGAGTTCTCCGGTGGACAAAAACAGAGAATCGCAATTGCAAGGGCTATATCGTTAAATCCAGAACTTGTAATATGTGATGAGGCTATTTCTTCATTAGATGTTTCAATACAGGGACAGATTTTAAAACTACTCATTGACCTGAAAGAAAGATATAACCTTTCATATTTGTTTATTGCCCATGACCTTGCTGTTGTAAAATCTGTATCAGATAGAATTGCTGTAATGTATGCAGGGAAAATTGTAGAACTAGCATCTTCTGAAGAACTTTTTACAAACCCCTTACACCCATATACAAAACTTCTCATCTCATCCATTCCAGAACCTGATCCAGAAAAAAGCATAAAACTTAAAGAAATTAAGGATGAAATTGAGTTCATTACATCACAAGGGGGCTGCAACTTTTACAATTTATGCAAAGAGAAAAAAGAGAGATGTTCTGTAGAAAAACCAGAGCTTATAGAAGTAAAAAAAGACCATTTTTTGAGATGTTTTATTTAGAAGAGAAAAGACAATTCCGATAAAGTTAGTTAGGATATTTATGGATTACAAAAAAAAAATTAAAGAATTAGAAAAAGAAATTAAAGAAAAAGACAAGAGGATTGAAGAACTTGAAAAAATTTCTGAAGCATTTAACAGAATTACTGAAGTATTTAATGAAGAGTTAAAAGAAGCTGATAAAACTTTAAAAGCTTATGAAACCCTTCAGGAAATAATTCTTAAAGAAAAAATAGACAATGATAAGACCGTTCAGGCCTATGAAATAGTTGAAGAATTAAGTAATAGAGAAAAACAGGAAATAGAAAAATTCTTAAAAGCCCAGGAGGCTGTTAACAAACTTTCTTTCGAAGAGTTATTACATAAAGAAAATGTATTAAGAAAAATTCTTGAAGTAAACAGAAATTTAAGCTCCATATTAAATACTGATATACTTCTCCATAAAATTTTAAGATACATAATAGAATCTGTAAGAGCACAAAGAGGTATAATATTTCTAAAATCAGAAAATAAGTTAATACCTGCAATATACTTAAACTTCAAAAAGGAAGATTTAAATAAAAATTATTTTACTTATCCACAATCACAAATTTACGAATGTGTAAAAACAAAAGAAAGTATATTTGTTGTAAACCACCCTATAGTAGATAGGGAGGAGAAAATTTCTTTTATGTGTATTCCTTTAACTTATAGAGAGAAACTTCTTGGTGTAGTATATGTTGATATCATATCATCCACAGATACTTTTTCAGAGTCTGATTTCTCAATAGGAGAAATATTCTGCTTACAGGCTTCAGTCTCACTATACAATTCAATTCTCTACTCTGAAATAAGGCGTCAGAACAAAGAATTGATAAAGCTTATAAACATTAAAAACGAATTTATAAACAAGATGTCAGAACAGTTAAAAGCCCCATTAAACCACATTTTAGACGAATTAAGGTCTCTTTATAAAGGTGGAAATCTTCCAGTTGAATTGAGAAACAAAATTCTTTCCGCTTTGATACTTAAAGTAGAAAAAATAACAAATACAGTAAACAAAGTTATAAACTTTGTCTCCTTAGAAAGTTCAGCGGAAGAACTCTTCAAAGACAAAATACACATTGAAGAGTTGATTGATTCTATTCTTGAAAATTACAGGGAAGAAATTTTAAACAAAAATCTGAACATATCAGTGAATATAGAAAGTGAATGTAAGACAATAAATGGCAACAAAGCAATATTTAAAACCATTCTTGATGAGTTAATTTCAAACGCAATATTCTACAACAAACAGGGCGGGATGGTAACAATAAAGAGCAGCCACACAGGTGAAAAATATAAGTTTGAGGTTATAGATACAGGTGAAGGAATCAAAAAAGAAGAACTCTCCAGAATATTCGAACAGTTTTATAGAGGTCAATACGCCCCTGCCTTAAATCAGAAAGGAGCTGGACTTGGCCTTTATATGGTAAAAAGCCTGGTACAATCCTACGGGGGCACTATAACTGTAAACAGCGTAGAAGGAGAAGGAAGCAAGTTTACTGTTTTAATTCCTGCTTACTAATTGATTTTATAACCTCTGGTATCTTTTGAAGTATATCCCTTCCTAAAGGAGAAACCTCCCCCATTTCACTTTCGCACATTTCTCCTGCCACACCAAGTATATAACTACCAAGACATAGCGAAGATATACTATCATATCCCGATGCGAACAATCCAGCAACAATCCCGGCAAGTATATCACCACTTCCACCCTTTGCAAGTACAACACTTCCTCTGTCATTGATAAAAATATTAAAACTTCTATCGGAAATCAACGAAACACTATCTTTTAAAATTACAGTCTGATTAGTTAAACTCACAAGCTTTTTAACTGCTTCAAGCTTGTTATACTTAACTTCATCAGGATGTAACCGGAGTAATCTTGCAGCTTCTCCAATATGAGGTGTAAGAATTATATCTTTAGTTGAAAGGGCTAGTTTTTCTAAAAGCTTTCTGTTTTCCACAATAATATTCAAACCATCCGCATCAATTACAATCTTATTAACGATGGGATGCTCTAAAACCATCTCAAGAATTCTACTCTGAAGTCTGCCTTTAGAAAAACCATTACCAATCAGAACAGTTCTGATTAAATTATTCTCTATTAACTTTTTTATGTTTTTAACGGAATAATTACTCCCCCATCCAAAAGTCATAGCTTCAGGTATTAAAGCCTGCACGGGATTCAAAACACTTTCTGATACCGCAACTGTAGTAAGTCCCACCCCTACCTTCATCGCTGCAAGTCCGGCTAAAACAACACTTCCACACATTGCCTTTATTCCACATTTGAAATCCCCTCCATAACCACCAATTATAAGCAAATGACCATATTTTCCCTTATGACTGTCCCTTTCTCTTTTCTTATAAAGACTTTTAGCATATTCATCGGTAATAAGCCTTGCTAACTTTCTTTCATTTAAAATCTCTCCTGGAATACCAATATCTATAACCTCTACTTTTCCAGCAAAGTTAGCTCCCGGATAATCTATCATTCCAAATTTAGTAAAACCAAAGGTCAGGGTATAATCTGCCTTAACTGCAAGATTAAATTTTCCTCCATTTGCCGGGACACCGGAAGGTATATCAAGTGAAATAACGGTCTTACAACTTTTGTTTATTTCTTCCACTACCCTTGCAAATGGCTGAAAAATCTCTCCACTAAAACCTATTCCAAAGATTGCATCAATTACAACATCACATTTTTTCAAGCATTCCCTGATTCTTGAGAAAGTTTTTTCATCACTCAAATCCCATTCAACAATATTCGGTTTTAATTCTATTAACTTCAAAAAGTTAGACCTGGCAACCTCCTTTGATTTTCCGGTAACATCTCCAAGCAAAACAACAGTAAAATTTATCTTTTCAGAAGCTAAGTACCTTGCTAAAACTGCACCATCTCCGCCATTGTTACCGTGGGCACAAAACACTACATAGTATTTTTGCCTGTAATCAGAAATATTTTTTTTAATCCATAAAAATGAATTTTTCCCGGCATTTTCCATCAAAGTGGCTGTGGGAATTCCATACTTCTTTTCAGAAGTTTCATCAATGTAGTAAATATCTTCCTTCCCAGCTATATACATTGCTTTACTCCTGTAATAAATAAAAGCCCATATAAATTATAACCTATAATTCATAAAAATTGAAATTGGCATATCAATTTTCCACCCTTTCTTACGAAAAGTAGAAAAGGAATTATCAAAATGGAAATTCTTCAAGTCCCTCTTTTTTATCAATGCTTCTTTCTGGCTTCTTTACCCTGGTGTGAATTTTCATTCCTTCCACATAGATTGCTTTCTCTGGTAATGCCGGACAGGCATACTCACATGCACCACAGCCAATGCAAAACTCGGGGCTAACCTCCGGAGCTGTAAGGCCATTTTTATAGCTTATCATATGAACCGCAGTTGTCGGACATATTTCAGCACAGGCACCACAGGATTTCTCAAATTTATAAACTATACACTGACTTTTTATCAGCTTAGCTTCACCCATTTTTACAAGATGTTTTTCATCTAAGCTAAGAGGTTTTATAGCCTCTGTCGGGCAGATCTCGCCACAAAGTATGCAGTCATAACTGCAGTAACCCCTTGAATAATCCATTACAGGCAAAAGAATATCCAGTCCATATTCTTTAAAAGAAGGCTTTATTACTCTGGTAGGACAGTTTGATACACAAAGAAAGCAGGAGACACAATTTGAAGCAATATGTTCAAAAGAAATGCCACCCGGTGGAAATGGATAAAAAATTTTATGCGCAATTCCTTTACTTTCCCTTTTTAAAAAAGGAAGAAAAAGTGAAAGACTAAAAAAATTTCCACTTAACATAAAAAATTCATTCCTTGAAGTAAAAAATTTTTTATAAGATGCTTCAAACTTTATAGAATTACAAGGACAAATTGATATGCAATTACCACATAGCAAACACCTTGAAAAATCAATTTCCCCATTTTTATAGTCAATGCAGAGAGCAGGGCAAACCTTTTCGCATCTTCCACACTTTATACAACTGTCTGAGATTTTCAGTTTTAAAAGACTAACTGCTGAAAAAATACCAAGAATTGTTCCAATAGGACAGAGATAATTGCAATATAACCTTCCATGGGATCTGGCAAGAATCAAACATATAATAAGAAATCCAGCTATATAAAATAGAGCAAAAATAGAAATTCCATAAAGCGAATAATAACCTGAATAGATCTTAAGTCCTGAGAGACCCCATCCCACGATATTATAAATAAAGATTGCCACAGGTTTTATTATCAATACTACAAATTTTCCAAAAATTCCAAATGGATCAAAAAACCTAAGCAGAATTGAAAAACCAAAAAGGGAAAAAATAAATATCCCGATGGAAAATAACAAAAAATACTTATTTTTCTTTCTGTAACGAAAATTTTTTCTACGGAATAATAACAAAAATTCCTGTAAACCGCCAGTCGGGCAAAGAAAAGCGCAGTAAAATCTGCCAGTGGTTAAGGTTAAAAGTATAATCACAGCTAAAGCAAAAACAAGAAAAAGTTGCCCATTTCTAACAGAAAGAATTGCAGGAATAACTTGAATTGAACCTAACAAATTCGTAATCTTGCCATAGCCGGCAAAGAATAGAAATGTATAAACTATAAAAAAAAACAGAGATAAAAAAACTCTGGTGATTTTCAAAAAATTTCGATGTATTTTCATCAACAGAGAAACCTACAGTGTTATTCTTTTTATATTCAATTTTGCAAGATCATAGCTACCGAGTAACTTTTCATCTCCAGCAATTTTTATATAGGGAATTTCTTCTGGATTAAATCCAAGAATTTTTGCCCCTGCAGCATCACATGCAACTGGATCAGTAGACATCAACATGGTTTTCAACACTTTTACATCCTCCATAGAATAACCCCTTGGTCCACCCCTGACAACAGCTCTGTAAGCATCCACAACAGTAAGTTCGGGCTTTCTAAAAACTGCAAAGTCAGCAATACATTGATGAAGGTCATTTCTATGCCAGTAGTGTCTATCAAGAACAACACCCATGTTATTTTTCATTCCTATTGTAACCTTCGTGCTGGAATGAGTTTTTAACACCGGTACATTTATAAAAACATCAGCCTCAAGCAAAACTTCATGAACTTTTACCTCCTTTAAAACCTTTGCCTTTGGTATCTTAACTTCCTGATAATAACTTGAACTGTTTGCAGAAACCATCATTCCACCGGCTTTTTTAACCGAATCCTCTATACAGCTATTTTTATAACAGTGGGGTTCAAATTCTACAGCATTATCAAAAACGTAAACTTTTTTTGCCCCGGCTTCAAGACATCTTTTAACAATATGGCCTACAAGTGATGGATTTGTTGTAGCACCTCTTTCAGGGGGTAATGCAAAACCAATGTTTGGTTTCACAACAACTGTAGAATTTTTTACCACAAATCTTTCAAGTCCACCAAGGTATTTTATACCTTCGTCGAACATTTCCTCAACTTCTCCATTTTTTATGGCTACAAGGTCGTACGGCTTGTTTTCAATTTCCTTTGAAAAAAGAATATTAAAATCTTTCAATAAAAAAGGAACACCAAGACCAACAAGACCTTCAAAAGTTTTTTTAAAAAATTCTCTTCTATCCATATTTTCCCCCTTATTTTGAAAAAAATCTACCTAAAAGAATAGAAATTTCAAAAAGCAAATAAAGTGGTATTCCCACGAAAAACATTGAGAGAATATCCGGCGGAGAAAAAATACTTGCTAAAATAGCAATTAAAAGTATAACATATTTTCTATATTTTACAATAACTTCGAGTTTCAAAATCTTCATTTTTATCAAAAAAATTAAAATCAGTGGTAGTTGAAAAACAAAACCACTTGCAATAATAATTCCAGAAAGCATATCTATATAGCTTGTAATTCCCCACAAAGAATTAAAGGGGTCATTCCTGGCAAACTCTACGAAAAACCTTATTGCCATTGGAAATATTACAAAGTAACCGAATAAAAGCCCACCTAAAAAGACAAAAAAAGAAAAAAACAAGAAAAATAAAAATATCTTCCTTTCACCTTCCTTTAATGCAGGATAGATAAAAATTCCAGCCTGAAAAAATATAAAAGGAATTGTTAAAATCAAACCAGAAAGCGTTGCTACTTTTATGTAGGTAAGAAATTTTTCATAAGGTTTAAAATAATTGAGAGTGATATTGTAAACTTCTAATGGTTTTTTTAAAAAAATTAATATCTTATCCACAACAAAAAAAGAAATAACACTAAAAAGAAGAAATATAAACAGACTCACCAGAATTCTTTGCCTCAAATCTTCAAGATGATCCCAGTAGGTGGGTTGTTTTTTATCCATACACCAAAAAATTATTTTTTCTCTTCATTGTTCCTCCTGTTTTCCTCAATATCGTTTAATCCTTTTTTAAATTCCCTTACACTTTTACCCAAAGCCCTGGCTATTTCAGGAATTCTATTGGCACCAAAAATCAAAAGAGCTATCAAAAGTATAACTATTAATTCTCCCCAGCCTATTCCCATAATTTACCTCTTTGATATTATATGTTATAATGAAAAAAACTAAAAAGCAACAATTTTTATGAAATTTTCTGGAATTGATGGGTGTAAATCTGGATGGATCGTTTGTGAAATAAATGAAACAGAATTTCAATTTTATCTTTTGCAAAAAATAGATGAAATACTCCCTAACATCAATGAATATAAAGCCATACTCATTGACATACCATTGGGCTTTGCAGATAAAGAATACAGAAAATGTGATATACTTGCAAGGAAAATGCTAAAAAATAGAAGAGGTTCTATATTTCTCTTGCCGTGTGAAGAAGCATTGAAAGCCAATGAATATAACGTAGCTTGCAGGATAAATGAAAAAATTATGGGTAAAAAATTTTCAAAACAGGTGTGGAATATAAGAAAAAAGATACTGGAAGTAAATGATTTCGTAAGAAAGTACTGGTTACAGGGGAAAATAAGGGAGTCTCACCCGGAAATATGCCTTATGGCTCTAAACAATAATTTACCCTGCAAATATAGCAAGCGAACAAAGGAAGGAATAGAGGAAAGAATAAAAATTTTATCAAAATACTTATCCCTGGATAAAGCAAAAATATTTTACCAGTATAACAAAAGGCTTCTTAACTTTGATGATTTACTTGATGCCATTGCACTTGCGATAAATGCAAGAAATTACAAAAACTTCAAGAGGATTCCCCCTGATTCAGATATAGATAAATATGGCATAGAAAGGGAAATAGTATTCTCTATTGACTCCTTGCATTTGCTTTAAAAATTTTTATTGCTGTCCAGAAAAGCAAGAGCTTTTCTAGACAGCAAAAGTAATGCCAATGAATTTTCTATCTTGATCTAAACAATGGCTTATAGTTTATTTCTCTGTAGAGTTTCTTTATATCAACATCCTTAGGTGCTGGGGGGATAGCAAATACTTGATTTGGATATATCAGGTCTGGATGCTTTATTTTCCCCTTGTTAGCCTTGTATATTATAGGCCAAAGAAGTGGTCTTTTATAGAAAAACTTAGCAATGTTCCACAGACAATCCCCCCTTCTCACCCTGTAATACTTAGTGTACTCTCTTTCAAGCAGTATATCAGCCATTCTTATAGCTTCATTTGCATAAAGGAGCGATTTTGAATATTCTCCTTTATCATAAAGCTCTTCAGCAATAGAGATATATTTGTTTACCATCTCCTCAGATATATCTTCATCTTTCACTTTTATCTTTGCCTTTTCTTCCTCACTGATTTCAGTTATAGTTATTTCTTCAGTTTCCCCTACAGCCTCCTGTTCAGATAATTCAGTATCTGAAGCAGCTTTTTCTTCGCCTGATATCTCAACATTTTCATCACCAAGCTGTTCTTCTGTTGCTTCATTAGAAGATACTACTACTTTTGATTCTTCTGAATTCACATTTACTGTTTTATCTTCAGCCGATGAACTTTCTGAAGTTACAGTTTCTGTAATTTCATCTGCTTGAAATATTGCCTTTTTTTCATTTGTTTCTTCTGTGTTAGAAACTTCTTCTACTTTCACTTCTTCGGCAATATAGCCCCTTTCTATTGTAACTTCAAAAACAAAATGTTTTAGTTCAGGTTTTACGAAAATGATTTTCCTTCTCTTCTGTAATTCCTGCTGCTTCTCCTTCGCTTTCTTTATAGCTTCCATTGCTTCATTCATTTCCTTTTCCAAATCTGCCTTTTCCTTAGCTCCTTTAACAGCAGGCTTGCCTTTCTCCTGCGCTACTATTTCACCAATCTTATCACACAACTCTTCAGCCTCTTTTGCCTTATTTTTTGCCTGTTCATATTCACCGTTTGCAAGAAGTCCTTTTGCTTCGTCAATTTTTGCTTTAGCTTCCGCAAGCATATCCTTTGCTTTTTCCTTTGCAACCCTGTCATAACTCAAGTCGTTGTATTTCCTTTCAACCCCTGATACATATGAACTTGCATCTTCGTAAGCTGTTTTAGACTTCTGCAGAAGATCTTCAAGTTTAGGTTTCAATTCTTTACCTGCCCAGTATACATTTTCAAATTTGTTGTCATCCATATCCATTTTCATTAACTGAAATCTCTGGGAGCAATCTTCATAAGCTTCACTGTCCACATTAAAACCAAAATACCTGTCAACTTCATCCATTAAATTTCCACATGAATTAAACAATGAAACTGCTCCATTAGTTATGGAAAGATGATAGGCTAAAGTTGCTTTTTCCTTGGAAACTATAGCTTTTTCTTTTGCCTCCTTATTTTTCTTCTTACTTAAGAAATCATTAGCATTTTGAAATTCGCTTTCAGCTTCCTTAAAAGGCTCTTCCGCATAAACTGGAGCTTCAACGCTTCTTGCCCTTTCAATAGCAGTTTTTGCATCTTCAATTTCTTTAACAGGAGCGGCTTCCCCACAGGAAAATAAAACTAATGCCAGAACACCTCCTGCTATGAGTATTAATAACTTTTTCATCTTTATCCTCCTTGGTAACTTATTTATAAAATCAGAAAGAAAATTACCTTCTTATTTTAAAGCATAGAATTAATCCTATGCTAGTTAATGTCAGCCATAAAAACTTTTTATTCACATTTACTTTATAACCTGTTAGAGGGAAACTTTTTAAATGTATTTTTTTATTATATTCTAACCCGTTTTTCAATAAATGTAAAGTATAACACATTACTTTATTAATTTTCCTCGAAATAGTACACATAAAAAAAACACAGACAAAAAGACCTTAAAAAACTGGTGTTGTTTATTCTTTGCCCATTGATTTTATCAAAAATTAGAGTTTTGCCAAAAACAGGCATTTTCTAACTTTCTTAACAACAGTATATTAGAAAACACTCTTTGTAAGTTTTTATGAAAATTTCATAAAATCAACAGGCAATCCTGATATACTTTTGTTTTAAAGATTATCCTTTTACCCAAACCCCTGATTATTTTTTACCCACCCTCCATCCTGTTTTCCCTATTCTCTAGGGGAATTAATATATTTACTTAACAAGAAGTTTATTATAAATTTCAATATACTTTTTAGCAGATCTTGCCCAGTCCCATCTTTCTTTCATACCCTCTTCAATCATTCTGTACCATTTTTCAGGCTCATTCCTATAAACGGAGATAGCTTTCGATAGCGTATGAAAAAATTCCTCAGGAGAATATCGTTCAAAAAGAAAAGAATTTTTGCCATCCTTTAGTGTATCGGCAAGACCTCCTGTCTTTCTTGCCACAGGTATAGTCCCATATCTTAAGCTGTAAAGCTGGTTAAGCCCGCAGGGTTCAAATCTTGATGGCAGTATAAAGATATCAGCTGCCGCTTCAATATAGTGTGATAAGGGAATATTGAACTCTATAAAAGCAAGTAAATTTTCCGGATAAATCTGTTTTAACTCATTAAATTTTAGCTCATATTCCCTTTTTCCTGTGCCAAGAACAACGAAATAAATATCTAGTTTCATAATATCATCGATCACACGAAATAAGATATCAAAACCTTTTTGATCAACAAGTCTTGAAATTATGGAAATCAAAGGATTAGAAACATCGGGATTTGCTATGCCGTACTCTCTTAAAAATTTTTCTTTGATAATTTTCTTTCTCTCTATTGTGTCAAAATCATAGTTAATACCAAACTTTTCTTTAAGATAAATATCTATGGATGGATCCCATTCTTCATAATCAACTCCATTAACAACGCCGAAAACCTTTCCCTCGTCAGCTTTTTTCTTTATTATTTCCTCCAGTCCATTTCCATATTCTACAGTCTGAATTTCCTTTGCATATGTTTCGCTTACTGTTATGATACAATCAGAAAAAACTATTCCCCCTTTAAGTAAGTTTAAATAACCATAGAATTCCAGTTCTTCTTTATTAAAGTGTTTCCAATCAAGCCCCGTAATATAATATTGGTCAATAGAAAAAATTCCCTGATATGAAAGGTTATGTATTAACAAGACTGATTTAATCCCTCTGTAAAAGTTATTAAGTTTCTGTTCGGTTTTTAAATATACAGGAATAAGGCTTGTTTGCCAGTCATTAACCTGAATTATATCGGGCTGATATGAAATAACTCTCAGTCCTTCTAAAACAGCCCTGGAAAAAAACACAAATCTTTCCAGACTATCGGGATAGTCATTCTTTGTTTCCACATCTACATAGATGCCCTCTCTATCGAAATATTCTGGTTGGCTAATGAAGTAGTATACAACATTTTTGTAATTTAACTCATAAATTTCGCCATTTACAGCTCTGTTGCCAATTTTTATCTCAAAATTGCTTAGAAGGGTTGGTTTTAACGAATGTTCATTCAGATAGTTTTTTACTGTAAGATAGAAGGGAATGACAATTCTTACATCGGATTCGGGCAACAACTTTTTTATACTCTGTGCAAGCGCACCAACAACATCCGCAAGTCCCCCAACCTTTGCGAAAGGAACAGCCTCACTTGCTACAAAAAGAAATTTTAAATTATTTTTCATTCCTCACTCCATAAGATATGTTAAAACAAATATTATAAATGTCAAGAAAAATATTTATTTTCACTAAAAATTAATAAAAATCAAAAAATTTTTTAAAAATTTAAATGAATTAATTTATTTTTTCATCTTCTTATTTATTTGTAATCATTTTTGTTCCCCTTGATACAGGCAAACATATTGTAAACACAGTCCATCTATCCTTCTGGCTTTCCACTTTTATATCGCCATTGTGTTCTTTTATAACTTTGTAGACTATGGTGAGTCCCAGTCCGGTTCCATATTCTTTTGTTGTATAATAAGGCTCGAAAATCTTCTGGAGTTTATCCATTTCTATACCCACACCGTTGTCAAAAACCTTTACAACAATTGCATCCTTACCCTTGTCATAAAATGAGGAAACTTCTATTAACTTTTTCTCTTCATTATCTTTTGTAGTCAGTGCTTCTATTGAATTTTTTACAATATTTATTAAACCCTGTTTTAGATAATCTTTATCCACAAAAATTTTTGGTATATTTTCCAGCTTGGTTTTTACAGAAATATTTTCTTTTTCAAATTCAGGTTTTAATAAATCTAAAACCTCAAGGATTATTTCATTTATGTTTTCAAATTCAAGCTTTAATTCCCTTTTTCTTGCGGTAATTAAAAAATCATTTACAATTTTAGCAAGTCTCTTCTGCTCTTCGTCAATAATGTTAATATACTCATGAACATCCTGTGGAATATTTATCAACCCATTTTTTATTTTTTTCTTGATTATCTGAGTGTAAAGGTCAATAGAAGTGAGTGGATTTTTTATTTCATGTGCTATTCCTGCTGCAAGCGTATTTAGGGCAGAAATTGATTCCATATTCTTTAGCTGAAGCTGGATTTTCTTATCTTCGGTTATGTCTCTAATTCTTATTATATAGTATGTTTCAAGTAAAAACTTTTCGATGGAATAGTATCTTTCTTCATTTCCATGCTGAACTAACTCAGACTTTTCATAACCTTCCTTATCTTTTATGAGAAGGATAAAATCAAGTATAGTTTGATTACCAATAAACCTGTAAGATTCTTCAATGAAAATTGGCAGTTTTATATTACTTATATCAAGAATGGTTTTTGCTTTATTGTTTAAGTGAAAAATTTTTTCATTATCCATTACTATAAATGCATCATCTAAAAGATCAAGTATATTCTTAAAAATTCTTCTTTCTGTCTCAAAGGATTGAAGAATATTTTTTATATCTGTTTCATCAAGTTTAGATATATTTTCTAAAAACTTGTAAAAGAACTTATTTTGCAATTTTTTCTCCCCCCAACTTTATTTAATTTTTCAATTATTTTTTTTCTTTTACATCTTGCCGATAAATAATATAATATGTATTCATCAAATTGTAAAAAAAATAAAAAGAAGAGTTGTTTATGCCTTTAAAACAGATACCAAAAGCAAAAAAAGAAGCTTACAATGCAATTGTAAAGGATCTGAAAGAACAGGTTGAATTACTTGAGAAAAAAGCCCAGAAAATGGAAAGAGAAGCGATAAGAACAAAAAATCTCAACAGCGGTTATAAGAAAATAGTATCTGCAATGACTTACCTTGATACTGTTCAGATATACTGCAAAATGAACGAATACAGTGTTCAGATAATGGATATTAAAAACGATCTTTATCTTACCACATCAAGAAAAAATATTTACCAGGCAATTAAAATACTTGAATCAATTTTCACAAATATTGTTGACACATCTCTTACTGAAAATGAAGAAATATTAAAGCAATTTTCCCTGCTTACACCAAAAAGGATCTTGCATATCATAAAAAAAATTGAATACTGTATTGCCCTTGTTGAGTATGCCGAAGGTGAAAATTCCAAATGGAAATGGACATTTGTTGAACTATACGGGCGACTTGCTGTTCTTTCAAAAAATATGATAAATTTTAAGGAGTATGTAAACAGGATGTTCGATGCTACCGACCCTGATTATGAAACAATAAATGAGTTAGTTCAGACATGCAAAAGACTTGTTGAAGCCGCGGCACAAAAGTATAGAACAAAGTATGAGCTTTCGACAAGAGATATTACTGATATGAACAAGGGTATAGACCTTTTAAACCAGTTGCTTAAGATAAACATCATTCTAAATGAACAGGAACAGGCACAGGAAACCAAAAAAGTCATAGAAAAATGGAAGGACAAACTTGAAATGGATATAAGAAAAAAAGAAGAAGAAGCAAAAAAAGCAAAACAAGCTGCCCTTGCTCCAAAGAAAAAGTAGTTTTAATTACTGTTTTTCCTTTCTTCAAGAAAAGCCTTTCCTATTTTCAGTAGCTCTTCTTTCTTATTTAATGAAGGATCATCTAAAACTTTCTGAAGCATAAATTCAAGCATCTCTCCAATAATTCTGGATGGTTTGAGATTAAAATAATTCATTATATCGTAACCATCAATGTCTAAGTCAGTAACCTTAAGTGCATTGTCCTCTTCTATTACCTTCTGTATCCTTTTATTGAACTTTTCAAGAATCTCAGCTTCCCTGTTCTTCATTCCACTGCCTATTCTATCACCTTTTCTTAAATCAAAAAGGTCTTCCAGAAATTTTAAGTCCCCATCAAATTTTCTTAAAAACCTTCTAACCGCACCATCTGTCCATTCATCCGTGTAATAAAACATATGAAGTCTTATAAGCATCTTTACAGTTGTTATTTCAGCATTACTGAACTTAAGCCTTTTTAAAATCTTTTCTGCCATTCTTTCGCCGATTACCTCATGGTTGTAAAAAACATTACCGATACCATGTTCAAGTGCATATTTTTTGGCTCTTGCCTTACCTATGTCATGAAGTAAGCCTGCCAGTCTTACAAGTGGCTTACTCTTTGGAATTGCATCACAGGTGTAGAGATTGTGATAGTAAATATCATATCTGTGAAACTCATTTTGCTCCACTTTGTATCCTTCAAGTAACTCTGGCATAAAAATTTCTAAGATCCCGGAATCCCTCATAAGTTCTATACCCTTTGAGGGTTTGTCTGCTTTTGAAAGGAGTTTCATTAATTCGTCCTTGATTCTCTCCATCGATACCTTCTTTACAACATCTAAAGCTATGGGTATGGCGTTAAAAGTATCTTTATCAATTTCAAAATTCAACTGTGCTGCAATTCTACATGCCCTTATAGGTCTTAAACCATCTTCATTAAACCTTTCAAGTGGATTGCCTACAGTTCTTATAAGCCTATTTTTTAAATCCTTAAGACCACCAAATGGATCGAGCAGACATCTGCCAAATACATCGTATGCCATCGCATTTATAGTAAAATCTCTCCTTGAAAGATCTTCATAGAGCGAAGTAGCAAACTTTACTTCTTTAGGATGCCTTCCATCCTCATAGTTTCTTTCAATCCTGTAAGTGGTTATTTCGTAGTTTACATACTTATCCCCGTGCTTTATAACCAAAGAGACTGTACCGTGCTGAATACCCGTGGGAACTGTAAAAATTTTGCTTTTCTTTCCCTCATTTTTGAAAAGGGAAATAACCTCATCCGGTGTAGCACTGGTAGTAAAATCAAAATCCCAGTCTATGTTTTTATCCCCATAAGTTATTAAATTTCTTACAGCTCCACCAACAAGAAAAATCTCATAGTTACTATCAGTAAATTTTTTGACAATATAAGCTATATCTTCTGGTATCCCAGAAGGAAAGAGATCAATTTTTATACTCTCTGGCTTCAAGTATTCTCTCCTTAAGTAATATTTTAGCTTTTTTTCTTGAATTTTGCAAAATGGGAAAAACTTAACTGAAAAGTCTATAGTACTCTATTCCACTTTCCCTTTCTATTGAGAAGGAGATTCCCTGCTTGAGGTTTTCCAGTGTAGAAGCAATAATAACACCTTTTTTGGCCCTCGTTATTGCAGTGTATAAAATCTGACGATTAAGGACAGCTGGTTTTTCACTTTTACCCACAACAAGCATTACCCTTTCATACTCAGAACCCTGACTTTTATGTACAGTGATTGAAAATGCAAGACTGAAATTTGGAAGCATATCTATAGAATACACCCTGTAGTCATTTTCAATATTAAATACAGCCTTCATGCCATCTTTGAATTTTAAAACTACACCGATATTACCATTGAAAAGAGAAAGATTGTAATCATTCTCATTTATAATTACTGGCACACCGTTTGTTACATAAAAATACCTTGCACCAACTTTAGTTAAAAAGTATTCCATTCCAAGCTCATTAATTTTTCTACATCCATAAAGGCCTATGTTTGTGGTAGAAAGTATCTTTCCACTATTAAGGGTATTAAATATCTCTTTTAAATATTTTTCACAATTTGATAATTCAGTGGATAAAATATCGCCAAAAATCTTTATACTTTGAAAATAACCATCACCAAACTGCCTTTTAAGCCAGTTAAAAACAAGATTCTTAAAGTCCCTGTAATCTTTATACTCATAAAGAAAGATCCTGTCACTCTCTGTAAAAAATTTATTAAGATTTTCCTGTGAAAGCATTTGTATTTCAATATCTGTTCTACCAGCATTTACAAGTTTTGCAAATTCCTGCAAGCTTTTTTCACTTCTGAAACTTTTTTCAAGTACTACTATATGGTCGTTAAAACCAGACTCTGCAATAAGATCTTCCCTTGCAATTCCCTTAAGAAGTGAAGAAAATCTATTCTTATAATCAGATGGGACAAGCTTTGCTATAAATGCCCCTGCCTCAACAGAAGGAAGCTGATCTTTATCCCCTATAAGTACAATCTTTGCAACATTTGAAATGGCCTCAAAGAGATGTTTTAAAAGCTTAATATCTATCATTGAAACCTCATCAACAATTACAACCTTATAGGGTAACTTATTTTCACTGTTATAGCGAAAACTATCTCTAAAGAAAGTATAACCTAAAAGCCTGTGGATGGTTAAAACCTCAACTTCTGCTAATAAACTATTGTCCTTAATTGTTTCTTTAATTCTCTGTGAGGCTTTTCCAGTAGGTGCTGAAATTACTACATCAGAGGGTTTGCATTTATTTCTTGAAATTAAAAACTCAAGCAAATACTTTATTATTGTTGTCTTCCCTGTCCCTGGCCCACCAGAAATTAGAACAAAATTTTTAATTACTGAAAGAAATATTGCCACCTTCTGAAGTTCATCGAGATTACTTGCTTCATTAATTAAGTAGTCAGTGATTTCCTGCTTTAATCCATCTTCATATTCTTTATTTTTTGCAACGGAGATAAAATCTTCAATTATAGCTTTAACTTTGTCTTCGCTCTCAAAGTATTTTTGAAAATAAATCAAGTCTTTTTCTTTATTAAATATTACAGGTTTATACTCCTGCGGAGAACCAACGATTTCAGTATACTTATTTATGTTGTTTTTAAACTCTTCATAAAGCCATTGTGGATTTTCAACACCAAGTGATTTCATTAAATCGTAAAAAGTGTCGTTTATTCTTACACAAACACTTCCATTATTAAGGTAGATAAACATTGTTGTAAGTATGGCAATTAGATTTTCATCAGGCTTGTTGCAGAAAGAAACAAGGTCTTTTAATGTAAAGATATAACTCCACGGAAAATCAAACCTTTCTCTTACAATTGAAATATATCTTTCTAATATTTCATTCATTCAATCCTCTTCATCAAGCAAAATAATCTATTTCTAAAGCATTTCTATAACTTTCTTTTACTTCCGAAATAATGCTGCATAATAACTTATAGTCAAATTCTTTAAAGAAGATACCATTTTTACTACCTGCTTTTATACCTCTTAAGAAAATGTATAAGACCCCACCAAATCTATCCTTAAAATTTCCATAGACACCCTTCAGATACTCCAGCGTTGCAAGCATATATATTTTATACTGTAAACCATAGTGTTCTTCAACAAAATTATAAAAACTATCTCCTTCATATTCATCAAGTATATTTGACTTCCAGTCAATAATATAAAACTTTCCATTATATTTGAAAACAAGATCGATTGCCCCTGTAAGAAAGTATTTATTATCAAGCCTGTAGTAAAAATCAAGCTCGCTTAATCTTTCCTCTTTTTTTAAATTGCATAGCTTAAAACCATCAAATATTTCAGTTGTAAGGGTATTAAATACAAGTTCTGCCACCCTCTCTTTTACTTTTTCAAAACTGCTGTCTACAATTATAAACCTCCTTAACCATTTTTCAACAACTGCACCAACAGAAGGAATATTTAAAAACTCACCTGCATCCTTTAAACCACATGCCTGTGTAAAGTCTATCTCCTCAAGTATACTATGAAGTAAAGTCCCCACATCCACTCCTCCAGGCAAAAGTTCTTCTGCATAAGAAGAATTTTCTTCCTCATCCTCTCCCCCGATTTCTTCTATTATAACCTCACCTTTGTCACCATAAAGTTTTTTCTTTATACCACTGAAGGATGAAATATAACTGCTTTCTGAAAGGTCTATATCTTCTAATAAATTAATCTGGATGTCTTTTACTTCTTCTGCTTCTTTCAAAGAAATAGACCCTTCAGAATGATCTAAAGGTAGAGATTTAACTTCAAGTAAACCCTTCTCTTTTAATTTCAACACTCTTTCCTTAATTTCCTTACTCATTACATCCCAGCTTCCTCTGCTTCTTGTATTTGATACATTTGCAATACAAAAATACAAAGAATATTTAGCCCTGGTAAAAGCCACATAATACAATCTTTTTTTTTCTTCATTCTCTGCTTTATTATGAAGTTCTTTAACCCATGTATTGTGGTTGTTATTTTTTATCACATATCGGTAAACATTTTCATAATAATATTTGTAGTAATCATATTTATTCTTTTTTGTAAATCCATCACCAATGAAAACAATGTTTCCTTCAAGACCTTTTGCCGAATGTATTGTAAGTATTTTCACATAGTTTGCATCGTCCTCTACCCATACCTTTCTACTCTCATTTTTTATAAGATTTTCAAACTCCATCAGAACACCTGATATGTTTAAATTTTTCCTGCTTGCCACGTCTTTTATAATCTGTGCAATCTGAAGATATCTCAAAACCCTTTGCATTGCAATATTTTTACTGTACTTATTAAACATTCTGTAAAACATCTCAGATTCATAGAAAACAGAATCAAAGAGTAAACCCCATTTTTTATCTCTGGCAAGTAGAATCCACTTCTCCAACAGATTAGCTTGAAAACCCTTATCCTCTTTTTCCATTATGTTAATAACTTCAGTTAAATCTAAATCAAATATTTCAGAAAGAAGCAACCTCTTTTTCAAAATAACTTCATCTGGATAAGTTAAATAATAAAGGAGTACCTTAATAGTAAGAACTTCATATCCACTGAAAAGACTACCTTCCCTCTCAAAAAATTTAGCCTTTATGCCAGTATTATTTAATTCCTTCTCATAATTCATTGCCTTTTCTGATGTTCTACACAGTATGAGTATATCAGAAGGAAGTATTTTTCTTCTTTTCCCATTTTCATAAATGTAAACATCAGAGTAGACAAGCCTTTTTATCTCATTTACAACAAATTTAAGCCAGATCTCAAAGGCATCAGATAGTTTTTCTACATTTAATACAAAAGCATTAAAAGGCTCAATTTTATCATCATACTCTTCATCCTTCTGGTACTCAACTGAAATCTCTTCGTCACTTTGAACTAAACCTTTATTATCACCATCTGTAGCAAACCAGTTGTTTATTTCACCATTATGGCTTTTAAAGAATATTTCTAACTTCTCTCCAAGCCGTTTTGTGGTTCTAAAGTTTTTCTTTAACAAATAATGCTGACCGCCACTTTCAAGAATCTTTTGCTTTGCTTTTAAATAGGTATAAATATCTCCACCTCTGAAGTTGTATATAGCCTGTTTTGGGTCTCCAACTATAAAAATCCTCGATGAGAGGTCAGTACCAAAGCAAAGCTTTTCAAAGATTTTCCACTGCAAGAGATCTGTATCCTGAAACTCATCTACAATGATGTATTTATACTTTGAAGAAAGCGAGGATGCAAACTTGCTATTGTTTTCGAGTGCATACCAGACACTCCTTATCATATCATCGTAAGTAATAATTGAAAATTCCTGTTTGAATTTTTTCTCTTCCTCAAAAAACCTCAATATGAGATAATATTCTAAAAAAGATTGAAAATTTGTATTCTCTCTATGACTTTCAAGATAGTTAAAGAGAGCATCTACACTTTCAAACTCTTCATCAATTCCATCTATAAAAATCTTATGTCCCTTTTCTTTCACAAAATTCTCAAGTACAGCATTTACTTCATCTTCAACTCTATCAGGTTCAATTACTGCATCATTTTCAGAAGTAAGAAACCTGTTTGCAAAACCATCTATTTCCTTAATCATTATTTTTCTTAAAATTTTCTTTCTTGGAACGACTCCAGGTTCACAGCTAATATTTACCCCTGTATCAAATGGGTAGTTTTTAATTATGTAGTTACAAAAGCCATGGATGGTAAAAATGTTCGAACTATCAAAATCAAGGTATGCTTTCTTTAAATTTTCACTTATACTGCTCTGATTTAAGATTTCTTCCCTTATTCTTACTTTCAATTCTTCTGTGGCTTTTTCAGTGAAGGTAAGGACAAGTATTTCGTTATGAGATGCCCTACCCTCCCTTACAATTTTAGTAAAAAGTTTAGATATGGTATATGTTTTTCCTGTTCCTGCCGATGCCTCAATTACACCATTCTTTCCAGTATCTATACTTTCAGGGCTATCAAGAATTTTTATCCCACTCACTTGACACCTCGATATTCTCAACAATTTTTTTTAGAATTTTTACCCTTGATTCTGGATCATCTGGTATAAATTCTGAAAAGTTATTTTTCATCTTTATGACTTCTGGAACATCAAAATAGCTATATTCATTATCTAATTCTTTCATAATTTTTTCTAAGATCTCATTCTTTCCGTATGAAGAAAGAGAAGAGATAATTCTAAGTGGCAAAAGATGAAAATTATCTTCATCTAAGTAATAGCTTAAAAGTGACTCAAAATCACCTCTATCTAAAGGACTTAAAATTAATTCATTTATCTTACACTCTTCATCTATGTATATGATTCTGCCTTTTAAATCTGAAACATTGTATGCCATAGCACTCAAAAAAACTTTAAGATAAACAACGTCCCCTGTGGTCTTTAAAAAAAACTCTTTATTATTAACCTTTTTGTATTTCACAGACACAATATCCTTTCCATCAAAAAAAACATTTTCAATTTCGCCGTAAAGTCTTACACCGCAAACCACAGGAGAATTAAAATACTTAACATTTTCACTATCAAGATGAGTTCTATCATCAATAACAATTTTTAACAAAGAATACTTTTCATTTAAAATGTTATTCAGTTTTTCTCTAAGTTTAACCTCCAGTTTTTCTGTAAAAAGATTATTTTTAATCAACTCTTTCAAATAATTGCTTTCAGGTATCTTTCCCGCATAGTAGTAATAATCCAGTATGCAGTTAGCTACAGAAACAAGTTTTGAATTCTTATAATCTTTAAGCCACTTTTTAATCACAGTATTTGCTACTGTATTTTTTTCGTAATTTTCAAGCTCAATATTCCTTAATTCAGAAGCCTTTATTTCTATATCTTCCACATCGTAAATACCAGCCTTTACTTTAAGCATTTCCTCAACAGGATTTCTTGCAAATTCGGCAAGACTTTTTAAACTTAACCTTTCTAATTTTGTTTCACTTTTAGAAGAAACAATCCTCTGGCTTTCTTGCTTGAAAATCTTTTTATAAAAAGCCGGCATAGAATTAAGTAAAGAGAGTATCCTGTGAGGAGTAAAATATTTGTCACTGAATTCATTTTCCTCCTTTAAGTTAAACGAATAAAGCGAAAGACGAGTTACCTTAAACTCTTCTTTTAGAATTTTTTCATTAATTAAATCAATAAATGTAGAGAGTGTACTTGATGGATAAAGCTCTACATCTTCTTCAGGATTTCTTCCCACATAAGAGATATAAACCTTATCACAGGCATTAAGTATTGCCTCAATAAACAGAGAATTGTCAGAGTGCCTTCTGTCTATATCATTGTACTTTACTTTCAGATTTCTGAAGTTTAGATTGCTTTCATCTATTTTCCCGGGAAATTCGTTTTCGTTCATCCCAAGGATATAGACAATCCTGAAAGGAATGGATTTCATCTGCAGAAATGTAGAAACACTCACACCATTAAAGAGGGGACTCCTTGAGACAGGCAAAACCCCGGTATCAAGGTCAGAAATGTGAAAGAAATATTCATCAAAGCTGTATTTTCCACTTTTTAGACTTTCTATCTCATCTAAAAGCTTTAAATTTCTTTTAAAAAGAATTAAAAGATGTTTTTCTTCAGGAAACTGTTCTAGTGAAATAAAATCCTCGCAAATTTTCTTAATCAATTCATTCCACTCTGAAAAAGTATGTTCTTCTTTAAGCACCTCGTTGAAGAATAAAAGTTTTTCTACAACACTTATAAACACATCAACCTTTCTAAAATCTGTAAAGCTATCGTAGTAAGGAAGAAAATCTCTGTAGACATAATCATCTTCATAAGAATGCTTTTCCATTATAAGTCCCAATCTTGTCCTTTTAATTCCATGCGAAAACGAAGTAATCTTCGCATCTTCGTCAAAAATTCTTAAGTTTTCTATCCATATTCTTATTTTTGCAATATCCCTTTCCTCAATATTGAACTTCTTCATCACAAGAGGATTACTTAGAAGATAGATAAATTCTTCCTTTGAGAAACCGGATTTAAAAAGTGAGTAAAGGGATTTTAAAAAACTGTTAAACAGACTTTCTGTGAATGTATTTTTATTGTAGATAAAAAATGGGATTCTCCCATTCTTTTTTATTTCAGGATGGGAGAGATACGGATTTCTGCTGAAGGTTTCATTGATTATGCTGTGATACTCTCTCAGATCAGGAACAACAACCAGTATGTCGTCAAAAGTTAAATCCTTATTATTTTCGATATTGTAAATAATACTTCTATAGACAGCCTCAACCTCTTGATACCTTGAAGAACAGGCAATTATCTTCAGGCTATCATCCTGTGTATACTTTTTTTCCCATCTGTGGTATAAAAATAAATTTTTAACCCCACCTAATAGATTGTCTTTTTCATCTTTCCTCCATTTTATGGAAAGCTCATCCCTGGTTAAATTTTTTTTAATCAAAAATGAAGTTGCTATCAGTGGATAATTAAAATCGTCAATTAGATCGTACTCTCTTGTCATGGGAACAATTCTTTCATTTCCATTTTCATTTTTAACCTTAAAATGGAAGGATTGAAAAAAGTCAAATGTATTTTGAGAAGCAAAAACTTCACCGAGATAATTTGGCATAAAAAACTTTATATCAATGTAATCTTTTAAGAATAAAAGCATTTTAAGATGAATTTCTGAAATCTGGGAAAAACCAAATAAATAGATTGTTTTTATCTCACTTTTAAATTCAAGATTTAACTCATCCTTCTTTTTATTTTTCACATCTTCATAAAGCTGAACAAGTGTAGTATATCTGTTTTCTTTACCCTTAAAAAACTGTTTTTCAAAGAATATCTTAGAGTAAATTTCCCTTTCAAAATCCTCAAATCTTGCATTTTGCGAACTTCCATAAGCCCACTTTTCATTTTTCCATAGAAAGATGATCTCTTCAAACCTGTGATATTCGTATTCCCTGAAAAGGTTTGAAAGTTTCACTGCAATATGCCAGAGATACTCCTTTTTATAGTGCAATGAAACATCTTTTTTTTGAATTATACTAAAGATTTCAGCATACTTGTTCTGAAATTTCTCATCAAGAAGAATGGAGAAAATAAGTGAGGTAAGTAAAATTTTATTTTTTTCAAAAGAAAGAATTACAAGATCTTCTGGCTTGAGATTTAACATTTTTGCAAAAATAAAAGAAAGTAGATGCTCAAGAAAGTAAAATTTTAAGTTTACACACACTCCTTCAACTGTAAGAAAATGATGCTGAATTGTTTTACTCAGGTTTGCACTTGATACTGCAATGTGAAAGGTATCGAAAAAATCTTTTCTATTGCTTTTTATATCACTGTAAAGACAGTCAAGAAGAATAGTTACATCGTTCGAAATTGTAAGATTGAAAGGCATACAAAAAATTATAAGGTAAGTGCTCCTGAAAGTCAAAAGAAAGACTTAATTTGTTTAAAAAAAAATTACCCCTAGGGGGAATCGAACCCCCGTTGCAGGGATGAAAACCCTGTGTCCTAACCACTAGACGATAGGGGCACAATCAAATAAAGTTTGGACTAATATTATAATGAAATATTTAAAAGTTGTCAAATTTTTTAAAAACTTATTCAGATTTAAAAAAGCCACGAAAGCTTCACCAGAGACAAGTTTTAATTTACACTTGTAAAAAGTTTATTTTTAAGTGCTGAACCTTTGTATTGATATACCTCAGCACTTGCCTTTTCATAATAATCAACGGCTGTTCTGATCTTCCCCATAGCCTCATAAGCCTGTCCAATGTAAAAATACACAAGAAAATCAGAGATGTGTTTTTCCAGTAGTTTGTTACCGAGAGTTATAACTTTTTCATACTCTTTTTTTTCAAGGGCACTTTTTAATTCGTTTAATTCATACTCTTTTTTTGAGAATTGAAAAATTAGAAGAAAAGCTATAATGAAAAAAAATCCTAAAATTCCTATTAATATTGTAATTTGTTGCCTCCTATTTTGTTAATTATCTATCTTATCGGAAATAAGAAGTCGGAAGTTTATTTAGCTTGCACTTTGAATCTTCAGTAAAGTAAGAAGACATAAATTAAACATTTTCAAGGTTTCAGGAAATTAAAAAAAGCTATAAAATACAACCCTTCAAAAATTTGTTAAATAAAAAATACTATTTTATAATAATTTTACCTGTTAAAAATACTCTGTTGTTTTTAGCAATTGCAACAGTTAGTGCTTCTTTCTTATAAACCTTTGGGGCAGAAATGACAGAATTCAGTTTTCCAGAAGAAATTCTTTTAAATCAAAAAGCTTTTCATTCTTCTTCTTTTGTTGATGTAATTTCTCCAGAACTACTGTCTTTTAAAGTTATATGTAAAAATAATGAATATTCTAGAATTAATCTCATAGTATTTATTGATGATATGCCCATAGTTAAACATGGAAATCTTATCTACAGAGACGAAAAATCCGAGTACTACCTGTTCAAGTTTGAAACTCAGAAAAATAATAACACTTTCCTTTACTATTTCGAGCTAAACTGTCATAATGGAGAAGTAGAGTACTTAGGGAAAAATGGTGTTTATAATGAAGAATGGAGGATAGAAAGCTTTGAATACTTCTATCAACCAGCATCTTCAAAGATAATTGATATAAATCAATATAAGAAAATAATGGAAGGAATTTTAATCCTTGACACTGAATTCAGTCAAAAATTAAAGGAGATTACAGATGAATTGCAAATAAATTACATTGTTACAGAAAAAACTCAAAATAATGAGGAAAAATCAGGCAAATTTAATGTATTGACTTTAGAAGAACTGGCTTCTAAATTCTTTTTTATTAAAAAAGAAATTTTATTAGAGCTTTCAAATAATTTTCAAAACACCATAAAAAACTTTTTTGTAGAAAAATCTATACAGGCAAGAGAACTTGTTGCCACTCTGGGTAAAGATCTATTTTTCAAATCAATAACCCAAAATTTGTTAAAACTCAATATTATAGACAATATCCCCTTTAAACCTTCAAATACTGAAGAAATAAGCATAACTAAACTCCTTCTGGCATTTCAGGTTACTTATACAGGAATTCCTGCAATTTCATCCAGAAGCATTGAAAGATTTCCAGATGAAATAGTTTCATTTTATAAAAATCTTCTTAATATAAGAAGAATGAACCATGTTTTAAATACCGGCGATATTAGATTTGTGTTCTCAAATGATGATGTTTTTGGTTTTGAAAGAATTATAAACGAAAGTGATAAAGTTCTCATATTCTTTAACAGATCTAAAGAAAGTTTTACTATGGATGTAACCTCTTATCTTGGAAATGGCGATTTTATAGATATTTCAAAAGAACATCCCTTAAAAAGAAAAAGGATGTTTTCTTTATATCCAGAAGATTTTGTAATTTTAAGAAAAGTAAGGGAGAGATAATGCACAGGAAAGTCCAGATCACAGTTATAGGTGACAGTCAGGAAATAGAATTACATAACGAAATAGCATATCAACTTGGAAAATATATTGCAAAGCAAGGATGGGTATTAATAACAGGTGGTAAAGAAGGGGTAATGCATGCCTGTTCAAAAGGAGCAATTGAGGAAGGTGGAATAGTTGTTGCTATACTGCCGGATGAAAATCCAGATCTTGGCACACCTTATAAGACCATTGGTATTGCAACAGGCATTGGATATGCAAGAAATTCTATAAACATCCTTTCAGGAGATGTGATTGTTGCTATTGGTGGTGGCTCTGGAACACTTTCAGAAATTGCCTATGCCTGGGCTTACAATAAACCCATTATAGCTTTCAAAAACTGTAATGGGTGGAGTTCAAAGCTTGCAGACACCCAGATTGACAATAGAAGAAACGACAAAATAATCGGGGTAAATTCTCTAGAAGAATTAAAACAAAAACTTAAAGAAGAAGTAGAAAAAATTAAATAACCACCGGACCTAAACTCTAAACAAAATAAAACTAAGAACCAATCTTGTTCCTTCTCAATACAGCCGGTGTTTCAAAATCTTCTTCAACAAATTTTTTATCAAAACCAAAATAGTTTTCATATCTATTTTTTGCTCTTTGCCTTCTTATTTCGGAAATAGAAAGAACCCTTCTCTCTTCAATAGCATTTTCAACCACAAGTGGATTTTTCACATCCATCTGTTCTTCTCTCTGCAATCCAGTGGCTATAAGTATAATCTTAACTTTATCGCCCAGATTATCATCAACATTTAATCCCATTATTATTTCCGCATCAGATCTACAAAATTCTGTAATAGTCTGGGCTGCTTCATAATACTCACTCATTGAAAAATCACTTCCACCCACTATATTTACAAGGACAGCCGCTGCATTTTTAAAAGATGTATTTTCAATCAAAGGATTTTCTAAAGCAAGTTTAGCAGCCTCAATTGCTCTATTTTCTCCACCAGCAATTCCCACACCCATTATTGCTTCTCCTTTATTGGAAAGGACTGTCCTAACATCAGCAAAATCTACATTTATTATACCAACATCAGTAATAATACTCGAAATTCCCTGAACTGCATGTTTTAATACCTCATCAATCTTATGGAATGCCTGTTTAATATTTGCCTTCCTCTCAATTACTTTGAATATTCTGGAATTTGAAATAACAATCATAGTATCAACATTTTCTTTCAACCTCATAATTCCTTGCAAAGCCCTTTCCATTCTCTGTCTTCCTTCAAAATCAAAAGGTAATGTTACAATAGCCACAGTCAATACACCCATCTCCTTTGCAACTTTAGCAAAGACAGGTGCTGCACCGGTTCCTGTTCCCCCACCCATTCCGGCAGTTATGAAAACCATATCTGTTTTGTTAAAGAGAGCTCTTATTTCTTCAATATCCTCCTGTGCTGCTTTTTCACCAATTTCAGGTTTTGCTCCGGCACCAAGCCCCCTTGTGGCTCTCGTCCCAATTTGCATTTTGGTCTTCGCAAGAGAATTTTTCAAAACCTGTAAATCAGTATTTACAGCCACAAATTCGACATTACTCAATCCATCCTGAATCATTCGATTAATTGCATTACATCCAGCACCACCAATCCCAATAACTTTGATTTTTGTAATAGGTTCCTCAGCATTTTTCTCAAAAGGCAATGAACTTACATCTTCAAGATTTTCATATAACATTATCCCCTCCCAACAAAATTTTTAAAAACTAAAAGAATTCATTAAACCACTCTCTTATTCTTTCTATGATCGACTTAAAATTTTTATCATCATCTTTGGTATTTACAGGGCCAAGCTTTGGCAGGTGGTTTTTTGCATACAATGCAAGTCCAACAGCAGTTGAATAAACAGGGCTTTCTACAATATCTTTAAGCCCCGCTACACCTATTGGTTTACCAATTCTGACCGGCATACCAAAAATTTCTGAGGCGAGATCAACGATATAAGGAGTAAGAGCTACTCCTCCTGTTAATACAACCCCTGCAGCCAGATAAGGCTTAAGCTCACTTTTTTCAAACTCCATATTTACAAGTGACAAAATTTCTTCAATTCTTGCTTCAATAACTTCAACAAGGGTTTTTCTTTTCTCAACAGTTGGAGACCTTCCCCCAAGCCCAGGAATTTCAATCATTTCATCATCAGGAATATATTCAGAAATAGCAGCACCATACTTTCTTTTTATCTCTTCAGCAGAATTTGTGGGTGTCTTCAGCACAAATGCCACATCGTTAGTTATCTGATTTCCACCCAGGGAGATTACGCCAGTTTTTCTTGAACTTCCATTTTCAAAAATTATATAGTCTGTAGTTCCTCCACCTATATCTACAAGAGCCACGCCAAGTTCTTTTTCCTCTTCTGTAAGTACAGCCTGTGCAGCCGCAAGTGGCTCAAGGATTATATCGAGTGTTTCATATCCTGCTCTACTCACACTTTTTACTATGTTGTTTATAGATGTAGCAGCAGCAGTAATAATATTAACCACAGCTTCAAGTCTGACTCCTGTCATACCAACAGGATTTTTTATTCCATCCTGATTATCAACAATAAACTCCTGTGGAATAATATGAACAATCTCTCTGTCAACTGGAATCACTATAGCCATTGCGGCATCTATAACCCTTCTTACATCAGCCTCAGTAATTTCCTTATTTTTATCCGAAATAGCAATAACCCCTTTGCTCGTAATTCCTTCAATATGCCCACCTGAAATTCCTATATATGCACCTTTAACCTCTACACCGGCCTGAATTTCAGCTTTTTCAACAGATGAAGCAATGGATGAGGCAGTAGATTCAATATTTATTACTACTCCCTTTCTAAGACCCCTCGAAGGCACAAGTCCAACTCCAATTATCTCAAGTTCCCCCATATCATTTATTTTAGAAATTACTGTGCAAACCTTTGTTGTTCCAATATCCATCCCCACAACTGTTCTTATTTTCGATTCCAACTTATACCTCCATACAGGAAAATTATAAAAATTATTTTCCCGCACTAAAAAAGCTAAAATCCAAGGGCATTCTCACTTCTTAAATCTACAAAATTTATTTTTATACCCTCATTTTTTATTTTTTCAGCCATCAAAAATATTTTATCTAGCAAATTTTTATCAGGAATTTTCTTTCCTAAATAGAAAGTTACATTCTGAAGACCCTTCAAAAAAACATATACTCCGGAGTTTTTTTTCACAACCAGCTTGCTTATATTTGAAAGACCATCAAAATCCCCGAGATTCTTTAGAATATAACAGACAAAATCATCTTTTAATATCCCATTTTCTATACCAACCGAAAAATCAAGTTCTAAAACAGGAATTTTTTCATAAAATCCCTTTATAATAACTGCGCCATTTCCTCCCAGAAGATAATATTCACCATTGATGGCAAAATTGACAACAGGTTCATTTTCTGTCAGTATTACCTCAATCTTATCAGGCAAAATTCTTTTGACTTCGGCCTTTTTGATAAACGGATAGTTCTGGAGCTTCTTTGCAACATCTACAAGGTCAATAGCAAGGATACTATTTCCCATCTTAATTCCACTGAGGTAAATAACATTCTCCTTTGATACAAATTTATTATTTCTTACTATTATCTCCCTTACAGTAAGGGCTTCACTTTTCATTAACAATAAAAAAAAACCGTAGTGCACTGCTGCAATGAAAAACAGAAAAAAAACAACAATAAAAATCCTTGAAAAAATAATTTTTGCCTTAATCATTTTCATTTCCAGTTTACTTCTCCGCACTTCTAAGTATATATAAAACAAGCTCCTCAAAACTCATCCCTGCAGCTTTAGCCATCGCAGGTATATCACTTGTTTCTGTCATTCCCGGCAAAGTATTTACTTCAAGAAAAAAAGGATTCTCTTCCCTATCAAGAATCAAATCAAATCTCGCAACACCATATATATTCAAATCATAAAAGGCTGTTTTCAAATAACTTCTTATTTTTTCCTCGGTGTTTTTTGAAACCCTGGCAGGTAATTCCATAATGGTTTTTCCCTTTGTATACTTGGCTTCAAAATCATAAAACTCATTCTGAGGAAATAATCCAAGAAATGGCAATTCAATATATTCGTACTTTGTTAAAATTGAACCGACGGTAATTTCTTTACCATCAATAAACTTCTCAATAAAACAATCCTTATACTCATAATTCTCTAAAGTTTCCTTAAGTTCATTTTTAGAAGAGACCTTTTTAACTCCTATACTTGAACCCTCAGTATTTGGTTTTACAATCAGAGGGAAACCAAATTTAGATGCCTCTTCCACTGTCTTATCAAGATTTGAAAAATCTACATCTACATAGGAAGGAACAGGAATGCCTGATGCTTTTAGTATTTTCTTGGTAATCCTTTTGTTCATTCCAATAGCACTGCACAAAACATCCGGCCCTGTATATGGGATTCCCATAACCTCAAGTAATCCCTGAATGCAACCATCCTCTCCATATTTTCCATGGAGCATCACTACGGCAATATCTATTTTTTCTTCTAAAAGCCGCGAGGCTATATTCCTATCAACATCTATAGTTATACAGTTAAGTCCAAGTTTCTTTAAAGCATTAAAAACATTCGTCCCAGACCTTATTGAAATTTCTCTCTCAGAGGAAAGCCCACCTAACAAAACAGCAATATTTTTATCCTTATACTTTTTTAACTCATTATCAATATCAATCATAAAAACTCCATAATTGCCATAAGTATTAGATTAAACTCAAAATCATTCGCAAAAATTTTTTTAATATAGTATATTCTTTTTTTAAATATGTCAATAATTTTAAGAAAAAAATTTTTTTTAGTAGGATTTTTTTTACTACTATTTTTCCAAAAATTTCCAGATACCAATTTTTTTCTCTCTTGCTTTCTGTTCAAGTGTTGTATAATACTCACTTATACTATCCGGAGCAGTATGAAGATAATATGTTCTGGCAAGACCATTTACTAACATCAGTTCATTTACAACCTCCCCACCGTAAAATCTTACAACTATTGCAAGATACCTCTTAAAGTTATCCTTAGGTTTAGTATTTGGTATATACAAAATTACTTTTGTACTTTTTGGTAAAAGATTTTTCAAGTACTTATAAGCCCACCTGCCAAGATAGGTTAACTCCTTCGAGTTTGCCTCAAATTCTCTCTCATCTTTTAACATCTTTCTGTTGAATTTTGTCTCCATTGTGTCAATATAAAGAAGTCTCACTTTTTCCACTTTATTATCAATCTTCACCTTTAATGTGTCGCCATCTATAACCTTATCAATGTATCCAACCTTTTTGTAAAAATAACCAGTTTTTTCATAGTTGAAGGAATAAAGATAAAAAGGCAAAAGTAACATTATAAAAAAAAGAAAATCCTTTATACTTCTCATTAAAAACCCCCAGAAAGATTTTAACATATCTTTGAAAATGTGTAAACACACTTAACCTTTTAATATTAACTTTTTAATCAATAACATTTTTATGCAAAAATCCAGCTTGCACCTGAAAAATTGATTTTAATAAAAATTCCTTTATAATTTATTGAAAAAGCAAATTAAAAGAAAAATATGGAAGAGTTTGTTTGGTACCTTTACAAGGCTGAAAATCCAAATTTTCCTTACAGGATAACTATAAAAAATGGTGAGAGAATAATTGTTGACCTCAGAACAAAGGATAAGTGGCCAGGCCCAAAAGGAAATATTTTTTGTCTGAGGCAAAATCCAGATATTCAGGAAGACTTTACCGAAATTGAAAAAGTCCCGATCTTGTCGTTAAAAAGGTATGGTAAAAAACTAATAGTGGTACTGGAAAGAAATGTAAACAAAAGATGTGAATTTCTGTTTTTAAAAAAGAAATATAAAAACAAAGAAGGGGAATATGAACAAATTTTCTGGAGAACGCAAAAAGGACTTACAGAAAGAGGAAGAAATTTTAAGCTTTATATTCCTCAGAAAGCAAAAAATATAAAAATTCTCATTGATAAAAAAGAAAGATATGGCTGGAGCTTTAAATGTGAAACAAAAAAGGTTAACCTTCCTGTAGGAGATTATGCCCTCGAAACAGAAAAAGGTGTTATAGCAATTATTGAAAGAAAAACTTTCAACAATTTTGTAAGTGAAATTGCAAACCTTCAAATATTTTTACAAAAGCTTGCTGAGCTATCAAAATATAAGTACGCAGCAGTGGTCATAGAAGCAAATTATTCAGACTTTCTTAAGAAAACAGAATATTATTCACCTACATTTTTTTCCAGGGCTATAGGAAACATCCAGGCAGTATATCCATCCCTGCCGATAGTATTTGCTGGCAGTAGAAAGTACGCACAAAACTGGGTAATAAATTACTTTCAATTTGTATCAATGATAGAAACTGACACGCCTCTATTTACAGAACTGGAAGATAAGGAAGAAAAACTAACAAAACTTTCAATAAGTCTTGAAGAAAAAATACTATCACTTGCCCCTGTAGAATTTTTCATAGATGACTTAAAAGCTATTTTACCAAATTACAGCAAAATGGTCTTAAGAAAAGCATTAAAAAACCTTGAGATGGAAAACAAGGTTAGTGTATCAAAAAAGAAAAATAAACTTTACTTCAAAAAAATTATGGGGGAAGGAAAATGTTGAAATTCTTGATAGCAATTAGCCTTATATTAATTTCAATTTTTTTGATTATCGAACCAAAATGGATGCCATTTAAAAAAACAAGAGGCTTTGGGCTTATAGTACTTTGCTCTGGATTTGTTCTGCTTTTCATCTCTTCAATTTTAGTAATTCCAGCTGGAAATACTGGAGTAGCAATATTTTTTGGAAAAGTAAGTCCAAAGCCTTTAAAAAGTGGAGTAAATCTAATTCCACCCTATGCAAGTATTGTAACCTACTCAACAAGATTACAAGAAATCACACTTGAAAAGGAAAATCTCATAGAAGCAAGGGTACTTAACGGTTTAATTATAAAAATTGATTCTACCACCTTATACAGAATAAATGAAGAAAAAGCCCCTGAAATCTACTCTCTCTATGCCACAAACCTGGACGATCTCAAGGAAAAAATATTAATTCCCATAATAAGAACCGAAATTCGCAATATAGTAAGCAAATACACTGCTGAAGAAGTGTATTCTATAAAGAGAGAACAAATATCGAAAGAAATAGAAAATTCTCTTAGAGAAAATTTAAGTTTAGCAGGTGTTATTGTTGAAAAATTTCTGATAAGGGGTATTTTTCTTCCCCCTGACCTTGATGAAGCAATTCAGGCAAAGTTAAAAGCCCAGCAGGAAGCAGAGGCAATGGTCTATAAAAAACAAAAGGCGGAGGAAGAAGCAAGAATAAGAATTATTGAAGCAAAAGGATTATCAGAGGCACAGAGAATAATTAACTCTACACTTACTCCTTACTATATACAGCTTGAGGCAATAAGAATGTACAAAGAACTGGCAAGCTCAAGTAATACTACATTTATAGTTGTTCCTACAAGCCCTAACGCAACAGGAATACCATTAATCATTAATGGTGTAAAGTAATTAAAAATTTTCTTACCTCTCTATAGAAAAAGATGACAAACTTCAGAAAATAGACTAAAATATTTTTCCCCTGGAGGTAAAATGCCTTTTTCTGAAAATGCATTATTTATCCTTGAAAAATTCTATTACAAAAGAGACAGGGAAGGAAATCTAATTGAAAAAACACCAGAAGAATTGTTTGAACGGGTTGCTAATTTTGTAGCATCAGCTGAAAAAACACCGGAGCTCAAAAGAAAATACAAGAAAATATTCTTCGATCTGATGATGGAACAAAAGTTTATGTTTTCATCCCCTACCCTTTTTAATGCAGGCAGTGATTTTCCTCTTTCCTCAAGTTGTTTTGTTGGTGGAATGGAAGATGATATGAAATCAATAATGAAAGCAGCTATGGATACAGCTATCACATTTAAAGCCGGGGCTGGAATGGGATTAAACTTTGGCGTTTTAAGACCAAAGGGATTTCCTGTGGGAAGGGGTGGAACATCAAGCGGTCCTGTAAGCTTTATGAATTTATTTGATGAGGTGGGAGAAACTGTAAAAAGCGGTGGTGTAAGAAGAGCTGCCTTTATGGCAATGATGGATGTGTCTCATCCAGATATTGAAGAGTTTATAACATCCAAGGACTATGTGGCAAATTTAAAGAGGCAAAATCCAGGTATTGATATCCCTTCTGATTTTTTAGAAAATCTAATGGGGCAGATTTCTGAATACTTACTGACTTTTATTACTGACGAAAGCCTTGTAAATTCTTTAGCTTCAGAAATAAGAAAAAAAATCTTTGAACCCCTCTCAAATATGAATATCAGTGTTGCCATTACTGATGAATTTATGAAATGCGTAAAAAGTAATTCAGATTTTGAATTAAAATGGAAAAATAAATTAGTAAAAAAAGTAAACGCAAATGAATTATTCAAAAAAATTGCGGAATCTGCATGGAGAACAGGGGATCCCGGCGTATGGTTTATAGACAGGGCCAACGAATTTGACACTGTCCCATCCTTTGGAAAAATCCAATCCACAAATCCCTGTGGTGAACAGAGCCTTCACAATTATACAAGTTGTAACCTTGGCTCAATAAACCTCACAAAATTTGTAACTGATAGTAAGGAATTTGATTTTGAATCATTCAAAAAAGTTGTAGAGATTGCTACAAGAGGACTTGACAATGTTATTGATGTAAGTGCATTCCCCACAGAAGAATTTGAAATAAATACCAAAAAAATCAGACCTATAGGTCTTGGTTTTACAGGCCTTGCTGAAACTCTTTTTATGCTCGGAATAAAATATGACTCTGAAGAGGGCTATTCATTTGCATCTGAAATTTCAAAGGTAATGACCACAACCGCAATATTATCTTCAATAGAACTTGCAAAGGAAAAAGGAAGTTTTTCTTTAATTGAGGAAAATAAAACATCTCTTATAAATGTGGTAAAAAGATATTTCGATTCTGAAAATGAAAAAAATTTGATTGAAAAAGAAATCAGAGATTATGGAATTAGAAATTCAAACTGGACAACCCTTGCCCCCACGGGAACAATAAGTTTAATCCTTGATGCCTCAACCTATTCATTAGAACCACAATTCTCTCTGGCTTATACAAAGAATCTTGTAGACGGAGGAAAATTGTTATACATCGACCCTGAGTTCAAAAGGGCTATAAAAAATGACAAAAAACTTATAGAAAAAGTTATAGAAAATGGAGGCAGCTGCCAGAATATAACCGAAATACCTGAAAAAATCAGAGAAATTTTCGTTGTGGCCCATGATATTCATTACCTTGACAGAATAAAAATGCAGGCTGCAATCCAGAAATACATTTCAAACAGTATCTCTTCCACCATAAATCTGCCAAATGAAACAAGGGTTGAAGAAATAGAAAAAATTTATTTCTTTGCATGGGAAAATGGACTTAAGGGTGTGACAATATACAGAGATGGTTGTAAATCTTTTCAACCTATGACAAGCGTAAAAAAGAAAGAAACAAAAGATCTAAGTGAGAAAAAATGCTTTTCATGGAAAAGACCTAAAGTAATTTCAGGAGAAATTATTAAAACAAAAACAGGAAGTGGAACTTTATACACATCAGTAGGTCTTGATGAAAATGGGCTGCCTATAGAAATTTTTATAAACATCTCAAAACACGGCTCTGATATTTCAGCCTTTTCCGAAGCCTTAGGAAGAGTAATTTCAATAGCTCTGCAAAACGGAGTACCCGCAGATAGAATTGCAGAAACATTAATAGGAATTACAGGTGGTTCTCCCACATGGGAGGAAGGAAAACTCATAAAGAGTATACCGGATGCTATAGGAAAAATACTGAAAAGTTATTCAGAAAAAGTAAAAAAACTTACGCAACCCCAGCTTTTTGAAGAAATAGAGCCTGAAAAAAAACCAGCATTAGAACATAAAGGCGAAATTGAAGGGGCATTGATATGTCCATCCTGTGGAGAAAAATCATTTATAAAGACTGAAGATTGTTATTCCTGCTTATACTGTGGCTACTCCAAATGTGGTTGATAGATTTTAAAATTATTACAGAAAGGAGGAAAAATGAAGGTTAGTAAAGTAAATTCCAGTGGATTTGAATCCTGCTATGAAATAGCCAGTGGAAACAAAAAACTTATTGTAACAACTCAGGTTGGTCCAAGAATAATATTTTTTGGTTTTGAAAAGGATTCGGATTCAAACGTCTTGTTTGTTGACAATGAAAGAAAACTTGGCCTGTGGGACTGGAAAGTATATGGTGGACACAGGTTCTGGGTAAGTCCAGAAACAAGAGATAGCTATGCCAGCGATAATAAAAAATGTGAGGTAATTGAAGAAAACGACGCAATTTCTTTCATAAACTTTGACGAAAAAACACAGCTTGAAAAGAAATTAACAATTTCAATAGAAAAAGAAAACTTTATAGTTAAACATACCCTTACAAATAAGGGAGAAATGTTATACTATGGTGGAATATGGGGGCTGACATGTATACCTGTTGAGGGAGTTATTTTCTTCCCCTGGGTAACTCCTGGTGACTGGAGAATCAAAAAAATAATTTACTGGGAAAAGTGGCCTGGTCAGTCAACAAACATAGAGAGTAAACAATTTGTGAAGGGTAAGAATTTATTCCTTGTTTATCCAAATGGTGAAACTTCAAAAGTGGGAACTACAGGATATGATGGTTTTATCGGTGTCGCAAACAAAAATTATACATTTGTTAAAAAATATGATTATATCCAGGGTGCAATTTATCCAGATGATAATTGTTCAATTGAAGTATATACTTCAAAAAATTTTTGTGAACTTGAAACACTGAGTCCATTGACTACTTTATTTCCTAACTATTCACTTGAACACAAAGAAAAATGGATCCTGCTTGATAAATTTTACGATCCTAAAGAGGAAGAAAAATTGATTTCAATTATTAAAGAATATTAAAGAATAAATTTTCTTGAGAAGTTTTTTAAAAAATTTTAAAATATTTGCGAATAACATTGAAGGGATAAAAATGCAATTTAATGAAATTAAAAGAAAGATGCTTTATATTTTGATTGTTATTTTAACAAGTTTACTTACATTCCTTACCGCTTACTGGTATCCATCCGGACTTTTCTGGGATGAAAATTATCACATTGCATCAAGTCAAAAATACATCGATGGTGTATTCTTTATGGAGCCCCATCCCCCACTGGGTAAACAAATAATTGCACTGGGAGAGGCTATCTTTAATTTTTTTGGCGTAAATAAAGGTATTGATAAATCTTCTTTTAATACAACTGACTATATTAACAGTGTACCAGAAGGTTATTCTTTTGCCGGTGTAAGGTTTTTCCCAACACTTTTTGGTGCCTTATCAAGTATTTTTGTATTTTTGATATTCTACCACATTTTTTCTAATTTAAACTATGCTTTGCTGTTCAGTTCTTTTTACGTATTCGAAAACTCAATTATAATGCACTCTCGCGGGGCAATGCTTGAGGGAATACAGCTTTTCTTTGTCCTGTGGGCTCTTTTCTACTTTTTCAAAATAATTAATCAAAAAAGAACACTGTTAAACTACTTCAATCTGGGATTAATAACCAGCCTTGCCATTGCTGTAAAGGTAAACAGTGCAATACTACTTTTACTCTTTGTTTTTCTCGCATGGGAAGATTATTCAAAAAACCTTAAAAACCTTAATTTTTCCTTCTCATGGATAAAAGAGTTTCTACTAAAAGTTCTTGTCTCTATAACTGGTGTTTTAATTCCTTTACTTATTTCTTTCTATTTTCACTTTGCAATATGTCAAAATGTGCTTGAAAACAGGTATTACAATGCATCAAATAAGTATAGAGAAATACTATCTCTAAAACAGGCTGGCAATCCAGTTCACTTTTTTACCATGCTAAAGGATTATATTGGCTACATCGAAAGATATGAAAAAGGTGTCCCAAAATGGGATCCTTCTAAAGTTGGAGAAAATGGTAGCCCTGCCTTCACATGGCCATTTGGATACAAAGCTATAAACTACAGATGGACCAAGTGGAGAGGGAAAGTTGCATATCTTTACCTGCAGGGCAATCCACTGTTATGGCTTTGTGGACTAATAGGGGTTTTGTTATCATTTTCCCTTGTAACTGGGAGAATATTTTTTAATTCAAAATACCATGATGAAAAGAATTTTAAATACATTGTATACCTTTCGATAATGTATTTCTCCTATATGCTTGCAATGATGAAAATCGAAAGAGTAATGTATCTCTATCATTATTTTATCCCGCTTCTTTTCTCTTTCTTCTTATTTGCACTTATTTTTTATGAACTATTTTATGATTATATAAAAGATGAAGATAAACTAATGTTAATGTTTACTTCATTTTTTGTAGTGGAAATATTTTTAGTCTTTTTATTCTTCTCCCCGTTTACATATTACATCCCTTTAGATAATATACAATTTATGAAAAGAGTGTGGACAAAAATATGGGGACTTGTCCCTGTTACTTACTAAATCAATAAAGGGGGACATTAATATGCTGAAAGACTTAAAATTAGATAGAAGACACTTATTTCTTGGAATTCTTATAATTTTTTCTCTGTATTTTATATACAAGCTGGTTTTTCCATTATACTTAAATAAACCAATCAGAGTTACAATTATCAAAAATAAAGAAAACATTGCTGACTTGAATACACCAGTCAATGTTGACTTTGAAAATTTCATCGATATAAACACAATAAACTTTCCAGAAAACAGAACACTATCCCATAAAAACTTTGGAAGTTTTGGATTTTCATCAAACTTTTTTTTAAACTTCAAAACAAAAATGTTCGTTAAAAAAGAAGGGTTATATACATTTTTTGTAAGCTCAGATGATGGATTTAGAATGAAAATTGATGATAACGTGGTAGGGGAATACATTTATGACAGACCATTTTCAACTACAGAAATTAGTGTTTATCTGAAAAAAGGTCTATACAATGTTGAAATTTCCTATTTTCAAGGATATGGCCCCTGTGGAATTGTAGTTCATTACAAATATTTTGAATCAAAAAGTAAATATCTTTTTGGCAAAAATTCTTCCTATATTTCTTTCATTTATCCTGGTAAACAATGAAAAATAAAACAAAATTTTCCTACTCCTTAATCATTCACCAAGATAGGCAGACTTAACCGCTGGATTATCAAGTAAATCACCGCTACTACCTTCAAGCACAATTTTACCAGTTTCCATAACATAACCCCTGTTTGAAATCTTGAGTGCCATCTTCGCATTTTGTTCCACAAGACATATTGTAACATTTTCTTCCACATTAATCTTTTTTAAAACTTCAAGTATATTTTTTACCACAAGAGGGGCAAGTCCTAAGCTTGGTTCATCAAGAAGTAGAAGCTTTGGATAGCTCATAAGTGCCCTTGATATTGCAAGCATCTGTTGCTCACCACCAGAAAGTAAACCCGCTTTTTGTTTCTGCCTTTCTTTAAGAATCGGGAAAAGTGAAAAGACCTCATTTAACCTTTTTTCGTATTTCTTTTTATCTTTTATTAAGAATGCCCCCATTTCTAGGTTTTCAAGTACTGTTAAATCAGTAAAAATCCTTCTACCTTCTGGAACAAGGGATATTCCTGATTCCACAATTTTATTGGTCGGTAATGCCTTTTCTTTAGATAAAATTAATTTGTTCTCATAGTAAATTTCCCCTCCCTGCAGCGGTAAAAGCCCCATTACAGACTTCAAAAAAGTGGTCTTTCCTGCTCCATTAGCACCAATAATGCAAACTATCTCTCCTGTTTCTACATAAAAATCTATCCCTTTCAGTGCTTCGATCTTGCCATACGAGACATACAAATTTTTAGTTCTTAGTAAGACTTCTCTCATCTTCCTTCCCCAGATACGCTTCTATTACCACCGGATTATTCTGTATTTCTTTAGGAGTACCCTCCGCAATTTTTCTACCATAATTAAGAACTGTTATTTTCTCACAGAGCCCCATAACAAACTTCATATCATGCTCTATTACAACAATAGTTACACCAAACTCATTAAGTTTTTTGATTACGTTTGCAAGCTCTGCTTTTTCTGCTGGATTCATACCAGCAGCAGGTTCATCCAGAAATAAAATTTCTGGCTCTGTAGCCATAGATCTTGCAATTTCAAGGATTTTCTGCTTTCCGTAAGGCAAATTCTTCGCAAGCTCATTCTTATACTTTTCAAGCTCGAAGAAACTTAACCATTTATTAGCCCCTTCATAAATATCTCTCTCTTCTTTTTTAATATTGAAAAAACAGAGAATGGAGTTTAAAAGCCTGTTTTGAGGAAAAAAATTACAGCTTGACCTAAAATGCCTGCCTATCATAATATTTTCCATTACAGTCATTTCCTTAAACAACCTTATGTTCTGAAATGTCCTTGCAATTCCTGTTCTTGTAATCTTATAAGGCGGCAAGTTTGTAATATCCTCTCCTTTAAAGAAAACAAAACCTTCATCTGCTACTTCAAGCCCGGTAATAAGATTAAAAAGGGTGGTTTTTCCAGCTCCATTCGGCCCGATAAGCCCACAGATTATTCCCTTTTCAACTGAAAAATCAACATCCGCAACAGCTATAACTCCACCAAACTCTTTTCTAATTCTATCAGTGTAAAGAAAACTCAACTTTTTCCCTCCATCTTTATTTTTTTACTTAGAAGTTTCTCAAAATCCACTCTTTTTCTTGTTAAAATTCCCTGAGGTCTGTATATCATCACCAGAACCAACAGAAGACCAAAAACCATCTGATTTATTTGAGGAGGAAATATGTTTGAAAATCCAAGGAGTCTTGGCAATTCTGAAGTAGTCACAATAATTGCTGCACCTATAATAGAACCAAGATTATTTCCCATTCCACCAAGAACCACCATACATAAAACCATTACTGATAAAATGAAATCAAAGGTTTGAGGTGCCACAGATTGATTATATACAGCCCAGAGACTACCAGCAATTCCGGCAAAAAATGCACCAACGGTAAAAGAAACTACTTTGTAAAGTACTATATTTATTCCCATTGTGGATGCTGCAATTTCATCCTCCCTTATTGCTTCAAGTGCCCTTCCAAACCTGCTGTGCACTATCCTTTTTAATGTAAAAAAAGTAATAAAAACAAATATCCACACAAAAACCACATAATTTAATTTAACAGCAGGATTAAAAACAAAACCAAAAATTTTTGGTGAAGGAATATTGTTTATTCCCATTGGACCACGCGTAATACTGTCAAGGTTTATGATGAGATTTTTAACTATCTCACCAAATCCAAGTGTTGCAATAGCAAGATAATCACCTCTCAATCTAAGAGAAGGAAGTCCTATTAAAAACCCAGACAGTGTAGAGATTAAAGCAGAAAGTAAAAGAGCAATCCAGAAACTACCATTGGTATGCACAAGATAAATAGCAGTAGTGTATGCACCAATTGCAAAAAATGCAGCATGACATATAGAAAGAAGCCCTGTAAAACCTGTTATAAGATTTTGACTTAACGATAGTATACTATAAATTCCAATATATATTATCAGTAAAAGCAAAAAGTTTGTCATCTTCTACACCTTTTCCTTTAATTTTTTACCCAGAAGTCCAGTAGGTTTTACAATGAGTATCAAGATCAATACAAGAAAGGAAATTGTATCCTTTAATCCCTGAGGAATTCCAAAAATAACGACACCAAATGTCTCAAGCAACCCGATTATTATTCCACCAACCATTGCACCGACAATATTTCCAATTCCACCAAAAACAGCAGCAATGAAAGCCTTAAGTCCAGCCATAGTTCCCATTGTAGGATAAACCTTGTATTCCATTCCCATAAATACTCCAGCTATTGCAGCAAGAGCTGCCCCTATAGCAAATGTAAGACTTATAATCCCATCCACATTAATTCCCATAAGTGAAGCTGTATCAATGTCCTCACTTGCAGCACGCATTGCTTTTCCCCATCTGGTCTTATTTATAAACAAAGTTAAAAAAAACATAAGAAAGAGGCTTGCCGCTATAACCAATATTTGATGTGGTGTGATTGAAACCATTCCTATTACAACCGGTGAGTTTGAAAATGGATATTCAAACTTTTTTGATTTTGTACCAAATATCAATGCTGCAAGGTTAGAAAGTATAATTGAAACACCTATAGCTGAAAGCAACGGTGCAAGTCGCAAAGATTTTCTAAGTGGTCTGTAAGCAACCTTTTCTACAGTCACACCAAGTATTGCAGAGAATATCATTCCGCATATAACTGCCAAAATATAAAAGAAAGGATTATTTCCACCCTTTCTCAAACTATCCCATATTAACAAAGAAACGTATGTCCCCATCATGAGAAATTCTCCATGGGCAAAGTTTATCATTTTAAGTATACCATAAACCATTGTATAACCAAGAGCTATAAGAGAATATATGGCTCCAACTGTTATCCCATTAATTATATGCTGAATTACTTCATTCAAAGGTAAGTTAAAAAGTTGCATTGCATCCTCTTTATTTAAATTATAAAGAATTTTAATTAATTCTACAATTTTTGTCAAAACCACGAGTTGATTTAATATAAATAACAAGTTTAACCTTCTAATTGAATTTATAACTCTAACAAAATAACCTTTTAAAATTTTCCAGCACTTAATTTACTTCTCTCTTGTGAATAGAAAATACTCAAAATTTGACATTTTCAAGTTTTTTTTGTAAAATAATTACCAGAAAAAAGTTGTATAGACGGGGCGTAGCGCAGTTTGGTTTAGCGCACCTGCCTTGGGAGCAGGGGGTCGGAAGTTCAAATCTTCTCGCCCCGATTATGCGCCTGTAGCTCAGCTGGATAGAGCAACAGCCTTCTAAGCTGTGGGCCACAGGTTCGACTCCTGTCAGGCGCAGTGCCTGGTGGACATAGCTCAACGGTTAGAGCACCGGTCTGTGGAACCGGGGGCTGTGGGTTCAAATCCCATTGTCCACCCATTATACCTTAAGTTTCTTGAGTAATGGGTGTGCAACGGGAGCGCTCGTAGCTCAGCTGGATAGAGCAGTGGGCTTCGAACCCGAAGGCCGCAGGTTCGAGTCCTGCCGGGCGCGAAACATACTTTTGTTCTATGGGTCATTAGCTCAGTTGGTAGAGCAGCTGACTCTTAATCAGCGGGCCACAGGTTCGACTCCTGTATGACCCAGTTTTTTAATTGGGCTGTCAGATATTAAAGTTTAAGGCAGCCTTGCGAGTATGGTGGAATTGGTAGACACGCCAGACTTAGGATCTGGTGCGGAAACGCGTGGGGGTTCAAGTCCCTCTACTCGCATGAGAGAGAAAAAGATACTATAAATCGAGATGCGGGAATAGCTCAGGTGGTAGAGCGCTACCTTGCCAAGGTAGATGTCGCGGGTTCGAATCCCGTTTCCCGCTATTTTTTTATATTTTGCGAGGAAAGTAATGGAAATTTTGGTCAAGGAACTGCCTGATTGCCTGAGAAAAGTTTATGCTTATGCTACACCCGAAGAAGTTAATAGGTGTTATCAATATGCCTTTGAAGCAATTCAGGAAAATGTTGAATTTCCCGGTTTCAGGAAAGGGAAGGTTCCCTATGAAATAATTGAAAAAAATTTTTCAGACAAGCTGTATAATGAAGTTTTTTTTAATCTTATTGCTCTTGCTCTTTCAGATATTGATAAGACGAGAATAGTCAACGAAATTACCAGAGTTAAACCCCTCAGTGAATTAAAGAGAGATAAGGATTTTTCTTTTTATCTTGAATTCGTTGAAGATCCAAGGCTTTTAAATGATATAAACTTTGATAATCTGACCTTAGAATATGAAGAATATTTTTATGACGAAAAAATGATAAAAGATTACATTTCAGAAATATTGAAAGAATATGAAGAATCGGAAGGAAAGATAGAAGAAAAGGATAAGGTCAGTCTCAAACTTGTCAATAGTAATGGAGAAGAATTTGACCCAATTGATATAATTGCTTTAGAAATGCCTTCTCTTCTTGGGAAAAAGAAAGGAGATGAAGTTGAAGCTTCTTATTACGATATAGAAAATTACTTAGGAATATTTTTTGGAAAGGTAAAAGAACCATTAAAATTTTTAATTGTCTCTGTGAAAAAACCTAAAAAACAACCCCTTACAGATGAATATATAGCAAAAAGAACATCTTTTAAAACACTGGAAGAATACAAGAGCAATATTGCAAAGTCATGGGATAAGGAAATTGAAAATCTTAACAACAAGTCTAAAAGAGATAGTATAAGAAATTTTATAGCTAAAAACATTAAAATCGAATTCAGTAAATCTGAGTTTTTAAACTTTCTTGCCAGTAGATTTTATAGATTCTTTAAAGAAAATCTTTCTGACACAAGCATAGACATTAAGTCTTTAATAGATAAAAAACAGTTAAAAGAAAAATATGACAGCTTGCTTTATAACTATTATGAAGAATATCTTTCATTTATAGGGCTGTTTTTGATTGCAAAAAAATTAAATATTGAAGCAGATAAAACTTATTCCGAATACATAATTTTAGATAAAGCAATGAAACAAGGAATAACTGCAGAAGAAGTTAAAGCAAAATTAACTAAAGAAGAAAAAGAAGAAATAGAAATGTTCAGCCTTATTCAAACGGTACTAGATCATTTGGTTAAAAAAATAAAGTTTAAGCCTAAAAATAAAATACCCTACCCTTCTTTATAGCCTATGCCGAAATGGCGGAACTGGCAGACGCGCTGGACTCAAAATCCAGTGGGAGCAATCCCGTGAGGGTTCGATTCCCTCTTTCGGCAGGTAATGTCCTGTACAAAAAGTTATAAAACTTTTTGTACAGGACAATATAAGAGATTCTTCTTCCTTCTTATTCATTTACAATATGTTAGAAAAAACCATTTTGTAAGTTTTTATGAAAAATTCATAAAAACAGCAGGCAATTCTTTAAAACATCTTTATCACAATTACAATGAAAACAAAATAAAACATTAATTTTTCTGCTTTAATTTTAGATATGCGGCAGGTTTTAGAGGATTTTCTCAGTACTTAATTATATGTTATATCATTAGTTGACAGGAAATTTTTTCCCTTTTAAAATAATTATTCTTTTCTAATTTAATTATTCAGAGGAAAAAATGGTGAATCAATTACCCAAAGCATACAATCATCTTGAATTTGAAGATGAAATTTATGAGTTCTGGTTGAAAAACAAGTACTTTAAAAGTCAGGTAAATCCTGACAAAAAACCCTATACCATTGTTATGCCTCCCCCTAATGTAACAGGGATGTTACATATGGGACACATACTGAATAATACAATTCAGGATGTTTTGATCAGATATTACAGAATGAATGGTTATGAAGCCTGCTGGATACCTGGCACGGACCACGCATCCATTGCAACAGAAGCAAAAGTTACAAAATATCTGGCTGAAAAAGGAATAGACAAGTTTGCTATAGGCAGAGAAAAATTTTTAGAATATGCATGGGAATGGAAAGAAAAATATGGGGGAATAATAATCAACCAGCTAAAGAAATTAGGATGCAGTTGCGACTGGGATAGAGAAAGATTTACAATGGATAAGGGATATTACTATGCTGTAATTTATGCTTTTGTTGAGTTATTTAAGAAAGGATATATATACCGTGGTTACAGACTGGTTAACTGGTGTCCTGTCTCAAGATCTGCTATTTCTGATGAGGAAGTTTATTATAAAGAAGTTGAAGGCAAGCTTTATTACTTCCTTTATCCATTAAAGGATAGCAATGAATTTCTTGAGATTGCCACAACAAGACCAGAAACAATGCTTGGAGATACAGCAGTTGCTGTTAATCCGGCCGATCCCCGCTATAAAAAATATATTGGTAAAACTGTTATTCTTCCCATTGTAGGAAGAGAAATTCCAGTCATTGCTGATGAATATGTAGATATGGAATTTGGAACCGGTGTTGTCAAAATAACCCCGGCACACGATCCAAACGACTACGAAATTGGACTTAAACACAACCTTGAGATGATAAATATTTTAAACCCTGATGCAACTTTGAATAAAAATGTCCCCGAAGAATTCATTGGTATGGATCGTTTTGAAGCAAGAGAAGCTGTTGTTGAAAAAATGAAAGAATTAAAACTACTGAAAAAAATTGAAAATTATACCCACAAAGTTGGATACAGTGAAAGAGGGCATGTTCCTATTGAACCTTACCTTTCCGAGCAGTGGTTTTTAAAAATGAAAGAACTTGTCAAACCGGCAATTGAAGTTGTTAAGTCCGGGAAAATTAAGTTTTTCCCTGAAAGATGGGTGAAAGTCTATTTCCACTGGCTTGAGAATGTAAAGGACTGGTGTATTTCACGTCAACTCTGGTGGGGACACAGAATCCCGGTCTTTTACTGTGATGATTGTGGCTTTTACAATGCTTATGTAGAGGCTCCGGCTAATTGTGAAAAGTGTGGAAGTAAGAATATCCGTCAAGATGAAGATGTACTGGATACCTGGGCTTCATCCTGGCTATGGCCTTTTGCAGTTCATAAGTGGCCTGAAATTGACGAAGACCTAAAGTATTACTACCCTACAAGCACACTCGTCACTGCACCCGACATAATATTTTTCTGGGTTGCCAGAATGATCATTGCAGGTATGGAGTTTATGGGGGAAATACCATTTGAAAATGTATATTTTACCGGAATAATAAGAGATAGCATTGGAAGAAAAATGTCAAAATCACTTGGGAACTCCCCTGACCCACTTGATGTGATTAAAGAATATGGAAGCGATGCATTAAGATATACAATTATGAGGCTTGCCCCACTTGGAAATGACATTTATTACGATAACGAAAAGTGTGAGCTGGGTAGAAACTTTGCTAATAAGATATGGAATGCATCAAGGTTTGTTTTACAGAACCTAAGTGATGTAAAGATAAAACAACTTGAAGAAATTGAACTTGACATTTTTGATAGGTGGATATTAACAAAATATAATAAAAGCATAGAAAAGTTGAGAAATGAGATAGAATCATTTTATTTTAATGAAGCCACAGTAACACTTTACGACTTTATATGGAGTGAATTCTGTGACTGGTATATTGAGACTTCCAAAATTGCACTTTACAGTGGTAATAAGGATTTGAAAGAAAACAAGGCTTCAGTATTGTTCTTCCTTTTAAACAATATACTAAAGATGCTTCATCCTTTTATGCCATTTATTACAGAAAAAATTTATCAGTTTTTGCCAGTTAAGGAAAAGGATAGTATAATGATAACAAGTTTTCCAGTAGTTATGAAAAACTACATTTTTGAAGAGGATGAAGCTAACTTTGAGTTTTTAAAAGAAATTGTATACAGTATTCGAAATCTGAGGGGAGAATATAATATTTCTCCATCTGTAAGCATTAACGTGGTTTTGAAAATAGAAGATGATGTAAAAAAATCGTTTCTTGAAAAGAATGAAATTTGTATAAAAAAATTAGCAAAGGTAAATAATTTGAGTTTTGTAAAAGAATACAGAAAGTCAGCGGAAGAATCTATTTATGTAGGAAGTGGATTTGAAATATATGCAAGAGTGGCTGAACTTATTAACATCGAAAAAGAAAAGGAAAAAATTCAAAAGGAAATAGAAAGACTGACAAAACAGATAGAGAATATAAGCGCTAAGTTATCCAATCCGTCGTTTTTAGAAAAGGCTCCGCTCGAAGTAATAGAGAGAGAACAGAAAAAACTTGATGACTGGACAGAAGAACTTAAAAAACTTAAATTCAGTTTATCTGAATTAACAGGGAAAAGTTTATGATACTTGGAGATCAGGAAATATTAAAGGCTATAGAAAAAAAAGAAATAATTATTGATCCATTTGAGAGAGAAAGATTAAATTCAAATTCTTACAATTTGAGGTTGTACAATAAATTGCTTATTATAGAAGACGAAGTTCTTGATATGAAGAAACCTTCAAAAACAAAAGAAGTTGAAATTCCTGAAACCGGATTTCTACTCCAGCCCGGCCAGCTTTATCTTGGGAGAACTCTCGAGTTTACAAAAACAGAGTGCTATGTGCCACTCCTCGAAGGAAGATCAAGCATAGGCAGGTTAGGAATATTTGTTCATGCAACTGCAGGATTTGGTGATGTTGGTTTTTCTGGTTACTGGACACTGGAGATTTCTGTGGTAAAACCTGTAATTATTTATCCATTTATTGAAATCTGTCAGATCTATTATCACGAAGTAAAAGGCTGTAAAAACAAATATTGTGGTAAGTACCAGAATAATAAAGAAATTCAAATTTCTAAAATTTATAAAGAATTGGAAAAATCTTAGTGTTTTATTTTTAATAAATAAAGAGTAAAAGATAAAATGGAACAAAATGAATTAAAGCGTGTAGATGTAAGCTTCTTAAAAGAGGGAATGGTTCTTTCCGGTTTTTTATACAATGAAAAAGGGGAACTCCTCTGGCCAGCAAGAAAACCTCTCAATTTTTCTTTTATTTTTAATCTTAAAAAGAATGGAGTTGATTTTGTATATTATTCTCCGCCAATGTACAAAACAGATACCGCTTTACGTGAAGGAATGTTTTCGAAGGAAAGTTTTGATTATGCCATCGAAGCCATAGATGAGATAGTTCATGAAGTTAAGTATGGAAAATTGAGTTCTTTAAAACTTGCAAAATTAAGTGTTGAAAGATTCTTTCACGAGATGGAAAATCATCCCACACATTTTTTAAATCTTCTTGTACTAAAAAAGTATGACCAGTATACATACTATCATTCCATTAATGTAGGCATTTTATCAATGTTTCTCACCAGAAAACTTGGTTATAATCACATTTATGTCCAGGATATGGGACTTGCGGGATTTTTGCATGACCTTGGAAAGATAAAAATTCCAGCAAAAATTGTTGATAAAAATGGACCTTTAACACTTGAAGAATATCAGATTATGAAAAAACATCCCCTTTATTCTTACAATTTAATAAAGGATGACAATAACATAAGTAATTTTGTAAAAAAAGCAGTCCTTTTTCATCATGAAAGATGGAACGGAAGTGGATATCCCTTAAATTTGAAAGGAGATGTCATAGGTAATTTTGCCTCTATAGTTGCCATTTGTGATGTGTATGATGCCCTGACAACGGATAGACCTTACAAGAAAGCACTTTCTGTAAACGATACATTATACTACATCTTAAAAAAATCTGATGAGTATTTCAATCCATTTGTAGTGGGAAGATTTGTAAACGAAATAGCAAGAATTAATGGAATAGCTTCTTTCTTTCCAGTTGGATCGTATGTCATTCTCAATTCCGGAGAAACCGCTTATATTGTTGCAAAGGATGATGAATATACATTAAGACCAGAGATATTGATACTCAAGAATTTTCAGGGCAAACCTCTACGTACACCAATATGGGTTAACTTAAAAAAAGACCCCTCAAGATATATTAAAAAAATTATTGAAGATCAAGGAGAAATAGAGTTTCTATCGAAATTACATTAAAATTAGCATCATTTGATTTGAGAAAGCTTTTTCTCGACTTCATCGGTAAAATTTTGTAATTTATTACCTGACAAAAAGTTAAGTTTTTACAAGGCACTACACATACTATTACTTTATTGGTTTAGCACTTCTGGATTAGTTTATCTCGAAAGGAACAGTTGATAAGGTTTTATTTACTACTTTGTATATCCTTCTTGCATTCTCTGTTGCAGCTTGAAGGAACTCTCTATCTTTTCCCGGTTTTCGTGTCCTTTAATATGCTAATCTGAACATTAAGTAATTCATTCCTTATGACTTCGGGGGATAATTTTTTATAAAGCCCGCTTACCATAAACTCAAGAAGCTATCCTCGCCATAACAATGTTATACTTTACTTAAGCCTTGATGAATTCAGCAAGCCTTATGAAATGTTTTAACTCTTCTTCATCTTTCGCCATACCAATATGACGAACAATGACTTGTCTTACCTTGCCATCCTTGCAAATTATTGCCCCTGCTTTTTTGCCCATTTTCCGATGAAGTCGGGAGGATATTTAGTCCTAGAAATAAGGAAATAAAATCATGTTTAAAGTAAGATGAAAAAGGTTTTGTCTTTAATTCATTGCCTGTGTTTTACCTAAAAAGTATAATTTTCATTTTTTGACATAAAATTATTTTTCTACTAAAATAATCAGCAAAAAAGTAAAATCAAAACAAGGAGGAAACGATGCAAAAAACATACCTATTTTGTTTCTTATTTTTTATTTTCACTTTAACATTGTATCAATGTTCTTCAAATCCTTCGAATTCTAACTCACAGAATTCCACAACAGATTCACAAACAACTGATACTTTGACAACAGAAGAAGTTCAAACTTATAATAAAACTACAAAAGAAATTAACGATGCTCTCCAAAGTATCAATGTGAATTCAATTCTAAAAATAAGATCTGATTTAATTCAAAATGGAACCAGGGGAATAACAAAAACTATTGTTAATCTCTTGAATATATCTTCTAGTGCTCTTGTAACTAACTATAACGGATCTGAAGGATCCTCATTAATCACTTTAGGACAGGTTGACTTTGCGGATGATCCAAATAATATTTCATACTTAGAAAACAGAAAACTCTTATATATTGATTTTTCAGAATTCAAACAAAGCACCACTTCATCAAAATTAAATGGTATTTATAATGAAAATACGAAAACAAAAACTTTCTTTAACCAAGAGCATAAAGCAACAAATGTTACATATATTACTAAAAGCTATGGAGACCTAACCATAGAAAGTCAAAAAATAAAATGGGAAATTGACATTTCAATAATTAAAAATGACTTATTGAGTTCAAATCAACAAATAACTACCTTTTTATTTTCTGAATCAGGAAAAATAAACGGCAAGAATTATACATTCTCTACAAACATAACTGTTACAAATTAAACTTACTTACCGAACTTTTTAAAAACTTTTGGATTTTTATAAATAGAAAAGTTCTTCTGGCTGTTCATATCAACAGCCAGATGCCCGAAAAAAATTCTAAGCCAGTTCCTGTCTTTGACACCTGGCAAGGCATAATTTTCCATATTGCAATAAATTAAATTTTCTAACTGGAGAAAATTGTCTCTACATTATGTCACAAAATTGCTATACCATTCTTTGATGTCTTCCAGTGAACTCACATTCTTGAGATTTGTTATCTTTAATACTCCAAAAATCTTCCCACCAAGGCTTTTTTGTTTGCTTCTTAAAAATACTTTCTCACCTTCTACATCAATCTCACTTACCTCCATAGAGTTTA
>Ga0078972_1002246_pt1 | contig 65238 bp, 64 predicted proteins | sample YelNatPaOPGAMG01_FD_67568 | JGI IMG/M metagenome (GOLD analysis project Ga0078972, IMG submission 67568) | Hot spring thermophilic microbial communities from Obsidian Pool, Yellowstone National Park, USA - OP-RAMG-01 (SPADES assembly) (version 2) | ecosystem: Environmental > Aquatic > Thermal...
TATCTAAAGACCCGGCTTCCAGAAATTGATGATAAAATAAGGTTTGTTATCCCCATAATGCTGGATAAAGTGGCTGTTGAGCTGGGTCCCTGGAGTGGATACCATGTCTTGGCACAGCACCCAATATCCCTAACTTATCCTGACTTGTCCTTGTGCGTCCGATATGCTAAACTCGGTGCTTTGTGAGAGGGATAGATTGACTATAATCGTTACTAATGATGACGGTGTGCAAGCCGAAGGACTCTGGGCGCTTGCCACCGAGCTGAGCAAAATAGCTGAGGTAGTAATAGTAGCTCCGGACAGAGACCAGAGTGGAACAGGAGCATCCGTGACAATGCGCCATCCCTTGAGAATGACAAGGATTCATTCATCCCCAGAAGTAATCGCAGCCTACTCTGTCGAAGGCACTCCTGCCGACAGCGTAATCTTGGCTATCAATTCTGTGCTAAAGAACAGAAAGGTCGATTTGGTAGTATCAGGGATTAATGAAGGTCCAAACTTAGGTGATGACGTGTTCATTTCGGGAACAGTAGGTGCAGCTTTGCAAGGCTATTTTTATGGCATTCCCAGCATAGCGTTATCTATTGCTGCCTTCGGGGCTCTCCGTTTCGAAGCTGCTGCCCGGCTAGCTAGAATACTAGCGAGCGCGATTATGAGGAGTAGTTTCAATTGCCGGCTGCTGCTTAATATCAATATACCCAACCTGCCATTGTACGCCCTCAAAGGGATAGAGATCACTAAATTAGGCGAACGTAAATATGTTGACAGAATCGAACCAGGATACGACGGCAAGCGCGAGTACCACTGGATAATGCGCGGTGAGTCAAAATGGCATATTATCCCCGGGACAGATATCTGGGCTTTAGAACAGGACAAAATTTCAATCACTCCTTTCCCTACCGATATTGACAAGGTAAATCAAGAGTTTCTTCAGAAGTTGATTTCACAGGTATTTAATGCGCTGCAGAGCGAAAGTGTGTAGACAGGAGGCAGCCTTGACACGACTCATCTTAGTTAGACATGGTCGCACCGAATGGAACAGAGTAGAACGATTCCGAGGAAGGTCAGATATCGCACTTGATGAAGTAGGCACCAGACAAGCTGAAGCAACAGCAAAGCGGCTTTCTTCTTTTCCTATCACAGCCATTTACGCCAGTCCGCTCCGCCGTGCTTTGACCACAGCTAATATCTTGGCTGCAAGATTTGGTCTCGAGCCAAGGCTGCTACCCGGGGTGATTGATATAGACTATGGTAGCTGGCAAGGACTTTCTCCCGAAGAAGCTGCCAGAAAAGACTCCCGCTTATTCTCGATGTGGCTAGAAACCCCACATCTGGTGAAGTTTCCTAATGGAGAGAGCCTAAGCGAAGTCAGAGAAAGAGCAGCATCAGCCGTGAATGGGTTGCTCACTACGCACATAGACAAAACATTTGTCATTGTGTCCCATAAAGTAGTCTGTCAGATAATCATCCTTGAACTACTAGGGCTGGACAATTCCTATTTCTGGGAGATAGCCCAAGATGTGTGCGCCATAAATTTATTCGAGATAAGGGATGGGACACCGTCAGTCATATTGCTCAACGACACCTGCCATCTGAAAGGTGAGACAAAAGAAAAAGGAGACGCCTGATTTTCTATTGTAGGCACGGGCTCCAAGGAGACTGTTTTCCAAGATTTCAGGTAAAATAAGCAGTAGCATGTATGAAATATGGAGCTAAATGGATGTGATTGCCATGTCAAAAATAAAGGTAGGTATAATAAACATAACTGGATATACAGGGGCTGAGTTAGCGAGACTACTTGCCACACATCCTATGGTACAAATTTGCTCTGTCACCGGGCGAAGTGCCATAGGGCAAAAGGTAGCACAAGTTTTCCCGCACCTTTCCACTATTGACCTGACAATCACCTCTGATATTGAAGATGCTGAACTCGTCTTTTCTGCGATGCCTCATAAAGCAAGTGCTGAGACAGTGGTGCCACTGCTCAAACAGGGCGTAAAGGTGATTGACCTTAGTGCTGATTTTAGACTCAAAGACCCTTCTAAATATCCAGAATGGTATGACTTTGTCCATCCAGCTCCAGAACTGCTGAAAGAAGCAGTTTACGGATTACCCGAATTTTACCGCAGCAAGATTCTAACAGCTCGGTTGATAGCGAACCCTGGCTGTTATCCTACAGGAGCAATCCTAGCCTTAGCTCCTGCAATTAAGGAAAACCTGATTGCTTCTGATATAATCATTGATAGCAAATCTGGTGTATCCGGCGCAGGTCGAACACTAAGTTTAGCGACACATTATTCCGAGGCTGCTGATAATGTACGTGCTTACTCACTGCAAGGACATCGCCATCTTCCAGAGATTGTTCAGGAACTTGAGATACTGGCATCTGGGCGTTCCCTTTCTGTTACTTTTGTGCCGCATGTTGTGCCTACAACTCGTGGCATTCTGACTGTATGCTATGCCACCCTGAAAGAAGGTAGCTTAACAAAAAGCGGACAGCTTTTGAAACTCTATCGGGATTTCTATGATGGAGAGCCTTTTGTCAAAATAACAGACATACCCCCCGAGACCAAGCAAACGTGGGGGAGTAACTTGTGCATCATCCATCCTACAATCGATGCTAGGACAGGGAGGCTGGTCATAGTTAGTTGTTTGGACAATCTAGTCAAGGGAGCAGCTGGACAAGCTATTCAGAGCATGAATATAATGTATCAATTTCCGGAAACCACCGGACTTGAAGCTTTACCTTTATATCCCTAGCTGATATGCCCCCATCGTCTAGAGGCCTAGGACACCAGCCTTTCAAGCTGGCGACAGGGATTCGAATTCCCTTGGGGGCACTACTTTTCAACCAAGCCGTGCTACACAGACCTCTCCACCTTCGATCACGACTCTCATAGTACGGTGACAATGTGGACATTGGAGAGGACCGCTGTAATTAGCCTTTGAGGGTTCTAGCGGAATATTTTTGCCGCAACCCAAACAGGTCACACCTGGCGTTTTGCTGAGATTAGTCTGCTGATGCTGCCGTTTATGGGCAGCAAGTTGTTCGATGCTATCAAACTCAATCCCGCAAGTAACACATTTGTAACGCATTCTTTCCCTCCTCTTTGATGACAATAAAAGTCACTCACAAACCGGTGCTGTAAAAACCTGATTTATGCAAGACCGCCTTCTCATTTGTCGAAACTCGCCTTTTTAGGTAATGCAGTCATTCCATTTACGAAAATATTGCCCCACTTCAGCAAGTGGTCGCGCTTTAATTGCTGGAAACGCATCTGGAAAACTTCAGAGTTTATATAATCTGTAGTCATAAGCAAGGCATCCTCACCATTGTCACTGTAGTAAGCTCGACGCAAGCCGACCCTCTGGAAACCGTACTTTTCATATAGCGCCTGCGCTGGGGCATTAGAGACCCGTACTTCGAGTGTTACTATTTTTGCATTCATCTGGGCTGCCATATCGATGATGGAAATCAAGAGTCGTTCTCCAATCCCTTGTCGACGGCAGTCTTTCCGTACTGCAATCGTAGTTATATGTGCCTCGTCTACCATGACCCAAAAACCAGCGATGCCTACAATATAACTCGTCGGTGCTATTTCCCTGCGAATATGGTCGAAATAAGAAGCTTGTCCCAACCTACGTAACCTCTGCCATAATCCGCCTTTAAGCGTGTTTAATGCACATGTTTCGTCTTCCCCCTGTTTGGCAACCACTATGTAGTAAGCAAGCCTGTTACGAAGTTCCTGTTTGAAGGTAGAGTATGTAGGACGAGGCCATTGGGAGGGGAAGGCCTCACGGTCAATTTCAATAGCCTGAGGTATATCACCCTCCTGCATTTGCCTAACGATGTAGCTCATCTAGCAGACAAAGTCCATTTTTAATCCTTGACTTTAGTATACTTGATTGTAAACCAAAAATCTAAAGCTATCTTTTTGCTGATGCCTTCGGTATACTAAAGTAGAAACTAAAAACGGAGGGGGATATGGCGAACAGGGTTATAGCTGAAGTTTCAGTTGTTCCTGTAGGTACTGGTAGCACAGGGCTGAGTCAATTCATTGCTGCCTGTCTTGATGCTCTCGAAAGCAAGAGGGAAATCTCATATCAACTAACACCTATGGGGACTATCATTGAGGGAACTCTGGAGAAGGTGTTCGAGGGCATTCAAGCCCTACACGAGGCGCCTTTTAGCAAGGGGGTGGCGCGTGTAGTCACCTGGGTTAAGATAGATGACCGACGAGATAGAGAAACAACAATGACCAGTAAGGTAGAATCAGTGCTGAAGTTGCGACAATCCGGTAAAACCAGGCAGAGATGACAGACCTGAGCGTTCAACTGGCACCGACACACATCAGTGGGTTGCCTTTAGCTAATCCGGTCATGGTAGCTGCTGGTACTTTCGGCTACGGGATCGAATATGCTGAACTCATTGACATTCAAAAGCTCGGCGCTATCGTTTGCAAAGGCACTACCCTTAATCCCAGAGACGGCAATGCCCAGCCGCGGTTAGCAGAAACCTCTTTCGGCGTTCTTAACTCAATAGGTCTGCAGAATATTGGCATCGAAGCAGTGATAAAAGAGAAGGCACCCATCTGGGCACGCTGGCAGGTGCCCGTCATAGTCAACATCGCTGGTAATACGATACAAGAGTATGTAAAAATCGCTTCCAGACTGGAAGGAGTAAAAGGGGTAAGTGGTCTGGAAGTAAATATAAGTTGTCCTAATATCGCCCATGGAGGTATCGAATTTGGCACCGAGCCCCGAGCCGCTGCCGAGGTTACAAAAGCCATCAAAGATGTCACAAGTTTGCCAGTCATTGTAAAGCTGAGCCCGAATGTGATAGATATAACAAGGATCGCCATAGCAGTGAGCGATGCTGGCGCTGATGCCATAACATTAATCAATACACTGCGTGGAATGGCTATTGATATAGCAAACCGAAAACCCGTCTTAGGGAATATATACGGTGGTCTCAGTGGGCCAGCAATTAAAGCGGCTGCTTTGTACATGGTCTACGAGGTAGCCAGTGCAGTAAGAATACCAATCATAGGTTGTGGGGGCATAACATCTGCCGAAGATGCTCTTGAATTCATCATGGCTGGTGCTACTGCCGTGCAAATCGGTACTGCTAACTTGGCTAATCCTGCCGCTCCATTGATCGTATTGGATGGAATCAAAGAATTTCTTGAGAGAGAAGGCATAGCGAAGTTGAGTGATATAATTGGAATTGCCAGAAAGTAAAGCCAACCCCCTTTCATCTAACTCCGCTTTGGTGGACCTGATTATCTTGCCACACTCGTCTTATTTTAACCCCCGCCCATCAGTGCTCTGGCTATAGTCATGCGTTGCATTTCCGATGTTCCTTCATAAATCTCGGTTATCTTGGCATCGCGCAGATAACGTTCCACCGGATAATCTTTGCAATAACCGTAACCACCATGGATTTGCAGGGCATTATTTGTCGCCATTCTAGCCGTTTCTGCAGCGAATAGTTTCGCCATAGAAGCCTCTTTCATAAACGGCAGCCCACGATCTTTAAGCCATGCTGCCCGATAGGTTAAAAGACGAGCAGCGTCTATCTGTGTAGCCATATCAGCTAACATCCACTGGATTGCCTGAAAGTTAATGATAAACTGCCCAAACTGCTGCCGAGTTTTGGCATACTCCAGAGCTGCGTCAAAAGCTGCTTGTGCAATACCCACTGCTTGAGCAGCCACTGTCACTCTACTAGAATCTATCGCCTCCAGAGCAATTCTTAATCCGCGCCCCTTTTCACCCAGCTGATTGGATATCGCAATACGACAGTTATCAAATACCAACTCTGTTGTCGACGAACCACATATACCAAGTTTTTTTTCTTTCTTCCCTACTGCAAAGCCTTCTGTGCCTTTCTCGACTACAAAAGCAGTTATACCACGATGTCCCAGGGTCTTATCAACGGTGGCAAACACTACAGCTATCTCAGCTTCGAGTCCATTAGTAATAAAGATTTTTGTCCCGTTGAGGATATAGCTATCCCCTTGCAAAGTAGCAGTGGTCTCCAAAGCCCCAGCGTCGCTTCCAGCACCTGGTTCTGTCAGGGCAAAACATGCTAGTTTTTGCCCCTTGGCTAGAGGGACGACATACCTTCGCTTCTGTTCCTCATTGCCAAATTTGTAAATAGGATAGCAAGCTAAAGATAGGCTGGCGAGAAAAATTGTGCCTACCGATGCCGAAGCTCTGCATATTTCTTCGGCTGCTATAGCCATTGACAGGTAATCACCACCGCTACCACCATATTCTTCGGCGATGGTAATACCGAATAATCCAAGCGCAGCCATCTTCTTCAGGATTTCAGGAGGGCATTTCCCCTCTTCATCGATTTTCGCTGCTACTGGCTTGATTTCGGTAGCGGCGAAGTCTCGAACCATCGCTTGAAACATCTTTTGCTCTTCGCTTAGTTGAAAATCCATAGGGCTCCTTTCCCGTTTATCATTAGTATGAAACTACCTCCAGCTTCCAGGAAAACGCCAGATGATGCTATTTTGGAGTCTCTGCTATCAAAGGAACTATTCTCGCACTCGCCGGAGTTCTATAGTAACAGTGTTCCACTTATCCAGACAGTCCAGTTCTACTACATCTGGATTCCCCCATTCTGGAGGAAATCCACCACCAAATTGGAGCATGACAATGTAAGGGAAAATATCATGGTAGAAAAAACCGCATAGCCCAGCAGAAGTATAGGCGCTAAGCTCCAGCTTATCCCCAACTTTATGTCCAGCGCTACAAGTCCCTTTTACAGCTTTTATCGTACCTATAAGCTTATATCCGATCTGTCTTGCCATTTCAGCACCTCCATACTTCAATTCATTCTCTGCTGCGCAAAGCAGAAATACTTCACCTGAACTTTTCACTGTCTATGTGGCGCTTAATTTTGTAAGCTCCATGCCCTTGTTGAAAGCGAGTATGTTAGCATCGATTTCTCTAGAAAAAGTCTCTCTTAATACCGGTTCTACAGATTCTCTCTTTAACGGCAATATCTTAGACGCAACGAGAGCCCCTATAAGAAACGAGTTGGCAAACATAGCGCTACCCATTTTCTGGGCTTCTTCAGTGGCATTGATAACCCACACCTTGGCTGACAATTTTCGCACCACAGACATAAGCTCGTTTAAGTCTGGGTAACTAGCCTGTCCGCCAGTAACATCTATTGAGTATATGGGTCTAGGATTGATTATGGTAACAACATTTGGGTTACCATATTTGCTTAACATGCGGAGCGTTTCTACCGGCTCCATTCCCAGGATAATGTCAGCACAACCATCTGGAATGAACGGACTGTACTGAGTGTGTTCCGAAATTCTAATATGGCTCATGACAGGACCACCGCGCTGTGAAGCCCCATATGTTTCGCCTATGGTTACAAAATATCCTGCCTGGACTAAAGCTTTCCCCACAATAAGCGAAATCATCACATTACCCTGCCCTCCAACACCAGTGATAATCAGATTCAACGGGTCCTTTGACAGTCTTTTTGGCTTCATCTTGCCTCCTTTACGATAGCTCCTCTGGGACATATGTCAGCGCATACCCCACATCCAGCACAGATTACCTCGTCTATTCTGGACTTGCCAGCTTTTTTGTCCCAGACCAGTCCAGGACAAAGAAATACTCTGGTACACAGACGGTCACATCCGCAGTCCTCACCGATGCATTTATCTTGGTCTACATAAACTTTATAGGGTGCGTCTTGCTTTTTGCTCCTCACAAGTTCGCATTCCCGCCGCATTATGATTACTTTGGCACCACCACCCTCAGTCATCATATCTAGCAATGTGGCTGTGGTAGCTTTTAGGTCAAACGGGTCACAAACTTCGACTCGTGCCCCTAGCGACCTGCACAAAGCTTCCATACTTACCACCTTCGTAGGTTCTCCCATTGCTGTTATCCCTGTACCAGGATGAGGTTGAAAACCGGTCATAGCTGTAGCGCTGTTGTCCAGAATAACAAGAATGAAGTTCGATTGATTGTATATACCGTTGACCAAAGCCGGTATTGTTGCATGATAGAATGTAGAATCACCAACCACTGCTAAGACAGGCTGGTCAAAACCGAATTGTCCCAGCCGTCCTAGACCATTGGCTATACCAGCACCAGCACCCATACAGTGCATTGTCCTGACCTGAAAGAATCCTGCAGGGCCTATAGCCATAGAGTAGCAGCCAATATCACCCGTGACAAAGCCGTTGCGCCCATCTAGCTTGAGAGCATTCTTAATCGCCCAAAATGTGGCTCGGTGAGGACACCCAGGACAAAAAGTCATGCTTCTTTCGGGGACATGGCTTTTTCTGAACGACTCGGCTTGAGAGCTGTATTCTACAGGTCTAGGTTGATAAGTAAGCCCTAATATGTTGGAGATAGCCTTGATTACCATGTCAGGGTTTAGCTCGCCATAGGCATTCAAATGCCCCGAGCGCTTGCCGTAAAAGACAGGGTAATGGTCAAGCGACGTTAACCCGGCAATTAACTCCATCACGCTTTGCTCCAGAAATGGATCGATCTCTTCCACAAATAGTATCTTCGGTGCCTTTGTCACATATTGCTCTAAAAATTTCTCTGGCAAAGGCCAGATGGTGCCTAGCTTCAAAATACCTACTCTGTCCTCTAATTTAAGCGCCTTCACAGCATCCAGTGAGTAAAGCCAGCAGCTACCGCAAGTTATCAGCAGCAGCTCTGGATTTTGAGGACCTACATAGCGATTGAACGGAGCAATTTCAAATTTTTCTCTGGCTCTATTTAACTTCATATGCTGAAAAAAATGCCTCACCGGACTGGGAACAGGGATGTATTTGGTTGGCATTACATTCTTCAGATCGTGTGTTTGATCAAAATAGGCTTTAGGCTTTACCTTGGGTAATTCACCAAGCTTTACATTTCCTCTAGCGTGAGCAATACGAGTTACGCTGCGAAGCAAGCATATAGTACCAAGTTCTTCAGAGAGATCGAACAGCCATTTCGTCATGTCCTTTGCTTCCTGAAAATCTCCTGGCTCAACTAACGGAATATCTAGCCATTTTGCTATAGGTCTGGTGTCTTGCTCGTTGGAACTTGATATAGCTGATGGGTCATCACAGTGGATCAGGAGAAGCCCTCCTCTACCAGTGCCACTCATAACCAGGTTTGCCAGAAAATCAGAAGCCACATTTACACCATTTTGCTTCATTGCAGCAAGAGCTCGAATGCCAGCGAAAGAGGCACCAGCAGCAGCTTCTAAAGCGACTATTTCATTCACCGACCACTCCACATAAATACCTGCTTCCTTAGCCACTTGTGCAAGGCTACCAATGATTTCTGACGACGGTGTGCCCGGATAAGCGGCAGCAAAGCCAACTCCTGCTTCCAAAGCACCACGGGCAATAGCTTCGTTGCCTATAAACAGCTGACTTGTTCCTGGAGCATCGATCGCTATACCAGACATATGTTCACCCCCATGACTTCAGGCTATCAGCTTATCTGCCAGCCCGGGTGGCAAGCCCATATAAAGCAAGTTATTCACGTTGCCGCTTTTCTTTCTGAGTTCACTGATAGCACGTCTTTTTTTCAGTAATGCCGCTTCTTTTAAATGGCCTAGATTTTGCAGAGGCAATTCATTCACCTCGACCTTTCCCTCAGCTAGGATTAATTGCCAAAGCTCATTGCCGGAGTCGGTACGTATAATAACAGTGTTCCAACCTTCTATACCTTCTGCCGCACCAACAGATATATCAGCAAATTCAGATGTCATATCGAAGCAATAGGCACATGCAGGCATAGTAAATTGCCTGATCTGCTCCAGAGGAAATGATACAACGCCTGACTTGGTATAAACATCAAACCTGTTTGATGGCGGAGGTGGAATATCAAACTTCACTATTTCAGCCAAGTCCAGATTCTCCCTTAAAAATCTATGAAACCGGTCTGGTGAAAGTGCCCAGGTACAAAACAGACCGATTACTAGTTTAATGTCATTGATGTTAGACCTGTTCTGAGGTGGTTTATGTTTCATCTTAGTTATCGCCAGAACCTGGCATGGAGTTGCAACGATTGCTAGCTTGTTCCCATTCCCCGAGTTTTTGGCAATCTGGTTGTAACCCTCAAGTACTGGACACGCCATGTAATTTGAGCCCGCACATTGCACTACATCCTCTGCACTCCAGGCTAAAAAGGGGCGCAATGTTTTGTCAGGCAAAGTTTTTGCCATAATAATACTATCAATCAACCCTCTTTCCAAAGCAAACGTAAGGACGGTGGTCACCACACCACCATATTGTGATCTGGCTCTAACAGCAATGTCTGTTGACCTAGCTATTACCACATCCTTAGCAAAACCTATCGGTGCCTCATCATACCGCGAAGCAAATACAGTCTGACTCAAGGCATCCAGATCGGTGTATGTCCGCGGACAGTATCCATAGCACTGCGCATCTCCGTTCCTGGCACAGTTTTCAACAGCAACTATACGCCCCTTATAATAGGTTAAATAAGGGCAAAACCCTGAGCAGGCGCCACATAACGTGCAAAGCCCAGCTTCTATAACCTCACTGAATAGCTCTTTCCAAGTTTTGACATTAGCTGTCATTAAGTACCCCCTTTTACAAAAAACTGGCAGGGCGATGTCTACAAGTTGTCCTACATTTGAAGCAATGTCTATTTTGTTGCTATAACTTCCATCTCTAGAGGGAAATCCCCGGGAATGTCTTTAACTGCTACGCAAGTGCGTGCCGGGGGGTTATTGGGAAAGAATTTACCATAAACCTCGTTCATGCGGCTGAAGTCAGAAATATCGCGCAAAAAAACTGTGACCTTGACAACTTTATCTAAGCTACTACCTGTTGCCTCCAGTGCTTTCTTAATATTATTAAGAACCAGCTCAGTCGCTTTATCAATCTCATCTGTGATTTTCAATCCCCTCTCGTAGTCAACGGGTAGCATGCCGGAGACAAACAGCAGCTCACCAGCCTGCACTACATGCGAGTAAAAGCCGCTTTTCGTCAGCCCCTGTACATTGTACCATCTAATGTATCTGCTCTCTCTAACCAAGGAACAAACACCCCCGCTGTTAAATACGATTGGATTATAACATGAACTATTATTGCACTTGCAAGAACATATCGTAAGTGTGCCAATAAAATTTGCTGCGGCATCTCCGGCAACAGAAATCTAACATATGTGCAAAATTCTTTTTAAATGCCCCGCTTCTCATTCGATAGTGCAAAAATTTTATTTGACCGCATTGTCAGCAGTATACTAAAATTCAAAGTGTCTCTGTTCCGGGCAGGTAAAGGAACTAATCGCCTTGGGAGCAGGGGGTAAAATTTTAATCTAAGGAGGGTTATACATGATCAGGACTCCGGAACAATACGTAGAGGGTCTTCGTGATGGCAGAGTAGTTTACCAAGATGGACAAAAGCTAGATGACATTACTGCTTATCCACCATACAAGAGTGCCATAGAGCGAGCAGCGTCTGAGTATTACCTGAAAAGCCTTCCCCAATACAAATCCCTGTTCTGCACTGTGGAGGACGGGGAGGAATTTTACTTTGTCTACAAAGTACCTAAAACGCCAGAGGATATACAGCGGCGGCGAACAATCACTCAAACCTTGATGCGCTCCGGCGCAGCTGCTACAAGTCTTACGGGCATCGATGGTTTGAACGGAGTCGCTTGGGCAGCAGGTAAGATGGATGCAGTTATTGGCACAAATTATCGCCAGCGTGTTGAAGAATTTCGCAAACTGTGCCAAAAAACTGACCCCTCGATTTGTGCAGCCGTCAGTGATCCGAAGGGACATAGAGGTCTCCATGCAGACGATCCAAGACAAAAGCATAAGGATTTCTACCTCCGGATTGTTGACCGCACAAAAGATGGCATTGTAATTAACGGTTGTAAATTACATATAAGCGAGTCAATCTTGGCTAACTGGGTAATCTGCTTACCATCTCGCAACCACGAAGAGGGTGAAAAGGACTATTCTGTTGCTTGCGCAGTACCATGCAATGCTAAGGGTGTCAAGTTCATTGCGACAGACTCTGAACTTGCTGGCGGCGGTGGACATCCCATGATAATCTTCGACAATGTTTTTGTCCCCAATGAAAGGGTATTTATGGCTGGCGAGTGGCAATTTAGTCGGTTGATGGCAACATCTTTTGCCCGATACCATCGTCTAACTGCAGCCACATATAAATCTTTGCAACTCCAGACTGTTGCTGGCTTAGCAATGTTAATGGCTGAATATAACGGTCTTACACACGCCACGCGCATCAGGGATATGCTTGCTTGGTTAGCTATGTATGCAGACATGACTGAAGCCCTGGGTAAAGCTGCTGCTCTAGATGCCAAAATTGACCCTGAAACGGGCTTGGCAGCACCTAACGTAGTTTATACCAACTGTGCCAAATTCTGGTTTGCAGATAACTGGCACCAAGCGATGAAGTATCTCCAGGACATAACCGGTGGTATCGCTGCGACTATGCCGTCAATGAAAGACTGGGAGAATCCTGAAACTCGCCCCTATATCGAAAAATACCTTGCCGGCGATGCAAGATATCCCACCGAAGAAAGGCTGCGTGCTCTGCTAATGGTCAGGCGCCTAGGGTCTACCTTTAACGGCATTTTAACCATACATGCTGAGGGCTCTCTGGCTGCCCAACGCATGACTGTATATCAGCAAGCAGACTGGGAACGATTCAAAGCGGCTGCACGACGCGCACTCGGACTGCCAACAGATCACCCTGAATTTAAAGATTTACCTACAGAGTCCCCCTGGAAAATGCCAGAATCAAAAGGGAAAAGATAAAGACTGTCAAGGTTAAAAATCTAGCTTGACGGCAGCTAGTGCCAGCTTTCACTGGCTGCCGTCATCAGTTTTGGAAAGACACGCTGTAAAAATAAGCCTGTTATAAAGATTACTCAACGAGCGTAAAATCTCGAAAATGTTATATGCTTGAGCCAGTCTGCCGAAGACGTAGGGAAATCAGCCCTGAAATGGGCACCACGACTTTCTTCTCTTTTGAGAGCTGCTTCAGTTATTAAACGGGCCGTTAGTACCATATTGCTCAATTCATACGAGGGCCTGTCTATTGGCGGAGGTAAGTGTTCTGCCCATGTGTAGAGAAGACTTGCTGCTTCAGCTAAATTTCTACCATCACGAACAATGCCAACCTTTTCCCACAAAAGTGACTGTAGATTTAGCAAATTGAGTGATGGAACTTCGTCCAGGAGTTTGTGCAATTGTAGAGAACAGTATTCCTCTTTAACTGCCCGAGGCGAGGATACTATCTCGGCACCCTGCTGGATCCTTTGAATGATCCGCTTGCCAAAGACCACGACCTCGAGTAAAGAATTTGAGGCTAAACGGTTCGCACCATGAACCCCGGTGCAAGCAGTCTCGCCGGCTGCAAACAGCCCGGAAACATTGGTCTCCCCCCAGATATTTACCTTAACACCGCCCATGAGGTAATGAGCAGCTGGAGCTACCGGTATCAGTCCCCTAGTGATGTCCAATCCGTGGTCTAAGCAAAAGCGATATATGTGTGGAAACCTTGCCATAACTCGCTGTGGTGGCAAATGAGTTACGTCAAGAAAGACGCGGTCACTACCGGTTTTCCTCATTTCATAAAGAATACTTCTAGCCACTACATCCCTCGGGGCGAGATCAGCTTCGGGTGTGTAGTCGGGCATGAAACGGTACCCATCCACATTGCGCAAGATTCCCCCCTCACCTCTAACTGCCTCGCTTATCAGAAAAGGAGGTACACCCGGAAGACGCAAAGCTGTCGGATGGAATTGGAAAAACTCCATGTCAGTTATTTCTGCTCCCGCGCTGTACGCTAAGGCTATACCATCGCCGGTGGCTACATCCGAATTTGTTGTGTACTTGAAGAGCCGTCCAGCACCTCCTGTAGCCAAAATTACAAAAGAGCATGCGTACTCTTCAACCGAACTGGTGTGGCAATCGAGAGTTCGCACGCCGGAAACTCTCCCATCATTCACCAGTATCTCTGTGGCAAGACAATGTTCCAGCACTTTTATGGACGAGTTACGTACACGCCTGCTTAAAGTAAACTCAATATGTTCACCGGTAGCATCACCGCCCGCATGCAATATACGGGGAACACTATGAGCAGCCTCCCTAGTAAGAGCAATCTCACCGTTAACAGTATCAAAAGGCACACCAAATCCTATCAGGTCAGCAATCCTGTCTGCGGCTTCGTTGACCAAAATGCGTACAGCCTCGGGATCGCAAAGCCCGTCGCCTGCATTTATAGTGTCTTGGTAGTGAAGCTCAGGGGAATCATTCTTCCCTATCGGGGCTGCAATCCCACCCTGTGCATGCCTAGTATTACAGTCTTCGATACTGCCCTTTGTAATAATCAAAACGCTGCCTATTTCCTTAGCCAGCAAAGCGGTGTAAAGCCCTGCAATTCCACTGCCGATTATAATGAAGTCGTAAGAATTCACTAGCACAACACCTTCTATCAATTAACCCCGCTGCCAGTCAAATACAATGCACTCAGCAAGCATAGTCTCCCTGTAAAGCCCACGGGCTTGTTTTGGTAATGGTAACATGAACAAGCTGTCCTAAGCAATTGTCGCCGTATCTGAAAAAAGTAAGTTTATTTGTACGAGTCCTGCCAAACCATTTGTCACCCTTCCTACCCTCAACAAGTACCTCCACGCTCTTTCCCTTCAGTCTTGCGTTGATTTCGCCTGCTATTCGCATCTGGAGCATCTCGATCTTATTCACACGTTCCTGTTTGACACTTGCCGGCACATTATCTATCAGTTCTCTTGCTGCCACAGTATCAGGACGTGGTGAATAAGCAGCAACATGGACGGTGTCAAACTTTATTTCTTCAAGCATAAGTAGCGTGTGGTCAAAGTGTTCTTCACTCTCACCGGGAAAACCGACAATTACATCCGTGCTAATAGCAACTGCGGGAATGTAATAACGAATGGTGCTGACAAGCTCTCTAAATTGCTCAACCGTATAGCCTCGTCTCATGGCTTTCAATATCTCATTATCACCTGACTGTAACGGGAGGCTTATGTGTTCACACACCTTTTCGAGCGAAGCTACAGCTCTGATGAGGTGCTCGCTCATATCTTTTGGATGATTGGTCATAAACCTTATTCTCTTTATTCCTTCAATTCTGTCCAGTTCACAAAGCAGTTTGGCAAGGTCTACCCCTTCAGAGAGGTCATGCCCGTAGGAATTCACATTCTGTCCTAGTAAGATGATCTCCTTTATTCCTTGTGATGCTAACTTCTTAGCCTCGTGAATAATTTCAATCGCCGGTCTACTCTTTTCTCTTCCCCGACGATAAGGGACAATACAATACGAGCAAAAGTTATTACATCCTTGAATAATCGGTACAAAAGCACTCACTGAACCTTTTCTCGCTGGCAATACATCGACTGCCGTCCCAGATTTAGAAGTTAAGTGATAACACTTATCTGCCCAATCTACTAGCGCCAGCCAATCACCGGGACCAAAGAATCTGTCAACATATGGGAACAGTTTCTCTAACTTTGCAATATCAGGGCTGACAAAACAACCAGTAACTAGTAACGCCAACTGTGGTTTACGGTTTTTAAGCCCTTTGGCATACCCAAGCATACCGAGAACCCTGTCCTCGGCATTTTGACGGACTACACAGGTGTTTAATACTACAACATCAGCGACTTGAGGGCTCAGAGTCTGTTTCCAGCCACGCGATTCCAAATAACTGGCGATCCGTGCTGACTCAGCTTTGTTCACTTGACAGCCTATAGTCCAGAGGTAATAGTACATAGTTATAAACACCGTTTACAGGCAGCGACGAAAGGACTTAGCAGTATAAGCTGAAGAACTATCATTTGATGGCGGAGGGAATGGGATTCGAACCCATGACCCCGATTTCTCGGGGTAACCGCTTAGCAGGCGGCCGCACTAGACCACTATGCGATCCCTCCGTAATAAATACTCCTGCGAAATGAAATATAGCACAGCCCCCCAATCTCTTCAACTATACACTCGTCTAACATCAGAGTCGCATCAAGTAACAAAAACATCTCTCTAGCAAACAGTTGTTCAAATATGCAGATAGTGTATACTATAACAAGTTATGGACACCAACAAGATACATATCCATACCATTATAAGTAGGAAATTCCGTAAGCACGTAAAAGACGACTGGTTAAAAGCAGTAATTCTAAAAACCATAGAGCTGGCATGTCCTGATACGCCGGTCGAGGTAGGAGTAGTTATCACAGGTGATAAGACGATTCAGAGACTGAACAGGCTATATCGGGGCAAAAATGAACCGACTGACGTTCTGGCTTTTCATATGTCACCGCAAACAAAAAACTTGCCAAAGATATCCTTTGTGCTTCCTCCAGATGGCATGCACCATCTAGGTGAGGTGATAATCTCCTATCCCCAAGCAGAACACCAGTCTCAAATATGCAAGCAAACAGTAGCACAGGAACTAAAACTACTCATTGTCCACGGGGTTCTCCATCTTCTCGGTTACGAACATGAAACACCTGATGATAGAAGGCATATGAGAAAGAAAGAGCGGGAAATTCTTGCTAAATTGAGTTGTTTTTGAGAATTTGAGAAAATGCAGGCCTTCCGTGTATGGGGCGACGTTTATATTGTTGGCGGTCCAGCAATATCCCACCCACTTGATTGCTGTGTATACTTGATAAATACCGGGAAACTGATCCTTATTGATGCTGGCACAGGCAACAGCTTTTCACTTTTAATAAACAATATCCGCAGATTAGGACTAATTCCAGAGAATCTTGCCTTCATAATTGCGACTCATCGCCATATTGACCATGTGGGTGGTCTGGCAGAATTCAAACAGGTTTATAATGTCAAAACAATAGCCCACGAGCTTGATGCCGACGCCATCGAGTCAGGCCAAGGGGTAGGCGCCGAATTTTACGGAATTAAATACCATCCATGCTCTATCGATATAAGATTAACTGAGAATGAAACTGAATTAAATCTCGGAAAACACACACTAAAAATACTGCATATTCCTGGACATACTTCCGGAAGCCTTGCCATTTACTTAGATATTGGCAGTAAAAGAGTGCTCTTCGGTCAGGATCTACATGGACCGTACGAAACTGTATTTGGTGGGGACGTTTGTCAGGCTATTGTATCTCTCAGAAAACTGCTTGAATTAAATGCTGACATCCTATGCGAAGGACACTATGGCATTTGTCAACCAGCTACAGAGGTAAGCCAGTATATAAAAGACTACCTTAATTTATTGGAAAGAAGAACCTTCAGATAGCATAAACTCTTATTCATAACCGTAGTTTTCTTTGCTTGGTACGGCATTTCTCGGCAGTAATTATGGACACAATTTCAGAGACAGCAATATCCAGCCTGTCTTTCTGGCTCACAACTACGTAATCGAAAAGAGACAGTTTGTCCATTTCTTCTTGCGCCTTACTCAATCTCAAACTCAACTCGCTATCAGATAGCCCTCGCCTTTGCATCAAGCGGCTTGCCAGTTCCTCAATCGATGGCGGTAAAAGAAAAATAAACACAGCCTCTGGCAGAATTTGTTTAATAGTTGCTGCACCTTGAACATCTATCTTTAAGATGACGTCTTTCCCTTGTCCCAGCCCTTCACGAAGTTCGCGCCTGGGTACGCCATAGTAATTCCCGTAGACTTTTGCCCATTCAATAAGTTCCCCCCTGTCCACCATCTGCCGAAACTCGCTTTCAGATACAAAATGATAATCAGCACCGTCTTTCTCCCCTCTCCGCTTGGGACGCGTGGTCACAGTCACCACGTAATAAAATGGTAGACTGCGTTTCTTCATCTCAGAGAGCACAGCATCCTTGCCCACACCAGAAGGACCAGAAATTACGATAAGTAATGGAGAGGAAGATGCAAAATTCAATTTATTCAATTAAGTATTTCCCTATTCATAAAATGACTTTCCTCGTTAGACAGAGGAACTCTATTCCGATGACATGGAAATATTCTCTAGTTCCTGCCAGAATCCAGGATAAGATATTTCAGTTACTTCCGCATTATGAATGACTATCACCCCTTTAGCTACCAGCCCAGCGACTGCTAAGGTCATTGCTAAGCGATGGTCACCATGGCTCTTCACTTCTGCTCCAGTGAGTAGACTTCCTCCATGAATGACCATCCCGTCAGGCAATTCATCGATCCTAGCACCAAGTCGAGAAAGCTCTCTAACTGTCGCGGTAATCCGGTCAGACTCCTTAGTTCTCAGCTCGGAAGCATTTCGGATAACCGTAGTCCCGCGAGCTACGCAACCAGCTAATGCCAGTAATGGTATTTCATCGATTAATCGCGGTACTATTTCCCCGCTAATTTCTATGCCTCTAAGCTGACTTGACTCTACAATCAAGTCGGCAACAAGTTCATTGCTCTCAAGGCGTTGATTCTCAAATTTTATCCTAGCCCCCATGGCTGTCAGCGCATCTAAGATTCCTGTGCGCAGTGGATTGACTCCACAACCTTTAATCTTTATCCTTGCATTGGAATGGATAATCCCAGCGACTATCCAGTAAGCTGCTGAACTGATATCACCAGGAACAGTAATATCTATCGCCTTCAATGGGGATACAAGGGGTGCCAAATGAATACGCCCACTGTCGAATCTAACTCTGGCACCCATCAGCTCCAGCAGGCGCTCAGTATGGTCGCGAGAAGGCAATGGCTGCTCAATAACAGTATCACCTTCAGCAAAAAGACCAGCTAGCAAAATTGCAGACTTGACTTGAGCACTTGGTATGGGGAGCTTGTATTCTATACCATGTAGTCTTGCACCCCTGATAACTAGAGGTGCAAAGGAATCTCCTCCACGCCCATAAATCTCAGCTCCCATAAGACGGAGTGGCTGGATAACGCGTTTCATAGGACGGGAGCGTAAAGAAAAGTCCCCCGAAACTATTGAAAGGAAAGGCTGGGTAGCAAGCACTCCGCTAAGGAGCCGCATTGTAGTAGCACTATTCCCTGCATTAAGAACGTTCGTGGGTTCGACAAGACACGAACCGCCACAACCATAAATAAATACGGTTAGGGCAGCAGTATGCTCCCATTTCATTTTTACACCCAGAGCCTTCAGACAACTGACAGTTGAACGGCAATCCTTGCCTGGCGAAAGATTAGCAATCTTACTAACGCCCTGCGCAAGGCTCCCGAGAATAAGTGCCCGATGCGATATGGACTTGTCCCCGGGGACATTGATTTCCCCGGTCAATTGTTTAGAGGCAACTACCTTTCTGAGCCGTGCTCCCTTAGCCATCTCTGTCTTGCCTCTTTTGCCAGGGCTAGTACACTTTCAATACTAGCATCGCTCTCAGAAACCATCCTACGCAGTCTTTGCAGCTCAGTAATTAACACGTCGATCCAAGTTACAATAGCCTCTTTGTTTGTGGAACAGATATGAGCATGCATTTCAGGACTTCCGGAAGCCAAACGAGTGACATCCCGATAGCCACTGGCTGCTAGCCTGGACATCTTATCCCAGACAGGGCTTTGCGTTGTTGCCAGCACCAGCGCCACCGATAGCAGCAAAGGTAAATGGCTTACGCCAGCCACTAAGTTGTCATGTTCTTCAGGACTTATGATAAAAGGAACAGCACCAATGGCAGTCACCATATCTTCAAGTGTGCATACTGCTTCTTGCGCAGTCTCTTCACCTGGTGTAAGACAATAGACGCGCCCCTGAAACAACTCCGCTTCGGCTGCCTCTATCCCGGAGGTTTCTTTGCCTGCCATTGGATGTCCACCGATAAAGCTGATATTCGGCGATAGAAACTCCTTCGCCCACTGCATAACTTGTAACTTTGTACTGCCGGTGTCCGTCACTATAGCCTTATGGCTGACAGCTGGAGCTGTCTGAACAAAGACCTCTCGTATAGTAAGAATTGGTGTGGCTATAATAATCATATCAGCTCCTGAGACCGCCTTTTGCAAGTCCATCTCCACAGTATCTACAGCTCTTAACCTAAGCGCTGCAGCAGCCACTTTCTGTCGTCGTGCACATCCGATTATTTCGGCATCTCGCCATCTGGATTTTTTCAAAGCGAGCCCCAACGAGCCACCGATCAGCCCTAAACCAACAATAGCGATACGCACTGCATTATTATAGCATAGCATTAGACTTACTGAATTCAATTTTTCTAATTTCTAACCAATTGAACAACTTTTTGTTCACGCTGTTAATCAAAACAGCCGGTCAAGTGACACATCCGAACATTGACACAATAGATGCCGGTTGCTACAATCAGTACCAGCAAATCGAATATATTGAGCAGGGTGTTCTCAGGCAACTGAGAGCTTAAATGGAAAGCAAGCCGGTGGAATTCCGGCACAGTCCCGCCTGCTGTAAAAGTCAGAACGCCTGCCCTGCGATCCCATCTGCCTCCGCGGAGAAGGGGGGAGATGTATATTATTCTAGGGGAGCGGCTATGAAAGATAGTTTGCTAAGGCCTTTGTTGCTAACTCTACTATTTGTTTCCTTGATAAGCTTTGCATGTCAAACACCCTCCAGTGAACCTCCTACTTTTGCACCCTCCCCACCAGCGCCAACAGAAGAGATACCAGCTGAAACTAAGTCCGAAGAAGGATTACCCACCTTCCCTATCGTAGTTGTTGACGATTTAGGCAGGAAGATAACAATACAGCATTTACCCCAGCGGATAGTCTCACTGGCTCCAAGTAATACGGAGATACTCTTTGCGCTTGGTTTAGGTGATAAAATTGTGGGCACGACTGATTACTGTGACTATCCAGAGGCTGCAAAAGCTAAACCACGTGTCGCTGGTTATTCCAATCCTAATATTGAAAAGCTAATGTCCTTAGAACCAGACCTAATAGTAGCTGAGTCTATACACGAGAGGATGGTGCTCCCAGCGCTAGAAAGATTGGGGCTAACCGTTATTGTGACATCAGCAACGTCTTTGGATACTATACTGCATGACGTTGAACTCATCGGGCAAGTCACAGGTAAAAGCGTCACCGCAGCACAATTGACAGAAAACATGAGAAAAAGGATAGAAGCAGTGACTGAAAAGACGCGCAACATACAAATTGAGCAACGTCCTAGAGTGCTTTATGTATGCTGGCACAATCCGATATGGACAATGGGCAGTGATACCTTCATCGACGACCTTATCTGGAAAGCTGGAGGTATGAATGTTTTTGCCAGCGATTTTAAGAAATCACGTGCTGTATCTCTGGAAGCGGTTATAGATAAAGACCCTCAGATAATAATCATCAGTGGCATGGGCACGACAGGTGGTCTGATATATAACTCCATAATTAAAGAGGCACGTCTCAGAGACGTCAGTGCGATTGCTGACAACCGTGTTTACAAAATCAGTGATGCCAACCTGATCGAACGTCCAGGTCCCAGGATAGTCGATGGGTTAGACGAGGTCGCTAAATATATCCACCCTGAGATCTTCGGCATACCTGCCAGCATATCAAAGTGAGTGCCATTCGGTTATAGTGATGCCCAAGTAATAACAAAATAGAGAAATATGCGCAGGGTGCTCTCAGGTGACTGAGAGCTTAAATGGAGAGCAAGCCGGTGGAATTCCGGCACAGTCCCGCCTGCTGTAAAAGTCAGAACGCCTGCCCTGCAACCTGGTTAGCCTTCGCGGAGATGGGGGTGAAAATCATTTTGAAATCCCCTGCTCTACGGGGCAGGGGATTTTTTGTGAGCTTAACCAAAGGAGGTTGGATATGAAGATTTCAGCCCTCAAAGTGATAAGCTCGTTCCTAGCCACAATCTTGTGTTTTGCTGTCCTGCCAGAGAGTACTGTTACCGCTGAGCCGACAGTGCTCAAATGGACACAGATAATTACGCCCGGAGCCATACCATCAAGAAATGAAATAGTCAGCCCTTGTGAGGCAAATCGAATAGCCATCGGCTCTGACGGAAAAACTTTCTATGCTGTCGACATCCCCAATGCAGATAAGTCCACAGGGGCCAAAGCTCTCTATAAGTCAATAAACGGCGGAGCATCGTGGTGCGATGATATCAGCAGGACGCTCTACCAGACAATGGATACTGCTGAACGAACTAATTTTCGAGTTTGGGATATTGCAATAGCACCCGACAACCCAGAACTCGTTGCTGTGATCACCAGCAACGCTAGCGATGATGCTCCCAAAAACGTATGGATAACCACCGACGGTGGTGGTCAATGGATAAACACGCATTTCCCCTCACCCGAACAAATACGTGCAATCGATATCTCACCTAATTATGGTGGCAATTACGATATAAGCGTGGGCACTTGCCAGGGCGACGGTAGTGGAACAGTATGGGTGCTGCAAAGTTCTGTACCATATAATTGGAAAAATCAAGTTTCAAGCGGCAATCTGGGGGATGTGTTAACTTTAAAATTCTCCCCTAGCTACTCTATGGATCACACGCTTGTGGCTGTATATTCCACAACAGCCGGCACATTTATTAATACAGGTATTCGTGATATAGACACTAATTCCACTGATTGGTCAACCCTTTACAGCGGATCACCCCCTGAAATTACTACAGGAACTCCTGGATCGTCTCCTAAGTCCAACCAAATTATCGGTGCCGACTTAGAGTTGCCTAAAGATTTTTCTGGGCAATCTGGCAGTTTAAGACGATACTATGTAAGTGTAGACGACGGTGGGATCACAGGCACAGCAGGAATATATCGATTTGATGATCGGACAGGCTACTTACTCTTGCGAGCCACACTCACGAAGAGGATTTCTAGCATTGCCTATTATGGAGGTTTCGCCTCCGGGAAGTTACTAGCTGGAGAGGTTCTCGGTAATCGCACGTCGGCTACTGTGATGACCTGGTTCACTGATTCCCCAACAACTTGTCCAAGCCCATGTTGGTACCAAGCAATGAAACCTCCTACTGGTGCTGCTGGGAATAATATCAATGGGTACGCTAATACACAAATAGCCTGGTCTCCTGATGGCACTGTTGCTTATGCTAGTACAGCGAGCAGTGCCCCCCTTTTGGCAGGAGCACAATGGTATATCCCCTTAAAAACTGGTTTTGGACTGGATGAATCAGCTTTTTCCCTCAGTCTCAATAACGGCGAGACCTGGAACCAGCTCTCCTTAATCGACACAAGAATTGACCAGTTTGTAGACATTGCACCATCGCCTGATTGTTCTGTCTTATATTTAGCTTCGGTAAACAGAGAACCATCGTATTCCGGATTTGATAGTGTATGGCGAAGCCAGAATGCAACTGGGGCTTCCACATGGGAACGAGTATTATGTCACCTCGCTGCCGAAGACAATACACAGGATTGTATCTTACAACTTGCTGGCGACCATTATGACGGGCAAGTTGTTTTCTGGGCTGCTCGCAATACAAAAAATGCAATGTGGTCAGCAGACTTCGGTGATTTTTGGAATACTGTTGCCCCCAGCATTGTTGTGCAGGATATTGCAGCCGATGGTAGTCAGACTTTATTTGTCTTGGACTCGCAGGGGTATGTAGAGAAACTCGTCTGGGAAGGCAAAGGGTGGATATCACAGTGCACGGTGTCAACAGGGCTTGATAGCGGTTACAGTATCAGCACCGCTTATACCGGGGTTACTCCGGACAATCTTAAAGGGCAGGTATTTGTCGGTGGTAAAGGTACAGGGAGATGTGACGTAGCTTACTCCGAAGATGGTGGGCTAAGTTTTACCCTAATAGAAACACCGCTGCCAACACGGGGCGATACCATGGTAATCGCTACACAAAATTATGATACCGAAAGAGGCGCCTCAGGTGATATTATAGCGATCAATCCAGGTGGAATGTATCAGTGGTCGACCTCTTACGGTGGTGGAAGTTGGGCTTGGCCTTCTCCAACACCGAACGAATGGGCTCCGCAATGGGGAGGTCCTAGCTGGCCCACTCCGGTTACCGCACTCTCTATATCGCGAAATGGAAGCTTCTACTTCACTGACACATGGGGGACATACATACGATGGAATTATGCTTCTGCCGGTTTAAATATTTTTTTGAACTACGGTAGCGAGCCCTCAAGAAAGCTCAAAATTTGTGGAGGGCTGGAGCTTGATCAGCCAGTGACTGTCTGGCTTGTAGACCAGCAACCCTATAGCCCACCATACGGTGGTGTATGGTTCTATACAGACACCCTGCTCTGGTCTGGACCCGTCCCGATTAAACCTGTGAGCTTGACTGAAATGAATTGCGACCCTGTATCAGGGAGAAATCCAGAGATAAACCTATCATGGAAACCGCTTTCTTTATCTCTGGGATACCGCATTGAGATAGCAAAAGACGAGGATTTTGCCTTAAAAGTTGCTGATATTGGTAACACCTGGGGGGGAAGAACCTCAAGTCTGAGCAGGACATCTGGCTCTGACCCCCACACCCCCTATGTTCCATATGATTCAGACTCCCCCGCTTTAGTTATACCTCCCGGGGGTGGCATGGTTACTGATGGGAATGGCAATACTTGGACATTACCAGAGCTTGAAGCCGGTCATATCTACTACTGGCGAGTCACAGTTCAGAGCGTAGCTACGGGTGATTACATAACCAGTCCATCGTCCTGGCGGGAGACATTTGTAATAAGTCCCGGTTATAGAGTCGCTGCGCGCTATGTTAATCCGGAGCCGTTAGCACCCAAAAATGGTAGCGCGGATTGTCCGACGAAAGGCATTGCCTTTGCTTGGTCACAATTACCGAATGCTACTAAATACGAGTTTGTTCTTGCCGAAGATAGAAATTTAAAGGATGTTGTATTCACTGTAGTAACCTCAAGTACAGCCTGCATTTATGAAAATGGGTTGGAACCCGGGAAAATATATTTTTGGCGAGTAAGAGCACTGGAGCCCGTGCCCAGCGAATGGAGCTTTATTTCAGTCTTCCGTACCAAATTAGCGCTACCCTCGCAAACTACTCATGTTGCACCATCAGCACCTCCAATTAGTTGGCTATGGGTTATTGGAGTATTGGTATGGATAGGCTTACTTACGTTGGTGATTCATACGAGGAGATGAGCTACGAGGACATCCTGTAAGATTTTGCAAAAAATAGTCGATTCGAGATGGCAAATATCACAAGCTCGGTTAAGTTTTGGCTCGCCCCTGGTAAAATGCAGCTACAAATATAAGTATGGCACCTAAAACGATCGAGACCAATATTTTCGCCAACTTAGGCAAATCCATCGTCAGGAAATAGGCAAAAGTGAAAACCCCGGCAATGCATGAAAGGACATAGCTTACCAAGTGCGCTTTAATCGGCTTCCGTCTTGCCCCCATCCAGCTTAGCCAGCCTATAAAGGCGAGAGCACCTACTACTGCTACAGCTATCATATGCTACCAGCCTATCGCTTCCAGAAATTTCCCCAAGAAGGCAAACATTCCCGTAGTCAACACCAGAGATAATAGTTTGCCAACCTCTGATAGATATCTGACATACTCAGCGGCGAGATATCCAACGCCTGAAATGCACAGCAGGATGCCAAAACCATATAAGGCATAAATCCTCATACTATTAGCGTCTCCTTACTTTAATGGAACAGGTGGTGGGGGTATAATGCTCCTGACTCTATACCCAAATATTACTTTTCGCTCTCGACTCGAAGAGCTTATTCTTATAGTATAATTGCTATACTCTTCATTTATAACACTCGTCGCTAGCTCGTCAGATGTAAGCGTCCACTCAACCACCGCACTATCAAAACTGGTAATTTTTACTTGCTTATCTACCAGATCCACAAGCTTGTTGCCGCCTTCCCAAACTGATACTGTAAGCCGATCTTCGTATGAAGAAAATGTCCGATTCTCTATTTGATAACGAAAGTAGGCAGGTTTTCCAAATGCAATCTCACCCCCATAATATGCCCCCTCGCTTTCAGGGACCCACTGGTTGTCAAATTCAATTTCACGTTCGTATTCATCATACGTTATGTAAAGTATATCGTAAACCCCGAGATAACCGTCAACAATAAAAATGCCTAAAATCCCGGCGAAACAAGCTAATGACAGACCTAAATATAAATATCTTGTGTGACCCATGCCTGCTACCATGACCTGTTCCAATACCTGCTGCTCAAGACCGCAATATAGCTCCGAAGTCCTGTGACAGTTTTGCTAAAATCTGCTGCTGCACCTCTTCAATTTCTGCGTCAGTTAAAGTATGACTAGGAGACTGATAGACAATTCTAAACGCTAGAGATTTTTTCCCTTTTGGCACTTGTTCACCTGCATAAAGGTCAAAAAGAGACACCGAACTCACCAGAGGGTATCCACGGATAGTCGAATAAATCTGCTGGTAAGTCACCTCTTCGCTAACTAACAAAGCAACATCCCGACTGGCACTCGGGTATTTGGGGAGCGGCCGGTATTTTATTTCGCGACCCGCACTTAAATTTAACAGCTTATCCAGCTCCAGTTCAATGAGAAAAGTATTTGCTGGGACTTCGAAAGCTGCTGCTACTTTAGGATGCAACTCTCCTACCACACCTATCTTATTTTTATCAGCCACTATCCATGCACACCTTCCTGTTAGCAAGCTCTCATCGTCTCCATTCTCGAAGCTCGCCTCTATAGCCAGCCTTGACAGAACAGTTTCGACAACACCTTTAGCCGTAAAAAAGTCTATCTCCTCAAGTTCACCTTTCCAGAACGGTCTATACCGAGTACCATTGATCACGGCACAGAGCATGTCTTTTTCCTCAGGTAAATCTGCTTTTCGCGAAAAAAATACCTTTCCCAGTTCAAAAAGCCTAATAGTGCCTTCCTCGTACCTTCTGTTACGAGCCAGGCTAGTCAATAGACCAGAGCGCAAGCTGGTACGTAAATACTCCCATTCACGTGACATAGGATTAGCTATTCTTACCGGCGTAGGAACACACAGACGGGACTCAGGCGACAGCTTGCTCAACGCCTCTAAGCTAACTAAAGAATAGGTGAGCACTTCTTGAAAACCACAACCAACCATAATGTCCTGTAATTCTTTTTTAAGCGTTAGCATAGGGTTAAGTTCATATTTAGGTAATGGAGCACTGAGCATCGTGGCTGGGATCGTATCATAGCCTGTGATACGGGCAACTTCTTCTACAAGATCAGCGGTACAGCTGATATCGCTCCGCCACCACGGGACACTCACCTTAACATATGAAAGATCGGTAGTTTCTTCACAGCCAAAGCCCAGCACCCTAATGGTATCCATTATCTTATCTCTGGCAAGGTCGATACCAAGAAGACGTTTCACATCACCTATAGCGAACAATATTTGCCTCCGCTCTTGCATCCCCGGAAAAGCATCGACTAGCCCCTTCACCACTCTACCGCCAGTCAGCTCTGCCATAAGTTGTGTGGCACGCTTCAGTGCTATAAAGGGCAAATATGGACTAAGCCCTTTCTCAAACCGCAGTGAGGCTTCACTGCTCAAACGCAAGTCTTTCCTGCCATGATGGATCACCGCCGGATTGAAATTCGCCGATTCTATGAGGACGCTTGATGTTCCATCTTTAACTTCGGTTTCAACTCCACCCATGATACCAGCTACAGCGATTGCCCTCTCGGCATCAGCAATCACCAGCATCTCGGGGCTCAACACACGAGTAACCCCATCAAGGGTCGTAATCGTCTCTCCGGGAAAAGCCCGACGCACAATGATCTGTTTCCCTTTGAGTTCATCATAATCAAAAGCATGAAGTGGTTGCCCATATTCCAGCATCACATAGTTGGTAATATCCACAACATTGTTGATGGGGCGCATACCACAAGCTAGTAGACGTTGCTGTAACCATACAGGTGAAGGTGCGACTTTAATCCCTCTGATCAGACTGGCACAGTAGCGAGGGCACAAGTCAGGCTCAGCTATATCTATCGAAATGAAAGAGCTTATCTCACCTTCCGCGTCTGTCTCTAGATAATGGGGCTCGGTTTCATAAATCTTACATCCGGTAAGTGCGGCTACTTCTCTGGCAATACCTAGAATTGATAGACAATCCGGGCGGTTCGGTGTCACCTCGATATCTAAAACGGCGTCACCGAAGTAGTCAACAAGTGGCATCCCTACTGGTGCGTCGTCAGGCAGGATCATCACCCCCTCGTGGCTATCAGAGATTCCCAGTTCCTTCTCGGAACAAATCATACCCTCTGAAATCACTCCACGGATCTTGGCCCTTTTCAGTTCAATAATACCTCCGGTCCTGGGGTCTACAAGGCGAGCCCCTACCGAAGCAAAAGCCACCTTGGCCCCTAACACTACATTAGGAGCACCACACACCACACGCTCATTCCGTTCGCCCAGGTCTACCGTAACAAGCTTGAGACGGTCAGCATCAGGATGTGACTCTATCTTCACTATCTTTCCCACAACCACATTTTCCCAACTATTGCCAATGACTTGCACATCACTCACTTCTAAACCAGCCATGGTCAATCTGTCACACAACTCCCTAAGCGGCAGAGAGACTGCTACATACTCTTTAAGCCATCGCAAAGGGACCTTCACAGCTAATCCTCCATCAAAGCGTCACCTAGACGGTCAGAACTGCTCCAAGAACCTGAGGTCGTTGCCGTAGAAAAGACGAATATCATCAATTCCGTAGCGGAGTATAGGAATGCGCTCCACTCCCATGCCAAAAGCAAAGCCAGAGTAGACGTCAGGGTCGATATCAACTCGCCGTAAGACTTCAGGATGGACCATCCCAGCACCCAGGATTTCTATCCAGCCACTATTGCCACAAAGACGACAACCGCTACCCCGACAAACGAGGCAGTCGATAGCCATTTCCACCCCCGGTTCAACAAACGGGAAATAGTCGCAACGAAAACGACACTTCCTGTCTTCTCCAAAAAGCCGGCGAACAAACTCAAAGAGTGTACCTTTTAAGTCAGCCAGAGTGATGTTCTTGTCCACTGCCAGGCCTTCCACTTGATAGAACATCCACTCGTGCGTAGCATCTGTAGCCTCGTATCGGTAAACTCTTCCCGGGGCTATAATCCTTATCGGTGGTCTCATCTTTTCCATAACTCTTATCTGAACAGGTGAAGTATGGGTCCTGAGGAGCACTGGCATTTTCCCTTCTGTAGTTACAAAGTCCACCCACAGGGTAGCGAACATATCACGTGCCGGGTGTTCTGCTGGCATATTTAGAGCTTCAAAATTGTAATATTCCCACTCCACTTCCGGACCTTCGGCAATCTGAAAGCCCATGCTTACGAAGATTTCGCAAATCTCGCGCAGCATTCTGGTTGTCGGATGGAGACGTCCTAGTGGGATTTTTTGTCCGGGCAAAGTGACGTCTAGACTCTCACGCTGAAGAGCGAAGGCCAGCCGGTCTTCTAGTTCCTTTCTTTTTTCCGCTAGCTTTGTTTCGAGGGTCTGTTTTACCTCATTAGCCCTTGCCCCTACACAGCGCCTTTCTTCTACAGGTAGAGCTGATATCGAGCGTAGAATCTGCACCAGGTCACTTTTTCTACCTATGTAGCGGACACGCCAATTTTCGAGTTCCTTTAAATCAGCAATATTGTCTAGATCAGCAAGTGCTCTACGGAGAAGATCGTCGATCTGTTCCACCATCTTCTACTAAAAGCTAACTCTTAGGCCTGTTGGAAACTAATGAGACAATTTTAGAAAATGTTGCCATGTCACTCACTGCCATCTCAGCCAATGTCTTTCGATTTATTTTTAGGCTAGCCTTCTTTAGTCCACCAATGAATTGACTATAAGAAAGCCCGTGTGCTCTCGCCGCAGCACTTATGCGAGCAATCCACAGCTGCCTCATATCACCCTTCCGTTCACGACGATGACAGTAAGCATAATATAGAGCATGAATCACAGACTCATGAGCGCGTCGATACAAGGCATGCCTAGTTGACCGATGCCCTTTAGTCAACTTCAGCACTTTCTTATGCCGCCGATGTGTAACTATACCTCCTTTGGCTCTGGGCAAAGTTTTCCTCCTGTCCGAACTATTTTAAACCATAAGGTAAGAGCTTCTTTAGCCTGCTTTCATCCGAAGGATGAACAGGAACCATATCGCTATAAAGGCGCTTCGTCCTTGGCGCTTTCTTACGCCTCAAATGGCTCTTACCGCCTTTCATGCGCATCAGCTTACCAGTTGCAGTAATCTTAAAACGCCTTTTAGCGCCTTTATGCGTTTTCAATTTTGGCATTAGACTTTCTCCTCTACACCAGTTTTCTTTAACTGCTTGCTCGAAATAGGTGATAACACTAAACTCATAAAACGTTCATCTGAACTTGGTTCACCATCCAAGCCTGCTATATCCTTCAAATTGTCAGCCACTCTCTGTAACAATTTCAAGCCTACTTCTGGATGAGCACTCTCACGACCGCGGAAAAAAACAAGCACCTTTACCTTGTCACCCTCTTCCAGTAATTTCCTCGCTATTTTCATCTTAGTTTCTAAGTCATGATCCTTTACCCTAGGTCTAATACGTATCTCTTTAAGAGTGCCACTCCTCTGACCTTTCCGCGCCTTACGCTCCTTTTTGGTTTGTTCGTATCTATATTTACCGTAATCAAGAAGTCGACAGACCGGCGGTACGGCTGTCGGTGCTACTTCTACCAAGTCAAGGTTCCGTTCACTGGCAATGCGCAGTGCTTTTTCAAGTGGCAATATCCCCAATTGTGCTCCAGTCTCCCCTATTAACCGTACCTCTCTTGCCCTTATTTCTCTATTAACACGGAGTTCTCTGGTAATGTCTGTCATCACCTCCTTATTACACGTAAAATATCAAACTAGCGGAAATATATCACATCAGTAGTAAGAAAATCAAAGCCCGTGTGGTGACTTATCTGCAACTACAGATTTCACACGGTCTATAAACTGAACTAATGGCATCTGACCCAAATCCTCTCCGGTTCTCAACCGCAGAGAGACTATGGAAGCATCCAACTCTTTATCACCAAGGATAAGCATGTATGGTACTCTTCCCATCTGAGCTTCCCTTATCTTTAAGTTCATCCTCTCAGGACGGTTATCCACCTGTACTCTAATCTTGTTTTCCTTTAGTGCTTCAGCCACTTGAAAAGCATAGTCTAAATGACGGTCGGCTATCGGGATTATCACCACTTGGACAGGTGATAACCACACTGGAAAAGCTCCGGCATAATGCTCTACAAGGCAAGCAAGAAACCGCTCCATACTACCCAAGACAGTCCGATGGACCATTACCGCTTGGTGTTCAGTGCCATCGTCACCAACATAAGTGACATTAAAACGCTGCGGGAGATTAAAGTCTACCTGGATAGTAGGCCCCTGCCACAATCGTCCCAAAGCATCCCGAAGTTTGACATCGATTTTCGGTCCATAGAAGACCCCCTCCCCGGGGTCTATCTTGTAATCCAACTTCAGTCCCTCCAAGACTGCCCTCAAAGCCTCTGTAGCTTGCTCCCAGATTTCTAGGGTTCCGGCATACTTCTCCGGGCGCGTGGACAAAAGCAGCTCATATTCACTAAAACCAAAAGTATGCAGCATAAAGCGAGCTAACTCCACCACCGAGGCTATTTCTGATTCAAGCTGGTCAGGTCGACAGAAAATATGAGCGTCATCTTGAGTAAAACCGCGAACCCTAGCCAGCCCATGTAATACTCCTGACCTCTCATACCGATACACAGTGCCCAGCTCAGCATATCGGATTGGTAACTGACGGTAGCTGCGCAGTTGAGTTTTATAAATCAGAATATGTCCCAAACAGTTCATCGGCTTGATGATATATTGCTGACCTTCGATGTCCATCGGTGAGTAAAGGTTTTCCCGATAAAAATCCCAGTGCCCACTTATCTTCCATAGATTCAACTTCGCTATGTGGGGAGTATACACGAGTTCATATCCTCTCTCCCGATGTTCCTCCTTCCAGAAGTCCTCAATAAGCTGGCGCACTAGAGCACCTTTAGGATGCCACAATACCAGACCCGGACCGGCCTCCTCGTGAATACTGAAAAGGTCAAGCTCTTTCCCCAGCCGCCTATGGTCTCTCTTGGTTGCTTCCGCTAACCGCGCCAGATGATCCTCAAGTTCTGTCTCAGTCTCAAATGCGACCCCGTAAATCCTTTGCAACATAGGGCGGGTCTCATCGCCTCGCCAGTATGCCCCAGCGATACTTACCAGCTTGAAAGCACCGATTTCGCTGGTTGAACCAACATGAGGACCTCTGCATAAGTCGACAAAAGAACCCTGTCTATATATAGTCACTGTTTCCCCAGGAAGTTCTTCAATAAGTTCAAGCTTGTAAGGTTGTCCTGCGAACAGTCGTATAGCTTCTTCCTTAGATATCTCCTCCCTGACAAACGGGAGCCCAGACGCAATTATCTCTCTCATTCTTGCCTCGATTGCCATCAAATCTTCAGGAGTAAGTGCTCGAGGTAACTCGAAATCATAGTAAAAGCCGTCTTCGATAGCGGGGCCAATGCCAAACTTAACTTCGTGAAAGAGATCCTGCACAGCCTGCGCCATAATATGGGCGGCTGAATGTCTCATCTTCTCAATTCTAAGTTCTTTATCGTCCTCTACAGCCATGACTATAACCTTGTAATCAAATTGACTCGGCATTCTGAAAGCCGAGTCACTCAATCGCTGCATTTTATCAGTGATGCTGTAATAGCGTCAAGGAGCGATTGTGCAGTGTATCGTTTGTTCATCTCTGAAAAAGCCGCCTCCTGTCAAATTTTCCTCGTTTTTTTGCAGGTCATTTCCTGTCCTCTCCGTATCCTTTTAGGCACGATTTGACAGAATATACAACTGCAAACATGTCACACAAAAGGTCGGCATCACTTAGGGCGTTGGAGTCGCCTTTGTGGTGGGCTCGGCAGGATTCGAACCTGCGACCAACCGGTTATGAGCCGGCCGCTCTGCCACTGAGCTACGAGCCCATGAAGCTAATAATCAGTCCAGACTTAGTCCAGTAAGAAATATAGCAGCCATTACTAGAGTATACCACAACATCAAATACCCCAGAAGCTACATGCTCCCCTTTACGCTTCTCACCTGCTTGTACCCTCAGCAACAAATTCATACTCACTGCAACAAGTAAATATATCTTTTCATTTACAACACAAACTTTGCTACTGGTAAGCAGTATCATTATAAGATAAAAACAGACCACGAACAAAGATGCCGGGCATTTGCTTGACTGACAAAGCTTCTTTGTTATAAAATTAGCACTCGACTAATTGAATTGCTAAATTTTTGGCAAGGATTTTAATGCCTTAGAGAGCAGGAGGTGGACATAGTATGCCAATTTACCAATATATATGTCCGAAATGCAACCTGAGGTTCGAGCTAAAGCAGAGCTTTTCTGCTGAAGCTGTAGCTTCCTGCCCCAAGTGTCAGAATGGGGCTCGTCGTCTTTTTGCTCCTGTTCCGATAATCTTCAAGGGGTCCGGTTTCTATGTCACTGACAGCAGAAAAGGGAGCCCAGATGACAAAAATAAAGATAACAGCGAACAAGATAACAAGGACACCAAGGAATGAGTAAATTATGACCTGAATTTACTTGAGCCGATCATGACTTCTAGGGGAGGAGAACACTCATGAATTGTCCGGTATGCGGTAAAAAGGCTGTGGCACGGCTTTATTATTGCGCTAAATGTGCAGTTTACGTACATGTAACTTGCTGGAAAAAGCACGCTGCCACAGCCCATTCAAAACAGTGAAGTTGAATCCTGATCGGCGGCTACACTGCAAGCCACACTTCAGCAAGTATATCGCCTAGAGCATCCCATCAAATGGGCTTGCCAGTCCGATCAAATTCATGTTACACTCAGGATGTGTCCCTGTAGCTCAGCTGGATAGAGCGGCTGCCTTCTAAGCAGCGGGTCGTGGGTTCGAATCCCTCCAGGGACGCCACGAATAGTCTGACCAATTTACTTCACATATAATTAAATACCAGCAGTCATAGGGTTGCTCGTAGCTGTATCTCTAGCGCACTGTAGCGACCTGTCACGCTAGGCTCCCTTCCCGCGAGGTTGATTGAGAAGAGGAATTTTTCTACAATGCCTATAGCATGCCAGGCAATGAAAAGTCGTTTGCCCTAGATAAAGCAGGTGATGTTAAGTATACTGAACAGTCTCTGCTTGAACAAGATGTAGCAAAACTGAAAGAAAGTCTGGGGCAACGCCCGGAACCAGCAGTTAATCCCCCATTTATTATCGTGAGCGGTTTACCCGGCACAGGCAAATCGTTCTTTTGCCGAAAGCTGGCAGCAAGATTTCCGTGTTGCATTGTGGAAAGTGATGCTATGCGGAAAACATTATTCCCCTCGCCGGAATATAGTGCCGCCGAAAATGCTCGCCTCTTTAGTGCTTGCCATAAGCTTATAGAATCGCTACTCAGTGGAGGAACACCCGTTATATTCGATGCGACCAATCTTTCAGAGCGCCATCGTGAGCGTTTATACAATATCGCTGACAGGACAGGTGCCCGACTGATTTTGGTACGAGTTGTTGCACCTCCTTCCATAGCTTATGAGCGACTTCAAGGGCGAAAGGAGCACCATAACCCTGAAGATAAATCAGATGCTGATTGGACAGTTTACAAGCGCATGAGACGGAGTGAGGACAAAATCTGGCGCAATCACTTCGTGGTCGATACTTCTCGGGATATTACTCCCGCCTTAGACAGAATCGTAAAGATGCTGGAGCGTTAATGCTTCAAGGAACATACTTCACTCTTCTATTCCAATAGGCTAAAATAAATTGCGCTTCTAAATTAAAGAGGGTAAACCAAACTAGAAACTGTTTTCGGGAGGAAGGTATTGAAAATCAAAGTCGTTTCAGAGAATGTTACGTCTGTAGAGACAGATGCTGTGGTAGTGAACCTGTTCGAAGGAGTGAAAACGCCAGGTGGAGCTACTGCAGCAATGGACCAAGCGCTGGACGGCGCTATTACCAAGCTAATAGAACATGACGTTATTAAAGGGAAACTGAACGAGATAACCACCATTTACAGTTTTGGAAAGATACCAGCCCACATTGTTGCTGTTGTCGGATTAGGCAAGCAATCTGAATTCACACTGGACAAGCTTCGCAGTGTTACAGGCGAATTCTGTCGGCGTCTTCGCAAGCTGAATTGCCAACGCGTGGCTACGATTGTCCATGGAGCTGGTGTTGGAAATGTTGAGCCCGGTTCTGCATGCCAGGCTATAGTGGAAGGCAGTCTGCTTGGCCTGTATCAATTTCGGAAGCATGTGACCAAAAAGAACGAAGACAAGGACATCGAGGAACTTCTTATAGTGGAACGAGACGCAGCAAAGCTACAATTGCTGAATGAAGGCTGCACCAGGGGCAAGATTATAGCCGAAGCCACAAACTTGGCTCGCGATTGGGTAAATGAGCCAGCCAACTATTTGACCCCAAGCGAGCTGGCAAGAAGGGCTGAAGAGTTAGCGAGACTTCACAATCTAAGCATAAACATCCTCGATCAAGAGCAAATGGAAATAGAAGGCATGGGCGCACTACTTGGAGTTGCCCGCGGCAGCCAGCAACCACCAAAACTGGTCGTTCTCAGTTACAAAGGTAATAGTGCTTCGTCAAAGACTATCGGTTTTGTGGGCAAGGGCATAACATTCGACTCCGGTGGAATCTCAATAAAACCATCTGAAGGAATGGGAGAAATGAAAGGTGATATGGCAGGTGCTGCCGCAGTAATAGCTGCAGTAGCTGCCATTGCCCAACTGAAGCCGCGGATAAATGTCACCGCTATTGCCCCGGCCACTGAGAATATGCCCAGTGGTAACGCACTCAAGCCAGGCGATGTTATCAAGGCGGCTAACGGAAAGACCATTGAAATCGAGACCACCGATGCCGAGGGGAGACTTATCCTTGCTGATGCCTTAAGCTATGCTGTAAAAATGGGACTTTCGCCTTTGATAGACATCGCTACGCTCACCGGTGCCTGCCGAGTTGCACTTGGTAATATCTGTAGTGGCATCTTCGGCAATTCGCAAGAGTTGATTGACCAAATCGTTAAAGCTGCAAATGAGACCGGCGAAAGGTTGTGGCAGATGCCTATGTACGAAGAGTACAAAGAGCAGAATAAAAGTGATGTCGCCGATGTCAAAAATAGTGGCGGTAGGTGGGCTGGGGCTATCACAGCAGCACAATTCTTGGCTGAGTTCGTTGGAGAGGCACCGTGGGCACACATTGACATAGCTGGTACCTCCTTCAGGGAAAAAGAAGGTGGCTATCTACCAAAAGGTGCTACAGGAGTTGGAGTACGCACTCTCGTTAACTTTGCTCTAAATTCAGCCGGATAAGCTTTGATGGCAATAAAAGACGTGCGAGAGATTAAACTAAAACAAAAGGAGGTGCAACATGAAAGTGAAATGGCTGGGGCATGCGTGTTTTTTAATTACTTCTGAAGCCGGATTAAAAATCATAACAGACCCCTATATAGAGGGAAGTGGTATCAAATACTCGCCAGTTAATGAGTCCGCTGACATTGTCACAGTCAGCCACGACCATTTCGACCACAACAATGTTTCAGCAGTGAAAGGAAATCCTGAGGTGGTAAAGAGCAGTGGCACGAAAACCGTCAAAGGTGTCCAGTTCAAAGGAGTCCCCACCTACCACGATGAATCAAAAGGAAGTCAGCGGGGCAATAATATAGTTTTTTGTTTCACTATAGACGGCATAAAAATCTGCCACCTAGGCGACTTAGGACATAGCTTGAGCAAAGAAGAAATCACCGAGATAGGCGATGTAGACGTGTTGCTTATTCCTGTAGGAGGATTCTTCACTATAGACTCAAAAGTCGCCACTCAGGTATGCGAAAGTCTGAGCCCCAAGGTAATCATTCCCATGCATTTCAAGACCTCTAAATTGGACTTCCCTATAGCCCAGGTCGACAATTTCCTTGCTGGTAAACCTAACGCGAAAAAACTGAATACAAGCGAGGTTGAATTTAAGGCATCGGGATTACCTGCAACCTCAGAGATCATGGTGCTACAACCAGCAAGGTAATAATAAACCCGGCGAGATTAATGGCACAGATTTCACCGACTCTGGGGAGTGATGGTCTGCTCAGCAGTGAAATGTTCCCAGGCTACGCGCGCAGCCTCCATTTCAGCGCTCTTTTTGCTTCTCCCGGAACCTGAGCCAACTATCCGGTCTCCCAACCTCACCTCCACAGTGAAATGTCTGGCATGATCTGGTCCCGAGACTTCGACTACATGATAGACAGGCAATTGCTTCAACTTTACCTGGGTAAATTCCTGCAGTAGCGCCTTATAGTTCCGTCTTCCTTTTATATTCACAATATCTGCAAGCCTGTCGCCAAGCCACAATAAGATGAACCGGCGGGCTGTCTCTAATCCTTGGTCAAGGAAAATAGCACCAACAAGTGCTTCAAAAGCATTGGCAAGATTTGTTTCTCTTTCTCTACCTCCTGTTATCTCCTCTCCCTTCCCCAGAATAAGACACTCCCCCAGACCAAGCGCTATAGCAACCCCAGCTAAAGTCTCTTGACGAATGAGGGCGATCCTGAGCTCAGTGAGTTCCCCTTCGCTCAATTGAGGGAAATTGCGGTACAGTTCATAGGTGACCACGAAATTCAGTAGAGCATCACCCAAGAATTCAAGACGTTCGTTGTCTGCAACAGCACTGCGGGGATTTTCGTTTATGTACGAAGAATGTGTTAACGCCTGCTGGAGCAAAACAGCATCGTTAAATACAATGCCTAATTTCCTTTGCAGAGCACCCAGACCACTCCCTGTCGTCATCTCATGAAAAGTATATCAAGCGATGTCAATTGCAACAACCTTGTCTTGTGCCATCAAATACCATTCTGCTATAATCGAATTCTGGTTGGGGATTCGTCTAGCGGTAGGACAGCGGACTCTGGATCCGTATGGCCAGGTTCGAATCCTGGATCCCCAGCCATCATATTAAGCGGCGCATTCGTCTAGTGGCCCAGGACACCTCCCTCTCAAGGAGGAGACCACGGGTTCGAATCCCGTATGCGCTACCACCTGTATTAACAGGAAGCAGACCTTGCCAATGCCCTTTCTCCGATGTAATAACAAAGCTGGGAACCCGGAACCGAATTCATGCCGTGCCGAAAACGGTCCGCCAAGGGTTGGTTTCTGACTAAAGATCTGGTTGTCTCTTCTAAAATGCACATTATATCGAGTTCGATCCTTTTCACGGACCCGGTTCATAAGCCAAATTGTCCAGAGGCACTCTCGTCAGAACTGGAGCAGGATTGTCGGTCATTGCTCTCACAAGTATCGCTTGGCGATCTTGGCGGCAAACTTAGCGACAGTCTCCTGCGCACGCTCTTTAATCGGCGTCCCGTGACCGAAGCAAACAATCTCAAAATCCAGCTGAGCTATCTTATTCACGGAGCGTATTTCCTCAGCTATATCCACCGTAAAAGACAAAGCCGGCAACCGCAAGCCAAATCGGTGCGCAAGCACATCACCAACAATGAGAACCCCCTTATTCCTGAGCCACAGGCAAATACTTCCGGGCGTATGTCCGGGGCTATGAATTATCTTCACACCAGTAAGCACAGGTAGTTCGTCGCCATCGTTAACTATTAAGTCAACTTTCACCGGCTTATACGCCCACGACCAGTCGAAAGAAGCTAGATATCTACTTAGCCAGACTGGCCTCTGGAGACCGGGCTGTGGCAGGGTGCCGTCTATATATGGAACATCTGCGGTATGTGCTATAACTTCGGCATTCGTTAATTTCTTCAAGTCAGCCAGGTTGCCGGTATGATCAGCGTGATGATGAGTAACAATTATACGCCCTATATCCAAAGCAGAATAACCAAGTTGCTTTACGGAATCGATTATTCCTTTGAGTCTGCCTTTAAAACCAGTGTCCACTAGTGTCAATCTATCACCCGCTAATAAGAAAACATTTGCACCGAGAACCCCACTACCCCAAAAACCTCCAAGTTGGTAAATGCCCGGGACAATCTCCTGAAACCCAAGATGTCTCATTTTTGTGCAGAATCCCCATCGGCAATTGTACTACTAGAAGATATCGATATCAAAGCATCATCCTCCAAAAGTCGTAGGAAAAACAGCGATAGGCTTCATCCAGCTGTCTTAGAACAGAAATAGTAAGCTCAAATCGTACGGCTGACTGATCAATTCTGCTCGCAGACGAAGGATAATATAAGTAGAGAGATAAATGAACCTCTTCAATCTCAAGGAGGTAAAAAGCGATGGAAAGGATAAGCAGGTTAACAAATGCACTGTCTCAGGATGGAAGGCTCCGGTGGTTACTCAGTAGCATCATTATGGTGGCAACTGGACTTTTTGGCGTCCTGACCACGGCGCTTGTCTGGTACTTATAACCTTTCAGGCATAGAAGAGGCTCGCCTTTACTTATGTATAAAGACGAGCCTTTCTCCACTCTGCAAATGCTGTACACAACCTTATGGCATTCGCCCGGGCATTACCTAGTAGTAGCTACTCACCCTTAAACACAGGCTCTCGTTTTTGAACGAACGCCAGCATACCCTCCTGTGCGTCTTTCGTTTGCGCTACTCTCCGCGATCCCTCCCGCTCGATCTTTATTCCTTCTTCGATAGTTGTTTCGAGACCGCGGGTCACGCAATCCAGAATTATACTCACAGCAATCGGGGCTTTCTTGGCTAGAACCTTGGCGAACTGCTTGGCATCATTCAGCACCTCGCCCGGTTGAGAAACACGAGTAATGAGCCCGATCTGCAGAGCTTCAGGAGCCCTGATCGTGGTTCCCATAAGAAGCATTTCAAGAGCACGTGTTTTACCTATCAGCCTTGGTAGCCGCTGGGTTCCACCCCAGCCAGGAATAATACCGCGCTCTATTTCCGGCTGTCCTATGATTGCTCTTTCTGCATCAACCATGAACCTGAAATGGCAGGCCATTGCTAACTCACACCCACCACCAAGTGCATATCCATTGATAGCTGCAATTACAGGCTTCGGGTATCTCTCAATGCGCAGGAAAACTTCATTGCCATCAGGACCAGGTTCGCCACCGCGACCTTCCACCGCACCCTTTATGTCAAATCCGGCTGAAAAACCTCTATCACCAGCGCCGGTGATAATCAACACACGTATTGACTTATCATCCTTAAACTCAGCCAAAGCCTGATCTAACTCCCTAAGCACTGTCGAGTTTATCGGATTCGCCGGCGGACGATTCAGGGTTATAATGCCAATGTTCTCCTCTCGCTCAACTATTAAGGTCTCGTATGCCATGTTGCCCTCCTTTTAGACTTATTTTTGTTTCTTTGGAATTTAGAACTTGGTCCTTCTAAACAGTTGACAGTTATCACCTCCTTTCAGCCTGCTTGCACTCGTAAAAGAAGATTCTCGGTAGAGCATCCTCACAGTCTCGTTGGATGACAAAATGCTAGCACTTCTCGCCTAGAAGTGTCAACGCCACCCAAATCGATATCTTCCCTAAGTATTGATTTATTGGCTACAGAAACATATACTAGTTATGAGACTGCAACGTTTATATGGATACGCAGTCAAAAATTTGATAGAAATGGAGGTGACTCAGAATGCCAGAAGTAGAGATTGGGCAAGTAAGCGACTTCTTTGCTCGACCGGTAGTGGCGGGTATCACATTGACTGGCGCACTAAAAGTGGGCGACAAGATTCACATTAAGGGACATACTACAGACTTAGAACTTGTTGTCCAGTCAATGCAAATTAACAATGTGAATGTAAATGAAGCCAAAGCCGGGGACTCTGTAGGGGTAAAAGTGCCAGACCGGGTCAGACGAGGTGACAAAGTCTTTAAGGTAACTCCTTAGCCACCAATACTCCTGAGCAGGTTAGCCATCTCAATAGCACTTGTCGCTGCCACGAAGCCACGATTCCCCTCCTTAGCCCCAGCTCGTTCGATAGCCTGCTCAAGCGTATCAGCAGTTATTATGCCCTGAATAACCGGCAGACCGGTATCGAGACTTACACGGGCAATACCCCGATTTACTTCAGCAGCAACGTACTCAAAATGTGGTGTACCCCCACGAATAACTGCCCCGAGGCAAATAATCGCATTATATTTCTTTGTCTCCGCCAATTTCTTAGCTATCAGTGGTATCTCTAAGCTGCCCGGTGTCCAGGCTACATCAACATCATCTTTTTCAACACCATGGCGAAAAAGAGCGTCTTTAGCGCCCTCAAGCAATCGCGATGTTATCACCTCGTTAAACCTCGACACCACAACACCAAACTTTAGCCCCTTCCCGACCAGCATACCTTCATACTGCTTAGACATGCTTAATTCCCTCCTTTTCCTTCGCCTCTCAGTCAAGCCTCATCAGCAAAATCAACACCTAATAGATGCCCCAGTTTCTCCTGCTTGGTTTTTAGATATTCTATATTATACGGGGTCGGCGGTGTGCGCAAAGGAACGGTCTCCACTATTCGAAGCCCATAACTTTCAAGCCCTATCACCTTTTTGGGGTTGTTGGTCAGTAGTTTAATTTTATGTAAACCGAGGTCTGCCAGTATTTGAGCGCCGATACCGTAATCACGCAAATCAGGCTCGAAGCCCAGGGCAATATTAGCCTCCACGGTATCCAGTCCCTGATCCTGGAGAGCATAGGCCCGTACCTTATTGTGAAAGCCGATACCGCGTCCCTCTTGGCGCATATACAAAAATACTCCCCTTCCCTCTTCTGCGATCTTTTGCATTGCCATATTAATTTGCTCACCACAGTCGCAACGCAGACTCCCGAACACGTCACCAGTCAAGCACTCGCTATGCACTCTAACCAGAACCGGCTCGTCGCCCGAAATATCGCCTTTGACTAAAGCTACATGCTCATCAGGGTCTACTTTGCTCCTATATGCGATAACAACGAACTCGCCATACCTAGTAGGCAGTCTCGCCTCAGCTACTTTGTCTATTAGCTTCTCATGACGGCGTCGATAAGCGATCAAGTCAGCTATACTAACTATTTTAAGTCCAAATTTCTCCGCGATTATTTCAAGTTTGGGCAGACGCGCCATAGTACCATCATCATCCATAATCTCGCAGATAACTCCTGCCGGGTAGAGCCCAGCTAACCTAGCCAGGTCTACTATCGCTTCAGTATGCCCTGCCCTCACCAACACACCACCTTCACGAGCACGTATAGGAAAAACATGTCCCGGACGGGCTAAATCCTCAGGCTTTGTGTTCGGATCAAGCATTGCCCTTATAGTTGCCGCCCTATCATGAGCTGAGATACCACTGGATGTCTTATGCTTAGCCTCTACCGATACAGTAAAGGCAGTGCAGAACTTAGCAGTGTTGTCCTGGACCATGAGCGGGATCTTCAGCTCATCTAGTCGCTGACCTATTATCGGCAAGCATATCAATCCCCGCGCATGCCTTGCCATAAAGTTTATAGCTTCAGGGGTGATTTTCTCAGCGGCTATAGCTAAGTCCCCTTCGTTCTCTCGGTTCTCATCGTCTACGATGATGATAAACTTGCCAGCCTTTATATCCTCTATAGCCTCAGGAATTGTTGCAAACCCCATAGAATACTCACCTCACTTTCGTAAAACCATATCTTTCCAAAAACTCGAATGTTAAAACGCGATCGCTTCTCTGGCTAAGACGCTCAACATATTTACCCATTATATCAACTTCGAGATTTACCGCATCGCCAGACCTCTTCTGTCCCAGTATAGTATGTTCAAGCGTGTAACCTACCAAAGACACAGAAAAGCTGGTATCTCCCGGGTCGATCACGGTCAAACTGACTCCGTCAACAGCTATAAAGCCTTTGTCAACTATATATGGCATCAAGCGCTCAGGGAATGCTATTTTCATGATAATAGCCTGATTTTCGCGCCGTACTGAAACCACCTTACCTATATCATCCACATGTCCCTGCACGAAGTGTCCACCGAAACGCCCACCCACAGGCACAGCCCTTTCTAAATTCACCTTATCACCGTAGCGAAGTTTGCCTAGATTTGTACGGCGGGCTGTCTCTGGCATAAGTTCGACGGAGAAACAGCCTCTGTCGAGCAAAATCACAGTGAGACACACTCCATTAACAGCTATGCTATCGCCAACCTTCATATCTTCGAGCACTTTCTTGGCTTCGACAATTAGTTTCTCAGATGCGTACTTAATTATGCCGACTTCTTCCACTATGCCAGTAAACATCTGTCATCACTTTACATAGCCACTGATTAGAACGTCGCTACCAAATTCGGTTATCTTCACTCTGCTCAACTGAAGTGCCTCGCCGATTCTGTCCACGCCATTCCCCCCAACAGCACTCTTGGCTCTTTCTCCTCCAATTATGATCGGCGACACAAAAGCAAGAACTTTGTCTACCAGTCCCTGGTCAAACAAAGAACCGAAGAGCTTATTCCCCCCTTCCACCAGCACACTGGTAACCTGTCGCCTGCCCAATACAGCCAGCAATTCTGATAGATCGATCACACCTTTCGTAGCATTGAACTCCACCACCTCGGCGTTCACTTTTCTAAAGTTCTCCAATTTCTTCGGGTCAAGAGGCTTAGCCACAGCTATAATCGTCTCCCCAGGCTCCTTAAAGATCCGTGCTGAAGGAGGCGTCCTGCCCTTCCCGTCGACTATCACTCGTAATGGCTGACGTTTAGTCTTACCTCCTCTTCCACTGCACCCCCTGGCAGAAAGCTGAGGGTCATCTGCCAGTACAGTATTGGCTCCCACCATTATCGCATCGACTATGTGCCTCAAATAATGTACATATTTCCGGGACTCCTCGTTGCTTATCCACTTGGAATCACCTGTTTGGGTAGCAATCTTACCATCAAGACTCATGGCAAATTTGGCAATAACAAAAGGTAGTCCTGTGGTAATAAATTTGATATACCCTTCGTTTATCTCTCGTGCCTTTTCTTCGTACTCTCCAACAAAGGTCCTTATCCCCGCCTCTTCCAGTGCCTTTATACCCTTCCCATTGACCAGAGGATTAGGGTCAATTAAAGCTGCATGTACTTCACTGATGCCAGCTTCAATTATCGCTTCAGTGCATGGTGGTGTACGTCCATAATGACAGCAAGGCTCCAGCGTGACGAACATAGTTGCCCCTCTCGCCCTGGTGCCGGCATGCTCCAATGCCATTATCTCAGCATGCTTCGAACCTGGCGGCTGGGTGTAACCTAAACCGACCACCACTCCATCTCTCACAATAACAGCTCCTACAGCAGGATTAGGGCTTGTATATCCTAAAGACAAGCGGGCTAGCGATAGGGCACATTCCATAAAGTTGACCGGACGACCTAGCATCTTTTCCCCTCCTCAAAATCATAATGATACCGGCTCGCGGTGGGTCCAGTCTGACCCTGATATTTACTCCTCAGCCCCTCCGCACCATATAACCTCTCCACAGGCGAAGTTAGCCTGATGAAAGAGAGCTGCCCTATTTTCATCTTATAATAAAGGGTGATCGGTAATTTAGCAACATTTGATAAGTGAATGGTGAGGTGACCACACCAGCCAGGGTCAACATAGCCAGCTGTAGAATGCATCAAAAGTCCAACCCGCGATAGAGAACTTTTGCCTTCAAGGCGTCCCACTATGTCTTCCGGCAACGTAACCGCCTCCAAAGTGCTTCCTAAAACAAAATCACCGGGCTCCAGATAAAAGGGTGAATCCTCTGTTATGTCAACCGGTTCCATCAGGTCTTCCATATTCTGCTTCACATCGATGCAATCTGGATACCTCGCCGGCTTGAAGACCAACAGTTTTCTATCCAGATGAAGGTCTACACTCGCTGGCTGAATAGAGTCGGGTATCAGCGGTTCTATGACGATCCTGCGTTTAGCAATCTCTTCCTGAATAGTACGATCGCTGAGCACCATGACTTTGAGCCAAATTGTAACACCAAGCATTTCAACAGTGCAAACAAGGGATGTCTATAACCAATGAAATGCTCTATCTGGCTCTTGTTGCAACCAGCGTTCTAAGTATTATTGACAGCTAGAGAGCCCGATGTTAACATATCCCTGACTGCCTGCGCTATAGAAGTCTGCAGCAATGTAAGTTGTTTCGAAAACCAGATGCTAAAACACAGATACGCCGACCTTAATGGAATTCGCTTACACTATGTGACTGCTGGCAAAGGTAAACTTATTTTATTTTTGCACGGGTTTCCCGAGTTCTGGTACGCATGGAAACACCAGCTTCGTGAGTTTAGCCGTGACTATAAAGCTGTGGCACTGGACATGAGGGGCTATAACCTCTCAGACAAGCCTGCGGGGGTGGAACAATATCAAACGAAGTATCTGGTGGAAGATATCCGTGCTTTTGCCGAACACCTCGGATGTAAAAAGTTCATTCTCGTTGGGCATGATTGGGGTGGAGCAGTAGCCTGGGCATTTGCCATGCGCCATCCAGACTACCTGGAAAAGCTTGTCATCATAAATGCACCACACCCTGCTGTATTTAACAGGGAATTGCGCAACAACCCTGCACAGCAAAAGGCTAGTCAATACATTCTGCTCCACCGTAGTTCAAAAGCGGAGGAGATACTTTCTCGTGATAACTACGCAGCGCTTTCCAGCGCTGTGCTGAAAGGCGGACTGAAGCAAGGATACTTCACCCAAAAAGACGAACGGGAGTACCTCAAGGCGTGGGCACAGCCCGGAGCACTTACCGGGATGTTAAATTATTACCGTGCAACTCAACTCGGCTCGTTTACCGGTGATAGTGACAGGGCTAGTACAGACCTAAAATCACTCATTATAAAAGTACCCACATTAGTCATCTGGGGCGAGAAAGATACCTACCTTCTGCCAGGCAATCTGGATGGCATTGAAGAATACGTGACCAACCTGATAATCAGACGCATACCTGACGGCTCCCACTGGGTGGTCCACGAAAAGCCGGCTCTGGTCAGCACCTATATTCGCGAATTTATTGAAGGTGCGCATACGTTACCTTAGCACCCTTATCCAGGAGGGTAACGATGGGTATTAAGACTGTAACTATAATTGGGCGCAACAGCTTGAGCCAAGCAGTGCAGCAAGTACTGACCGCCGGGCATTTCAAGGTCATAACTTCCGACCTGGAACAGGACTACACTGCCGGAGCAGCAGAATCTGAAGTGGTACTTGAGTTCCTCCCAGAAGATTTTGAATTAAAGAGTAAGGTATTGCGTAATTGTGCTGCGAAATGCTCTGAAGAGACCATTTTGGCGACAACCACTGCAAATCCCTGGGTGACACGCCTAGCTACTAAAATTGAAAACCCCGACAGGTTTATCGGACTGAACTTTGTCAAGAACCCGGTTCAGGAGAAATTACTTGTTCAGATAGTGAAAGGACTACAAACTTCGCCTCGCACAGTTGAAAATTGTGCGCAGTGGCTGGAGAAAACAGGGGTAACTCCGGTAAAGCTCGAGGAAAGCCCTGGTTTTATCATCGACAGGGTAATGGCCGCAATAGTAAATGAAGCCGCATTGATGTACTCCACAAAGCTAGCAACCATAGAAGACATCGACAAAATGGTAAAGGTATGTGCCAACTGGCCGCTTGGTCCCTTTGAATTTGCCGATACTATGGGGATAGACAATGTGGTTAAAGTTCTGGACAGCCTTTATGAGCAGTTTGGTCCCAAATATCAGCCCTGCCTTTTACTCAGAAAGATGGTTGATGCTGGCTGGTTAGGCAAGAAGACAGGTCGTGGTTTTTACACTTACAGTTAACTAACAACCAAAGGCATAAAATGGGCTACCGTAGATCGGAGGCTAGAGATGGAGGTTAAAAAGATCTGTGTTCTTGGCGCCGGTGTTATGGGGCATGGCATTGCACAGGTATGTGCTCAAGCCGGTCATGAAGTCAGCCTTCGAGATATTAAAAACGAATTTGTCGAAGCCGGCATCGCAAGGATTAAAACCTTCCTGGAAGGCAGCGTGGAACGCAAGAAAATGACCCGAGAAGAAGCTAATACCATACTGCAACACATTAGGGGCACTACTGACCTTCGACAAGCTGCAGAAGATGCCGACCTCGTAATCGAAGCAATAATCGAGGATATCAATATTAAGAAACAGGTCTTTAAAGAACTAGATGGGATTTGCCGCAGGGACACTATTTTTGCTTCCAACACCTCAGCCCAGTCCATTACCGAAATGGCAATGGCAACAAACCGCCCTGAGAAGTTCATCGGTATGCACTGGTTCAACCCTCCGCAACTTATGCAAGGCATCGAAGTTGTTGTCCATGAGCGCATTTCCAAAGATACACTGGAGACGATAGTGGACCTATGCAAAAAACTTGGCAAGATACCCGGCATCTGCAAGGACTCCACAGGCTTCATCGTCAACAGGCTTCTTCAAATATGGTATAACGAAGGGCTTAACATGTATGACGAAGGCATTTCTGAGCCACAGGATATAGATACCGCTTACAAAGTGGGTTGTGGTTTCAGGATGGGACCGTTTGAGTTGCGTGACATGGTTGGTCTCGATACCGGGCTGGCAATAACCGAGACCCACTACCGGGAATTTATGCGGGACCAGTTCAAACCGCCGCGCTGTCTGGTCATGAAAGTTAAAGCTGGCGAACTAGGACGAAAATCGGGGCGCGGCTTCTATGTCTATGAGCCAAAATCCTGAGTAGGACTGAAAAAGCCAACAGGCGAGGTTAAAAAACCTCGTCTTATCGAAATGCCCTATATCCAGCCTACCCGAGTTCCCTGCCTAAAATAGCCACAGCGCTTACCTGTGGTGGACCGCCAAATGTATGTGACAGCCCAAGCTTTACATCCTTAAGCTGTCGTTCTGGTGACTGAGCCTTCCCCTGGATCTGTTTATAAACCTCATAGGTCATCCGCAGACCACTTGCCCCTACAGGATGCCCAAAGCACTTCAGTCCTCCGTCAGCATTCACCGGTAGACCACCGGTCAGTTCAAAAAAGCCGGCATCTATATCTTCCTTAGCTCCTCCCCGAGGGCTGAAACCAAAATTCTCATAAATTATCAACTCCGTGCTTGTAAAGCAATCGTGGACTTCAGCAATGTCAAGTTCTTCTCTCGGGTTCTTTATGCCAGCCTGCTCATAAGCCTGACGCGATGAATTGATAAGCGCTTCCCAAGTCAGCCAGTCAAATCCCGGTCGCACATGAGGCAGGAGCGGGTCAAAAGACTGTCCCAGCCCTTTTATATACACAGGGTCTTTTCTAAAATTCTTGGCTATTTTAGCCGGCACTAATATCGCCGCTGCGCCCCCATCACTATTGCCACAGCAATCAAACAGTCCCAATGGCCAGGCGATAATCGGTGCATTTAGCACCTGTTCCAGAGTTATTTTGTTACGAAAATGGGCTTTGGGACACATGCTCCCATTGTTATGGTTTTTGACCGCTATCTTGCCTATCGTTATCTTACCTTCTTCGGGAGTTAGATTATAGGTGTAGAAATATCTGGTAGCGATGAGGGCAAAGCTGCCTGGTGAAGTGCGCCTTGCCTCCAGCACCGGCCCCATACCCCGCCCCGTACCCAGACCCGGAAAGCCTGTGTCCTTGAGCTTTTCTACGCCCAGCGCTAGAACGATGTCATACATCCCCGAGGCGATACCAAAACAGGCGTTCCTCAGTGCTTCATGCCCGGTTATACACCAGTTTTCCACCCTCGTCATGGGGATGCGCAGCTTCAACGGATTGGCGGCATGCGTCGCCCCCAAGCCAGTAGTCGGCGCAGTAACGGTCCCATACCAGCATGCCTGGATATCTTCAGGACCGATCCCCGCATCTTCGAATGCTTCGTAAGCAGCCTCTATAGCCAGGTCATCCAGCCCGGCATCCCAGCGCTCACCGAACTTGGTACATCCCATACCTATTATGGCAACTTTATCCTTTATGCTCTCCATACTTTATCCCTCCATGTTATCTTACTGGTCGACATTTCCAGAAATAGTTGTACATCCCACCGCCCTCATACAGCCTGCGGAATGTCATTTCTACCGTCATGCCGATTTTTATCTCGCTGGGGTCGCAGTCCGTCATTATGCTGTATATCCTGGTATTGCCGAGTTCAGACTCAATAACGATGTGCGGTACCATAGGGTCATCGCTTCTGCCCGCTAGGGAGTCCAGTGAAAAGGTATAAATCTTCCCCTTTTTGTCAGAAAGTCTCACTTCCTCATAATTGTCTTTAGAACGGCACCCATAACACACTCGCTGAATAGGGAATGTTATCAGCCCGCAGTCCCTACAACGGCTACCATGGAAACGAATAGCCCAGTTTCGCTCCCGCCAGCTCGCGCTGGACGATGGGAACAGGCGAAAAGGCTCGCCTGGCTGTGCTTCCACTAACCCCCGGTAACTGAGGTAGCGCTCATAGCTGGGAAGTGCCCGCTTCGAATTAAGAAAACCCTTAATACCTCGTCTGCCATCTCTGGCTTTTATTACCTGCCCGGTGACTTTGATGATAAAGGCATCGCTGCCATCGCCATAACTTGCTAATAAAAATGTTTCACCCCCTTTGGCATCCTCCAGCGCTGCTACCAGCATCATCAAAGCGTGAGCTGAGCCACATACCCCCACGTTGTTGATAAGGAGGTCCTGTAGTTGTGTCTTCACATCCAGCCCCACCTGCCTGGCAAGCGTCTGTTGAGCCCTCGCAGTAGGTGCATAAAATACAGCCTTATTTAGTGACTTCATGTCGAGACTATACTTTTTCATCAGCCCGCTGACCGCTTTGTACATATTCTCGAGATAACCGTGCTCGATGATGAACCTGTCTTCCCAGGACTGCACAAAGATGTCCTTATCTAACCGCCATACATCGTACATCTCGTTTGAAACTGAGTAACTGCCATCAACCGTAGCCACAGGGGCTCCGCTTTTGCTCACCAGGAAGGCTGCCGCTCCATCACCAAAATTTTGTTCATAGTCGGAGCGGGGATAAGCTAAGCGGCAATCAGCGGCAACCACCATCACGTTCTGCGCTGAGCCGCTATTTACCGCGTCGACTGCTGCCCGCAGGGCAGCAGTCCCAGCACGCAGACTATTCCCGAAGTCCATAGTTATAATATCTGCCCTCAAGTCAGCAGCCGCCGCTACCAGGGCAGCGCACTGTTTTTCACGGAACGGGGCTGTAGTCGAAGCAAAATACAAACCATCCACCTTTTCACGCTCCACCCCGGAAAGGCAGTCCAGGACTGCTTCTACTGCCATAGTAACAGCATCTTCATCGTTGTTAGCCACGCTTCTTTCCCCGCCCAGCGATGGTCTTCCCCACCCTGCCGCTATAGTATCACGGCTTATCCGCCATAAAGGTATGTAGGCTCCGTAAGAAACTATACCTGACATTGAGTCCTCCTCTGCATTGTGGAATAGGGGCTACGCTCCGTCTTTCAAACAGGCACTTTAAGATTATAGCACATGACTCATGCTGAGTCTGCACTTACTACTTGCCGGGGTCGAGATAATAATTCAACTGGTCGTTGATTATATCTTTCAAGGAATGCCGCACCCTGAAGCCGAGCCCTCTGATTTTGGTAACCTCAGAAAGAAGGACAGGCACCTCAGCAGGACGGAACCTTCCTTGGTCGAATTCCACAGTCACCCTGCCCTTGTCAGTTTCCACCAAAATTCCACCGTCCGCAACATCAAACATCAGCTCCCCTTCCAGAATCAACCGGTCAGCCTTTGTTTTTTCAAATCGCAAACCAAACATCGGCGATTTGTCCACCGCTGTCGGTTCCTCGACCACCTTCTTCCCTCTCAAATCCTGGAGACGGTCCACTTTATATCCGGCACATTCCAGGCTTAGCAATAAATAGCTGAGCACCGAGTTCGTCCTCTCCGAACCCTGAACATAGACCTCTCCCGGTCTGCCTTTTTCTGCCAGCAGGCAGTAACCATGCACTATATCAGATATGTGAGACCAGTCACGAAAGGCGCTCACATTGCCTATGGTTATCTTATCTATTTCCCCCCTTTTCAGTTTCATCACCTGACTGGTAATCGCAGAGGTAACGAACATTTTGCCCCTGCCAGCACCTTCATGGTTGAATGCCCTTGAGACTATCGTCCTCAATCCGTATGCGCTTTGATAGTTTCTCATCGCAAATTCAGCCGATACCTTCGATACTGCGTATGGCGACATCGGGCGCAATGGGTTTAGCTCGTTTATAGGCAATTCGGGTATACGCAAAGGCACAGGAAACACCGTTCCATATCTCTTCAGCACCTGTTCATACTGATCCTGGGACACGATAGCAAGACCATATTCTTCGCTGCTGCCTGCAAAAACTATGGTAGAATCAAGCCCCTTCGACCGTACTGCTTCAAGCAGATTAACCGTGCCGTGAAAATTTATGTCCATGGTCTCCCACGGATGAGAGAACGACCTGGGGACAAACGATTGCGCAGCCAGGTGGAATACCACCTCCGGTCTGGAAGCGTCCAGCGCGAAAGCCAGGCTGGATATATCCCGCACATCTCCCTCCAGTAATTCCACTTCCCTCTCGATGTTAAGATACTCCAGGTTCCGCGGTATACCGCCATCAGCCCGCCTTCTAACCAGCCCGTATACCTTAGCTCCCTGCTCAAGTAAATGTCGGGCAATATGCGAGCCGACAAAACCGCTCACACCGGTGATAAATACTTTCTTTCCCTTCCAGGACATCTCAGCCCTCCATCGCTGTCATTACTCACCACCGGTCCCGACCTCATCCCCTTTTTTCCTTCCACCCAACCTTCCCCTGATGAGTACCAGCACCACTGCTGCCAGAAGTGTATACACTGCTATCCCAGCCCATGTCAAGATAGCCACCGGTTCTCCATGCTTGGGCAATAGCTGTACCTGGGCTCTCACTGTAGTGAAGCTGGCAACAGCGCTGGGCTGACTGGTGACTGGCTCTACCGCCTTCACCTGCCAGAAATAGGTCGTTCCAGAGTCAAGCTCACCGTCATATTTAAAAGCGTTGCCCGTCACTCTGGTCTTTACCAAGACATTTCTTAACCCAGCATCTTTAGCCAGCAAAAACTCATACTTGGTCACGCCGGGCAATGGCGCCCAGACAAAAGCTGGTGCCTGCACCACATCCTGGGCACCACTAGCCGGTGTCAATAGCACAGGCTGCTGGTATTGAGTCTCTACAGGCACACCAACCTTGGTGGTAAAATACATCACTGCCGACCACGGACTGCGTACTGTCTCACCTGTGGTAGCTCCCGCTGCCCGAACACGCCAGTAATACTCGTGTCCGCACTCAAGTGTGCCGCAAAAGCCGATAGCTGAACCTTCAGCCATTTTAGTCACAAGCGATTTCTTCATCGGATCCTGGAGGATCTCAAGAATGAGTCCGGCTGTCTGCCCACCCGAGGGAAAAAATACCGCCGGTGATTCCTGGTCTTCAGGGAATATATTCACCTTTACTACCACGCGGGTGGTAAACTCTTTCTCCTTGGCTATCTGCATCTCATATATAGAGGCATAATCAAGTTGCCTCCAGCGGAAATCTATCTGCTTTGCCCGTCCACTAACCGGGTCGCAGGGAAGCACGTCCCCGCTGGCAGGCAGTATCGTCCACGGGCCCACTTTGGCAAATATATCAGTATATGACCACAAACACCCCTGCTGGTTCTGCCAGTCGTAGTTCCGATTATCAATTGCCCATAGCCAATTGTATTTTCCACCAGAGATTTTGAGTGAGCTCGGCTCACAGGTGAACTTCACCATACCAGTCTCCGGTAAACCAGCAATCAAATAGTCCCACTCCGGTGGCGGTGGCACAGGTGCACTGGAATACAAGGTACGGTCGACGCCAGTGCCGGTGAGAATATCGATACTCTCAGCTTTTGCCCATGCCCCATACAGGACATCATTGCGCATCGCCAGACCATAGAAGGCGGAGTTCGGCGGTCCCAGCTCCTCCCACTCCTTACTCTTACCAATGACCCAGCGGTAGAGCTTGCCGACGGTGCCTGTGGCAATATCGTGGCTAGCAGCATATATAGTCTTATTTTCATCAAACCGGTCGTCAGCGATAACATGCACATTCCCTTCGATAGGTACCGGTTTCCTCTGCTCCAACGGAGGCAGAAACTTCGCCGCTGTCTGGGAAAAATCAGCATAAGCCACCCGCCCGTAGCCATCTGGCGGTCCCTTTTCCCCCACTATCACCCAGTCCTCCTCAGCATCTTTCGCAACTTTACTTTCGGGATTCTTTAACGGCACGGCAATGGTATGATTAAAGGGGAACTCAGTGTACACTTTATTCTTTACCCATGTAGTACCTTCTTTTTGGTAGTGGTAAACTGCGCTGCTGGATAGAGCATACACCACCTCATTATAAGTCACCTTCCCTACCGCCAGGTCAACTATATCCATACCAAGCTCGCCGAAAATCGTTTCCCAGGTCTGTCCTTCGTCTGGAGAATAGCCCACGTCTCTCCATTCAACCTCAGCGTAGGTGACCACTTCACTCCTTGATTTTTCCTCATAGTCTGGCTGCCTCACCCTGAGAAGCATTCCTTTATCGCTGTTATCGCTTTTAAGCCAAAGAACTCGTTCCCACATCTGACCCGGCTGGTCACCTATACTGCGCCAGATGCTATACGAGTAACCACCGGCAGCAGTACTCAAGGAGGCTAAATATTGTATGTCATAATCCGGGATGATTTCCTCGCCTTTTTTAGGCTGGGGCACATTCAGCGCTGCCGTATCGCAGAGCTTTTGCATGTTGCTATCTATCAGTCCTATCTGTGTCCAGCGTTCTCCCAACTGAGATGGCAACTCTTTTTCCGTCAAACTTAAAGCCACTTCATACTGAACCGAGCAGGGAGTGACTGAAAATGCGGACTCATCACCGACCGTAGCTGGTGTCAGCAATGCGCCAGGCCACTTATTTGGATCGCTGATGCCTGTGCCGCCGCTTGTCAATGCAGCCGAACTGGTGCCGCAGAAAGCCCGCCTGCCGTCAGGGTGCCAGGCGAGAATTGCATTCGCATACCCCGTGCCGAAGCCACCGGTCGGCGAGGCGTATTCCGGCTGCGAAGGCTGCCAGCGTGGATAGGCATATGTGGGATTGGAGGTCCGCCATATCCGTACTCTCCCAGCAGCATATGGTATAACCTCGCCGGCAAGCAGTTCACCCCCGTTGTAGTCACCGTAATAGGCAATGCTGAAAATCCCGCCACCTGGTGGGGATATGGAGGGTGCGATGGAGCGGACACGCGTGTTGTCGACCCGATAAAGATAGCCATTATTGCCGCTGGTATTCAGGCTAATAAAATAGCGACGCCTTGGCGAGTCAGGAGGGGATGTCGCCGCCAGAAAGTCCGACGGTAGCTCCAGACCAACAGTTATAAGCTGGTTCACCATCACTGTACTGCTTACTCTCACCGGATAGCCACTGTAGCCTGCGGCATCGTTCCATTTTGTCGTGCCCTCAACAGCATCACGCTTGCCCAGGTTAAGATATGTGCCACGAGTGGCAGGGGTTCCATCTCTAACTGCTACAACTATAAGCCCGGAATCTGATACGTAATTAGGGGAGAATTTTATCGCCACCACATCGCCGGCACCATTCCCCCTCAGGTTCTGGTCCCGCCAGCTTGGTGCAATAACTTCTGCCTGCGACACTAAGACTTTCCCACCGGCGCTCCCATTTCTAGTGCCAATAGCGATATCCCGGTACTGACCATATTTGAATGAAACATCAAGGCACCCGATGAACTCGTTAGGGTCCAGCGTAAGCCCGGCGTCCACTCCCTCCCAGTTCTGCCCGCCATCCTTTGAAATGAGCACTCTCTTCGGTCCCACCACTGAGCTATCTGTGACCACCACCACGAAATTTATATCGTCCGGCGCCATGACCACATTCCAGACATGCACAGCGCCTCCAGCGGCGCTGAACAGCCTCTCAGAGATGTCCTCCCAGGTCACGCCGCCATCGGTTGACTTATAAAGCTTCATGTTCGGCGTATCAGCCGCATAGAAAGTCATACCGTCAACGCCGATAGCCATAGCATTTATTTCGCTGCCCGGGACAACGACATTCCCCTCGCTGCTGGGTGTATCGACAATCGTCCACGTCATCTTCCCGGGGTCGGCTGATACGAGAGCAACGTTTAGAGAAGCAAGCAAAGGGATCAAGACTAACACAGCAAGAAGAACGCCCACCTTGATGGTTGCTGTCTTCCCCATGAGATTAACCCATTATACCACGCAAGAACGCTTCTGTAGTCCTGGTGATGAAAAAATTTTTGGGAAAAATTAGGACTAATTGGCTATTACCTTCGTGACTAAATGTCCACCACCTAGCTTGACAAATTAATTGCACATATGCCACAGTTTAGTCTAACCTATTAGCGAACAGACAGGATATTAGAGGAGCAGAATGCTGACTCGCCCCATAAGGGAAGAACCTCTGGTCAGGAAACTGGTTGAACAGTTGCTCAGCGGCAATATCGCCGAAGTCAAGCCATTCATCGACCTGTCATTGGAACTCGGCTTCACCTATCCTCAAATAGAAGAACTACTCTCTCTGTCCGCACGCGAAAGTCACAAGCTCCTTGAAGAATTGACTGCCAATGCCTTGTTGGAAAAACACCCGTATAGCCGTCTCCTCTTCTGTCCTGAATGTCAATCGCCCAACATGAAAGCTGGCGATGGCTGCCCTAAATGCTATTCCTGGAACATCGCCAGAGGGCGGATACTGGAACATCTTCAGTGCGGCAATTTGAGTCTTGAGGAAGAGTATATCACCGACGACAGGTATATCTGCCCTAAATGCCATAAGGAACTCAAATTCCTGGGTACCGATTATCAAAGTCTGGGGATAAACTACAAGTGCCATAGTTGCAACAGCATATTCAGCCAGCCGCTGACTTCATGGCACTGTCTCAACTGCTCCCGGTTCTTCCTGGAAAAGGATGTCTCCGAGTCCTTCGTCTACTCTTACCGCCTCAATGAAGAGAAAAGACGCTGGCTTGAATTCGAACTGGGACCGAAAGAGCGCTTGCTCAGTTTTCTCAGGAGGCGCGGCTATGAGGTGGCAGAGAATGCCATCGCCAGCGGCACAAGCAAATCGGGCACCGGGCACACCTTCGATATCGTTGCCCGACGCGACGACGGCTTTATCACCCATACCACAGCCATAGACGCGCTTATCGATGGCAGAGCACCAGAGGTCGGGCTGGAGCGGGTATTCAACTACGATAATAAGACATACGACCTGGGAATACATGACAAAGTGCTTATAGTCATTCCCAGGCTGTCGCCACCAGCAAGACAATTTGCTCTGCGACAGAAAATACGCCTTTTTGAGGACACGGAGCTGGAAGGGTTTCTTGCTTCACCAGCCTCTGCTAGCACTGGTAGTCCATCAAAGGCAAAAGTCCACCACCCCAAGTTCAAGTCAAAGACACAGTTAATCGACCACCTTAAAGCCACCGGCTACAGAGTGGAAGAGCAGGCAACGATTCAGGGCAGGTCCGGTGCCACACACCGCTTTAATGTCCTTGCTTATTACGATGATGGCATCCTTACACACACCTTAGCCATCGGCATCTTCAGTTCGGACACTGAGGTCGGGTTCGATACCGTCTCCTCTTTTGATACCAGAGCTTATGATGCCAATATTCACGATAAAGCAATACTTGTCTACCCGCGGCTCAGCACTGAAGCCAGGCAGTTCGCTGACTACCAGCGGATAAGGGTCATCGAAGTTGACAGTGCCGATGCCTTGAAATAGAATATAGCTTATACGAAGTCCTGAGATGGCAGACGAAGTAGTAAAAGAGAAAAGCGATAACGGAGTAGCTGGCGGGGGACTGCTCAGCGGCGTTGCCCGGCTAAATGTCTTGCTGCAGGCGCCGACCCCGGAGGCACTACAGCTGGTGCCAGAGAGCATTGCCCGCAGGTACAATGTCGTCCCGCTTGAAGTCCGCAACGACACGCTCCGCGTGGCGATGACAGACCCCGACAATATCCTGGCGATCGAAGCCATTTCAGCGCGTGCCAAAAAGAGGGTCGAACCCGTAGCAGCCGAACTCGCTGACATCCAGGAAGCGATAGACTTCAACTACAAAGCCTTTGGCGAAATCGCTCTTCTCTTCGGCACTGCTGAAGCATCCGCTGAAACAGAGACTCCGGAAAAGCTCGCCACCGCTGCCATAGCTGAGGACTCTCCGGTAGCCAGGGCATTAAACCGCATCCTCGAAGAAGCGGTGAAGTCCAGGGCTTCCGACGTACACATCGAACCCGAGATTGACAGGCTCCGTGTCCGCTTCCGCATCGATGGTATTCTCCACGAAATAAGCTCGCTACCGTTGGCGACCCATGGTCCCCTTATTTCCAGAATTAAAATCCTGGCGAACATGAACATCGCCGACCCGCGCCGTCCCCAGGATGGGCAATTCTCCTTCAGTACACGAGGGAAAGAGATAGACCTTCGTGTCGCCACCATCGCCACCGTCCACGGTGAGATGGCAGTGCTCCGCTTACTGGACAAATCGATTGCCGTGCTCTCGTTGCGCCAACTTGGTCTGTTGCCCGAGAGTCAGGAAAAGCTGGAGCGGATGCTCATGGTGCCATATGGTATGGTGCTTATAAGTGGACCTACCGGCGCTGGCAAGACCACCACCCTCTATGCTGCTATCAACTCCCTGGACAGGGTAGGACGCAAAATCATCACCGTTGAAGACCCTGTGGAATACCGCTTTGAAGGCATAAACCAGATACAGATCAACCCCCGTGCTGGCATTAGCTTTGCCAGCGGACTCCGTGCTATCGTGCGTCTCGATCCCGATGTCATACTTGTGGGCGAGATCCGTGACCGTGAGACTGCGGAGATCGCCATCCAGTCAGCCCTTACCGGGCATCTCGTCCTCTCCTCTGTGCACGCCAACGATACCGTTGGCGTCCTCTTCCGTCTGCTCGACCTCGGCATCGAACCATTCCTTATCTGCTCGTCAATCGTCGGCATCGTTGCCCAGAGGATGGTGCGCCGTGTCTGCCCCCACTGCGCCCGTATGACCACAGCACCAATGGTCGAACAACTAGCCTACCGCAGGGAGCTGGGCGAAGAGCGTTCAGAATTCCTTTACGGCACCGGCTGTAAAGCCTGTACCTACACTGGCTATCTGGGCAGGACGGGGATCTTCGAGATACTGGAGCTTACCGACGAGCTCAAGCGAATGCTGGTCGCCGGTACCACGCCAGCCGAAATACGTGCTAAAGCCATAGAGCAGGGAATGGTCACACTGGCTAAAGACGGTATGCTGAAAGCCCAGAAAGGCATCACTACACCGTATGAAGTATTGCGCAACGCTTACACGGCAAGGTAGTCATCATGAACTATTCTTATGTAGCTTACACTGAAGGCAAAAAAATGGTAAAAGGCAAGCTGACTGCTATTGATGAGAAGGCAGCCATAGACATGCTCACCACAGTCGGCTACCACGTTATCAGTATCAAGCCTGAGACCCGGCTTTTACCCGACCTCAGCCGTTTCCTGCAGTCCCCGGTGAAGAAAGAGGCACTTGTCCTCTTTTCCCGCCAGCTAGCACTCTTACTGGAAGCAGGAGTGGGCATCATCAGCGCCCTGGAACTATTGCAGGCACAGACATCGGACAAAACGCTGAAGACCGTCCTGGCTAAAGTCGTCGATGACCTCCGCGCTGGCAGGTCATTCTCAGCGGCGCTTGCCCAGCACCAGTATGCTTTTCCCCAGATATATAGCCGCATGATAGGCGTCGGTGAACACACCGGCGCTCTGGAGTCGGTCCTGCGCAGCCTCGCTGACCATATAGAGCGAGAGATGACTGCCATGGGTAAATTGAAACAAGCGCTCATGTATCCCGCCCTTGTCGCCCTCATGACGGTCGTGGTAGGCGTCGTCATGGTATTCGTACTTCTGCCACCTGTCACCGAGATGTTCGCTGCACTCGGCGGCAAACTTCCCATAACCACCAGGCTGCTAATTAGTGGCATGACCTTTGTCAGGGACTATGGAATGTACCTGATAGCTGGCTTTGTGGCACTGCTGCTTTTGCTCTACCTTTTCCTGAGAACGCCGCGTGGACGCTACATCCGCGATAGCATCCTGTTGAGAATACCCATGCTGGGACGCCTTCTACATCTGACAGAGCTTGCTCGTTGCTGTCGCAACCTATCATTGCTGTTCCGCTCCGGTCTGCCCATGACCGAGGTGGTAAAGCTCACCACTCAAGCGACCGGCAATGCAGTCATCGTCGAGGCATTAAAACAGGTAGAATACGATATGATGAGAGGACGGGGGCTTTCAGCCCCGATGCGGCAGAGAAAGGTCTTCCTGCCCCTGATGGTGGAGATGACCAAGGTGGGCGAGGAGACCGGTGCCCTTGATGAGACGCTAACTGTGGTCGCTGAAAACTTTCAAATCGAGGCGGACCGGCGCACACAGACCCTGCTCGGAATGATAGAGCCGGTGATGACCATCCTCATAGGTGGCGCCGTTGGCTTTCTCGCCCTCTCCGTCTTTATGCCCATCTACGGGGCACTACAACTGGTGAAATAGCCATGCCCCTGTACTGGCATCCCCCAAAAGAACAGACCGGAACCACGCTCATCGAGACTGTCATCGCACTGAGCGTACTAGCGGCAGCGGCACTGGCTTCCCTGATGGGCGTGCGCACACTGTATGACACCCTGGTCTTGAGCGAACGGCGGACAGTCGCAGAGAGCCTGGCTAAGTCTCAGCTTGAGGACATAAAAAGGCAGCCTTATATCGCCGACGGTTGCCCAAGTCCTCAATACCAGCAAATCACCCCCGCCCAAATCCCTCAGGACTACGGTGTCAGCCCAAGCGCGACCTGTATTGACAGTCAGGGCAATGAGGTAAGCACAGACACCGGGTTGCAGAGGGTCACGGTCACGGTAACACATAACAACCGTGTTGTCCTGACGCTATCAACTTATAAGGCAAAGCAGTGAACCATCAAGTAGCATGGGAGAGGCACCAAGATGCTCTATGAACTACGAGTTAGACTCCAAAGGCAGTTAAGCTCGCTGTCGCAGGAGAAGGGCGTTACCCTCATCGAACTCGTGGTCGCCGTCGGGCTGGCTATAGCGATAGCGTCGGCTACAGCCCTGACCATAACCACAATATTTCGCTTCACTCGCCCGGTGGAAGCCCAGGCTATAGCGGCGCACCAGGTGCAAAACGCAGGCTCATGGCTCACCCGGGATATCCTGATGTCAAAGGTGGAGCTCGGTGACGGTAATCCCGTCCTGGTCACCCTGACACAACCACAGAGCGGTACCGAAGACGTGACTATCGTTTACAAGAAGGTGCCCGTCAGCGGCGGCTCTTACCAGCTCGTTAGAGAGAAGGATACAGGTGAAGGCATGGTGATAGCCGAAAACGTCGACATCGCAGTAGAGCAGTGTGCCGATGGTTCCGGCACCCCGTCCTTCGCCATCACCATAGTCTCACAACCCCAAGCAGCCGGGGCAAAAGAGGTGAAAAGGTACTATCAGGTCACCCCGCGTCTGCCACAGGACTAAATGATAGGAAAGGGAGATAGCGAAATATGACCGGAAAGTGCATAACAGGGATATCGAAGCACACAACAGGACAGAGCTGGGAAAGAGGGCAGGTGCTGGCAATGTCCCTGGTGCTGCTCATGCTCGGCGGCTTCCTCGTCATACCTCTCCTTGACCTAATGAATGGAAGTATAGTCTACAGCCGTACCATCGAGGACTACAACGACAGGTATTACACCGCTGATGCCGGTTTACAGTATGCATTGTGGGCAATCAAAAAGGACCCATCTATGCTGCCACCGGCAGAGCCTGCCGAAGAAGCCACGATAGAACTTGACTTCCCTGAAGCAGACGAAACCCTGAACGGAGTTGCAGCGATAGCGGTCACCATCACCAACTTGGGCGACCGCATCTACAGGATCATCTCCACCGCCACCGGCACCAATGGGCGCATCGTCCAAATCCAGTGCGACGTCTATTTCTTCAACTTGTCCCATCTGGCTATGGGAGCCATGACCAGCGACTGCGGCGTTACCGTGCAGAACAGTACCATAGATGGCGATATCTACTATTGCGACGATTGTGGCGATGCCAAAATCAATAACAGCACGTATGACAACCTGTATGACAAATGCCAGACCAACTGGCCCACGGCAGACGAGTTGAAAGCCTTTTACGGGGACGATGTAGATAAGGACAATCCTTTCCCCTATGCCACAATATATGCCAGCCAGTACCCTCAGGGCATAGGTCCTCTATACCGAAACGGCAACCTGACTATTGACAATACCGATAAAAACAACCCCACACTGACACTGAACGGCACTATTTGCATCACCGGCAACCTTGTGGCAGCACAGGCTGGCAGCAAAAACTACATCCTCGACTTGAATGGTAAGACCATCTTTGTCGAAGGCAGCATCAGCTTCGCCAGCGGCGTCACCGTCACGGGCTCAGGGTGTATCATCGCTGTGGGGGACATCAATTTCCAGCCGAACATAGCTTCCAGTAGTAATGACTTCATCCTGGTTATGTCCGTCAACGGAAAGGTGAATTTCCAGCCCAACGGCAGCTTCTATGGTGCCCTGGTAGGTGACTCCTCAGTAGACATGAAGAACGGCACTATCATCTGGACAGACCCCACAGGCAAGGGCTTGGACTTTCCCGGACTGGGGAGCGATGAGGGGGGCAGTGGCAAACCAAAGATCCGCACCTATCTTATCACCAGTAGCTCCAGCCAATAGCAGCGGTCGCAGAGCGCAGCACCTTTAACATAGGACACCACATAACCCACCTCCCATCCTTTATCCGCTTTGGACCATAAGCAAGAGGAGAACCCAAAGTGACCATCGCATTTGCCCACCACCCTATTGCCTTGCCTTCCGCACCGTGGTATAGTACTAAAGTAACGGTAGTCTACGACTATCGACACGGAACAAGAGGGCAAAACCTGCCGTGAAATAGCGGGAGTGTGTGGTCCCGGGGTGAAATGGTGAAGTTGATAAACAAAATATCAGGCGATAGCAAGTGGTGGACCGGGCAGCGTGGCATGACCCTCATCGAGACCCTCATCGCTATTTCTATTCTGTCGGTGATTGCCGCTGCCTTTCTCACCAGCATGACCACCGCCGCCCACACCACCTTTATCGTCCAGAAGCGGGCCACCGCGGAGGGCTTGGCTAAATCGCAGATGGAGTACATCAAGCGCCAGGACTATAAAGTTGATGGTGACTACGAAAAGCTTACAGGGCTGCCACAGGGATATGACCTGGACATCGTCGCCGAACGGCTCAACCCCAGGGGCGATAGCACCATTAACGACGACGGTCTGCAGAAGATAGTTATCATTGTCAGATACCACAGTGATGAAGTGCTGAGGCTGGAGGGCTACAAATGTTTCCAGAGATACTGAGCACCGCCAGAAAGCGCAGCCGCGAGACAGGCTTCACGCTTGTCGAGGTGCTGACAGCCCTGGCAATACTGGGGCTCGTTATAGGACCTACTTCAGCCGCCGCCATCACCATCATGAAGATAAGCTCCTGGGATGCAGACATCAACTTCCACCTCCGCCAGGTGCAGAACGCCGGTTATCGGATACTGCGCGATGGGCTGATGGCACAGACAGTAACTACCACCCCAGGCGTCTTCCTGTCATTCTCCTGGACAGACTGGGACGGCAACAATCATGTTGTCAACTACCTGCTGGTGGAGAACACCATTCAGCGCAGTTACAACGGCAGCCAGCCTTATGTGGTCGCCGAACAAATAGACACCACAACCACCACCGCCCAGTGGGACAACGAGCACGGACAGCTAACTGTGACCATCACCTCGCTGGGCACCCGAATGACCAGGATACAGCAGGTATATATCGTCAGACCGCGCGCCTGGGTGGGGAAGGAATGATGAAGCTACTTGCATCATTAAAGAGGACTATGCGTAACGAAGCCGGGCAAGCCCTGCCCATGGCGCTCATCTTGCTCATCGTCGGCGGGCTGGTCATCGTCCCCCTGCTCAACTTTATCACCGGCAATATGAAAGCCAGCCAGGTCATGGAGGACAAGGTGTACGATTTCTACGCCGCTGATGCCGGTGTCGAGGACGGGCTGTGGAAAGTGAGGTATGACTACCTCCCCGACTGGCTTATGGGCGACTGGACGGAGGAGACCTATTCCCACGAGCCCTATTCTTACACAATGTATGACAACGATAACCCCAGCGATATAACTACTGTGAACGGGCGCGAGGTGGCTGTGGAGATAAAGCCCATCTGGGTGCTGCAAGACCTTGAGGAACCAAGTACCCAGCAGGGGCGCACGCCCGATGACCGCCTCATCACCTACGGCAATAAGACCGACCAGACCCCCGATGGCAGTCAGGGCATTTATACCATAAGCATTATGTACGATGGCTCGCTGGGGACACTGCTGGTGCAGCGAATCGGCTGCTGGCTGCCCGCTGGTTTCGACTACGTGGAAGGCTCCAGTAACCTAGAACAAGCCCCGGGACAGCCATACTACAAGGTCCCCCAGACCTTCAGCCATAAGAGCGGCACTGCCGTGGTCTGGGACTATAGCTCCGGCATCGACTACAACGACCTGCCTTCAAGCGGCACAAAGAAAATCGTTACCTTCAGGTTCACCCCCAATAAGGACATGCTCGATGCCTTCTCCTGGACCAGGACAAACAGCGACCAGATCAAGCTCTCCTGGGACACCTCCAAGAAGATAATTGAGATCACCTCACGCGCCCCCAGCGGTGAAAGCAAACAGACTACCGTCATCTGCCATGTTATCAAGAAGGAGTTCCAGCCGCTGGGCTCCGCCCTGAACGGCGACTACGCCGCCAGCGGCATCACTCTGATGCGCGACCACGATAACGATGGTGGCTGGTGGTGGGACAGAGACAGGCGCGAAAGGCTGTACAAAGAGACAGCGGTCACCATAGGACCGGGACAGCCAGTGTCCGTCCCCGAGGACGCCACCGTGGAACGCATTTTCCTCTACTGGTCGGGCTGGAAGTGCAAGCCGTGGAATATTTGGGGCTATAGCCAGCAACAGCGCAATCAGTTGCCCAGCCAGAAGAATATCAATAAGGTGAACTTCAGAGTAAAGGTGGGAACAACAGAGTTCCAGTCCATCGTCGCTGCCAGCGTATCACAGGTTCTGCCCGATGGCACCTCCTCCAGCCCCCACGGCTGGTCATACTCCTGCTTTGCCGATGTCACCAATCAGGTGGTGGACTTCTTCAAAGCCCGGAATGTGCCCTTCTACGGCAACGGCACCTATACCGTGGGGCACTGGGATGTCAGCTCCACTTATAATTCGACCACCTACAGGTACAGGCTGTACAACTGGACGGAGAACCACCAGGGCGAGTCCTATCAATACTATACCAGGTATCCCCTGGGCAGCCCCATGGACGGCAACGAACGGGATACCGGTTATGAAGACGAGGGTGACCAGGACGAGTGGTCGCACGCCGCCTGGTCGGTAATCATCATCTATTCCAGCCCGTCCACACTGGGACACCATCTCTACCTCTACGATGAATTCCGTACCTGCGTTCAAAACGGGACTATATCCTTCACCATCAAGGGCTTCCTTGCCCCGGACGATGTCGCCAACGACCTCCAGGCTGCCAGAATGACTGTGTTCGTCGGCGAGGGCGACAACCACTACACCGGAGACGGCTTCCAGGTAAATAACGTCTCGCTATCCGACCAGTACAACCCCCAGGACAATGTCTGGAACGGGATATCGAACGTGCTGGGGCAGTCAGCACCCAGCCACGAGGGCATTGACATAGATACTTTTATCGCCGGAGGCGGCACCATCATCAAGCCCGGCGATACCGAAGCCGAGATAAGGATGCCCACCAGGACCGATGTCTGGCACCTGGTGTATATCATCCTCTCCTTCCGCAGCGAGATAACCGTCGGCGGCGTCATCGACTTTAAGGTGGAGTGAGGGGGTTCACCCTCACCTCAGTCCTCTCTCCCCTTGCGGGAGAGAGTTAGAGTGAGGGGACAGTCCTCTCTCCCCTTGCGGGAGAGAGTTAGAGTGAGGGGGACCCACCCCCTCTTGTTTTCTGTATTCAGGCATGCTACACTGAAGTCAATATAGTGATACGAACATAAATGCCGTCATGATGGCACCAGCCGAAAAAGGTGACAAAGAGAAGAAGAAAAAGGGCATACTGGAAAGGCTGCCCAGGCTCAGCCGTGCTAGCCAGACAATACTCATCCTGGCGATGCTGGTCGCTATGTTCGTCCCCACCTACCT
>Ga0078972_1002249_pt1 | contig 65145 bp, 64 predicted proteins | sample YelNatPaOPGAMG01_FD_67568 | JGI IMG/M metagenome (GOLD analysis project Ga0078972, IMG submission 67568) | Hot spring thermophilic microbial communities from Obsidian Pool, Yellowstone National Park, USA - OP-RAMG-01 (SPADES assembly) (version 2) | ecosystem: Environmental > Aquatic > Thermal...
AAACGTGGGCGCAGGTCGCTCATGGGCATGCGCTCGCGTTCGTGACGCTTCTCCAGTCGGTGTCGCGCGCTGCTCGTCATCGCGCACACGTTCTCGCGTAACCGCTGGAGGCGTGGATCGCAGCTCGCCATCACCGTAGTCGACAGCGAACAGCTCCCGCTCCACGAGTGTCGCCCGCCAGGGCATGGGCGCTATGGACCAGAGGCCAAGCACGCTGCGATCGGCGCGGAGGCCTCGCCCCTGAAGCTCCTCGTGCCGCACAGGCGTCGTGTAACGACCGATCGTAACCAAGAGACCACTCCCGTCGGAGAGGCCGTAAACGCCCTGCACCATGGCCTTTCCGTACGTGTGGTCTGGCGCGAAACCCACACTTACGAGCGTAGCTCTGCAATAGTCTCGAAGAGCGCCCGCAAGGATCTCACTTGCACTCGCAGTTTCATGGTCTATGAGGACGACTAAAGGCAGCTGCTGGACGACTGCCAGCGCTTGATTCGGTTCCCGACTCGAGATCGGTATGACGTCGCCATGACTACCTTCGAACAGTGCGACGGGTACGGAACCGCCGAGAAAGAGGCCAGCAAGATCCAGGGCCTCCTCCAGAGATCCGCCGTGATTCCTCCTCAGGTCCAGCACCAGGCGATCGATCGAATCGACGACGCTGCTCGCATGCGCTACTGATCCGGTCTGGCTAGTCCCCAAAAGATGTGACAAGGCTGCCTCCATCTGAGGCAATGTCGATGCATTGAATTCGTGCACGCGGATGATACCCGTATCCCCGAGACGTTCGTAGTCTACGCTGTTCTCGAGAGACGATCTCGATGAAATGCGATACTCGCGAACAAGTTCGATCGGTCCGCGACCCCGGATCTGCAGCACGACTTTGCCACCATCAGCTCCCTGCATAAGCGCCGCGGCTTCAAAGGGTGCAACTCGCCCGCCACGTACATCGACACCGTTGATAGAATCGACGACATCGCCGATCGCGAGGTCGGCCTTGGCGGCTGGTGTGCCCGCAATCGGAGGGCTCGCAACATACAAGTCACCTTCCGCTACGGGCACTCTTGGGATGACGCCGAGTTCGAGCTGCTCCCGTGGGGCGCCGGAGTGCGTCGCCCTGCTCACATCGTTATCCGCTGCCCGCAGGAGAAGTCCCAGCCCCGTTGTATCGAACCGCATGAGTTGTGCGAACTTTTCCGGGCCTAGCATCCGCGTATAACGATCATGCAGCGGCCGAATGAAATACTCCTCGATTCTCTGATGCGCTGTCATGAAATCCGTTGGCGGGAGAGGCTTCAACGCTGAATCCAGCCAGCTCCGCTGCAAGCGATCACCCTGAATATGGTTCTCCCTAAGAATACCGTATGCTTCGTACACGACGCGCACCGGTGCCGAAACAACTTTCTCTGGTGGGAGCGCAGAGCTCTCAACAACTCGAGACCAAAACACGAGGGTAACGACGAGCACATACGCGACGCCTCTCTGGAGATGTCGCCACAGAGCGAGGTCTGTTTGGCTTTGACTCCAGTTGACTGCGCTGCTCGCGGTCTGCACTGGAGATCGTGCCCCTACGCGACTTTCAGGAGGCGTCCTTCGCTCACATAGGTCCAATTGGAAAGCCTTCGCCGTACTTGGGGCGCACTTTTTCCACGAAGCAAACTCCCGTCGCGTAACGCCGCCTAGTGACCGCGGACTCTGCCAAGGTTTGCTGTGCACGAACCAGCGCGTACTTGTCTTCGTTAGACGAGTGCGCGTGTTGTCTCTCTGCGAACGCAGTCTGACCTTTGTGGTTCCGTCGAGCGGCCAAACATCGGGAACCGCCGCAAACAGGCCCCCAATCATGACCCCAGAGGCTGCGGGACCCTAGCTGCTTCGTGCCCCAGGATGTACGGAGACTCACCCTGACGATCGAGCGCTGCAGCATCAGGCGCACTGAGCGCGCCTCGGGTCCGTTCCTGCTCCGAGGAACGCTGCGGCCAGATACATCGCTACAGCACACTAGATATGTAAAAAACTGTATGTCAGAAGTTCCGCAACTGACTCTTATATTGAGACTCCTGAAGCGTGCGCTCAAGTACCAATGCATCAGAAGCCTCGATGCGATTTGTTGCTGGATGAGAGATCCGGCGGAAGAATCGTTGATGGTGAAGGCAATCTCGGGCGCCTGCGCTGTAACAGGACTTGTGCAATTCTTCTTGAGGGGCAGAAGCGAACGAGCGCCAGCGGAACACGCCACGTGAGTTTCGCTGGACCCTCGGTGCATACCGCTGCGGCCGCTGTCAGGTCAAACTGAATGCGAACCCGTTGCACCGGCCACGCCCTAAACAGAACCATGGGACGGCACGGTGTTCGCCACTTCTCATTCCGTATGCATCGGACAACGCGCGCGCAGTTGCCAATGATATCGATGTCGAGCGCACCTGTCGTGAGCATCCAGGTCCCAGTGCCAGCGTTTCACTCTCGTTTCCGAACCAGCGGAAGGAACCAGAATCGACTCGTCCCGCTGTTGTCTACGCTGGTGCTTGCTATGTTGGTCAGCTTCGACTGCCACAGCCGGAGGCTGTGCTTGGCTTGACACCGCGCCTCAGCGACAGCGCTGGATCACGGATTGCTTCCAGTGCTGTGCTGAATCTTCGATCCAGCGAATCCGCAGCTTGCCGCACGGGCATCCCGTGCATTTGCGCGGGAGCATGGCCTGCACACTGCGACCTAAGCTAGGCATTCGCGCAGCCCCGGGGCGCATCACTCGGCATAGAGCGCGTGGCAGCATGAGGCTCTGCGGGATGAAGAGCGCAGTGCGCCCGCTGTTGCAGTCAGAGATGCAAAAAATTTTCGCAAAACGATAAACGTTTCTCAACCATGGAGGGTAAGGATATCTACCCACGCGCAGACGTCTCCCAGCCTTTTTTTGGCCGGCCGACTCTTGTTGGCCTCAGTTTCCTTCCAGGCACACCTCGAGCCGGAGAGGCTGCCTCACGTAGTGAGATCGCGTCTGCCCCGCGCGTCTCGTATTCGGTACCACACATCGTTTGATATCGATGACGGCGTTGAAGTGTCGGTCGACGAACTCCATGCGTACAGCGACGTTGGTGGAACTCAGCATCGGAAGGATACCTAGAACTCGTGTCCTTTTTGTTATTTCAGTCTCGTCTATCTCGTCTATTGTTCTTCTTCGTTACTTGCTTTTCTTTGCCCGACGGTCGACGAGAACAGCATTTTCCGCTTTTATTTGCCTGGCACTCGGCGATGGCAGGCGCCAGGATCCCCAACGTTAATATCCATACCTTTCCCATAGATTTTTTTCATTTTGAAACCATACGCACTGCGAACGCATCTACTGTGAACAGCGAAAGCGCATCGGATGATACGCACCTGGGCGCGGAACAGAACTGAGATGAAATGCTTGAGCGAGACCTCCGCGCGCGCGACTCGTAGCTGACGTTTTGAATTCGATTGCCTCGTGGAACGAGATTCGCACGCTGCTCCCTACCATCAACCAGCACTCACTACCGAGATAACAGTTAAGAATGCTGCTTTATACCCAACGTGCCCACTTTCTGACGAACAAAGGGTTCCTTTGTGCTAGCACACAGCGCTCGTCTATGGGGCTGTTGGCGAATAAGAATCGGATTGGTTCAAACAACACCACAAAGACCCAGCTGCACGCACCCGGTCGGGAGAGTCTCCTTCGTAACCTTGGTTATGTGGCGACCTGGCAGTTTGTTTTGGTCGGGGCAAGTCTCCTGCTTGTGCCGCAACTCTACGCAAAGTGGGCTGGTGGGGCCGCTGCCGGGGAACTCGGGGCGACGAGGCTCGTCGCAGGAGCGAACTTGACTGCCGCGCTTGTTATGCACAAGCGCACCACTGCGAGCGAGGTTAGCAACGGGTTTGGGGTGCTCGCGCCTTTCCTCGTCCTGGACGCGTACCAGGTTGTCTCACTTGTTCTCGCACGGGCTACCTTATCCCCGCTGGGATACGTCTTAGGAGGTCTTAAAGTCGCGGAGGCTGGGGTCGGCATCGCGAACTGGGTTCAGCGTCTCAAGAAAAACTAGTTGGACAGTATGCCAGTTCGTTTGCGTGCATGTCGCAGATTTCGAATGATTTCACGTATTTCAAAGCTAATAGAATTCACTAGAGTAAATGCCGGGAATGCTAGCATTTTCTTCAGTGTTTATACCTGTTCGGTACCGGATCCATCACACGGCATGTAGGTCGCTAGAGCCTCTGCCGTGTCAGCGCCACTGACTGGGACGCCTGCGAGGCTGATCTCCATACGAGGTCGCGCGCCAGTTTTCGCGGAAATGCCTTAGCGTTCCCCGGGTGTCTGACATTAGAGGCACTACATAAGGCCCCAGCGGCTTTCACCACTGCATCATCATTGTTTGCTCTGCTCAAGTCGTCCACCAGCGCGCGAACATGCTTTCATGTTCGTCCTCTGGGGCATGTGGTTTAAGTGCGCCCGCGGATTCAGCGGGATTCGTGCGCACCACAACCAGTGTGTGAGCGCCGAATCTTCTGGGGCGTTCACGGATGTCCGCGGCAGGCGTCTTTTTCAGGGTCGCCGCTCTATTTGCATGCACGGTACTGTCGTCACGCAGACAGCGCTCTGCAAAGCAAAGTCATGCTGCAGAGTACAGCGGCCGTCAGACAGTGGCGAACCCCGCGTCCAACAGAGTCAAACGACGAAAAGAACACGATACGACGGGTTTCAATCGCGGGGCGCTTCGCTGACTTCCGACGGGTGCTCCACAAGCAACGCCCACAACAGCCAACTCGCGAACGACGCGAGGTCTCTGGGTCCGGGCACAAGATGCTCGAGATGCGCGGACGCTCTGCTCGGTGGATCGGCGCTCGTGACCATGGAATTTTCCAAACTTTCACTTGTTTCTATTCCAGCTGTGATCGCGCTCGACAGAGCGTCCATCGGGAGCGAAAATGCGTGGTTGCATTCAGAGCATTCTGCTACGTTTCAAACAAGCACCTATTTGGACGCTCTCAAGCCTCCAGCGTCAAAGGAAACCGCGTATCCAGCCCTGATTCGAGTTCGTCCCGAGCACATCACAGTATCCCGTTTTAACATCGAACAACCTCGAGTAACACAACCACAAATCCATAAACACCTGTTTCGTACAGACTTTTGGAACGTTTCGAGCACCACGTGTGCATGGACCGGCACAGGAGCACGACTTGCCGATGGCGGTTCGTACGGTTTTTTTTTCCGATGACGAAACGTTTACATTGACCATGTATCGCAGAATTCGGGATGGATAATGGCTTTGGGGAAAGCGTCCATGATGAAGGACCTACCTTCAAGTTCCATGACCCAGACTCGATTCGAACGATGCATCGGCAGTCTGCGTATGCGTATGGAGGCGGTTCGATCTGAGCGCGCTGCAAGTCCACCCCCATGGGTGTCCCATCCGAAAAATCTTCTTCGTGGAGACGCATCGTCGTTACGCTCTGCGACCTGACAGCTTACTTTTGGAGACGCATTTCATAACTTTAAGCTGCGGATCTTTAGAAAAACGTCACTGGCTTTCTTGACAGAACGTATCTTGTCCTGCAACGTGCGCTGGTCGTGCCGGCTAGAGAAGGTCGGCGCTACTGCACAGCATACGATCAGATCGGTTGTTCGCTTGCGCTCCGTTCCTTCGCGTGCACGCTATGGAAACTGGTCCAACACATATGGGCAGAGGCCGTGCTCGCTGTGCTCCGGGCAACGGCGGAGCGCATGCAGTTCTGTTCGTTCCGGCTAGACACCTGTTGCGCGAGGGAAGAAAAGCACCAACGGCACCAAGAGTGGCGTGCTCGCGGTACCGCGACAGGAAGCTGCTTCAAATACGCTCCCTGCGTATGGAACAATCAAGCCAGCGACTGCCGAAAGGAAGGCTAGAGAACTTCTTCGTGCTACTCGGGAAACAGTGCGTGCGGGAGATCCGTGGCACCGTCGAAGCCGTTGCAGCTGCCACGACGCGGCAGGCGAAGACTCCGTCCGCGTCGCAGGCGCGTCTAGCGGAGCTCGCGATCTCCGACGAGCTCATCGCCAAACGCGAGAGCCTCCGGGAAAGTGCAACGCATTACCTGAAAGCGGCACCATGGCTTTCGAGAATGACCTATACTCTTTTGTGCCGCTTGATCGAAATGCTGTTTCGCGACAGACCCATCGAACGTTTTTGGTTTCTGGAAATGGTTGCTCGCGTTCCCTACTTCTCTTTTCTATCAGTGTTGCATTTGTATGAATCGTTGGATCTTGCTCATCTCACGGAGCTTCGGCGCGCTCATTTCATAGAAGAGTGGAACGAAATGCACCATTTACTGATTATGCAAGCGCTTGGTGGCGACGGCCGGTGGCTGGACCGCTTCCTCGCATATCACGTGTCTCTCGTGTACTACTGGGCACTGGTTCTCCTCTACATGATCGCACCAGCGGTCGCGTACAACTTCAGTGAGCTCTTAGAAAAGCATGCCTACGACACGTACGCGGTGTTCATCGAGCAAAATGAGACGCTGCTGCGCACGCTGCCGGCACCTTCGGTTGCCCGAGCGTACTACGAAAGCGGTGAGCGCTTCCGTTTCCGAGCGGACACCATCAATGCAGAGACGCACGCGTGCGAGGGCCCCCCGGTTGCGACGCTGTTCGACGCTTTCGTGAACATTCGCGATGATGAAGGCGAGCACATCAAAATGATGGAATTCTGCCAGACGGAAATCATCAGCACTGGACAAGCTTCGGCGACAGGAGACCAAGCCGATGTGTGTGGACCGAGAGCGGCGGAGGCACCAGCACTCGCGGGTCTCCTGGCGACTTTCTCGACATGCATTCGTTCATCGGAAGATCGCGATCGCTGGAATCGCTGGCAAGCAAGCGCTGAGGAATGGAAACGGAAGCACAGCAGAACGCCAGTGCCATTTCTGAAACCATCTGGAGCCGCAAGTGCGCAGCTGGCACGCAACTGGAAAGTGCACGATTACGAGGGGTACGCCCCTATCCCCGAAGCGACGGACCGAGGTGGACATGCTCTAGAGAACGGTCATGTGGGGCCAGGAGCGTCGTCTCCGACAGCGTAGTCCAGCGCAGATGATCGTATGACGCCCCTCGGCACGCTCACCGCTCTGTAACTGCGGCGACCTGGCGTGTGGCGGTCTGTCAGGTTCGCGAGTGGCAGGCATGTGCCGCCTTGTATCAACGCATCTGCAGGTGCGGCTAGCGTTCGACCCTCGCAGCTGGCAGCATCCTCGCGTTCAGAAGATTCTGGTTGGATTCATCGATCACATGCCATGGAGAATCAATAGATCATTCAGTCGACATGTCGCTACTCTTTGTCATGCATGGTGCGTGAAACCCGGGACGTGAGAACCTTAAAAGTCGTAAATCGTGGCTGATCTCTTGTTGTGCGGATACTTCTGGGGTGACGCTGGACCCGATTTTCACAATCAGCGATACGTACTGAGACTATTGCAGTTTGTGGTGGAAGAGCACCCACGAACGCCGAGCCCCGCACGGCGTTCGTTTGCTCCAAAGTGCCATCGCAAGTGACGGCCCTATGTGGCGGCGATATCCCGTTTGTCGCTCTTCTTGGAGCGCATCCTGCGTTACCGCTGGGTCTATTGAGGGACCGACGCATCACCGCAGCGCAGTGACGAGCACATTCGACGGGGCCTTCCTGTCGACGCTGCCGAGAGTCATCCTTCGCGAGCACGTCGTTCCGTGCTAGCCGCACCCGTGTCAGATGAAGATGAAGACTGAACTGCTCGCTCTGTTCCTGCCTTTTGGTCTTTTTTCGGAAGTTCATCAGTAGCCGTACAGCCTCAGCATTCGATATGCTGCTTTTCGGGATTATGGTTTTATTAGTAGTTTTCGGATTCTCGGTGGCTTTTTTTTGGAGTGGCGTCTGCGATGCTTCGCCGCTCGAGCCCTTTCAGTTACGAAAATCGAGAGCGTGCGCGACGCTCACGACAAAGGGTTCGTAAATGAAACATGATCTTTATCCAAAGCATACGTACAAGTCTGTATTCTTCCCGATTCATGAATAAGGCATGTTCAAATCATGCTTGCTTCAATTTTTTGGATCTTTCCGTTCCGGGACAACTCGCGGGCGCGGCAATTCGCAGCGCTGGATGAATGAGCAGAACAACTCGACGTCCTCCAATGACGACTTGTTTGGAAGCTCTTGCCCAATCTTTCCTGAAGTTGTCAGGTTCTATTACTGACTCATCCCGGGAGACAAATTATTCCCCTTTTGTGGCTATCAATGACAGGAGACTCGACAGCAGCATTCTATCTCTCAAGGGATATGCATCCACACGTTACCATCTTTTCTATTTGACTAAAACGGGTTTTGGACAAGTATTTCAGTCGCCGCAGCAATCGCTTTTGGAAGCGAGTCCATCAACGCTTCGCTAGCAGGGAGCGGAAACGGAACCGAATTTCTCGACATAATCCCCGGTCCGAATTCTTCCTTCCGGCAAGTGTTTCATCATGGACATCATCGCGCATTACTAATTCTTGATCGAACGAAAGCGAATACGCTTGCGTGTGCAGCGGACGGAGAACCCGACAATGTGATCGTCCACAGGAAGCCAGTGATCTTCGGTTTCGGCACTGGGCACGGAAACGCAAAAGCGCATTCGGGGGATCCTTCTGTACCCGCCAGTGGCATGCATTGACCGATAAAGCATCGCTCCGTGCGCTCCAAGGTGGCTGTCAACAGAGGAATTCTGGTGGTATTCTAGAACACCTGACCACAGCCGAGTGTCACCGCTGCAAGCGCTTACCCATATTGTGTAAATTGAAGATACAACTGGCAAGCCACGCGTACATCGCAGCTTCCGTCTGCGCATCAATAGCATCGACAACAGCCGAAAACAGCAACATCGGGACTCGAACGATGCGATCAACTGCTCCGACTGTTGACCGAGGAGCGCTAGGGAACGAATAGACCGGCGTATATATATCCATAGATAACAGCGAGCAAGCGAGAGGGAGGGAACGGAAAAAGCTTCAGGAAAAGGACCCCAGTACAGGCGTTGATCACAACTGAAAGAGCGTCCTGCACGCTAGCGTGTACGCCCGTGCTGGAGGACTCGTTCCATTCGACTCTGAGATCGTTGTTTCGTGCCGCTCCGCACGTGATACACGCAGCACGAATGCCGCCACCACCGCTGATCCGGAAGCGCCACCACAGCCGCCACGCAAACACGCATATGAACATCGCGAGGGGCGCTCCCGCGGGCTTCCCCGCGCAACGCTGCCGGACAGGCGGTGTCGTGTGTGCGCGCGCAGCCTCGCCCCCGGAGTCGAGGATTGCCAGGAATCTCCGCGCCTTCCAGGATTCGTTGGGCGTTGTGGAACGTGAGCTTCGTTCGAGAACCGCTCATGACTGGTTTCATTTCGACGCGTGCGGGTGTATCTTCGACTTGGAGAGAGCCTGGAAGATGGCAGACGATACGCAGTAGTCGTAGTGGCGGCAGGTGTTACTTCAGGTGCCGTCGTCAGTTCCATCTCTGGGCGCGCCGCGACGCCAAGGCTCCCGGCAAATCCGCAGCACGCGAGCCGGTGAGTAACAGTACGGGGGAAGCGAATGCGCTCAAGCCTCCTGTGCCCTATGGGTCAATGCTGGAGAGGGAACGAAAGGAGCGGCCTGGAAGTGCTGGTATTCTCGGTCTCCGGAACTTTGTGAGAGAGTCGCGAGCAATCGCACTTGATTTGTACGATAAACTGCGGGGCATTGATGAGAGTCGACGGCTGCCGGGCGCTCTGGCGCTGACACTGGATGATGCGGCCGTCAATGAACGAGAAAAACGTCGAGATGAGCTTACCGGGTATCTCTCGAACGCGCCGTGGATCTCCCGCGTGCCCTACGAGATCGCGTGCCGTTTCCTGGACTGGGCCTTTACGGATCGTCCTATCGCGCGTTTCTGGTTCCTCGAGACCGTCGCGCGAATGCCGTACTTCTCGTATCTGTCAGTTCTTCATCTTTACGAGACCTTCAACTGGTTGCACCTTGCGGAACTCCGACGAACGCACTTCGCCGAGGAGTGGAACGAACTGCACCATCTGCTCATTATGAGCGCACTCGGCGGCGATGCCAAGTGGTCGGATCGTTTTCTCGCATACCATCTGTCGATCATCTATTATTGGCTACTCGTCGTTATGTACATCGTATCCCCGCGTCTGTCGTACAATTTTAGCGAGCTGCTGGAGAAGCATGCCGTGGACACATATGAGCAGTTTCTCACAGAAAATGAGCATCGTTTGAAAGCACTTCCAGCACCCGCGATTGCCGTTCGCTACTACGCGAATGAGGTGGCTTACACATTCCAGGCTTTTGGTGATGAGAATGGATCTGTAGTGGAGACCAGTCGGCCTCCTGTGCAGACGCTGTATGATGCGTTCCTGAACATTCGTCTAGATGAGGAGGAACACGTTCGGACAATGGAAGCGTGCCAGAACTACGATCTGGTTGAACGTTTGACTTCATCGCCGTATCTACGTGAACAGAGCCCGGAAGATGGCGTTCCCGCACATGCGGACAAGCACGCAGAGGAGTCGTCAGCCGACCAGACGGGTAGCCGCGCCGCCTGGAACCGCTGGGCTGACGCTGTCAACCAGGCCGGGCGTCGACCCGGACCTGACACGCGCTCTGAAGACGCAGACCAAAAGCCTTGAGACCTCTGCTTGAAACAGGGTATGGGGAATATTTGTCCAATTTTATGGGGAATCAACGTGGCACACAATCTATGGTGCGAAAATCAATGAAACAGGGTAACGGCAACGATGGAGCATCGAATGCACTGTAAACGATACCGCGCTTCAATCGATGCAGCTTTTGAAGGTGCAGCGCTCTGGTGCGTGGCCCGCTCGTCCGCATTTCGCACAAAGCGGCTTTTTATAGCGCAGGCTCGGATAGACGACTTCGTAGAGCTCATTGCTCAGGCGCAGGAATTCATCCGCTCGAATCGCGAGTCTTGCCATGATCTCGTTCCATCCGAGACTTTGTTGCGTGTGGAGCGCTATCTCGGGCGCTCGACGTAGATCCCAGGAGACGGGGCCTTGGCTTGCCACCGGCGAGGTGTAAACAGCAAATGCCTTGAATAGATGGACGTCGAACAGGCGCACAGCTTCCAGAACATTGTCTTCGAGTTTCTGGTCCAGCATGCGCTCAACGAAAGCCCTGCCGCTTTCGCTCATGGGAATGCGTTCATTCTTCACCGCCAGGCTCCACGCCTGGACGTGCGAAAACAGCAGCAGCACGACAACGAACTGCCGTTCAGTGAAAGACGGTAGATGGTCTAGTGCGTCCAGTATTCGCTCGAGAGGGCTTCGCGTGGATCGCGGTGCTTCGCCCGGCTGACTCGCGCCCAGCTTGTCGGCCTCGTCCGTGACCCAGCGGTCAACGGAGAGCGCGTGGTTCTCGATACCGTCCAGCCAATGGTGGACGACTGACGCTAAGTACATGTTTCCCATCACCAAACTACTCCAACCAGTACGTGTCGTCGACGAATCTTCGTGGGACCTCCTTGCCGAACACTCATCGCCAAGTAGCAGTTTCTGGAACTTGGTTCCGAGCGCAAGCAAGTGACGCTCGTGCTGAAGAATCTGCGCCTCTTGCAGTTTCCCTCTTTTAGCGTCTTCAAAAAAGCGGTGGCTCGTGATTCGCGTCCATAATAGAAAGTTTCTCTGCACTATCTGAAACGTTGCCGAGGGCACGTACACGAGCGCACCGAGCACGCTCATCGTCTCCCGGTACGTTTGCTCTGCAACCTCATCAGGCTCACTTTGACTTCGTTGGATCCAAGGCTGCCCCAAGTCCATACGAGAGCCGCGTTGAGGGAAGGCCCCAGGCCGCGCGTGTGTCCCGCACGTGCCGAACGTGTTGCGCTCAGCGAGGACAGCGTTGCCGGACGCCGCGTCGAGGACAGCACCGTTCGCGTTGCAGGCGAGGGTGAGGGCGGCACGAGGCACGCCCCCGTACTAATGCGGGCGCTTTTCGACGGTATGTAGGTGCTGCGCACTCGCTGACACACGGAGTTGCGTGATGATGATTTGCGTTCGATGAATCTAAGCAAGTTGTTCCTGAGTGCTCAGGTGTTACCAGAGGCAAGCGAAAGAGACCTCAGTGTTGTCGGCTTCGCTTCTGCGTGCCATAAACGCCGGAGGTTTATTTTCTTGAATTTGTGGAAGCTACAGCACGCTGTCAATTGGCTGATGCGTTCAGGTCGACGAATCTAACGAGGTTCCAATCGCATATTAAAGTGTTGCCAGAGGGAAAGTCGAATGGATCTAGATCCCGTTGTGTACGCTACTGTGCAGCATAACAACCAGAGATTTATTTTCTTGATGAATAGAAGAAGGAGAGATGCAGCGGCGTGCTGCGTTTCGAGCGCATTCCAAACGCTCGCTGCGTGGTAAGCTGCACCTCTACAGCGGTTGCCGCACAGGGACGGAATGGCTCTGTGTGTACCTTGACGGGTTTCGGCTCGCAACGTGGGTCACCGGTCGACGAGTCGTTACTCGCCATCGTTCAGTCATTCGGGAGGCGTCAAGAGAGACCTGCTGGTGAATGCGGCGCAAAACAACACGCTGCCTGACCACAGCGAACAGGGCGACGCCTAGACGCAGGCCGCCCCGTCCTAGCTCCAGAAAAAGCTGCGTTAAGGATGATTTGCGCAGGTCTCACTACAGCGCACCAGACCAGCGGGGTCGTCTGCCTCGCGGGGCTAACCGCCCAGAAGGTAAACGCTGGAATACACGGAAAACTATTCCATTTTCATATCTCGCCTTCGAGGGAAAAGAAGCAGATAATTAGCTGCTAGTTCGTACTTTGCTTCTGCCTCTCTCGTATCCCGACATGATGCGTTCCGCGCTGGCGCGTCTCCCGCACAGCACGCCTGGGAACGCGTGCCGAGCGTCGCCGCAGCGGCGCTAGACTTTCGTTGCTGCTCATGATGACGCCGTCACGAGACGGTAAACCGGAAGAAGCGCACCGTTCGGCTGAAAGCGCGAGTTCTGGGGAAGGGTTTCGTTCCTGGAGAGCCCTTACCCGAAGGAACTGGACAACTTTCGGTGGTATTTTGGCGCTAACCGCATCTGTCTACGTGTATACCCTATATCGAATGCGTTCCACGGCGCCGGGGGATCTTCGCAAAACGCTGCCGTTGCCGCCTTCCGATGAAAAAACGGACAAGTAGCAACATGCTATCGTTCATCTCTTTGAAGATCGTTTATTGTGACAGAACGAAGTCTCACGCACTGCACTGATGGTGGACGGCGCTCGCCACGCAGTGCAACGGCGAACGACACGGACACGCCGTTCAAGAGTCGAGTTCCACACTGGCCCGACACTCGGTCAGGTTTTCGTGCAGCGTTCACGCGAACTTTGAAAAGCGATATCCGATAACGTTGGTAGCGCTCTGAAGTCGCGTGTATTTCGAAGATCGGCGCGTTTGTACCTCGGTGCGCCAAAACGTCGCAGAAAAGCATGCGCTTCTTCGACGCCGCTGGCGCCTCAGCTGTGCACAACTCTGTCCACGCGTAAGGACGCGAATGAGCGGGCGTAAAGAGTGCAGTACAAGCGATCGGGCCGTACTGTCGTAATACATTTGGCCTTGGTTTCGCATGCGTTTCGGGTACGAGAACGTGCCGGTGGTCAGCAACCACTGGATGATGTAGCGTACGCGATCATTGCTCTTTTCCAGGATGATCGTGAAGCTTTACGAATATTGCTGGTAAGGATTCGACGCGTGCGCGTTGTTGCGACCATATCCCGGGTACTGGTATGTTGCGTGTGTCGCTCAGGGACGGGTTCAGCTGCATGGGAACTTTGCGCATGGTGAAATGTCCTCGCGGATGGGTTGCTTCTAGAGCCAGCAGTGCGATGCGTCCAGTCCGTCCCGAACCATACCCCCGTCATCCTTGGTAAAGAAACGTTCCATTTGGGGCGATGTCAGGGCTTTGGGCGCTAATGCGACTGACCGGCGTATGCGACCAGACGGTGGTTGGCGCTCATGCGTATCGCGCTGGAGCTCGTGTGCGGTACCCGCAGTCTCCAGTTCCCTGCGCTCCATATCGAGATGAAGTGCTTCGCAGCTTCGAGCATGGTGCAAGAGGTTCGTTTCTCCAATTCAGCCAGGGCCCGAGGTGCTCGTGCTTATTTTGCGCTGAGTTTTCGTCACCACAAGGGTTGCCCTCTGCCCGAGCTCGACACTGAAACGACACCGGCATGCCTGAGGCGGCTCGCGAGCGCTGCATGGATCAAGCGAGGCGCCGGCCCAGTGCCGTCAAGGTTTACTGCCCTGGCGGCCGGTGTATGCAGCGTACGCTTGCCGCATATTGCGTGTTGCACGAGTTGCGGTGAAGTCACCGGGAGCCGTCCTTATCGGGTGCGGCTGTGGGTGCTACTCGAGCGCACCTGCCAGGGCAAAAATGCTGCCTGCGTGCCCACTTGACGGGAGGCACGGACGGCGACGCTGGCGTACGTCGAGCGAGGATCGAACTCGCGACCTCCTGCGTGTAAGGCAGGCGAAATCACCACTATTCCATCGACGCGCGGCCGATGTTCGCTTGCGTTCAAAATTGACTTATAAAGCCCTTTGGCGATCGCGCATCTCGCGGGCGGGAGGGTCAAGCGCGGTGCGAAGCGGGGGGCAGGGGGCACGCGAGCTCTCGCGCTGCGCCGGAGCTGCGGCGTGCGTGCGTGCACGTCGTGCTGGTGGCATTGCTTGCACGCAGGCGCGTTGCATCACGTTTCAGCACGTCACCTGCTAGAGCGTTCCAGGAACTGACTGACTCAGGACCTCAGTATGGCGTTCATCAGCACACCTTTTGCAAAGGTTTCTGCAAAGCGTGCAAGCGTTTCGGCTAACCGACGCGCACTGTGCATGCGGTCCGACGCGGACCCAGTGGTCTCGCGCCGAGCGCTGCTTTCGGGAGCGCTGGCTGTCGCCGTTGCGGCTGCGATGGCGAGGGCGCGCCCAGCGAACGCCCGCATCGACTATGAGGGCGTCGGTTATCTCGGCGGCAGCGATAAAGTTGATGTGAACAATGCGAACGTGCGGGCATACCGCAGGTTCCCCGGTCTCTATCCGACGGCGGCCAAGAAGATCGTCCAGGGCGGTCCGTACAACTCCCCCGAGGATATCCTGAAGAACCCAGAGCTCACGGAACGGGACAAGGAAGTGATCAAGCAGTACATGGACAGGTTTGTGGCACTGCCGCCAGCACCAGAATATTTCACAGACCGAGTGAATAACGGTATTTACAAGTAAGGGATAAGGCGCGGTAGTGTGTTCGTCGGTTTTGTAGACCGGAGGTGCCAGGGCGATCCTTCGTCACACTTTGGTCTCGAAAGGGTATTGGATTCACACACCTAAAAAGTTTTCAAGTACTTTTATGTTTCCAGGTTCGTGCGAGGTACGCATGGCAAGTCGGAGGCCGTGCTTGGTCGTCGAGGTCGGTCGCGCGCTGCTCCAACCCAGCATGCGCCCGCAACGCCGCTCCCCAGACGCAAGGCGGTTCGTCGACGACGACATGTCGTTTTCGCATACCGCTCGATGCAGCACAGATTCCGATGCGTTGCCAGGGTCTGTACAGCGGGTCCTGTGCGCTACGGAAGAACGCCGAACTCGGTGTAGACGATTCCGTCGTTGCACCGCCGCAAGCGGTACTGATGTGAATGTCGAACGCTGCGCTTGGCGGCGGTATCGTCCACACGACGCTCACTACTTGAACAACGCGTGCGTGACCTGTTCCGTTGCACGCGGACTGGAGTGACAGCCGAGGCTGGCAGTGCGCCCGTATCGAACCAGAACCGGATACGAGCGCATTTCAGCCCATGTGGGGTCCTTGAAACGAGCTGTAGCCAGTCCCAGGCCAAATGTGCTCCTGCCAGGTGCGTCGTCGAGGGTATAACATATGGCTCGAGCTCCAACCTAATCAAATGGCATCGAGCGGCGTCAGCCACGCTCCTGTTGAACAATATGATGTGCTGCTGCATGCTCCTCAGCCGACGGAAAATGATACAGCCACAGTGCTGCGTGTGCGTCACCATTCGAATAGGGCCGTCCACTGGGCGCTCCAGCGTTGTCCCTGTCCGCCCAAGTGACGCCTCATTCTGGGAGGTGTCGGAGCACGGCAGCGGTGCCAGCGCACTCGTATCGCCATCCCGTGAACGTGTATCGCAGGCGCACCGTGTTGGTTATGAAATGGCTTCTCGAGCGCCTGTCAGCAGCGTTGCACCGGGGCGATTCCCTTACAGATGCTTTCGTTTTGCATGATGAAAATATCACATGCCGTTGTGCATCTGGCTCCATCGTCATACGCGGGTCGGCGTGTTCTTGCTCAGGGTGCAGCGCGACGGCATCTGTCAAGCAAATCCCGGAGTGGAAGGATTCAGAACACTCTTCGTTGTTTTTGTTCGAGCGGCCGCGGGCGGGGCTCGTTGGGAACGTGTATGCCGCAGAATGAACATGACCCAGAGGAGAGCGTCGCGGGGCCTGTCACTAGCACATCATCGATGTGTCGTCTCGCCGACCCGCGGGCAATAACTTATCCGTTGCGGGTCGTCGTAACGACAACAGGCACGACAATGGCAATGATGAGTATAATCAGGAGGATAATAATACACCACATGAGTTTGTGCGAACAGCGCTGCAGTCTTCGCGCGCGTTGCAGGTTCTTGACCCCTTGTTTGACCGACTTCCGTGTGCCTTGAACATTAGTCTCGATTTGATCGATAAGCTCCCCCTGAGACTCAACCAGGACGCTCAGATCTAAGAACATCTGATGGAGCTCTCGAATGCTCTCCTCAAGTGAGGCAATTTCACGATTGCGCATCTCCAGGTCGGCGATTTCGTCGCTGAGCGTTCCCCGCTCCAGATCGAGTTGCTCTTGCTGGAGCATTGGACGCAAGGTTTCCGGCTTCTCGGCAAAATCGCGAACCTGCGCATCGTCGAGACCGGGGCGCATGTTCCGCAGCTTTTCAAACATGGCTCCCTGCATCTGTTCCTTCTGCTGAGCCTGGAGGCGCTCGTACTCCTCTGTCGCCCGCATGAACTGGCGAATGAGTCGCTGATGTTGGTTCACTCGTATTCGCGCTTCCCCACTTCTGTCTGGGTGTTGCTCGCAAAAGCGCCGGTTGTCGTCGGCCATGGTCTTGAGGTCGATCTTTACTTTTTGGGCAACCTCTTGTGCGCGTGTCTGGAGCGTGGTGATATCCGCCTGAATAAGAGCCACTTTCCGTTTGTCGGTCGTTCCTGCCCTTTCAGAGTAGAGCGGCGTGAGCTGCGCAAGGATATTGCGATAGAACGCGATTTGGTTGCTCAGCTCATTGACCTGACCAAAAAAGTCGACCAGGAACGAGTCGGAGGCTCCCTCGGCCTCGGAGGCACCGTTGCCAGTGCCCGCCCCGGACTCCAGGTCTGCCCTATCCCTCGCGGTAGGTGCCTGTGGCTCCAGTGACTCCTGATCAGGAGCGTCATTTTGCTCACTAGAAGATGGAACAGCGAGCTGGTTTGGCTGTTTTATTTCACCGAGTCTATTTTGCATCTGTCGTGCACGACACACACAAACACACGAAAGCGCGTCGACTTGTTGGACGATCGTTTGCGCATCGCGAAACGGATGCCACATGGAACGTGGACAAAACTGTCAGGAACGGCGGCGTCGCCCAGAGCACTTTTCCGCCTCTGCTTCCGCCGCCTCCGCCTTCCTCTCCCTCTCCTTCTCCTTCTCCTTCGCTGCACCGGTGGTCGGCGTCAGAGGGCTATCGCGATCTGCTCTGCCACTGACCAGCAACCGGAGACCAGGAACTACTCTTGGAAGCATCATCGTTCACGAATGCATTCACAGCCGTGGCATGCCTCGGATGAGCTACTGCATCAATGTCCTCTGGATTGTGTGCGTGACGATGAACCAGGTCCTATGCGGCTCGCATCTGTTCAAGCGACCTGGTCCGATTATGTCGCTCCATCGACTTGTGCAGGATGCTTTGGACGGCCCGGCGAGCGGTTTCCGCTCACACCCGCACATACCTCCCCTGCCAGAATTATGGATCTAGAACTTGCCCATGGGCATCGGCCTCGGCACGCTTGACGCGAAATCGTTCGATCCCGCCCTGTCCTCTTCAGTGAGATACATTGGGAATGAGGCGGTGAGCGGGACGGTACGATTCGAGCTGGCGGACTTGATGCTGCTCATCGTATGGCAGGTGCCAGCCGTCTGTACACTCCACAAGTGCACTATTCTCTGCGAAATGCTTGCAACACTGTGCATCCCGCTTGAGCGCCGTGTGACCGAAAGGCTACGCCAATCGCAACAGTATAGTCAGGAGCGACAGCAAAGCCGCAGCCGTGGCCACTACAAGCACATCGCGGCGTTTCCTTCGACGAATATTCGCGACGAGACGCCCGACTTGCGGCAAGGAATCCGCCATCGCTGTCATCCGGTGGAACATCAACGCAAACGTCTGCCGCTGCCGCACGAGCTCATCCCGAAGAGCCATACTCTGCCCAAGACTAGCATCCACAGCCTGGTGTGCTCCATTAACATGCGTCGACTCGGACTCGAGGTTCCGGAGACCGCGTTCCAGGTCCGGCGCTGCTCCAGGCAGGCTACCAGCACCGCCACCAGCTTTTGTTTGTGAACGCTGCCGCTCTGGCGACGACACTCGTCGCGGACCCACCAGGTCGAAGTACTCTCTGACTTGTCGAAGACTGGCTCGCAGACGGCGGTACTCGATCCGCGACTCTGCAAGCACCTCCTGGTGCCGCTGCAGAACCAGTAGCAAGGCAGGTTTTCCCTGCTCATCTTGTGTAAAGGTTGTCATCTGCCGGTTTACCTCTTCTAGTTGCCGCAAGCAACCCTGTAGGCGCGTCTCCAGCGCTTCCACCCGCTCAAGTTCGCGAGCGACCTGGTCGTTCCTTCGCGACGCATCGACCAGGCCCAAGGCGGACCCAGAGAGCGCAGCGCACGCCTTGGCAAAGTCGCTGAGACTACGCTCCACCTCACCCTCAAGGCGCCGAGCTTCCACTCGCAACTGCTCCCAGCTGACGCTCATCTCCCCGACAGCGTCGCCCTAGAAGCCGTATCGCTGGGCTCGGTGTCCTCTACTGTAACGGGCGTTGCGCAACCGCAACCGCCTCAGAGGCAGGAGTTCGCCGGCCTGTGGACTTGTCGGAAACGTTGCGACAGGCGAAGCACACACGCACACACCCGCACGCACACACACACAGGTATGGTGTTCAACAGCTTCGGATGTGCACTTGTTGGTGCACCAGGCGCTGTTATGTATTGTGGATACGGTGGCCTTGCACACGTACCGTACGCACCCTTCGCGTCACCGCGTCTATGGAGCGTATCGTGTGCGCTACGACAGAAAACACTGTACATGCGTTCGTTTATCCCCCCAGGAGTATCGCAAACACCATCAGTACCACACGGTTCGGCGTGCTGGCATGATGATGTGCAAGGCTTTCTATACCAGTGAGTTCTTTTTAGAGCAAGCACATGGGCCCGGGGTTTCCCCTCTCTGCCCCGGGCTTCGTTTCGACACAGCGAGCGCGCTGCGTTTTGCCATACAAGCGCTTCCTTCCGCCCGCCCTGGGTGCTACGCCAGACACGAGTAACGTGTTTGTGCAGAAGACTCGACACAGCGCTGTTGATTCGTATCTAGATGGGGACGGGCTCCGCTTTGAGCACGGGTCGAATCACCAGCCGTTCGTTCTCGATATCGGCGACAACGGTTTGTCCATCCTTGATACTGCCGCTGAGAATGCCCTTGGCCAGCGGTGTCTCCAGCTCGCGCTGCACAGCACGACGCAGCGGGCGAGCGCCGTACACTGGGTCGTAGCCGACTTGGGCTAAAAAGTCCAGGGCGGCTTCGCTGGCCTCCAGGTGGATGCGGCGCTCACTGAGGCGCTTGTTCAGCTCCTCGACCTGCATGCGTACGATTTGGTGCAACTCGGTACGCATCAATGCATGGAAGATGATGATCTCATCGATTCGATTCAGAAACTCGGGACGGAACTGCGCCCGCACCGCATCCATCACCATCCGGCGCATGGATTCGTACATGGCGCCCGTTTCATCGGAGGTCATTGAGGAGAGGATGTGCTGAGAGCCCACGTTACTCGTCATGATGACGATACAGTTGCTGAAGTTCACCGTACGACCCTGGGAATCGGTTAAACGTCCATCATCGAGCACCTGAAGCAAAACGTTGAACACATCCGGGTGCGCTTTCTCAATCTCGTCGAGCAGTACGACCGAGTAGGGACGTCTGCGCACGGCCTCGGTCAACTGGCCTGCTTCCTCGTAACCGACATAACCAGGAGGCGCTCCGATCAGGCGCGACACAGAGAACTTTTCCATGTATTCGCTCATGTCGATGCGAATGAGGGCATCCTCGCTATCGAAAAGTCGCTCCGCAAGCGATTTGGCCAGCTCAGTCTTACCGACGCCGGTAGGCCCCAGAAACATGAAGGATGCAATGGGTCGGCGCGGATCCGCGAGACCGGCTCGGGAGCGTTGAATCGCCTCCGAAACCGCTCGAACAGCGTCGCGTTGACCGACTACGCGTTTCGACAAGTCACGCTCCAGGCTCATGAGTTTTTCGCTCTCACTCTCCGTAAGCTTTTGTACGGGAATCTTGGTCCACGCGGCAACCGTCTGCGCAATATCGATTTCCGTGACCTGATCTCGGAGGAGCGGCATGTGACTCCCGTTGCCCGCCATCGGATCTAGAGACTCCTCGGCCTGTTTGAGCTCCTTCCGCAGTTTGGGCAGGCGATCGAACTTGAGCTCCGCAGCGCGATTCAAATCGTACACTTGTTCCGCACGGTCGATTTCGAACTCGACTTGCTCTATTTGACTTTTGAGATCCTGGATGCGCTCTAACATGCCCTTCTCCCGTTTCCATTGTTCTTCAAGCTGCCGCTGGCGCTCGCGCAATTCCTCGATCTGTTTGTCTAACTGAGCCCGACGTTCGACGGTCTTTGTATCCGTGTCCGATTTCAGGGAGACGCGCTCCATTTCCAGTTGCAAAATGCGACGATCAAGCTCATCTAAACTCTGCGGCTTGCTGGTGATCTCCATCTTCAGGCGCGCAGCCGACTCGTCCACCAGGTCTATAGCCTTATCGGGAAGGAAGCGGTCTGTGATGTAGCGATTGGAGAGAACTGCGGCCGCAACGAGCGCGCTGTCTGTAATACGAACACCGTGGTGGACTTCGTAGCGCTCCTTCAAACCACGCAGGATGCTTATGGTGTCCTCCACAGATGGCTGGTCTACGAGAACCTGTTGGAATCGTCTCTCGAGAGCCGCGTCCTTTTCAATGTACTTGCGGTACTCATCCAACGTGGTTGCACCGATGCAGCGAAGTTCGCCGCGCGCAAGCATCGGTTTCAGCAGATTGCCCGCGTCCATTGCACCGTCGGTCTTGCCGGCGCCAACCACGGTATGGATTTCGTCGATGAAGAGAATCATCTTGCCCTGGGCCTCGGAGACCTCCTTCAGGACTGCCTTGAGGCGCTCCTCGAACTCGCCCCGGTACTTGGCGCCAGCGATTAATGCGCCCATGTCCAGCGCGATGACCGTCCGATTTCGAAGCGACTCGGGCACATCGCCATTCACGATACGCTGAGCGAGACCCTCGACAATGGCGGTCTTCCCGACACCGGGTTCACCGATGAGCACTGGGTTGTTCTTCGTTCGACGCGAGAGGATCTGCATCGTGCGTCTGATTTCCTCGTCCCGACCGATGACTGGATCCAGTTTGCCCTCCCGCGCGGCCTTGGTAAGATCTCGTCCGTATTTTTCAAGCGCCTCATAAGTGTTTTCCGGGGTCTGTGTGGTGACGCGCTGACCACCACGGATCGACCGAATGGCCTCTTCCAGTTTTGCTTCGGGTACATTCAGCTCATTCAGAACGCCACGCTGGAGCCGCGAGTCCCTCCAGGCCGCTAGAAGCAAGTGCTCGATGGAGATAAAGTCGTCGCTGTACTCGCGCTGAATGCGTGCCGCAGACTCGAGCGTCTCCCGCAGCGAGCGTCCCATGACCTGCGAGCCAAGCTCGCCCTGTACCTTCGGCTGCCTGTTACAAAAGCTGCGCACGCGTTCACGAACTTGAGGCAAACGTGCCCCAGCTTTGTCTAGAATACGAGTGGCGAGTTCATCGTCGAGTAGCGAGAGCAGCAGGAACTCGGACTCGATGACTTGCTGCTGGTAGTCACGTGCGAGCGTTGCAAGACGTGCAAGCGCTGCCCATGCCTTTTCCGTATACCGCTCAGCGTTGAGCAAGTTTCCATCGGGCCCACCGCCACCACCTCCTGCAACCATGCGCGTCCAGCGTGCAACTTGCACCCGTTTGGGCGGCTTTGCAACTCTCCAGCTGCGCTGCACGAGGGCACGAGGCCTCCCACTGTGTAGCGAACGGCCGGTCTCGAGCCACGACGAGGACGCCGCACCCAACGGACGCAACGTATGTAGTTGCTGTGAGGTTACCGACCAAACAAACATTTTGTTTCCTTTCTCGTTGTTCTATGTACACTTTCAGCGAGCAGCAACACCAATGCCGATACTCACGGGAGATTGGCTATACTCGGCGAGGCTATGCGATCGATGCGCTTCACCATCGCGTAGGCGCGTCGATTCGGGAAGACTCGCGCAGCTGCGCGGCATTTCCAGGCGCCGAAAGCAGGAGCGGCACGCTGCGCGGATTGCCGCCTGCGCGACACGCGTATCCAAATGAGCGTGCATGATACGGCTGTGCGCTTTGTAGACATTATTCTAGTTTTATTCTATTTCTTCTTTCCGACACGCACAGCCGCGCGGTGCCATGCGCAGGTCCCGCGTGCTTACGAGTTCATACGTCGTTTTCGGATGCTCGATCGCGGTTTTGGTGTGGTTCTTTCGACGCTTTGCCGCTGGAATTCCTTATATCACAGAAAATATCATGAATCGTGGTGTCATCCAACAGGAGTTCGTAAAATAACGGATATCACACTCCAGAGCATTCATGTAAGCATCTAGTCTGCTTCGCGCCTTACGTGTGCGGCACGCTCGCACATCCTATATTCTTCAAAATTTCGCTCTTTCTGTTTCCAGGTAACTCATGGGCGATACAGTGCGCACCGCTGGATTAACGACGGAGAGGACTCGACGTTGTCCCCTGACGACTTGTTTATGAGCTCGTCTAGGAATTTCACTGAACTTGTGAGGTCAAATATTCGATTGCCTTCAAAACAGAGATCCTCTTCTCCTTATGGCCATCACGAAAACGGATCCGACAGCATCATTATGATAACTCACACGAGATACGCTCCGAGACGTTCCCGTCGCTCCCATTAGCATGGAAACAGGGCCCTGCTCGCGAATTGGAGTCATCCCAGGGATCGCTTCCAGTGTCGAGCGCGTCATCGTGTTGCATGAACGGAGCAGGGGCGGAACCAAAGTTCTCGACTTGTTCTCTATCCTGGATTCGCCTTCCGCGGCTGTTTCATCCTCAGGTACATCAGATTCAGCAAATTTCCCATTGAATGAGGCAATCTGCTCTTGCGCATGCAGTGGCCAGGGTCCTCGCATGGGGCATCGCTCAGAACAAACCCGTGATCGTTGCGGACGGACCGGGTGCGGAAACAGAGCAGATCTTCGACGACAGCTTTCTGTACCCGTCAAGGGCATATACCCAGCGATGAAGTATGCATTCAGGCGTCACAGAACGCTGCCCGGAAAAAGGAGATAATAGGGACGTACGGGAAACTTTCGACGACACCGAGGTTTCAGCGCTGTGCAGGGCGCCCAGAAGCGGCGGACACTCAAGGTGGCATTGATAAACGAAGTGCAGATCACGACTTCTGATGGAAGTTGAATTACGCGGAAAGCAGCCGAAGCGTTTCCCTCTCGGGACTTGAACCCTGCCGTCAACACATCACTCGACTGCTCGCAACGGACCTGGAGCGCACCGAGAGACCAGCGCATGGAAAGCCAGGCGATGGGAGTGAGACGAAGAGAAAGCCGTCGCATGAAAAGCCCACAAATACTTATACGAATAACAATTGGAAGAGACCCAGAAAATTAAGTGCACGCTCGAGCTAGACGACCCGTTCTTCTCTCTTCGAAGCGGCCTGTACGAGGCCAGTCGACGCGAGCTGCTCCCGCGACGCTCCAGATCTAGAACAAATCTGTATAAACTACCACCGGCCCATGGCATGCGCGCACTGCAGGCCTCCGCAGCCCAGTACCGGGTCGCAGGCAGTACCAGCGTTCTCGCAGACGTCGGCGTTACGTGGGCGTTCTTGTTGTTGTCGTTTCCACGGGTACCGACTCAAGCGGCTTTGCGCTCCACATTGTGCTTCCAAGACGACTTGTCTTGAAGGTGCGAAGGTTGAAGGACTCTGGTTTCTGCAAAACATGTGGGTAGGAGGTGCGTGGCCGACACCCCTCGATAGCGTAACGCGGGTGTTACCCGCGTGCTGGCGCCTGCACGCTGCCGCAAAGTGGAAACCTTCCTTTCACAGACAGGTGACGGTGCCATCGAGGGGTTACGCACCGCAAATCAGAGAGCTGACTTCAAGTAGAACTGAGGCATTGCGGCGTAGCATACCACTGCGAGCGCAGCTTGAGCCCGAGAGCAACGAGCGAGGCTCGAAGCCAACTGCAGCGAAACGAGCACCTCGCACGAGTCGTCGAAAGGTGACTGGGCTCAAGGCTGCACGTTCGAGCAAAACCGCAGTTGCGAAAGCGACCGCCCAGAGCGATGGAGTGCAGCACTCCACCGAGGCGGCTGAACGCTCGCCGTTGGACAACGAGGCCGCAGTTGGAAACCGCAAGGCGCTAGTCATCGTGGAGTCTCCGGCAAAGGCGAGAACAATCCAAAAATTTCTACCGCCGAATTATATTGTCGAGTCATGTATGGGTCACGTACGAGATTTGCCTCAGACTGCACGCCAAGTACCTGCAGAGCTAAAGGAGCATGCATGGGCGCGCCTCGGCGTTGACGTAGAGGACTCTTTCCGTCCGTTGTATGTCGTTCCGGAGAACCGCCGTGAAACCGTAGAGCGTTTGCGAGAACAGCTGACACAGGCGAATGAACTCGTGCTCGCAACTGACGAGGACCGAGAGGGTGAGGCCATCTCGTGGCATCTGGTGGAGCTCCTACAACCTCAGGTGCCCGTTCGGCGCGCAGTTTTCCATGAAATTACCGAAGACGCTATTCAAGAAGCCTTTCAGAGCTTTCGTGACATTGACATGAACCTGGTACACGCGCAGGAAACCCGAAGAATTCTGGATCGCCTGGCCGGTTACACACTTTCACCACTGCTGTGGAAGAAGATCGCGCCGGGGTTGTCGGCTGGCCGGGTCCAGTCTGTCGCACTTGCCATGATTGTGGAGCGCGAACTCGAGCGACTGCGCTTTCGCTCAGCCCAGTACTGGAGCATCCTAGCCCAGCTTCGTATCGAGCACGTGCAGGGCACCGAGTCACCGATCCTGGAAGCAGAGCTTGTTCGCATCGGGGAAGCACGCCTCGCTATCGGCAAAGATTTCGATGGACGAACGGGCAAACTCAGAGAGGACGTGCAATCTGAGAACACCAATGGCCGTGTGAAAGTGATCTGGCTCGATGAACCAACTGCGAATAGACTTGCGGCGGAGGCCCAGTCTGCACCGCCGGGCTCTTTTCGGATCGTCTCGATAGAGCGACGTCAGGTAACGCGTACACCGCCTCTGGCGTTCACGACTTCAACCCTGCAGCAGGAGGCCTCTCGACGCCTCCGCGTCACCACGCTTCAGGTGATGCGCGCTGCCCAGTCTCTCTACGAAGGTGGCTACATAACGTACATGCGAACAGACTCTCCGCAGTTGTCCATGCAGGCCACAGAGGCTGCCCGACGAGCAGCAGCAGAGCGCTTTGGCGCCGAGCAGGCAGTCCCCGCTCAAGCGGCGCCACGCAAAACGTCCAAGAAGCCGAAGGGTGCCCAGGAAGCGCACGAGGCCATTCGGCCGGCCGGGCGCGCCTTCACGCCCCCGGAAGCCCTGAGCCTGGAACCTCTCGAGAAGCGCCTCTACGAACTCATCTACTATCGTACGCTGGCTAGTGAGATGCAGCCAGCGAAACTCCGCCAAACAACATTGACCATCGAAGGTCCAAAGGAGATGATGTTCCGGGCGAGCGGCACCGAAGTAGAATTTCCTGGTTGGCTCTTGGCCTACGAAGCACTTCGCCGCGTACACGAGCATGTCTCCGAGTCTGGGAGCGCTGCTTCCGTTAACGAGGACTCTGCACTCGATGAGCAGGGATTACTTCCGAGAGACGTGCACCTTTCGGAGGGCGACAGCCTCACCGCGGTCGCTGTGGACCCCGTCCTGCACGAGACCAAAGCACCGGCACGCTACACCGAAGCGTCGCTGGTCAAGGAGTTGGAGACGAACGGCGTGGGGCGACCCAGCACCTACGTCAGCATTATCGAAACGCTCCTGGAGCGTTCGTATGTGATCCGGAAGGGTTCGTCCGGTTCGGCATCGAGTCTGGTGCCAACCTTAACCGCGTTTGTGGTCGTGCGCTTCCTCCAACATCATTTCCCCAACTTTGTAGACGTTCGTTTCACCTCCGAAATGGAGGCTGCACTTGACCTCATCGCCAGAGGTGAAGCCGACCGCATCGCCTACCTGCAGCAGTACTACTGTGGCGAGTCGGGGCTAGCAGCTGCGGTGCGGGCGAAAAGCGACACAATCGATGTCAACGAGGCACGACGAGTCTACCTCCCTGCGCTCGAGGGCGACGCAGCGGCTCCAGAGGTCACGGGTGAAGCGAAGACCACCGCTGCCGATGGTGAACGAAAGGAGTGGCCGAAACCGCTGGTTTATGTGGGCCCGTATGGACCCTACGTTGTCTACGGCGAGAAGGTTTCGTTGCCGCGGGAGATATCGGCTGAGCAGGTCACCCTGGACACGCTGCGTCGTCTGGCGGAACAGCGCAAGTGCGCTGCAGAGCTGGGCGTGGATCCACAGACCGGGATGCACGTCTACTTACGAACTGGACCCTATGGCCCATACGTTCAGCTGGGCGAGGACCCCGGCTCGATGGCAAGTCACACTTCCACGGAAAAATCAGCAGCACCCAGTACCGATGACGCAGCGCCTACCGACAAACAGCTCGATTCCGCGAGAGAAGCGTCGCCAGGTACCAGTGCCCGTTCGACGAGACGCGCTCGAGGAACGGGTACGAGTGCCCGAGCTCCCCATGAAAAGCCGAAGCGGGTTTCGTTGCCGTCGTGGCTGGACCCAGCACGAGTTGATCTCGAAGTTGCGCTGCGCCTGCTCTCCTTGCCGCGGATTGTTGGCGAGCACCCGGCAACTGGCGAAATCATTCGCGCAGGCTACGGTCGTCTGGGTCCGTATCTTCTCTATCAGGACAAGTTTACGAGCCTGAGCAAGTACGAACCTGGAGGCGCCTCTGACCCGCTGTTCATTGATCTGGAAACGGCAGTTCATATTCTGGACACTGCGAAAACGTCCAAGTCTAGATCCAGGTCGACGAAATCGAAAACCAGCGATACCGCTGAAGAAGCGAATGGGGCTTCATCGGAGTCTGCGGACGCAGCACCTACGGAAAACGACCAGCTCAAGGCACCGCCAAGACGCGGAACAGCGCCTCGAACTCGCTCCCGCAAAACTTCCGGTTAGGCGCGTCGCAACCAAGTATGGAGACACGGGGGGTCAAAACCCCCGCGGGCATAAAATAGAGCGTCCATAGGCAGGTTCATGAGGTATTCGTTCGATACGCGCTGTGGCCCGTAGACACGACGCTGCGGTTCGCGTCTGCGTTGCTCTTCGTTGTTTGCAACGCGCTTTCATCCGTAAGCAAGCGAGTCCGACTTGATTCCGCGTGGATGTGTTCGATGCTGGCCGTAACGCCTGGTACCGCAGGTCCAACGCTGCAGGCAGACTGGGCGACGCACTCGTGCTCGTCCCCAGTGAATGATGATCATTCAGGGAGGTATGGGTTGTGTTTCGACGTACTCGGAGTTCTGCTGCAGAAATGATACATGCTCGCCTAGATGCCGACAAACATCGCGCACGTGGAAGTTCCTGGTTGGACGCAGCGTTCTTATACCATTGAACAAGTGCGCGTTTGTGTGACAGTGCCGACGCATTCACCGGGAAACCTGCGCGTCTCCGAGACCGAAACGTATCCAGACGTCGCATTTGGAACAAGACGTACCAGCGTTGGAAAAGCGCTCACCAGTCCAACAACATCCAAGTCGCCATGACGTGCACACCTCGAGCACCGCGCTCGCTCTGTTGTGGTATACTCGCCAGGTGCGAGACGGTACACGCTCCCGACGCTCACCGCAGCCGTTCTTTTGCGCCTATATCGAGCGCACAGCTGCTGTTTTCAGCGAGATAGGTTGGAATGCCGCGCTTCGGACAGAGCGACCGGCGAGTTCAGCTCGAGATAGAGCACGCTGGCCTGGTTGCCACTGCCGAGCGGGACCCGCGTGTACCGCGGCAAGCGCACAAGCGAGCCGCCGCCGCCGCCTCCAGTTGCGCCGGCCTCCCGTGGCTGCCAGTACCGCCGCCATGCACTCGCCATGAGTGCTTCGTTTCGGGAACGCTTGGCGCTCCAGTAACTTGGCAGCCAGAACCTGCGCTGCCAGGCGCGAACGGTCGCAAGTGCGCGCCAGAAGAGGTGCACGTACGAGAGCATGTTGTGGCTCAGTTGCATGGACTGCCGACCCTGCCGCCTGGCCTCTGTAATAAGGTACCAAACACGATCGTAGAGTCTTGCTGCAAGGTCTAGTCCGATAGAGAGTCCAGCGGTGCTCGCACTGAGCCAGTACGGTAGCTGGGCGAGCGTCTGCGCGAGCACGCCTGTGGCGGCTCCCAAAAAGACAACGAGCTCTAAACTCGTGATCAGTACTTGAATGTACAGCGGCACCGATACCACAGTGCGGAGTGTGTACCGCGTCCAAGTGACAGGACCACCGGTCATCTCACTGCAGTTTCATGTGTTTGCATGGGCTTGTCTGACGCTCCAACACGCCGTTTCCGACGAGCGTCCGATAGTACGGGATGCGCGGCGGCGGGGGAGGCGCTCCAATGCATATGGCAGCTTTATACCATTTACGCCATATATTTCTATTCATAAACAGTTCTTCAAAACTAGACTTTCCACTCCATTCTGTTCCACACTTGCTCCAGTGTGTACACCAGGAGCTCGACATCCCTGTGCGGTGTACCCTCTAGGTCGTAGACAAAATGCCTATAGAATATATATGCTTTACTGAAGTGTGCATGGAGAACTGTATTCCTCCTTGAGGTCAGTCATACTATTGTGCTCAGATGCTTGAGGAAAACTGAAAGAGGCGAGTAGATGCGCTCTGTGCCAAAAACTAGTATCCACGAAGGCCGCTTGCGGTCGCTAGCAGCATATGATCCGTTCGTCACCTTGCGGAAACGAAAAAGCGACGATACGAACCGCCACGGGCGTCTCTGTTTCTCAACCGCTTATCCGTGTGATCCGACAAACACTGGGATACAGTCGCAAGAAAAGTCCCAGTTCAGTCAGGGCCATCTTCCACCGCAATCGCAAATTCTACAGAGATCCTCGAACGCCACGATCGTTATGCACCACAGGGACGTCTGTGTGTGTGTTGCTCCAGTCGATATCGGTATTTTGTAATCGAGAGCAGCTGCATGCGGACATCGATCTCGACCAGAAACATCCCAGGGATGTGCTGGACTCCACTCAGTTGTCGCTTTGTTGTCCTATGCACCATTTTCCCGTAAACGCGCACGCTTCCAGATATGTGACGCACTTCAACGCAACTTTAGCAAGGTTACGATGCGGCGTTGCGCTCGACTGGGGTATTGTGCAACCGTCGACTTCTGGCAAGCGCGTCGCAGTCCGGTGCAGGCTCCAACGGAAGCCAGGGTACCGGGGAAGCTCCAGGCGTTGACGTATGTTGCGCATGTATCCATACGCACAAACATACCACGCACAAATAGCACGCTATCGGTTGACATCAAGGCTTCCGCTACTGCAGCTTGGTGACGCTCAAGGCGCTCGCCACAAACCGCGCACCCAGCGTCCTCAACTCGGGCAACGCGTCCCCGGACTCTGTTCGGGCGTTGCTATCACCTGAGGCCTGTGCACGCCCCGGCTCTGGTGACACCACCGGCGCTATACCACGCGAAAGCGTAACACCGTGAACCTGAAACACCACACCACAGAGCCCAGCGGTGCGTCTTGTGCGACACCACGGCACCAGGTCTGTTGTTTGGTATGGAAGCAACCACCAGGCCAGCGGACGTGCCGGAGCAAAGTGATGATCCCCTGCCAGCACCAACAGAGCTCCAGTATTGGAAAGCACACGAAGAGGGCCTTGCAGGTCTCTCAGAGCCTGTGAGCGGGACGTTGCGTGCACGGCGAGACCCCGACTGGGACGACGTGGCGCTGCCGCTGCCCCCGGAGGCCATGCACGCCGACTACGGCCGGTTGGACTCGAGCCTACGTGCTCGCATGGACGAGTTAGAGGCGCTGGAGTCGAAGCTGGAAGCAGAACGCGTGGCGCTGCAGGCGAGAGGCCCCAGGGAACCACCAAACTGGCGAGGTCTCTTTCGTCGAGCGAAGGCGTCGGATAACGATAATGATACTGACGTTCGTCAGCGTTTGCAGGAACTGCAGTTGCACGATAAACCGAGCACAAAGCCGAAACCGAGCGTCCCTAGAGTCGCTGCGGTAACGAGTGCAACGACGAAAGCCTCAGAGCCAGAGGCGGCTCCGCGGCCCCTGTCGAGGTTCAAGCAGCGGCAGCTCGCGAAGCGCGCCCAGGACACGCGCTCGCCATAAGCGTAGACCCGCGTTCGGCTTGTGCCGAGTTTACAATCGAAGAAAACGTTGTGAGCTGCTGCCTCGATCACTCGAGCTAGGCACGGGCAGCCAGTATCAAACGATGGAACAATTCGTATTCTGCGGCGTCGATGGAGGCAAGGCGCTGCAGCATTTGTTGAAGGGCAGCGGGAGGCATTCGCGCAAACACGTCTTTCACGAGGTCCAGAGTCGACGGCTTGAGCTTGCCCTCGACAACAGCAACCTGGCGCGCAATCAGCAGAGGTATCATGTCGTACAGGTCGCTTCTATTGGGCAAACCTGCATGCATCGGCAACTGAATCAGAGCGGTGATGGCTGCATCAGCCTCTCCGAGCTCCGCCTGCAACGGCAAATAGTCCAGCACCGCCTTCAGAGACGTTGGTGCAGTAATGCACTGTGGATGTCGTATGGCGATTTGCAGCAGAGCCGAGGCGGCTTTATCTGCCGCCTTTTCAGCGTCCTCATCGTCGCGTGCGTTCGGATCGAGCACGAGTTGCTCCAGCGACTCTGTGATCTGGAAGTTTCGATTCATTTCGGCGAAGAGTTGCTGCTCAGTGCACTCAGCACATATTCGAATGCCGTAGGCGGCAGCCGCCTGCACATGTGCCTCTGTATCCTTGAGGTACGCCGCAAACGCCTGAAATGCTTGCGGCAAAATGTGGACACCGAGTGGACCGCTGAATTCCAGCCATGCGGCCCAGACGTTGAGGGCCGCGCTCCGTTCACTCGGAGAATGCTCCTGGGATATCATGGATGCAAACAGGCGCCCGACTGTGTTGATCTCCGACATTCCCGTTGAATTCGTTTCCGAGGCCGTTATGGGGTCCTCCGCGCGCCACCTCCGACCGCTGGTCCTGGCAGGAGCATCCTCATCGACGTCATCGTTATCGTCGTCATCATTCGTTGATGCTACCGAACGAATCGGCGTCTGAAAGGCCGCGAAGAATCCGTTCGGCCCGTTGTGCTTCAGGAGGGTGCGTATGAGGTTGCTGCAGCCGAACAGCACCTCATCGTCCAACTCGTCCTCCTCCTCGAGATTGTGGATCTCATCGTCGTCTAACTCATAGTCTTCTGCTTGGGTGAGGAGTCGCTCGCGCACCCGCTCTTGACGCTCCTTGAGGACACTGAAAATGAAACAAGCAGCGTCCAGACATTGCTGTGTGGAGAGCACGCCATCGCCCGCCACCTCTAGCATGTTATCCAGTGCCTCAATCATGGACACCTGCACCTCCACCTCCGGTTCGTTTTGTGCTGCATGACACAGTTTGGGGAGGAAGAAACTCACAATCTCGCGGACGGCTTCTGCGGAACGTTGCACATCACCCTGGGAGGTAAAGTGATCCGCCGTGCACTCAACCAAGTCTGGAATAGCCTCCGCAGCAAACTGGCGACATTCATCATGATACCAGAACTCCAAGTTCTCTACAATAATCTGCGTTATGTCCATCAGATAAGGAAACAGGGAACCTTTCAGCTCCGCGGCGAAAGATGCTAGAATCGACAATGCGATGGCGCGATCCTCCAGGTTAAACGCTCGTATTCCCAGTTTCTTGTTGCCCAAGTCGAGCATCGTATAGCCGTCGTCTGAACGCTTTGCCTGGTCCCCGTTACCGTCCTCTGTGGTGGCGACTGCCGCTCCCGCTGCACCGGTATAGCCCTGAATAGCGCCGTCGCGGTAATCATTAGCATCCTGAGCTTCCTTCTCGTCCTGGCCAGGAAAGAACTTCATGTCCGGCTTCAACCGCGCCATTTCGCATATCGTTGGCAGCACGTAGGGCAAATATGGTTCAAACTGCTTGCCAAGGCTCTGACAAATGCGCGCATAAGCCTGCATCATGTATCCTAGCTGTGGATCATCGGCATGGATTTCCATGTTCATCTGACTGGACACCAAAATCTGCATGATTTCATCGGCGTCAGCACGGAAACGTTCAGCACCCACCGCGACACCAATCAGCGTCATGCATTCCATGGCCTTGCTCCGCAAGAGACGGTTCCACTTGTCATCAGCGCTCGTTTGGCGGAGAAGGTGTTTGAGTGGCGGCATGAAGTCGTCGTAGTACTTGTTGAAGGCAGTGCCAACACAGCCGGCAACAGCTGCTACCGCCGTCATGGCCTGCTCGATCGCCAGACGCGAGTTGCTGTTCAGCAACGAAATAAGTTTGCCGACGACCGTGTCCAGGTAAGGAATCAAGTTGGCGGCGCTGGCCTCATCGCAGAAGTTGATGAGAGCCGCGGCTGCATGGCTTCGCACTCGGTTACATGCGTCATCCATAGCGTCAATGAGAGTCGGCACCACATGCCTGTGGAACTTGCGTTGCAGCGTCCCGCCAAAATCGGTACTCATCTGGCCAATACAGTTGATCGCCGCCCAGCGTACACGAGGATGCGGGTCCTTCGTCGCGCCCACCACGAGCTTGAGGACGTCTCCAAGTTGCCGCTCCATGTGCTTCTCGCATCCCTCCCCAATCTGATTGATCGTCATGATCGCTGCGTAGCGGAAGCGCCAGTCGTCGCTGCGTTGCAGAAACTGATCAATATAGCGGAAGGCTTTCGGCACAACAATTTTGCCCCCCAGTGCAATTGCGATGCGATCAAGAGATCCCTGTGCGGCCTCTAAATTCGAATACCCTGAATCGTCTTCAGCAGCATCGCCCTCAGATGCTGAGAGTGAGTCTTTTTCATACCATTCCTTTTCGTCGTCGATTTCGGTCATCATATGCATGCATGCAGTTATAAGCTGTTCGACGATTTGCTGGTTTTTCCGGGTTGAGCTACGAAGATGCTCCGCACATACCGTCAGAAACTCCAGGGCTATTTGGCGGGTTTCGTCTTCCAGATCGGTATTTCCCATCAGAGCCAGCATGGACGATGCTAGCGATCCAAAGTGGTCGCGGAAGAGTCGCGGCTCGCATTGCAGCATCTCGATAATCTCCTCGATGGTTTTCCTGGTGTCCTCCTCGTCGCCGGCAGACATGGCAGTCTCGATGGATGCGCCTAACAAAGGAATCATGTCTCGAAATTGCATACAGTCTTTGCTTTCCGCAGTCTCTAAAATCGCGCGCAACGCCTCAATGGCGTGTTCTCGCACCTCAGCGTCCGGGTCCATGAGCCCTGGTCGCAAGATCTCGTGTAGTTGTCGCAAGTGCGGGCGAAGCGCATCGTCATCAAGATAGTCAAGCAGGCAAGCCAGGAGGTTCAGACCCGAGGCTCGATGACGCGTCACCGTGCTCGTCGCTAGCGCGTACACAACGCTGAACAACTCCGGCCAGGGTGCCAGTTCCGTGTCTGTGTTTGAAGAATCCACACCACTATGTTCGGCGATGACAGCACCGCCAAGCGCTGCGACCACAGCACAAATCTTGCGCAGCTCTGATGGTGTATAGGTCTCGGTACCGTCGGTCTGAAGTGCAAGCAGAAGGCGCTGCCGTGCCCTCGTAATAACACCCATAGCATTTGCCCCGAGAGACGCTTTCTCCAGCGTCGCTATCCGCTGGCGAAGTAGCACTGCAGCTGCGGATCGAATAACAGTGGCTGCTGACGGATCGGCTGTACCGAGCGCACCCGCCGGTGCTGTACAGAGAAAGCTCAGCACGTCATAGGTGGCCACCGGTTCCGTAGCTACGAGTTGGTCAAACTCCGCTTCAGCCTCATGAATTGTCGCTGTAACAGGTGACTGTAACCTGTAAAGCAAAGCAACAACATCCCCCACAAGCCTCGGTGCGACGAGTTCGGCACTCATCACTGCACTCACGAATAGCGTCGTCACTTGAAAGCGGCACAGGGAAGCCGCACGGTTTCTAACGCGTCGACGCGCGGCGCGCGCTGTGACATCCAGCCGCCGCCGTCACGCGGGCGCGTTCAACGTGTCCACCTCGAGTGCTGCGCCTCGAGCGGCGTTGGATACACGAGTCTTTGGAGCGGGTGATGCCTCAGGCGGGGTCCAGGGCAGTCATTCGTATCCTTTGATGGCGCCTGATTCATAGCGTGTGCTAGTACCGATCTGTGGGCAGTTTTAGAGGACGGGTGCCGGTCGATAGATCGTCCGGGGCTGACACGTCTTCGTTCTGCTAAGAGCAGCGGTGATAGGCTTCCATATGGATAGGTATTGTGTTGGCGCTTTCGAGCCGAACAGATGCCTTTCGGATGATGCAGAATATCGACGTTGGTAAACTGGGAAGCCATTCGCTAACACAGAGAGCTTGGGAAACTCTTGTAGAGGATGAAATATTCCTGAACACGGACCTGGCTGGACGACGATCTCTTCTCGCCTTGCGGAAATGTGGATGGGGTGCTCGGTGCGCGCTCCGCGGCGGGCGGTATCTCGGAAGCACCGTACGACCTTGTCGACGGTGATGCCGGCGCCTCGATGCTCCGACCTCTAGTTTTCAGTTGAATGCTGTGCGTTCGAAATGCCTCCTGGGGAGAAGAATTCCTGCAGCCATTCGGGAAGTGGCATCTGCGCTTGGCGCTTGTGATGCTACGCTAGCGCGCCAGATGCACGCCTCCTCGATGACATGTGTCTTTGATGCCAGCGTGCTACTCGTTCTTTAACGGGCATGAGAAGAAAAAACCTCGTTCGTCGAGTTCCTCGAATGGACTCTAGGCGGTCAGCGTCGCTATTATAAATCACTTTGCCGCTCGAACTGGTTGCACTGGAAATATCTAGTGGCTATCGGTATGCTGTAACAGAGGAAGAACCCGCAAAACCGAACAAGCATCCCAACGAGGACGCCGAACGTGCCCAGGGGCGCTGCTGTTCGCCTGCGCAGAGCGGCGCGTGCTAGGCCTGTCTGAACGCGGGACGCAAACACATCCACATACGCGTACGCATCCATCCAGTGCATCAGGTGGCCCGCATCACCTCGCTTCTACCGAAACTGAACGCGTCCGCAATGAAGATACTTAGATTTGAGGTGAACCAGACACGCAACATCGGTCATCCATCAAACGCTTGCTGAGCACCGAACCGCTCACATTTTCCTAAACAGACCCAGATGGAATTCCTGTTTATTTTGCATACAGATGCCCTTTCCATAGGCGGGATCGCGTCGCTTCAGCGTTGTCAACGCTGCAGGCATCGCCTTGACGCTTGAATGATTGGCGCGCGTCGAATCAATGGCAATTCTGGCGATCCTGCAGCCCCGGTGGCGGCTGCTGTCCGGTATGCGTGCGCGGTATGCGTGCGCGGTATGCGTGCGGTAATTGGCGCGAGCCCGCGAATAACCGCCCGTAGACGCAGGTAAACAGCGTTATTCCAGCCGTCGATAGTGGCAAGTACGTTGAACCGGTGTGCGGGTGCTCCCGGAGAACCAGGATGTTTTCACAGGTTGCAGTGCGGTGAACGTGTATAGGGTATCAGAGCAAATGTCTGGGTACGCAGTCCGAGAGGACCGCAGTCGTCCTGCGTACGCTTGTCCAGCGTCCGCGGACTGTGTATACGCGCTGGATGCTGCCACACACTCGGCGAGGCGGAAGCTGCTGTCGTTTGCACAGTTTTGGGCGCATCAGCGTATGCACCAGCACCAACCTAACGAAAAAGAAATCGAACAAAGTGTGAAAGGGGTGGAAGCGCGTCCGGCTTGGACCAGGAGCGCTGACGAGGAACGGTGCGCGCCCTGGGAGCAGCGACTGGACAGGGCTTTCCACTGGAACAACCACGGCCGCGCCGACCTTGACCGGAACGCGTACCTTTACGGGTTAGTTATGGGCGACGCGTTATATCGCGAGAAGGCGTGGCTATCCGTACGAGGGACAGAATGGGCTCGGACCGCCGGCAACGACGAGGTCCGCGGCGTCTACCGAAACATACGTTGTGACTGGGCGCCTTGCGGCGTGATGCTGCGTGACCTCACGGAACTAGCAGCACACTGTCTCACGCACCTAGATACCAAGTATCACGTTCCGCAAAGCGTTCGGACACAGTTTGGTCCAGGACAAGCTGTGGACATCCTCGACGGCGAGATGATCTGGTATCCGGCGCGCATCATAGATGCAAGTCCGGGTCGTTTTCTAATTCGTTACGACGACGAACAGTGGTCACAGGAAGAATTCGATGAGTGGGTTTGGCGAGACAGTCCCCGCATTGCCCCGCGCGGCTACTACACTGCAAGCAAACGAAGTCTTCCGCAGGGCACATATTTGCCTCAGAACAACGCGAATCCTCCGCGAGACGAAGGCAAAACCGCTGCGATAGATGCTGTTTCACAAGGGCGTTATCGAGTTAGACATTATACAGGACGAGCAAACCGCAAACGAGCGTTGAATGCTTCCTTTTATCGCCGTTGAATTTCGAGCACCCTTCCCTGCTGGCCATGAAAAGCACTTTTGAGCTGGGATATACCGGGGTTGCTGGCCTAGGAACGCGCAACTGTGGGCTGCTATTCCGCAATGCCACGGAAATGAAGCCGCTGCTCCGCTCGAAATGATGATTCTCGCAGCGGCACTTGCCACGGGCGAAGAAACAGTGTCGCAGTTTGCGGCATCATGCCGGAATCTCCGGCCGTCCATGAACCACCGTGGTAAGGAGCAATGATCGGCGCTTTGTTGCCGGTCTGAGCATGAAAGTTTTCATCCAAGGCGGCAGGACTTGCTGGCATTTTATCACGCGGTTGCGAGTGAGCCGGCATTGTTCGGACCGCGCGGCGTTGCCGACCGCTGGCATTTCCGCCCCCGCGTCCAAGCTTGAATTTATAACAATTTTCTGCGCCCTGGTGCGCATCACATCACCACAACGAGCACAGTCTGCTCAGCCTGAATACGGAAAGTATCCAATTGTCGTCGTGGCATGGTTTGTCGCAAACACACTCAGAGGAAAATGCCGGAAATGGACGACAGCACGAGCCCACGGCATTTGTACTCGACAAAAACGCTGCCGTAGATGTTTTCTCGGGAAGCATGCCTCGCGGGCAAAAACTGAAACGAAATACGTGACGTAGATGCTACGGAATCGTGAGACGTATGCGCGCTTCACGATGATTGCCTGGCGGTTGGTCATACCCGGACGGGCGACGTTGGTGGCCTCGGGGGATGCACTGCACGTTCGAGCTCTTTCATGCGCGTGTGAGTCGCCTGGACAGTATGATCGGCCCGGTTGCGTCCTGAATACTGTGCAGGGCGTTACTTGGCAGCGCTTGAAACAATGGATGCCGCGTCTCGCAATGCCGCTGAGCCTACATGTTCTGGGACGAGTCGCTCCGAGGCGCATGGTCCTTGAGTCCAATACTTGAGGGCAATCGCCTTTCAGAAACGTCTTTACTGCGCTGGCTCCGCAGCTCGATTGCGAGCGAGGCGCTGTTCTGTGGAAAGCACTGAAAAGAGTGCATGAACTCCCGAAAATGCGAAACAAGCGGCCTGGTACCGCGATAACCCACCAGGCAAGTACCGACGACAGCCGAGTTGGTGATTCGTACTCTCGCCCATAGTTTTGCTAACTTTGAGCCCAAATCAGCGGACCGCTCGAGTGCTGCTCGAGTGTCCCGATGCCATGCATTCATCCATCCATTCACTCATCCGACCGAGTCATCAGCTCTCGTGCCAAGAGCAACGCTGCGAGACGGAAAGTGATGCACCAAATCGCGTTCCACTTGCACCGTCAGGATCGCGAGACAAAGTGCGCACGAAGGCTTTCCATAGAAGCTGCGATAACATCAAAGAAGAACTTTTCAGTGCGGACCCGAGAACGTTCAACTTTTTGTGACCGTAGCACATCTGTGCCATCAAGGCATCGACTGCGCTCTCTCAGTGCACAGGACCTGAACGATATCTCGTATTCGCCCGCAGGATCAGCTACCTATTAGACCAGATGACATCTCGGCGGTGGCAGTAACTTATCAAACGCCAACATTTGGTTACATGGTGTGCAGTCGCATACCGCCATAGCAGCAAACGCCACGTGCCCGAGGGATTATCGCATCGAGCTCGGGGAGCATACGCCATTCGACAGGCAGCATGGATAAAGGAAGACAATCGATCGGCATACAGCCTCGCCTACGGGCACGGCATGTAGTGAACTTTTGTATCGCGTACCGAGGAGGCGTGCAAGGATCCTAGGGTTCTGGTTGCGCCTCGCGCACTGCACCTGGGGCCGCTTCACGCATCGCGATCAATCGTGTGCGTGTCGCGAGCGTCGCAGAGGGGGCATCACGAACTGCTCGTTGAGGGCGTTCAGAGCGTTTTGCATGATGCATCGATTCGCGATACCTCAAGGCGCTGAGTAGACTCCGCCTCGGCATTGTTTCCCATACCTAGCCTTGCGCAGCAAGCGGATACTGCTATGTAATGCCGTCTACGCTGGCTCTACTGGTTCGCCTGAATGCGATTCTGTGCATCTCTGACTTCCAGAGGCCAATCCACCACGAATACAATGTAGCAAATGTAAAAGAGTGCTAGACATAATTCTCCCATAGCAAATCCTAACCAAAATCCATTGACACCCTGACGAAAGACAAATGCAAAGAGCGCTGCTAGCGGAACACACCCCGTCCAGAAACCGAGGAAGCTCGCAAGAGCACCAGTCCGCTGCTTCCCGATCGATTTGAGAATCCCCACACTCGTGTACTGCAAGCAATCCTGAATTTCAAACAATGATACGAAGAGCGCGGCCTGTGCAGCTCGTTCGCCGATATAAGCATCATTTGTGAGCAGTCGTGGCCAGCGATCGCGCGTGCTCGTCAGTAGGATCGCAAGAAGTATGCCGGCAACCGCGGCTACCATTAATCCCAGGCGAGCGGCGAGTCGTGCTGCCGCTGCACATCCCGCTCCGACCAGATTCCCGACCTGAACGGACACGCCAATATGGATCGAAAGCGGTAGCATAAAGCAGAAATAGACGGCATTCATAAGAACTGCCTGAGTCGCCACCGCATCTGCCACGGAACGATCTCCCGGATGCGGCGGTAAACGCGCGGCCATAAAGAGCGTGACTTCAAACGCGCCCCATTCCACGAGCACCCATGCGGTTCCGGGGAGTGCCAAAGCAAGAAAAGGTGTCCATTCTCGCCACAACTCGCGGAAGAGGGCACGCGGCGCTCCGTCCTGAGCATCGTTCCCGGACGCCGGCACTGAAACGTACACCCCAGACGGCGACAATAACGAATGCCAACATTGCTCACCGAGGCGCCACTTGTACATCACGAGCGCGAGCGTTCCCAGGAGCGCCCACTGACTCAAGGCGAGTGACAGCGCTGCACCGCGGATACCCCAGTGCAGTCCCGGAATGAGCACGGTGTGGAAAAGGACGTTGGCAACTGCCGCTACGAGGGTCACCTGAATGATGGGCCTTACAATTCCCTGAGCCTGAAGGAATCGTTTCAGGACCTCGTACAGGATCATCGGAACGAGTCCGAGGGTGTGCCATCGGCAGAGTGCTGTTGCCAAGGCTATAGTCTGATTACCTGCAGCAGCAGCAGCAGCAGTTGATAATGATGATGAGGCCGCCGCAGCCGTTTCCGGTGTGAGCAGAGCAGCAAGCACGTGTGGCGCCAGTCCGTTCCAGAGCAGCGCTATTAGTGGTGCAACGACGACAAGCTGAATGACAGCACCACGCAGTGCAACCAGCGCCACAGTGCGATAGTCACCGGCTCCGTACGCATTTGCACAGAGCGTATCCAAAGCGGAGCAGAAGCCCGCAACCAGCGCGTTTCCTGTGATGTTGACCAGTGCCAGACCTAGACCTATCGCAGCGAGAGACTCCGGATCAGTCCAGTGACCAATGAAAGCGGTGCTGACAAGCGTCAACGACGCCTGGCCAACGTACGAGAGCAACACCGGCAAAGCGAGCTGCGTGATCGACTGGATGAGCTCCAGTGCAGTGCGTGTACCTCTCTCCGTGCCGGCTTCGTGATCAACCAGCCTCTTCTGGCGAGCGACGGTCGAACGGTCCCCAGTCACTGTAGAGTCCGCTTTGCCGGTGGGTTCCATTAACGTTGGTTCCAGAGGCCTTCCTTCGTCGACCAGCGGTGGTTCAATCATCAGGCGCTTCTTGGCACCGTGAACCGTGCCGTCCAAACCCGACTAGGTCCAAAAGAGGCTTTGGGTGTTCGCGTCAACACCAGAGCTAGTCTCAGTTGAACCGAATGACCTCTATGAACGGCTGCAGTGGTTCGCGGAAACCACGACAAGTACGTCGTGAGCGTCGCTGCGGATCGCAGGCAACAAACGACACCTCGATATCATGCAATGTTCGTGTCTCTATGCCGTGTCCAACGCCGCGAGTGATACTTCGCTGAAGCTATCTATATCGAGCATTGCATTACTGCGTACGTCGATGCATACGTAGTACGAGATGCTTGACGATTCATCGCAACATGATCCATGAATCTCCGCAGGCCCCAGTGGATACACGAAAGCAGCTCGTAAACGAGGTATCGAGCGAGATTTTTCCCAGTGCAAACAACGTCGACCATATCATTCACTGCTTTGGATTTCCTGTTCCAACCGGACGAGACCTCATTGTCCGTCATGGAAGCATCAGGAACAAACACTGAACAGATGCTGATGTCCGTCATTCCGGTACAATCCGCCGTTTGCCAGGAAAAGCGCCTTGAGAACACAGCGATCGTACTGAAAAGGTTCGTAATAGAGGCGATGTTCAGGAAAACATCATGTTTTTCGCTGTAGAACGAATAATTCGATGCGTTGAAGCAGGTGAAATTGTGGAACTGCGATGTGCACCTTTGCAGTGTCCGTCATCACTCCAGGGGAACTAGTACTCGGAAGACTGCTCGCGGGTGTTCACGCTACAACTTACGAAAGCCTCGTTTCACCGAGCGCATCGGAGAATTGCTTCTGCTCGTTGGACGGGCGAATCCACGGCCTTCCAGGATTGCATTGCCGAAGTAACGTCGCGCAGAGACTTGCACGTCAACCGTGGTAACCATGACCACAGGCTGACGCTTCCAGTCCGGTATACGATGCTCGGGGTGAACGCCCGTGTCGCCTTAGCTCGGGGTACCTCGGACCCCGGTGCAACACAGCCAGATCATCCGAACTTTTGTGGAACATCGCAGCAAGTACTGCGTTTAGGGTAAAGTGCACGGCATCACAGATTTGATGAGGCCAAGTACGATACAAGTAATGCAGAGCGACCTGCGACACACTGCAGGTAGCTCTGTAATATCAATGAATCATTTCCCGCCAGACAGCGGACATGCCTGGCGAAGCACGGCGCTCATGGGCGTCCAGTCTCATGACACAGCACAGAGCACAAGGCTTGTCTGCGAGGCAAGAGGCTCGCCTACTGGATCGATTGGCGCTGCGCCCCGGATAGACATGCGTTCGTATCCGTTGGAGCGAAGCTCCGTGTAGGCGGACACGTGCGATGGTCGCCTGCCTCGCTTCCGAAAGCAAGCCTGCTTCCGCGGGAATTTCTGCTTCGATTCACTGATCTTGCATATGAAACCAAAGCAATATGCTGCATGCTTGAGGACGCACTCGGACTATGCGACATCACGCTGAAGCTTAACTTGTAGGCGGATGCTACATGCAGTGACCCTCATGATCTCACGGATTCGAGTTTGTATGCATCATGCACGTGGAACAGAACCGGTTTGTTTCTGCTTGCATTTCACAAAGGCATTCAACGGTACCGAGAGCAAGCGCATTTTCCACCCGGTTACGCACCCGTGAAAACTGACAGAGCACCAGCGTGTCTGGCATCTCGTGCGTTCACTGGCGGGCGGTAACCACCGGTATACTGCTGCGGCGTTCGAAGGGCTTCATGGTGCGCTAGTGTACGCGGTTTCCTCAAGAGACGTACATCCATGGATCACCGACTAGACGTGCAGAGAACGCGCATACGCTTTCTGGGACGATCAGTTTGCGATTCACGCCTCCGCCTGGATGGATGTAGCAAGGAGCCGCGCAGGGAGCGCACATCTGCGACCTCGGACGATCATTTTTGCAATACATACCTCCAAACATCAAAGCTGCTCGTGTGTCCACCACTAATGAACCGGTTTTTGCCGCGCCCAAAGACCTTCCGATCCAGAAGACATTGCTCGTGCAGCCGCAATACCTTTACGCTCGTACGCACGATGTGTTCTGCACGAGTAGCAGATGCAACCTGGCTTCGACTTGACGCATCTGTTCTCGATATACGGCTGCGTGCAGGGCTTGGAAACCGCTACGATTTCATGCATGAGACGTCCTGCGACAGCAACCGAAACACCTTGGCTTCGGGTTGACGTCACTGGTCACCATGGCTGCATGAGCGTGTTCGCAGCATGTGTGCCCTGCTCTGCACAAGATTCGGAAGCAGGTCGCTCAACGTGCACGAGGCCATTCGTCTTCGCTTTGCGGCGCGCTCTTGGACTGAAGCCCCTTACCGGCGGAATCCGTGCCAACGGATACCACATCCGACTCGGGCGGTGTCGTGGTATCCGTCGTTCCATCAGTGGAGCGTTCGTTGAAAAAAGGGCCCTCATTGAGCCCTTTTTCGTAGCCAGCTCGAAAAGCTTGAATGCTTTCTCGTAACGCCCGGATGCGAGACTGAACGGCTTGCTCGAGAGACTGTGTTTCTCCGGGCGCCTCAGCTGGTGCCCCTGTTCTTGGTGCTCCAGCTGGTATCCAAGCTGCCACTTGTTTCCACTGCTCTTTCCAGAGCGGCGAAGCTGCTGCGCTTGCCGGGTCCCAGCTTCGCACACGTTCGTGCAGACTGCGAAAAGCTCCAGCCCAGTGCGCAGCGGTATCAGCCGGCGCGGCTGAATCAGCAGGAGCCGCAGTCGGCGCCGATCGAGCTCCGTAGCCCCAGGTACGAAAGTAGATCTGCACAAAGTGTCGCAAGAACTGCCAGCGGTTCTTATGAGTACTCTGTATCCAGTCCCTGAAAAGCGGTTCGTCGGCATCGAGGTGCTCCTGGGCCGCTAGAGCCCGTGTCTGGCCTCCGCTGGAGCCGTCCGTCGCCGTTCTCCGAACCGTGAGCGGCTCGTCTTCGTCAAGTGCTCGGTACTGGGCGCGCCATTCCAGGCGATGTAAGCGCCAACGTGCTCGAAGACGTCGACACTGACGTCTACAGAGAGCGTACGTCTGCAAGCAGCGCTGCTTGACTGCCCGCAGACGGACACGAACCCTCATAAACTCGAGGGCGCCTCGGGTTCATGAGCGATACTCCAAGGACGCTCAACGCCAACACCGGCATCGCATCCGAATGGCGCTGCTGCTACTGTTGCTGCGTAGGAGCGGAGGCGAATATCTTCTAGCTCCCCGAAATGTTCATCCAGAGCTGAGTAGCGGCCTCCTGCCGCGCACATGCGTCGTTATGGTTGCGAGTGCTAGTGAAAGTGAAGCTGAAGTGGACCTGTTTGAGGAGAGCGCGAGTGATCAGGAGCAAGCGCTACCAGTGGCTGAAGCAGAAGCGACGGCGGCGGTACAGCGACTAGTTCCTCACGAGCACCGCCCAGAGGCCCCGCAGTGCTGTTACGTTCTGGAGATCGCATTTCAGACACCAAAGCACGCTTCATGGGTGCTTCGCTCCCTCGAACTGGATCCAGAGCTTCGACCTAGACTCGTGGAGAGGCACCTTGAGGTCACTGGCAATCAGTTGCGCGTCACGTTTCGAGGCTGGGACCGCCGCGTTTGTCGCAAAGCCATCAACGCCTTTCTCGACTCGCTACATACTTCCGTTGACGTCCTCGAACGATTTCAATCAGGAGATAGACCTTGGGAATCCGGGGCTAGTGGTTAAGGAGGCCTGCCAGATGAAGCTTGTCCGGCTTTCGCGAAACGACGGAGGGATTCGGCGTTTTCGTCGCAAGAGAAGCGATGACACGTAGCGCCAAAGTTTGCAGTCAAGTTGTCGACTGGGGCGCCCAGAAGCAAGTTTACTGGAGCATCGCGCGATGGATAGAATCCGCATGAATCGCGGAGGAGCCACGTCATAAAAACGGACCAAAATGAGTACCCGTTGGTGGCCCGTGCCGAGTACCTGCTCGGAGGAGTTTCTCGTATCCAGTGCTTCCGTCCGGCATCGAATAGTCGTGCATCTTCTCCGGCGTACCACATGTTATCTAGGAAGTGAGAAACAGTCTCTCCGGTTGAGCTTATCGACGTCGGAAACAGACAACGGAAACTGTCTGGTGAGTTCCGCGGCCGCAGCCCCGTATCCATCTTGCCAATCGGATACATCGGAACCAGTAGCACTCCGTAGCGTTTCCGAGTACACAGGTTGCAATGTGTCGTCACCAGTTAACAGTGATCGGCACCCGAGGGCGCTCCCAGGGAGACGTCACCGGAATGCGCAAACCTCGGAAGCCTCATGGGGTATCTTCAGTTCATGGTCAGAGTGCTACCTGAACTTATACTTCCTTCCGTCGCTGTGCAAAAGCTCGGCCTTGGCTACGATTTCGAATTAGATGACGCTTGAGCAGGAGCTCTTGTCCAACAACTGCTAGAGGCGCGCGTTGCCTCGACACCTGTCTTGTGTGCTGGTACTGGCCCCGCACACGCATTGTCTGGAAACGATACTCGCTCGTGAACTGTGCGATCATGTGATCCAAAGAAAAGACGCAACTCTCTCTCAGTTTTTGCGACTCATTGCAAGCCTCCTCGTAAGGACTCAGATGATGTCAACCACGCTCTGGCTCGTTCGCTCGCTTGCAAGTACGGCAACGGGCTTTTGCTCACATCAGATGACACTGATACGCGCTGTTTTCCGCGGCATTCGTGCGTTGTTGGTAGCTGCGGTTCAACTCGAGTTCCTTCGCCGTAAAGAGGCCATTCTGCAGCGCAAAATTCTGAAAAAGGCGCTCCTGCTCTGAACGCCACTTTTCGTAGTGAGACCAGCTTACAACCCATTCTGGTATGATTCGTTTCTGCCGCCACTCGAGTACTTTTCGCAGACGCATTGCCTGCTGGGCCTCAGACACGTCTCCATCCGCAGTCAAAGCTTTCCGACCGGCAAGCGTCCGCCCCTGCTGATGAAGCCGTTCCTCGAACTGCCGCACATACTGAAGAATGTGGTGGCGGCTCTTCCACTGCGCAATGATTTCATTCAGCTCCTGTTTTCCTCTGAAGATCAGAATATCAAGGACCTGTGGGTCGCGTATATCACTATTGCGCTCGAACTGGTCTCGAATCACCGCTTTAAGCGTGTTATAGTCCTCAGCGAGCGCAAAGTCAATACGCATCTGAGGAATTTGACGCAGAAATCCCCGGTATAACGCTCGCACTTTAGCCTGGGCCTCCTCCAGCGTAGCTGAGGTATCCACGGTCGCGTCGCGTCCACTGGCTCCGGTCTCGGTGTAGCTTGGCCGGTTCACACCCCGAGCTCCAACCACAAGCACGGGGTCGGAGCCGTCAGGAGTACCACTACTGGTTGCTGCAGCCCGGCAGAGGCTCGGGGAAGCAGCAGAGCGCAACCCCGCTGCAGCTCCCTTCTGCAACCTGTTCAAGCTTGGACGCACATGCGCCTGCATCCTGAGCACTACCTCGTGTTTGCAAAACGGCACACAGCAGATAAAACCAGACTACTGTGAAGCAGAGACGACTGCTAAAAAAGGCACACTAGCAACTGCGTTCTATACTTGCCAACGCGACCAGGCACTGGCGACTAAGAATCGTTGGTATCGATTTCAGTGCCTTCGCTGCGCGTTCGATGTGTAGTCATATGATCGATCGATCGAACTCTGGGTTTAAACAGTACGCTCGCTATTATCTGATCTGACCTGCTCTGATCTGATCTGGACTTTGTGTAACGTGGAGGCTTCTCCAGGTGCCGGTGGTCTCTATTCTGGTTCCCAGGGCGTTCGCACTTCCGTGGGTCGCCATGCTGGACAGGTCGTTCTCACACGATAGGAAAGCAACTCGAGGAATACGAGCATCGGCGTCAGCGAGGAGCTGGCATCGGGCGAGCTTCAAAGGTTTCCCTTTGAGTATGTCTCGGTCTTGCGCGGCTCGTGATGATTAGACTGCGTAAAGGCGCTCATGGAGTCGTGTTAGGCGCAGGTCGGGATGCGACCGGCGCGACAGATAGCTCGATACCGAGACTTTGCGTTGTAAGCGCTGCCCCAGATATTCTACGTCGTAAACGAATCACCTGTTGACCGTCAAAGTCTCCACACAGTTTGATCTCGAGCGTCGCGGAACCCTGGGAAACGCCGGGTATTCCCGCGACCGGAACGCCTAGAGGTCTGACGTGCTTGGCGCGCTCGGGCGCCCTATCTGGCCAGAACTCCCGATAGCCTGCACTCCTCGTGATAGAACGGGCTATTGCTTTGCGTGATACACGCACAACCCGTCTAGAAAATGGATGTTGGACCGGAATCCAGCGGTGTAATCTGCAGTGCGGGGGTCGTGCTTTCGGTAGCATGGCGTGTGGTGCATGCGCCGAGGCCGTGACGCTACGTTTCAGGAGATAACGAGTTGGCAGAATGCCCCTGGCGCTGTCGGAGATGGCTCGCTGTCAGCGACTCGCTCGCAGTGAAAACTTATTTTGGAAGCTCCTCACCGGTGGATAGCAGCCGCGTCGATGGCGTTCCGGCTGGCGCAAACGAAAGCTGTCCGCATTCGCATCCATAGAAGCGATATCAAGGGCAGCTTATTATTTCCGGACGACTCTGAATATAACGAGCTGAATGCATGGGCAGTGCGGCGTTCACGTACGCTTCAGACCTCGTGAACATGCCTCTAGAATACTGGGCTTTGCGATAGCATGCGTTCAGGAATCTCAGTAGAGGTTGCGCTGAAGTGCTGGGTATCTTTGGGCGTGTCTGCCACTACGCATCATTCGTGCATCGTGCTGGCGGCTCCAGAAGTCAAGAGCAAGGCCTCGTCTTTGTACCATGCGTTACGGAGGACACCGACCTTAACAAAACGGTGGGCATGTACACTGCGAATCAGCATGACCACTAAAATTGCGGATATGATAGGAAAGATGGGTCCGTCTTCCTCGTACCCGCTTTCGACACGTTTCATGTCATCAGCGTGCGCAATTATGAGCCAGTGCTCTTCTCTACTTTTTGGGGGCAACATCCTCGCCCGTGTTTCATAAAGGCGATCGCCACTTTCGCGATGGTCACTCTTCTCATACTCGTCCCTGCTTTCGAGACTTTGCATGCCATCCGCGAGCGCCATCCTGGCAAGGTTTCGTCTCTAATTGCCGCAGCAACCTATTCGCCCGTGTTTCATGAATCTGAGCACCATTGCAGCGAAATTCATTCTGGGACGCTAACGCCGACTCATCTGGCTGCGACTCGCTCTGCTTCGTGTCCACAGAGTCCACGACATTTCCAGATCAGTCAGGAGAGCTTCAGAGAAGCCATCTACCCTGCATCCGTATCGCCGAGAGACACCTCTGCGGAGCCGCTACCGGCCCTCAGCCAATGATTATCTCTCAAAAGCACGCCTTCAAGGCTTTTACTTATGAAGGGAAGGTGATGAAATCGGATTCGCAGAAGATCGTTCGCTGGTTACAGCACGTCCCCCGGTGCTGCGGCGACGAGTATGCGTTGCATCGTAACCCGTTAGGTAGCGCCAGAAAAGCTGCATGCCCTCCCAGATGCGCAAAAGACGGCTACCACGCCCGCCGTATCGCTGTTTGCCCCAGCTGAACGGGACATAACCATATAAACGCATGTGTTCAATCTGGCGCTTCATGGTAACCGAGAATAACACGAGGAAATACAGAACAAGCACAGGCCAGTATACCGGTATATCAAAAATTGGGACCAGCGTAGCAACGAACGACATCGCGACACTTTTCAGACTTTGCCACCAAAACTGGAACTCGGGAAGACGTCGCACAAAAGGACGATACTCAAGATTCGTCCCGTTCAAGGGATCAAGCTCTGCAAAGGCGCCAGTTGAACCACTCGTCCGACGTCGAATCGGGAGGGCGATGCGCTCATCCTCCTGAATTTCGTTCACGTCGCGTGGTTGCAAAAAGCCGAGCATCAGGTTAAGATTGTATATGGCAAGAGCGTAGGCAACAACGTAAAATCCTTGGGTCCAGTAGACACGCAAAGCAAAGAGCGCTCCAAGCGTCCAGAGTGCCAGCCAGCGAGCCGTGCGGTGCGGCACGGAAAGGTCTAACCAGTGCTGGAGACGACGCCTCCAACGATACGAATACCGCAAACTGTAGGAACGCACAATACCCAGCAAGTTTGTGTTTTCGACAAAGTCTGCATCTGATGCTCGCATTGATGAAGAAGCAGGGCTACTCGAGGTCAAGTCAACGGGGGCCGCACTCGTTGCCATCGTCGAAACGCTCCGGCCGAACACCGGCCCCGCAGGCTGAGGTATTCCGGGGGCGGTGTGTTCTCCACTTTGAATATTTGTTCCAGGTCTGATGGTAGTCCAAGTGGTGCCACCACCATACGGCCGAAAAGCGTTGCCGGGTAAAGCACCCCGATCGGCAGGACCAGCGCTCATCGCAGATTCGCCAAAGGGTGTCCTCCGTGTTCCACGCCAAACTTGTGCAGCTTCTGCGCGGCTCTCTTTGTGCAGGAGACCGCTACAGTTGAGAACAGCTTCTCAGTTTCTTTACGAAGGGTCACGTGTCGTCTCTCGGTGCGGTAAAAACCGCTTCTGGTGACCGCTCAAGCCAGGGTGACGCCTGTTACCCCTAGCCACGCACTGGGAGCGCTCCGCCGTACCAGGGTGCGCGGTTGGGTTTTCTCGCTCGCAGCAACGTTATCGCCACTACCAGAAACGTCGAAACAAAGCGCCACTTGGCGAGCAAAGTAACGAGTGACACCTGTCGTCAGAGACGCTTTTTCCCGCCTCTGTTCACTCGTTGGGGACAATCGACAGCAACGGTACAGAGCAAGAAAGTTTCGCGTCGATGGAGGAATTTAATATCCACCCGCAGAAGCCTACCAGCGTTCTTTGCCCGGCCCGCTGTTATCGGTTTCAGCTTATCCTCATAAACTTTGAGCCTGAGGGGCAGCCCCACAAAAACTGACTCGCTTAAGCTCCGCGGGTGTCGTCTTCAGCACCCCATATCGTCCTATACTGATGACCGCGTTAAAGCCTCGGTTCACGAACTCCATGCGTTTGTTGCCTCTGATGGAACTCTTCAGCGGAGGGATTGCTAGAACTCGTCCCCTCTGTGTCAATACATGCTCGTCATTGTCCCGCCGTGCAAACACCTTTTCTCGTTTATCTCCCCTGTTCTTCCTCCTCTCCTTCTTGGTCACTTGCTGTTCTTCGCTCGATAGTCGGCGAGAAGAGGATTTTTCGTTTTTTTTCCAGCACCCGGCAGTGACAGCTCTCCAGGATCCCCGGCATCCATGTCCATACCATTCCCTTGGATTTTATATTTCTTCTAATGAATGTACTTGGAACGTGTCTGCTATACACCGCGAACACGCATTTGTTTACATGCACCTGGGCTTGGAACCCAGTCGAGGTGAAATACTAGAACCAGATCGTTTTCCGTAGGTACGGCTCTTGTGCGAGCGTTCCTGCGTCGTCAGCTATATATAAGCGGTTGAAGCCAAGACCGGCATCCTATTTTTAGGTCACGCGTCTGATCCAGTCATCGAACGCCCGGGACGAGCCTGGCCCCCCGGCTGAGACACCTTGCTTGCTCACTGTGTCCGAAAATTCGACGCTGGTAGCTTCCCAACAACTCGGTGAGAAACGTCGACTGTAGCGGGCGCGCTGTGCTTCTACGCTACCGGCAATTGGGGTACAACCTACGACCATGGTGTTCACGGTTGGCACTCCAGGTGGAGCGCCTTCCACCGTCAACCAGCAAATAGGTCTCTTCTAATCCGTCTCGGTGCCAGCGCTTTCCTACAAGGCAACTTGGTATATCCCGCACATGGATTTGCACACGGATCGCCGCCTTCCAACAGCAAGATGTGTATACGTCTGGTACCTTGAAGTCTCAGCCTGTTTGAGGAACTAACATGCGCCACAAACGGCAGCCGATTTGCATCGAGAAAGATCGTCGGCTCTAACCGAGGATCCGAAAGTACGCAATGGACATCTGCACCAACTGCAGCATCGACCATACCGCATCATACATCCGAGTATCGCCATCAACCTTCAAAATCTTTATCATCATAACCACCACCAGCACCATTCAAACTTGCCTTTGGGGATTCATGCCAGTCCGCCCGACAGCATCCGCTGGGCGCCGTCGACATTGCCGGGGCACGCACGTCCTCGCACCGCTGGCTCGACGCAAGTTCCATCCAACCGAAAAGGGCGTTCCTATTGGTCTGCGTATGCCTTCGAAGAACAACTCGCGCAAGTTTCGGGTTAAGCAGGCCCAGAAAGAACAGAACCAGGTAAACGCAGTCAATGGAGGACCAGCGAGCGAACACCTGGTCAACGGGATCAACGCCTTGACCGTCGGCACTGGACCACCTGGGGACCGGCGATCTCTGTTACCGCCACCGCCCTCGGAACCCGGTGAGGACGGGTACTTCGTCGAGAGAACAGGTCCTGACGCTGCTACCAGACGATCAGCTTCCTTGGACATCTCCATAGAAGGAATCAATCTCATGGTTGGGCGACGAGAGTTGCTCGCCTCAGCCACCCTGAAACTCACCTACGGACGCAAGTACGGTCTGGTGGGGCGCAACGGCGAGGGTAAAACACAGCTGCTGTGTGCGCTGGCACATCGCCGACTCCCTGTGCCCTCACATATCCGCATCGCTCACGTCGAGCAAGAGGTTCAAGGCGACGACACAAAGGTGCTAGACGCAGTTTTGCAAAGCGATCGCGAGCGCGAGTACCTGCTTTACTGGGAGAAGCGGCTGCTACAAGACCAATCGGACTGGGCAGGCGAGGCCCTTATTGAAGTTTACGAGCGTCTAGATGAGCTGGATTCTGACGCAGCGGAGACTCGGGCATCCATGATCCTGCGGGGTCTCGGCTTCACCGCTGAGGCGCAGCAGCGACCCACGCGGGAGTTTTCCGGCGGCTGGCGCATGCGCATTCGACTAGCGATGGCGCTCTTCCAACAACCGGATCTGCTGCTCCTCGACGAGGCCAATAACCATCTCGACTCGGTATCTTTGCTTTGGCTCGCCTACTTTCTCCGGGCGTGGCCCCGGACAGTGCTCATGGTGTCGCACGATCGGTGGTTGCTGAATGAAGTCGCCCAGGATACGATTCTGCTCCATCGAAAACGCCTCGTATACTATGGTGGCAACTACGATTCTTATTTGAAGACTCGTGCAGAGCAGCAACGACACGCGTTAGCGGTGGCGAGTTCCCAACAGCGCCGTGCAGCGGAGCTCAAGAACTTCATCGCACGATTCGGGCATGGCCATAAGAAGATGGCCCGCCAGGCGCAGAGCCGCATGAAAATGCTACAGCGATTGGAATCCGAAATGATCGAGGTCGATGAGGACGACCCCTCGCTGCGGATTGAGTTCCCTGCGGCAGAGTATCTGCCGCCGCCGCCTTGCATCTCCGTCAACAACGTTGGTTTTCGATACAGTCCTGATGGTCCGATGCTCTATCGCGACCTCAATTTTGGGCTAGATTGCGACTCTCGGGTAGCGATTATCGGACCTAATGGGGCGGGAAAGTCGACGTTTCTGAAGCTTCTCGCTGGGGAAATTGTGCCGACCGAAGGCTGGATCTCGCGGCACCCGAAACTGCGTATCGCGACGTTTGCGCAGCACCACGTGGACTCCATGGAAGACCTCGAGCGCAGCGCTGTGGACCACATTCGGAGCTTGTGGCCAACCCTTGAGGTGGCCGAGTGCCGAGCGCTTCTCGGCCGTTTCGGTCTGAGTGGCTCGCTTGCCACCATGCCCATGAAGTTGCTTTCTGGGGGCCAGAAATCACGCGTGCAATTCGCGGTCATGGCGGCGATGCGCCCGTCTCTCATGCTGTTCGATGAGGTCACCAATCACTTGGACATGCAGACAATCGACAGCCTAGCGATTGCACTGAACGCATTCCCAGGCGGTGTCGTGTTGGTAACGCACGACACCCGTTTTCTGAGTTTGGTTGCAAATGAGATCTGGGTCGTCCGACCGGGGAAGTCTCCTCAAGAATCGGGCACCGTAGAGGTCTGGAACGGAGACTACGACGACTATAAGGCGGCCATTGAGCGAGAACTGGAGGAAGCAGGTCTTCTAGCTGCAGCGAAGCAGGAGGCTGCAGCGCTTGCGCTCCAGCGCCTATCTTCATAGACAGTGCTTCGTGTGCAATGCCCGTTGCGTAGAGGGGTCAGGGATCCCAGATATCCGGATCCTGCAGAGTCCCGCGGTTGCGCGGTAACCGCTGGAACATTCTCCACAGAGATGCACTGTATCAGGGTATCCCGCGCACGCCGTCCATTGCGACATCCGAGTGCAATCGTGCACGCAGGCGCCTGGGGCTGGCGCCCTACGCCGCAGGTGCGTGCAGCAACTGCCGTCACGATAGCATGCGAGCGCCGTCACATGCGTGTCGAGTTACGATGCGTGCTGCTGCTGCTGCTGCTGCTGCAGTGCTTTCGTTGTTGTTGTTGTTGTTGTTGTTGTTGTTGGTGGTGCTGCTGCTGCAGTGCTTTCATTGTTGTTGTTGTTGTTGGTATGATCGCCGTGGTGTCGCACGCCCTGTGTCGGAAAGCGTGCCGCTGATCATATCGCTACAATGTGCACCAGACGCATAGAGAGAAGCTTTAGGTGACGTGCTAGGGACTGGGGCTCGTGCTGCCCAGAGGCATCCGCTTCACAGCGTGTTGGTGATTTTGCACGACGGAAAGACGCTTTGATTCGTGAATACGCTGAAGAGACTCCTGTAAAGATATGTATCAACGGGAAATGCTTGCATGTTTTGGCCAAGATATTATAGCGTGTGGGCACTGTATCCTGAGCCTCATCGATTCGCGTTCCAGCGATGTCGCTCGCGCGATCGCCGCTGCGCCAGCGATATGACGACGACAAGTGCGAAACCGGTCTCGGCGTTGGCGCAGCGCGGCGCCATGCATGCTGCTCGCTTGACTCGTCTTCACGAGCAGCGGGTTGCCCCCTTATTTTATCAACCATATAAAGGTCTATCACTTTTCCCGAATAAAGTCTCATCGAGTGAGACGGCCATCCGTCGCTCCTGAAATACGCGTTCATGGTCCAGTGCGATATCCATCGTGTACTGTTCAGCGCGGAACGATTTTCCGTTGAAACGACCCTTGTTTTTTGTTCAGGCGGGCCTCTTCATCACCACTCGTATCAAGGGGATGGCAGCCTCACATCCGGTGGCTTTTTGGATGGTATTTCACGGAGAACGTACGAAGTGGAATGGAATGACGAGTAGAGAATCGCGCATATATATTCTCAAGAGTTCTGATTTGGGTGCACGACGCCGAGAGCAAGTATTACGAGAAGCGTGATGCATCCGATAGCTGAACGTAGAATAACTCCCTTGTAGAATTAGACAGATATTCCGCAAATTACCTACGACGACACCAAGTCCTCCAGCGACCCGTTTCCATTCAGCTGGATACATTCATTTTTTCAATTGCTGCGAGAAAAACAAACAAAAAAGGTAGGCGAGTACAGACCTTCCATAATGCACTGCTCTGAATGTAACGATGTGTGCAAGGCACCGCCCGATAATACGTTCTGCGGGTGCTCGCAGAGTCAGCGCATCGCGCCTTACACCGGCTGTGCACTGAGTCAGTACGTCCTGGGGGACCCAGGTGTGCAGCCACAACGGCATCACGCACCGAGGAAAACGCCTGGGTACACTGTCCCGTGAATCATTCACGCAGGCCGCCATGCATTGACACACGTGTCACAGGAACGCCCCATGTTGCCAAAGCGGCCCGCGAGTGCTTCGTTCCATGGAGCCTGCCAGCCATGTATGCACGCTGCAGCTCTTTGTTCGGATACCGCAAGTCACCTGAACACCCCCACAGACGTATGCACTGAGCACTGGGCGCAGCGCGTACGGCCCCAAATCCTGCTCCATATCCGCTGCACGGCACGCTGTTATGGTGCATACTGACCCCGCCGCCTCAAGCGCTGCAGCTGCGCGTCGTGTGCACCACACGCCTACGAGCCGTGCGGTACCCGGTGCAAGGTACTGCACCCAGCACTCGATGCTGGACCTATGCATCCAGGTGCCGGCCAACGCCAGCGCCCGTGCGCGATGCGCCTCTGCCCTGAACAGGCGCCTCTCGGGAGACACACGCAGACACGCGGGATTCGACGCTCGCAGGAGGCGCGCCCGCGGCCCTCTGAACCCGCCGCCCTGCATCGATCACGTCGCGATGCGCGCGTCGATTCAGCGTAATCGCATATACATCGACGTGACAGCGCTCGCGAGACTGCTGCTGCTGCTGCTGCTGCATCTCGGGATGGCGGCGGCGGCGGCGGCAGCGCTGCACACGCACCCAGCGCGTGCATTCAAGATGGGCGCAAGCGCGGGCGCCGTCGCTGCGCATGGCCCAACGACGCCCTCACTCGATCGGATAGAACGGATGGTGGAGTGCGCTCTCAGCTCCAGAGGACCGGCACCATAGCCCAGTAGTTGAAGAGTGACGATCGTTGCGTTCCGTTTGGACGATTGCTGTCGTCGCTGGAATATTTTGCAAGGAATCGTCCGTGAAGGCGTATTCGGTCGAGGAGGGGTTTACCGGTGCTCACGTGTAGCGACGCTGGAGAGTCGGCACGCCAACGGACAGCGCAACGGCTAGCGTGAGCGTGCAGCACCGAGGCGTCGACGGTCTGCTGGGAGCAACTGATTGCTCTCAGCTTGGTTCGTACGTGAAGAGGTTTGATCGGTGATCGTGATTGTCGATTCCTATGCAGAGGGCACACTCTGTCCCTTCACAACTAACGCTTCTCTCTGTTCTACAGCGAGACGCAGCGGCAGCGGAAAACCTTCGTATTAGCAAGTCGACGCTTCTACATGTACAGAATCAACAGCAACGGCAGCGCCAAGCACTTCAATCTGGGTATGGTGGCGCTTACCGGAACGGGAGCCAGGCACCACCACCGGCTGCGTCATCGACGCTGGTGGCTGCACTTGAGGAGGCGGCTAACGGCGGCGACGACGCTACCGCCAGTGGGCGATCGGCAGTTCCTGGGCGGCGCTCAAGAACGGAGCGAGGCCTGAGCGCTGAACGAAACACCAACAAGCCGGTTGGCGCCGACGGACGCACCAGCCGACGGGTTCCAGAGCGGGCCGCAGGTACGCATGAGCCGGAAAGGCGAGCGAACTCGGGGGCAGGTGGTCGGCGAACGTCGCCCGCGGGCGACGTTCGCCTCCGTCGAAGTGCAACGACAGGAGCGCTCGACGTGATACGCGAGGCATCTCTTGATGAAGAGCTTGAAGAGCTTGATGACCTGACTTTGCGGGAATACTGGAAGCGTCTCGACGCATGGGGTATAACGAGCACGAACTCGAGCGCAAACTCCTCTCCGCGCTCCAGTCCAGCCATCTCACCGATCGAAATGCAACTGGAAGGTGGTACCAACGACATGAATGGTCTTCGACAGGCCGCATCGTCGGAGTATCTCCAACGTCGCAGTTTACCACGCAAGGATGCGATGGATGTGTTGGCTGAACAGCTGCATGCCGAGCAAGTTCGGCGAGAGCGCGACGCCGAGCGACAGCGTCTGCTGGAGGCTGCGCGCTCGCATCATTCACGGACGTCGCTGCAACGCACCAACGAGAGCAGCAGCTCGAACGAGGGCTCTGCGTCCACACCGATGATGGGTCTGCCCTGGCCGGCAGACTCGAACCATTTACAAGGCCATGATCATGTCATGCAGCCACCGGAAATGTGGCGTGTGCAGGCGCACGGTTTTCTCGTCGGACACCAGATGCACACCAATGATCATGGCGGCTGGTGGGTCGAGCGCTGGGGCCAACGCCGGGTCAATCCGAGCGGGCCACTCACTGGCGATGAGCGAAACGACTACGTACGATTCGGGGACAAGTTCGGCATTGATCCGGACGGTTGCAGATGGTCGGAGTGGTGGCTTGAGTTACCAGAACGGCCGGGGGTTGCTCGTGGCTACAAATGGGGTCGCAAAACCAACGGCTCCGAGTGGAATGATCAGTGGGAGCGTTAACCAATGTCGCTCGTGTCGTCGTTTACGCGTGTACCTTCCATCATCTCTTTTTTGAGGCCGTGTATATTTTTCAATACAAGAAATAATGGGCTTAACTCGCATATCGTGCTTTTTTTGGGGCGCTCTCTACTTGAAAGAAGGGCGAATCGCAGGAAACTTTAAAAGCCGTTGCGACTGCACCAACAGCTCTATCGGTCCGCGCACAGCGCCACCCAAGGAACTTCGAACTGCCCGACTGGTTGCACATACACTATCTTGCCGCAATCAGGCTCACTGCGCAGCGCTCCTTTCACCAGGTCACTGCGGATCCCGTGTGTCCGAGCTAGGGCGTCACGAACCAGGCCCGCACGGCGTCAATCACCAGCGGAGTCGCTCGCAGCACCAGAAAGTACGCTCCGAGGGTTAGCGCGTTCTGACGCATCGCCGCGTGAAGTTGTTCTTTTGTTGGTTGTGCACTTGGTAGAGTGGCGGGATCCATGATGTTCACGTGTTGGCGTGCAGAGAGCGTCCAGCGTCCAGAGACAGCGGGTCGGGTGGCGGCATGGCGTGCGGGTTGCACACGCTTCGCCTTCTGGATAGGTACATTTATGCATCTTTATGGATGATTACGGACGTACTGACTTGCTCGCCTGCACATCGCGTCCGCTTCATGCAGCTCCGTTGAATGGTACATCCCTATATATTTTGGAATATTTATGCCAAATCGGAATAAAATGAACAGTCTTCGGTTCGACTCGCTTCGAACCGGCACATGGCGAGCTCCACGAATGATTTGCTCCACGCCCGCTATACACTGCGCTGGGTTCGAAACACGTCGCTTGCGCCCTGCGAGAAGCATCCGTAGCGCGGATACCGCCTCGCTTCGTGCCGCAAGAGACGCAACACGAGAGAGATATCATTGTCGCGCACTTTAACGCTCGCATGCGGCTTCTGTGTGCCCCACGGGTGTAGGGGAGCTGGCTGCATGCTAATCAGGTGGCTCTGGTGTTCGGCCTCGACTAGCGCCTTTTTGTCCGTGCAGCATCCGCACCTGTTTAAGCAGCGGTGGTTTCACGCCCAACAGCGAAGCTGGAGCCTTGTATCGCGCACGCGGCGCACGCTCTGCCTGGACTTGCGTTTGAGGAGGCTCTTGGAAGCGAACAGAACGCTTCGATTGGTCGGCTCTGTTCTCGGCGGGCTTGCGCTGGTGCTTCACACGGGTGCGCCCCCAGTGCTACGAGGAAGCGATCACCACGCAACTGGATCACTTGGCTTCGTTGTGAAACGGACTCGCAACATGGCTTGGCGTGCATCTGGGCACACGAACGCTGAACTTGTTCACAACCTGAAACGTTTGGGTCTTATTGAGTCGCCGGTGGTCGAAAAGGCTTTTCTGGCAGTCGACCGAAAATACTTTGTGCCAGTTGGGCGGCCAGCATCGGTCTCTTTATCAACGCCAAGCACCTCAGGGCAGCAGCAGCAGCAGCAGCAGCAGCAGCACATGGAGCCATCTGCCTCTGCTACTGCGCAAGTTCGTGAAGCGAGTGCACCGCAGCCGCCCGCAGCCAATGCGCCGTTGAGCGTGTTTCCTGGACGACAGCATGAGGAACGCGACGAATTTGCACAGAACGATCCGTATGAAGATAGCCCCCAGTATATTGGATACTACGCGACGATCTCGGCACCGCACATCCAGGCGATGTGCGCGGAGCTGCTGCGTTCACACATCGGTCGCCCCGGGGCGCGCGTATTGGATGTCGGCAGTGGGACCGGCTACCTGACGGCCATCTTTGCAAAATTAGGCGAGTTTACACTGCAGTTGTCGGACGCAACCGAGGATATTGCAGCACCGACGCCAGCGACAACGAGAGCGCTGCTTCCTCGCGTCTTCGGCATCGATCACGTTCGTCCGCTTGTGGAGGCATCACTGCAGAACATTCGGCTGAGCAATCCAGAGCTAATCGATGAGCAACGGGTTGCTTTCAAGGCCGATGATGGACGGCTAGGTTGGCCCGAATATGCTCCCTTTGATGCCATTCATGTTGGTGCAGCTGCGGACGTTGTGCCGCGAGCGCTGCTGGAGCAACTCAAGCCCGGAGGTCGAATGGTAATCCCCATTGGACCCGAGGGTGGCGATCAGAAACTCGTGGCGATTGATCGCGACGAAACAGATCCATCCAAGTACATTCAAAAAGATATAACGGGTGTTCGCTACGTTCCGTTATGCGATTTGGCGTATCAGTGGCAGGGCGCCCTTAATGCGGACACCGAAGAGGAAGAGAAACTGTGACGGGTCCTGGTGTTCGAGTTCGCGAACTGCAGTGAAGGCGCGTCATTTTCCACGTGCTTTCGAAGGGATGCTTGGATTGCTTCCAGAGGTTTCCAGCAACGCTAGGGAAAGCAACTTGGCGACCCGCGAGCGCCTCTGAGTCACAATACGACATGGCACGCTTCGCTGGGTGCTTTCGAATGCCATTTTCCGGCATCGAGCATTTGGACACCGGACCATGACATCGGGGATGCTTGAATTGATGTTCAGGGATACGTGCAGCGACAGCGTGCGCATACATTGTTCAGGTTTCTGTGCGGCGTACTGCAGAGGTTTGTACATGGGCGATGCCCTTGGTTGCTCACACCGAAGAGATAGCGCTTAGGATACGGCGCTCGCTTTCAATGGTGCCGTTCATATCATCGGTGATGTTTCGTAGTGCCGCTGGCTTTGGACCTGTCATGCGAGCCTGCGTGCGTTCGTCTTCTCGTATGATCTTTAGAGAGAGGTAGCGCCAGTGACCGCAGTATTGCTATGCGAGCTTGCATCGTTGCTTTCGGTATCGCTGGTATTCTCTAAATACGCTGGCGATCGCAGATCGATTGTGCCAAGGAGGTGATGCCGTGAACCTTGTGTTCATCCTGCGCTTTCGTTTTAGGGGCACCATCCGCTGCGTCCTCGCTGACGAAGCGGCCTCGTGTCCGTTCTGGTGACCGTACCGTCTTTAGGTCGCTGGGTCGCGGAAAGGATATCCCTGAACTGTGAAGGGTACTTCTGGGAAACATATATGTACAAAAAAGTTTTGATTTGTAAAACAAGTCACCCGTGCGCAACGCAGCGAAAATGTCTCGCGACGATAGGGGAAACGAATACCGTTGTGCAGACGCCTCCTATCCGGTTTTGACTGGACACCTCTTATCGGTTTCAGTTTTTCCTTGCAAACTTCGAGCCTCAGAGGCTGGCCCGCAAAACTTCGCTCGCTTCAGCTCCGCAGGGCTCGTCTTCAAGATCGGCACATCGCCTGATATTGATCGCAGCCTTAAAGCCTCGGTGTACGAGCTCCATGCGTTTATTGCCACTGGTTGCATACACCAATGCATGGAGTCCTCGAACTCGAACCCTGAGTGTCACTGCGGTCTCGTCATGGTCCCGTCGGGCACACACGGTTCCTCGCCTATCGCCCATCTTCTTCTTCACCACGTGCTCTCCTTCGCTCGACAGTCGGTGAGGAGCGGATTTTTCCGTTTCTTGTCGAACCTCTGGATGGCAGGCCCCTGGGATCCTCGACTTCCACGTCCATACCATTCCCTTGAATTTTTTACGTCTTCAAATGAACGCACTTGGAACGAGTCTGCTGTACACCGTGAACAAGCATTTGTTTACACGCACCTGGGCGCGGCACGTCATTGACATGAAAGACCAAAAGAGATTCGACGCTCACCAGAACAGACCCCTGACGAACTCGGTGGGTCGTCGGCTTGCGCCCGCTGGGTCGAACGTTGACCAGTTAGCAAAGCAAGAGCCTGCTGCAGCTCCTTCACTGCGGTCTCGTCGTCGTCGAACTCTGCTGCGCTCAGCGCTGACCGCACATGTCGCCTAAAGGCGTGCCGCGTGCCCGCTGTGACCCCGTTCCCAGGCGAACCGAGCATATCATCTATGGATTCTCTGCGTTTCCTTTCCTGTGAGGTCTCATTCGGAGACTGCGCTGATAACGGCTGCAGCGAAGCCGGCGCCTGCCTCTCGCTGCCAGCCGCTCCGTCGAACGCTTCCTGGCTGCGGCTAGTGATGCACTGCTGGTGCGTCGACGTTGGAGGCGGGCTTTCATCGTCGTCCACAGACTGGGGCGAGGCATCAGATCCCTCCGGACTTACAACACCGGTACTGTTCTGTTTGCCAAGGCTCGAAGACGAGCCCTTGTCTGGCACCGGTGCAGTACGTACGCTTTGGGTGACTTCCACACACTCGACATTGTCTTGCGTTGACTCCCGAAGCGCTCTTCGAGTCATCACGCACTTGTATTGAGCATATCGAATCTGCTGGGAAAGCTGGTCCCAGAACTCAGCTGATACTGCTGCGCCAGTACCCCCAGTGCTTGTTTCCGAGTCCTCGCGCCCCCGGAACTGTTCCAGCGCTTGCAGGAAGATAGACGCGGCATAAAACTTCGCAGCTGTCTCTGGGGCGGGTTTTCGTGAGATGGACTCCTTCTCAGCTCTTTCAAATATTCGCGACGCAAAGCGGTGCAAGTACTCCAGCGGAGTATGCCGAAAAATCGACGACCACTCCCTAGAGGAGAGGATTCGTGCCTTCAATGCCTCCAGATCGTTCATTTCCTTTGAGAGAAAAGCAGCAATCCGCTTTTGTTCATTTGTATGGGTCAACTGCCGGCGAATGCCAAGGCCCTGCTCTACAGCATACAAACGAGTGAAGTACGAGACTACAGGTTCAATGTGGGCAACCTCGCGGCCCCGCGCAAAAAACGGGTACAGGCCCTGCAGCGCGTCAGGGACGTCTGCTATACCGTCGAGCTCGCTTTCCATGCTGCGACCACACTCCTGCAAACAAACGTCTTTCAAAACAAAAACGCTGTCGCCAGCGGTGTACCGTAGTGGCAGTGAACGCGCCCTAGACAAGGAGTCTCCAACTGACGTGCAGACGTCTCCCAGTTTTTTTCGACCGGCCACCTCATACAGGATCCAACTTGTTCTCATATAGTTCAACTTTCAGAGGTTGTCCAATAAAGTCCCTTCTTGTGGACTCTGGAGGTCTCGTCTCCAACACCGCACATCTCCTGATATTGATAGCGGCGTTAAAGTCTCGGTTCAAAAACTCCACACGTTTCTTGCCATTGATTGTACTTACGAATGGAAGTAGTCCCCGAACTTTCGCTCTCCTTTCCATTTGTTCATCTGTCAGCGCTCTATAATTTTTTATATCCTCAGGGCTCCTCTGGAACTTTTCCATCTCGATCCTCTGGAGTGCACAGCCCAGTTCGTGGTGTGTGATTACGATGTCCGGAACTCATCTATCGGTATGGTCACGAAACCGTCTGCGCACTCCTTGCACGTTCTTGTCAACGGTGCTGGTATGCTCTCTCTTTGGGTCACCCGCCGTCCTGCTCCATACGTTACCACGAGCCTCTGACTCTTGTCCTCCTTGAGGACGCTCAACTCATTGAAAAAGCTGGTCAACGCATGCTCCCTTCCCACAATACAAGCTCAAACACAGACGAGCTCACGGAAGTTTGGTGTACGCTTTCCACAGCGCCTCGTCATGCGCAGCTTGAGTGTCCATGACCTCTGGAAAATCTTGAAAGTCCGCATGTCGGATCGTCACCTCGCTCATAGCTTCCCTGTGATCCTTCATTCCTGCATTCCATGTCTCAATTTTCTTCCCTGCATTCATGATTCCCGATTCTCGATAGTATCTCGCGCTCGAGAGCCTCAAAAGTCGCATATCTCTCTGACGTACTCTACCCTCAGTATCATCTTCCGCACGCTTGGGTACAGCGATGGTAATGATGTTCGTGTTGCCGGGGTCCGCGCCGACGACAAAGTCGTTCTCCTGCACCTTGTTCGTCGTAGGACACGCCTTCTTGTTATCTTCGTGCTCCGCCGACGGCGATCTCGAGGACGAAACAGGACGAGCTGCCTTCAACTGCCGATCGTGAACACACTAGGATACTCCATCGGTTTCGATGATGCCCGTGAATACCGTTTTCTTGCTCGTTTCGAGACGCTCGAAATCGAAGATATTCTTCCAGGGCTTCTCGCGGTTTTCACCGGTGAACCCTGTCTTCCTTACATCGAACCCCCGGACAGATCTCCTTCATGATGCCGTAGAGGACTCCGGCGTCGATCGTTCCAAAATGGAACTTGATGATGCATAACGGAACGACGTTGAAGCGCTTCCCCATTAGGGTCGCCCACCGCTTCAACGACTCTTCGTTTGCTTCCACACCGTGCTCCATATCCGCCTCGGGATCGAGTTGTCGGTCCAGAAACACGAAATATCGCACGACGAGGCGATCGTATCTTTCCTTGATGTTTTTCAACTCTGATATCTTTTCTGCTGGATTCGGCAGCCCCAGCACCGCACGGTGCTCTCCTATAACCGCACGGATGACAGAAGCTTCGTTCGTGCTCTCGTTCGACGCCTTCGCTCCGACGAATTCGATCTCATCTTCATTCTGACTATCGTTCGCGATGCCATTGATGATGGCCTTTGTCGCTCTGCAAGACGGGCCCGCGTCCAGCGCAGACACGGCGCGTATCATGAAACGTTCGAGGTTCACGGTCATGCGGTTCTTCAGGTTCTCGTGGTGCTTCATTGCCCCGTATTCGTAAATATCCGCGTCACCCTTGTATCGAGTACCGTTGGAGCGGTATTTCGCGAAGTTTTCGTGGAGGGCATACATTCGCGCATTTCTCCTCGACGTTTCCCGCGTGCCAATCATCAGATGACGAATACAGGTCTTGTCGAAAAATTCTTCCGGAACCTCGACTGTTTTGGTGTCCATCACGTCGCGATACATATCTCTCGCGATATGCATCAGTGCTACAGCAGCGTTACAAACACGCATAGAGTGCGACTCGAAACGGGGTCTGATGGCCTCTTGGAGCTTTTCCGTGTACGGATCCCTGATGTGTTTATGAAGACAGGCTTTCACCAGCATCTCGTCGTACTGTCGTCTTTCGTGCAGCTTTTGACGTAGGGCCTCGCCCTTTTGCTTCTTCGTCCTGTTTCGTTCCTATTCCATTAGCACTGTTTGTCGTTTTTCCCCGGCAGCCGGCAACACCAGGCCTCCAGGATCCTCCATTTCCATTACTTTCCATTTTTATGATAAGAATGCACTTTGAAAGCGTTTGCTATGAACCACGAAAAATCACTTGACCATAATACTGTAAGGGCTGAAACACGAATGAATCGCAAGACTATACTTTGCTATGACTTCAACGCAAATACACCTTTTTCCCGTAGAAAAACACGCTGCTGATCAGCATCGCGTTTCCTTTCAATGGCGGCATGCGCGTCGTTTCTCATGTCAACCAGATATGGTCATATGCTTGTGGACCGCGATGCGTAAAGGTGTGCAGTTTGTGCATTACAGGAAAAGTCAATAACCGCGTTCTGTTTTATGTTCATCGCTCTCGTGTGCAGCGCAGTTGCGTTGCCTGTTCTCCGTCAAACAATGCTGGGCAGTGGACCGAACGCTTTTGTGCCGTCGACTGGTAGAAAAGGTTCGGAACGAGCTCGAGCAGCGGTTCTGGCTATAGCGCTTCAACGGATAGCTCTGCAATGTCTGCATACGTTTCATCGAATGAGAGCACTGCCCCGCGGGACACGGCGCCGACGCTGGGTGGTGGTCTCTTCGCCGGCGTCCTGCCGAGTCCGAGTATGATGCCCAGCCCCAGCATGACAGCCAGCCTAGGTGCTGGCGTTGTTATGATGACAGCCGGGTGAACTAGCATATGTTTGTGAGCAGGATTGCGACTCGCTTGAGTATTCGAGGCAATGCTTGGTCAAAATGCTCGCATCACGGTTCCCGTACTCATATCGATCTCACGTTCTTTGACCGGGAAATGGTACGGTACTGGTGTCAGCGGGCGCAGGAAGACCCACTCGTAGATTTTTATGGCGGCTCCAGTGACGTTCCAATCTCTGGACAATGTCATCATCACTAGCACGCCCGTGGGGACTGTACCACGGCAAGAAACCATGGAATGAAGAGGGAGCTTCCATGCGGAATCTGCTGTAAATGCTTTCCAGGTTTTCTAGCATCATCATTCAGCAGCATTCGCGCCAGGCTGAAAACCCTGTCCTTTACGTTCAACTGCCCAGAGGTTGCGTTGATGCCGGCTGCGGTGTATAGTAGAGAACGGCGCGCTCGTTCCGCGGTTGCAACGGGCGCACGTTTGGTTGGCCCCGCTGCGCTGCCAGGATGCGGTCCACAATTCGCTGTGGCAACGAGTCACGATGGGTCAACACAATCCACTTGATGTTCTCGGAGCAAGGCGGGGTCGTCAGGCTGCCTCGGTAATAGAAGAAGCTGGGCCGTGCCTCA